>Ga0182021_10000767_pt1 | contig 35769 bp, 27 predicted proteins | sample 612E3MmetaG_FD_120493 | JGI IMG/M metagenome (GOLD analysis project Ga0182021, IMG submission 120493) | Permafrost microbial communities from Stordalen Mire, Sweden - 612E3M metaG (Illumina Assembly) | ecosystem: Environmental > Terrestrial > Soil > Wetlands > Permafrost | place: Sweden...
CCGTCGACGAACGTGAGCGTGGCAAGTCTCGGAAGGCGTTTGACCAGCACGGCCATTTCGGTCAACACCGAGAAGCGAACCACCAGGAAATCCGTCCCCAATCCATCGAGGGCCATGACCGTCAGCCTCTGCATGTCCAGCCAGAGATGGTAGCCCGGCTCCCCGAGGCTCGCCTCACATTCGTCGAGAAGCTTGTTCCATTCTGCCGCATCGGCGAGGGCTGAGAGGAAGTTGCGCCGTTGCGCGGGCGGCGGCTCGATCTTTGTCCTGCCGTTTTCATTGGGCGGCTCCGCGGCAAGCGGGTCCCAGCGGATGCTCCTGAGAAGCCTGTACGGCGACGGGTTACGGCGATTCTGGTCCCGGAGAAACTTCACCCCCTTCTTGATCAGGTCGAAGGCGTCCTGTGCCGTTCGGAGTGTCGCCTCCGTCGCGACCGGCGAAGGCGACGCAGGAGTCGTGCCCGGGGCCTCCGGATTCACCGCCGCCGCGGTGGCGTTGGCCACCTGCGCGGGCCGGGGAATCCTTCCCAAGCACTTCTCTACTGCCTGCACGAGCCCGAGGAGGGACGGGGGATCTGCGGTCATCTTTCCGGCGAATTGGATCTGCAAGGCGGCCAGGACCCCCTTGGCACGCTCGAGAGGCTGGCGGTCATCCGCCTTCACAGCCGCATACTCAACGTTTTCGCCGAGCTTCGAGGTGAGGAAATCGATAGCGGTCTTCCTCGCGCTGGGACGGCTTTTCGGGGGAAAGAGCCCGTCCCAGAACTGGCTCACGAGGATGTCGATGACGGACAGTCCCTCTGCCAGTCCGGGAAACTGCTGCCGCTGCCAGAGCGCGAAACAGAGATAGCTCGCGACACGGATGTCCTTCGATTTCCCGGAGAGGATTCTGGCCGCCCGCTCTCTGATGAGCTCGTAATCGGGTCCGCCCGTCGATCGGACCACGCTCCCGCGCTGCTCGAGCTGTTTCTCCGCTTCCGCGCGGTCGGCTTTCCTCACGGTCTCCCGGGTGGCGTCCATCATTTGCCGCAGCTCCGAGGCGCGTTCCTGGTCGACGTGGCCGCTCACCGTGCCCAGCTTGTCGATCTCCGCCTTGATCGCCAGGTAGTCTTCATCGTAGGAGACATCACTGCCGCACGGGTTCGTTCCCGGGATGGGAGTGCGAACAGCCAGGAGCAAGGGGGATAGCGAAATCCCTACAGGTCCCGCTGTCGCCCCCGCGGGTTCGAGAGGCGCCTGGCTATCAGTATTGAGCTGTTCGTCCGCCATACTTTTTCACCCTGTTCACCACTGCTTCAGCATGTCTCACACCTCGGACCAGCACCAAGGTCTGAACACTACCACGTACATCGAAGTCTGGCACCAAGATCCGACCATGCGGTCTGACCTGTTCGCCTCATGTCGTTGCGCTCATCACACTGCTCAGGAAACGGCTCAGCGGCTCCTTTCCGGCTTCAAGGGGCACCCGATAGCCGGGGACGATCAACTGGCTTGCCGTCGCCGCCTTCTCCCTTCCTTCTTCGTCCACCGCGCAAATCGTCTCGTTGTCGGCCTCCGGTTTCAGGAGCTGCAAGAAGTGCCGGGCCGATGGTTGCCGGAAGAAGAGGAACAGATAGCCGGGCAGCGTCTCCCGGGGCAGACTCCAGAACAGAAAGGGGCGGCCGGGCAGCGAGCCCAGGAGGATGAATGAGAGGTTTAGCCAGAAGCAGACGGAGCATTCCACGGGACTCCCGGAATTCGCCAGGGGAAACCTGAGCCCGAGATTTATCCGGGCGGAGGTCCGGCCCCGGAATGGCAGGAGGACATCGGCAAGATTCTTCAACACCAGGTACTTCCGAGAGTCTCCGAAGCTCCCGAACAGCTCCCGCCAAAAGCTCTCAGCCGGAAGGACGTCGAGATAGTCGGCGCGATACCGGGATTCCGCAGAGCCCTGGTCCGGCAGAGGGCCGTTCAAGGCCTGTGTCTGGTCGGCGATCTCCCGCATCTCCATTCCCCCCTCCGCACGACGCACAAGCTGCTGCGCCCGGTCGTAGAACTCCGAGAGCACGAAAGGCGCCAGCCACAGCTGGCTGTCCAGAAAACATCTCCGATCCATGGACAGGGCGACCAGAAACGGATAGTGCCGGTGGCTCTTGTCCTGGCTTGCCTGAAGCACTCCCGTCAGGAAGTGATCGGCGTTTTCCGGATGAAAGAAAAAGCGGTATTGAGGCGACCGTTCAAAATCTTGTTCCCAGCCCGTCCGTGTCCGCGCAAAGGACAGGCCGCGCTGCAGCCACTCGTCCAGGGCATGGAGTTCCGGGCCACCGGCATTAAAGCGGACGAAATCGGCATGGGACGGCAGCTTCCCGAAACATAATGCCGAAGAACCTGCAACGGACATGCAGCACCTGTACTCTTGGTGGACGCGCCACCCGCAAGATCATGCGGGGTCGGACCTCAGTTCAGCTTTTCCGGCAAATCGATGCCGATGTTTCGCGCAAGGGGGTTATTGAACCCCTTGTCGGTCTTGATCACGCAACTGACCACGATGCCTTCCTTAAAGGTCCAGATGCACCGCACCTCTGCTCTTCCTGTCCCCGTCGACTTCGCGGAGGCTCCAACGAGCCGGAAGAGGGCCCATCCCCCATCGAACGACTTCTCGTCGAAGACCTTGTCTTCGGAGGACCCGAACAGTCCCAGGACCTTCCCTGACTCCTTCACAAGGCGTATGCTGCATCCGCCGTCGCCGGGCCAGTCGAAAACGAATTCCGGAGGCTTTCCATCCTCCAGCTTCCAGCACTGCTCTTTCCCTCCGACCTTCACGCAGACCTTGTCGATGGAGCCGGATCCGTCTGGGCGCACGATGGGCTCCAGCCTGATGTCGACCTTCATGCCGGGATCGGGACCGCGGAAGAGCGATTGCTTCAGGGTCCTGGCCTGCGCCAGAGCGTTCCTTGCGGCAGGCGACAGGACGATTCCGTCCGCACCTTCCCACGGCCTTGGATCCCAGCCGTGGTCCTCGTCAACGAAGGGCTTCAGCTCGCCGTCGATGAATTTCGGGAGCTTGCCGTTGTCCGCGAAGATTGCAGCCACCTCCGTCAGGGGAGCATCCTGCCCCGTGGCGTCGAACGGAAAGTATGCCGAAAGCTGGCGGTACGGTTCAAGCACGTCGCGGCGCCATGTGTCGTTCAGGTACTCCTCCGACCGGTCGACGACGACTTTCCACGAGGAGCGGATCGGTTGCTCAAAGAGGTTGCCGAGGATCCGCTGCATTCTCTCGTCCTTGTCCTTGGAGGATCGGCGGATTTCCCGCAGGGCGTCGGCAAGCGGACCGCTGCCGGCGTAGGCATTTGCGGCGTGGTTTTTTGCCTCCTGTGCGGGAGCCGAGTTCAGGAGCTCGAGCTCATCGCTGACCTTGCCAAGCTGTGCCAGGAGCCCGTCGATCTCGCCCGGCTTCCCGTTGTCGAGGTCACTCTGTGCGAACCGATGCACGTCGCCGAACTCGCTCTCGACGTAGTTTGAGGGGAGGATGGCCGCACCGAGCTTTCCAGTCTTTTCCTGCAGCCCCTTCTTGAGGGGACTTTCGAATGTGGTGTTCGCGACGGCATCCTTCAGGAGCAGCTTGATAGGGGAACTCCGGGCGTCGGCGTACTGTCTCATGCGGTTCGCCGCGTCGGAGAGGTTTTCGAAGGGCGCAATCCTCAGTCCGGTGAGATACCCGGACCACTCCGCCGCGTACTCCCGGAGGTACGTCCCGCGCAGGGAATCGCCGATCTGGGAGGGGTTCCGGAGCGTTCCCTGCATCTGGTTGGCTTCCAGCCCCAGCACCCATTTCGCTTCGTCGCCGAGGTTCATGAATTCACTGCTCTCAATGAGCTGGTCCAGGGCTTTGTACCCTTCGCTTGTGAAGGTGCCCCGCACCTGCGAGCCGCCGATGAAGACCTGAGCGGAGGCGGTATATGCCGGAATCTCGGCCACCTTCCGCTTGAGGTTTTCATAGATCCCCGGCACGTCGAGCTTTCCGGCAACCGAGCGTGCCTGGGCAATCACCCGCATGTCGGCGGCAAGAGGCTGTGCAAGACTGTCGGCCACGGCATCCGAGAATGTCCTGGCGAAGTAGTCCAGGTGGGGCCGCATCAGCGGCGCATCCTTCGCCTCGACGACCTTCGCCAGGTGCTGACTCAGGAACTGCTGGTTCTTCTCGTCTTCCTTGAGTCTTGGGAGTTCTGCGGTGAGGAGGAGGTATGATTTCAGATCGTCGTAGGATTCGCTCCGGGCCCCTCCCGACCGGGTGAGCCTCTCCTGCAACGGTTGGAGAAGGCCTGTCTGCATGAACTGCCGGATCTGGCGGAAATAGAGCCTGCGCATGGGTGCAAGGAGAGACTGGCTCTTGTCCATGCCGAACAGAAAGAAGGGAGGATGTTGCAGCACCTCTATCCGGTTGAGGAGGATGTCGAGCCTCGGGATGAGATCGGCGGGGTTTGCCGCCGCCGTACGAAAGACCGCGACGTCCTTCGCGGTCGAATCGAGCCCGGACTTGCTGCGGAGGTACGCCTGCGACATGCCCAGGACAATGATGGCGAGCGCCAGGGCGCTTGCCGCCCCGGTCCCGACTGTGAAGAGGCGCCTGCTTTTCGCAACCCGGGATGTCGGCCTGACCAGCCGCTCATCGGGAATAATCACCTCGGTGAAGAGATCCTTGATGAAGTAGCTCTTGGCCTGGATTTCCGCCTCCTGCCTCGCGTGGGACTCCAGACCGAAGGCCTGGGCCATCGACTGGATGACCCTGTCGATCGGGACCCCTTCCTGTGTGCCGCTTGTGAAGTAGAACCCGCGAAAGGCAGGGCTTTCCTGGTAGGGGTTGGGCTGAAAGACCCTCTTGACGAAGAACGAGAGGTTTTCCCTCGCCGAGAGAAACTCCATGGGGAAGGCGAAGATGAGGCTGCGGTCCTCCCTCTTGATCCCGGGGGAGAGCCTGACAAACCGTGCGCTCAAGAGTCCCTCATACAGGGTCTGGTACTCGCGCTCAAAGAGCGCTCCCGGGTTGGGATCATCAAGCTGATCGCCACCGAAGGTGCATCCCCAGATCTGCTCGCGCTGCGCCCGGCTGAACTCCTCGAAGAACTGGACGAACCCGTTGATCAGATCGCACTTTGTGAACACCAGGTAGACCGGAAACCGGAGGCCCAGCCGCTGGGTCAGCTCGTCGATCCTTTTGCGGATTGTCCGGGCATGCCATTCCATCTCCTCGCTGCCGGCATTCAGCAGGTCCGCAATACTGATGCACACAAGGACCCCGTTGATGGGCTGGCGGCTTCTGTTTTTCCTGAGGATGTCAAGGAAGGCCGCCCACTCTTCCTGATCGTCGTCGTCCGTGATGTACCGGCCGGCGGTGTCCAGGATGATGGCGGAATTGGAGAACCACCAATCGCAGTTTCGTGTGCCCCCGACGCCCTGGATCTCACGGTCGGTTCCGAACGGAAACTCCAGGCCCGAATTCCTGATCGCGGTGGTTTTCCCGGCGGCGGGGGGTCCGATGATCATGTACCATGGCAGGGCATAGAGCGCCGAAGCGCCTGAACGGCCCTGTCCGAGCCTGCTCTTTTTGAGTTTCTGGATCGAGGAAGACAGCTGCTGGCGCAGGCTTTCGATCTCCTCCCTTTTCTCAGGACGAACGCCGGCCTTGTGTTCCTCGCTCTGCTCGAAGATCGACCGTTCCAGATTCGAGGCATTTTTCGCAGCCTTCGCCTGGTCCACGAGCAGGAAGACGCTGAACAGGATGAGCAGCCCGCATGTTGCCAGCAGGCAGATCATCATCCCCAGCCCCAGCCAGAGGCCCAGGGTCAGCCAGATCAGGGCGAGAAGGAACAGCATGCAGGCGGTGAAAATGAAACGCCTGGATTTAACGATTGCAGCTATGCGCCCCATATCGTCTTCACCTCGATCAGCATCCCTTTCACGTTTCTATACACTGTGTCATCACATCCCTCTCCACCCCGCGGCGGAATGCGCCCTGCAGAGGGTCAGGGTCTGGATTTCACCACGGAAGGGCCGGCACCGGGCAGGGGAGCTAGCCCGCCTGCTCAATGAGCGCCCTCACCCGATCGGCCGCCCCGCCAATCATCCATGACATGATAAGAAAGACGAGGAAGCCAAGGCCCCCTGCTCCCGCGGCCAGAACCCACGCCGGGAGGTTTCGCGCGACCACACCGCCCAGATTCTCCTGGGGTTTGCCGTGCGGAGAGAGTGGCTGTTCCTTTGCACGGACGATATCAGCTTTCGTTTCCTCGACCAGGTGCCGCAGCACCTCAGGACTGTCGAGCAGATACTTTCCTTTGAACCCCAGCACCATGCAGAGGTAGTACACCTCCAGGAGGGGCACATTGGACTGGGGGCGCTGGCGGAGGTCGCCCAGCCGCCGGAAAAACTCCTCCCCGGCATAGTTCAACCCGAAGAGCTCAGCCTGCAGGGGATTCGAAGCCCAGTCTTCCTTCTCCGCGAAGGAACCTCCTGTGATGGCTTCATCGATGAATGCCACGAGAGCGAATTTCGCGCTCTGGATCTCGTCGTTTTCGAAGCCGGCATCCCTGGCATTGCGCTCGAGGCGCTTCAGGACGTCGAGCGTTCTGGAACGGAGCTGCGGCCCGATGCTTGTTGCAAGCCGGAGCTGCTGGATCAGCATCAGGCACTCGCTGCAGACGTCAGACAATGATTGATGTCCCTGTGCCCTTGGCGTTTGCATGAGGCTGCCTCAGTGTGATTTGACTGCCAGCAGTTCGAACCTGACACCCTTGAAATCCGCCGGGACAAAGAGCGCCATGTTGCAGTCGCGGACGATGGACTCCCAGAGCCGGCCTGTTTTCTCCAGGCGGTAGTACTGCAGACCGGGGCGCAACGGGAGGCCCGCCGGAGGCCTGGCCGTATGGCTGATGGAAAGTCCCGGAATTGCCGCGTTCACCAGCATCGAGAGGTCGCTCATTCCCCCCACCTTCATCCTGAGAGGCAGCTCGTCGACGAGCTTCCGTTCCGGCACCTCCCCGCTCGCAGCAAGATAGAACTGTGCGCTGGCGAAAAGGGCCTGGTCCGTGAACCGCGCCACCCACTGGCTTTCGCTCTGCTTCTCCATGGGGATCCTGATGTAGTTGGCAGACAGCACCGTGTCAAGAAGCCGTCCGATCTTTCCCGACAGAGCCATGAAACACTCCCCCGCGTTCCCATGGTCGTATGCCGGGAGATCGGCGGGACGCATGTCCTGATCGGCCGAATACGTCATGAGCTGTCCGGCCAGGGAGGCAAGCGTGGAGTAGAGCGATTCAGCGTGGCAGGCACCGGCCGAGAATTGATTGCGCAGAAGCGGGATGGCGCTGTTGACCGTCTGAAGAATCCCGAGGAGAGTCACATCGGCCGTGGTGAACTCGACCTGGCCGGACGCCTGTTGCCTGCGCCGCTCCGAGAGGGAGTCACTCTTGGCGATGAGCAGCTCAAGGACGTTTCTTGCGGTCTTCATGAGGTTTTCTGACGCGGCGATGGAGAGACAGGGAGGAATGAACCTGTCGCTCAGAGAGTACGCTCCATCAGGGGCACGCACAATCTCGGCGACCTGCAGGGCCGTGTAGTCGTCGAGCGGCTCATCGCCGAACAGGATCCTGAGATTGGGCTGGCACACGCCGATCTCACGGTCATCCGCTCCCGTGTTGTCGTCCTTGATCGATGCGTTTTCCACGATCCAGCGGGCCTGCCGATTCTCTTCGGCCCCGATGAGCTGGCAGTTCCGCGCCTGCTCCAGGGGGAGCGCGAGAGAAACTTTGACCCTGTCACCCGCGGGGGGAAAGTGCTCCTTTACCCCTTCCGCCCGGGGGAGACGGTGGCTTCCTGGACAGTCAAAATAGAGTCCATCCTGCATGATCCCCCTGCAAGAGCGCAGGCTGAACTGCCCGTTGGCGAGGGTATCCCTGTCGATGTCGAGGCTGAGGAACCCCCAGGCAAGCGGCAGAATCGCCCGCGCACGCATATTCAACTCGTGCCGCTGGTGCCGGTCCCACTGCTGGAAGTGGTGCGGGTCGAGGGTCATCCCCTCATACCACACTGGTGATTGCCGATTCCGCTCTGTCATATCATTGCCGTCCGATTCGACTGGCCGCCTTCCGGAGAGGGAGGAGCCTCCTCATCGCTTGATCGAGCCAGCCCCGTCATTGCGCGCGGGGGACTCGTTGCCGGTCGCCGTAGCACGGCGCACCGGAATACCGGAAATGCCTTCTGCCCCCCTGGCCGCAGCCGAGACGCACTCCTCGTACCCGTGAACGAAGCCCGGCCTGAAGAACCGCTTTTCGAGGAGGCCGCGGTCTTCCTGGACCAATTCCTGGTGCCGGAGCCGGAGCACTTTGAAGACCCTCAGGTGAAGGAGGACCGGAAGGGACGAGTAAGGGATGTGAAGCGGCCCGACGGTCATGCTTGTTACCGCCAGTTCCCGGCTTATAGATTCAGGGTCTATCTGCGCCAGGAGCCTGCGCGCCCCGTCATCCACGCTCTTCCGGTAGCCTTCCAGAAGGCCCATGACGTGGAGGATGATCTGCCGGTTCGTCCCTTCCAGATCGGCCAGCCGGGCGGCGAATTCCCCTTCGCCGAGGGAAGGATCGGCAAAGTAGCTGATTGCTTCCTCGCCCGACTGGAATCGTCCAGCTATCCTACCGGAAGCCTGAAATAGTGTTCTGGCAAGGAATTCCGAGAGAAACGAATGCTGTCCGGAGGTCAGCTTGAGTACCATTTGAAGCAGCGCGTTAAGCAGACGCTCCATCCGGGGCGCATCAGCCGGGTTCATTGATGCCCCACCCTCTCCGGTCCGGACGGACGGGCCTCCACCGGAGCTTTCGCCCATTCCGAGAGGGTCTCCCTCGGGCCGCCTCTTCAGCTCCGCCGGTTTGATGACCGGGCCCTGCTCCCGAGGCTCGGCTTCGCGACCTGCGATCTGTTCTTTCAGTATCCGGTTCTCTTCAGTCAGCTCCTCGCACCGTGCCAGCAGCCGCTCCTGGCGCGAGGCAATCTCTCGGACATCAAAAGCCTCAAGCCGTCGAGCAATCTCCTGTTTCAGCTCAGACCACTGAGCCAGGCTGAAGCCGGCATTGTCGACACGGAAGGACCGTTCCCCCGCAGGCATCACCTCTGCGACGGACTCCGCTCCACCCGACGGATCAGGACTCTCTCCCAGGGAGCTCCCTGCCTCGACACCCTGAATCGGATTGCCGCGAGCGTCCTTCGCCTCGAGAGCGAACTCAGAGACTTCTGCCGGGGAAGGCACTTGCCCCTGCCTGTCCGCTCCTGCGGGGGTGTCCTGACTGGGAGTACGCCCGGCCACCGCTCTTGCTTCTGGTGTGAGCACCTGCGGCATTCCTGCCGCGTCCTCCGCCAGACCTTCGGTTGTCAGCCCGGTCGCCGGGCTAGACTCATGTGCCAACCTCAAGGGGAGATCGGAAGATATCTCCATGAGCTCCAGCTCAAAGACCGCGATTCTCACCTTGTCGCCCTTGTGGAGCGGATACTCTTGTCCCCCAGCCAGCTTCAGGCCGTTCAAATAGGTGGAATTTGTGCTCAGGAGGTCTACAATGTGACAGACCGACCCGCGCCGTGTCATCCGGGCGTGAGCCTTGGAGACTGACGGATCCACGAGCGGGAGTGTGTTGGAAGCCTCGCGTCCGATCGAGATGAGATCTTCGTTGAAGACAAGCTCCCTGGTCTCTACCCGGACACCTGCTTTCGACAGCTTGATCCTGACTGGCATGGGATACTGACAATCCTGCGGACAATCCGCAAGGGCGCGTTAGTAAAGAAAAGAATGGAAGCTTAAGGTCTGCCGAGGTCCTGGCTCCACGGCCGCGACATCGAGAATGGCGACCACCTCATAGTCATGAGGAATGCCTCACACGATGAATTTGTGGAGAAGGGCGGTGAATCAGTCCGCCCCGGCAGTAGTCGAAGTGCTTTCCGTGCTTTCGAACACCCCCTATGCCAGATAAGTTTCACCACGACAGCACAAGAGATTGAGCGGCAGGCTCGAGGCGTCGGACGGACCCGCATCTCCCTCACTGGATTTTCGGAATGACCTTCCGAGGTAAGGGCAGAGGGAACGGACGACGTGAATCCGGCGTTTTCCCCATAGTCTACCGACGACATGCCTGAGTCTAACGCCAACCCTGCCGGCTAGCAGCAGAGAACCATGGAATCCAAGTATATCGGAAGGACCATTGATTCTTACCAGATCCTGGAGGTGCTGGGAAAAGGGGGCATGGGGATAGTGTACCGGGCGCGGGATTTGATGCTTGAGAAGGATGTTGCTGTCAAGATGATGGACGTCCCGCTCGATCCCGAGGGGGCCTTGCTGAAGAGATTCCAGGAGGAAGCGCGGGCGCTCGCGAGGCTGCAGCACCCGAATATCGTCGCTATTTATGCGCTGCGAGAGAGCCAGATCGGGTTCTGCATCGTGATGGAGCTCGTGAAAGGGAGGGGCCTCTCCGAGATCATCAAGAACACGGGACCGCTGCCTTTGCCGCGCGTCAAGAGCATCTTTCTCCAGTGCCTGAACGCCCTGGTCCACGCACACAAGGAAGGGATCATCCACCGGGACATCAAGCCAAGCAATATCATGCTCACGGATGAGGATGTCGTCAAGATCACCGACTTCGGACTGGCGAAGCGTCTTGACCCCTCTTCGAGAGCGAGCACGATGCTGGTCGGAGGAACGCTCTACTACTCCCCGCCCGAGCAACTTGACGGGCTGGCGAATGTTGATTTCCGGGGGGACATTTATTCCCTCGGCATGACGATGTATGAGGCGCTGACGGGGAGGGTCCCCTTCTCCGATACGAGCTCAGACTTCCGTATCCGCCAGGCCATCGTGGAGGGGCACATTCCGCCTCCTGACACCCTGCGTCCCGATCTTCCCGACGATTTCGTGCAGTTGGTCATGAAGGCCATACACAATGACCCGGCCAGGCGTTTTCGGAGCGCGGCAGCAATGCTTGAAGCTCTCGAGCAGTGCGCCACCACGCCGGCCGCGAAGGCACGCAATGCGCGGCGCAGGCCGTCACGCACGGCGACTGCCTTTGCGCTGGGGGTTCTGGTGCTCGCCATCGGGGGGGTCATTCTATACGTTTCGGGCGTCCTTACGCCCGGTCCCAAAACCGTGTCGGGGAGCTTCACGGTGGTTGTGCGCGAGCAGTCTGGCTCTCCCATCCCCGGAGCAAGCATCATCGTGGGTGGGACCGGAGATTCTTCGGGCGGAGTTGTGATCACGGATGCCCGCACGGAGAGGAGCGCTGCCGGGAGACTCGCAACCACAGCCAATTACATGGGGGAGTCGAGCCTGAGATACCGGGGAGCGCGCGATGCACGACTGGAAGTAGCGGTCGAAGCGGACAGCTACGCTCATGGCGGTCAGGCCTTCAGAATCCCCGCCGACAGCGTTGTTGTGGTTCTCTCCAGACTCAGGTCGGAGCCCGCGGCTGAGACGGAGGCCGCGCAGGTGACGGTCTCCCTTCACGACGGGGAGGGCAACCCCGTGCCCGGCGCGACGATCAGCCTCCGGGGAGGGTCAGGCAAGGTTTACTCGGCTCAGACAGACCTCCGGGGTCGCGCCCTTATCGCGAACTACCCCGGGGCTTCCGAGGGGAGCGTTCCCACCGTTCGTATAGGCGTGGACCGGCTCAAGTCATACGCGGGGAAGGCGAAGCCCGAGCCCCTGGGTCCGGACATGTCGCTGAGCCTCGATGTGAACGATTTCGTTCCGTACGACCAGACGCTGAAAGATCTCAGGAAGGGCGCCGAAACCCTGCTGGGCGAACTCCGGAAGGCAAGGGGGAGGGTTATCGGGAGCGAGGCAGAGAAGCGCGCCGACCCGGACTACCAACGAGGCCTGGAACGGCAGACACTGGGGGAACGTCAGCTTCAGGACAGGGCTTTTGAAGACGCCCTCAGCACATTCCTTCAGGCGAAGGACAGCTACACCCGTTCGGCAGATAACCTCGCTGCAAAGCGGTCCGGAAAGGCCCCCGGCTCACCCACCGCAGAAAGCGCGGCGAAAAGGCCTCCGGCCCCCGACCCTCAGACCGCTCAACCCGAACGGCCGGTCCCTGAGAACCGCGAACCGCCGAAAAAGGAAACGCCGAGGAAGGAGGCTGCCCCTCCCGATATTCGAGCCATCCTGACACAATTCAAGGCCGGGTATGAACAAGGGGACCTTGCGGGCCTGACGCGCCTCCTGCAGTTCTCAACCAAAGAGCAGAGCGCGTGGTCGACATTCTTCGATGTGGCTGACAACGTTGAAGTCACGACTGCAGGCGAGCGCGTACAGAGGGACACAGACAACGCCCAGGTCACGTTCGACGCGAGCATCTCGTATCGCGACAAAAACGACGGAGGTCGAAAAAAGATCGACGGCCTCGTGACACTCGGACTCCATTACGAGAACGGGACGTGGGAGACCACATCGCATCAGTTCAGGAAATAGCCTGATCGCACCAGTGGTTCAGGTCACAGTTTTTCACACTTCCAGGAAGGGATCCGGTATGAGAACACACTGGTCGACGTTCCCCGCGGCGGCGGCTTTGCTCTGCTCGTTCTGTCTGACGAGCAGCGCGGACGCCCAGCTCAGCCAGCAATTTACGCAGATCTTCGAGACCATTCTCAAGGACCGGCTCATTCTCAGCCCGGGCCCGCACAAGGGCCACTATATCGATGCAGCCGCGGAAGCGGAGAGCCTGCTGACACCCGCTCTGAACAGCCTGATTGTCAGCAACATCTCCTCGTTCCCGCTCAGCTCCACGACTCCCGGCGTCACGTTCGATTTCTCCGGGGGTGAGCTCGTCAGCGTCACGGAGGGGCTCGGACCGATATTCTCCGACAGGGCAACCACGACAGGCAAAGGGAGGTTCAACGTGGGATTCAATGCCACCTACCTGAACCTGACGTCGTTCAGGGGATTGGCAACGGACCAGATGCGCTTCACGTTCACCCACAAGGACCTGAACGGCGACAACATTCTCGGGGGGCTCGATTCCACCGCGACGGAGGGAGATCTCATCGATGTCACGATGGGCACCCGCATCAGGGCCACCATCTTCGCGTTCTATGCCACCTTTGGGATCACCAGCGACCTGGACATCGGCATCGCGGTACCGTTGATCAATGTAAACATCAGCGGCACCGCCACCGCCGTGATCAACAGCTTCACCTATGCCAACCAGGGCGTCGCTGCGCACATCTTCGGCGGGACCAGCACCAATCCCATCCTGACAACTTCAGTCCCGTACGACCAGAGCGCCACTGGAATCGGCGATATCGCACTCCGGTTGAAGTACTGCATCCACAAAGGGTCCGGGATCGATCTGGGCGCGCTTGTCGATGCGAGGATTCCCACCGGCAAGAAGGAAGACTTCATGGGGAGCGGGAAGGCCGACATTGCCATCTCGGGACTCCTGTCCAAGAGAATGGGAGAATTCGTTCCGCACCTGAATCTGGGTTACGAGCTGAGGTCCGCCGACTTCCAGAGCGACCGGGTCCTCCTGAAGGGGGGGTTCGATCAGAAGCTCGCCCAGGGGGTGACGTTTGCGTTCGACTTCCTGGGCACGATCGACGTCGAAAAGAGCAAGGCGATCCAGCTCTTCCCGGGCACCACGACGATCACCGACTTTGCCTCTGCCACCAACAAATCGATCCGTGTCGTGAGCCTGAGCAACATCCCGGATAGGAGCAACGACAACCTTTACAATGTATCAGCGGGGATCCGGTATTCCCCCTCGGCGCAGGTCCTCATTCTGGCGAATATCCTTGTCCCGCTGAATGACGGAGGCCTGCGGGCGCCGGTCGCCCCCACTTTCGGGGTGAGCGTCAACCTGTAATGGTGGGTGCCACGCGGCTCGTCTCGCACTTATGAAGGAGCTTGACAATGGAGAACGTGATACCAAGGCGGGCGGGATACGCACTTGCGTCAGCCGCCGCAGTCCTCCTCGCAATCTACGCCGCCTATGCGAGCTCGGCCGGGAGGACCGGACAAACCATGAAGAACAGCCCGACAGCCGGATGCGGAGCCAAGGTGACCGGCGGCGGAAGCTGTCATGGCACCACCGCGTCCAGCGCCGTCACGGTCACGCTCAGCGGGCCTGCAGTTCTGCCGGCTGGCGGGACCGGATCGTACACACTTTCGCTTGCGGGAACGACGGGTGCCGGGGGCGGTCTTGACATCGCCGTCAGCAGTGGAACACTCAGCTCCACATCTCCCTCCATTCAGCTTCTCGACTCGGAACTGACCCATGCCGGGGCTATCAACACGCCGTACAGCATCGCCTTCACGTTCTCCGCGCCGCCGGACACCGGCATCGTGACCATGTACGCTAACGGCAAAGGGGCCTTGCACTCGGGTTCCTGGAACTGGGCCCCCAACCTGTCCGTGCGCGTCGGTCCACCGCCCGCGCCGGTGCTCCTGTCTCCCCCAAGCAACAGCCCGGGGATACCGACATCTCCCACGCTCTCCTGGAGAGGGCCGTCCGGGGCATCCTGGACGCTCGAGATCTCAACCCGCCAGGACTTTGCGACGACTATCCTGCACCAGATCGTTTCCACGGACACCTCGTTCAAGGTCCCACCCGGGACGCTCCTTAACTCCACGCAGTACTACTGGCATGTCAGCGCAACGGATTCGGGGGGGACAAGCCCGTGGTCCGGTCCGGCCTGGAGCTTCACGACATCGCTCACCGGCGTGGAAATTCTTGGCAGTGGGAGGCCGTCGGCTTACGCCCTTTCGCAGAACTATCCGAATCCCTTCAACCCGTCGACGCAAATCCGGTTTTCGCTGCCGGTCACCAGCGCCGTCAGGCTCGTTGTCTACGATGTGCAGGGGAAGGAGGTGGCGGTGCTGGCAGATGGGGAGTATTCGGCAGGTATCTACACGGTGCCGTTCAATGCAGGGGCCTTCGGACCCCAAAGCGGCGTTCACGCAAGCGGGGTTCCCTCAAGCTCGTCTGCCGCCGGCGGCGTTGGCTCCGGGGGCCTTTCCAGCGGCGTCTACTTCTATCGATTGTCAGCGGCTCCCATAGGCGGCATTCCGGAGCCCGGTCTGAACCAGACCCTCTCGGGTGAGGCAGGAACATTCACCGCCGTCAGAAAGGTTCTCCTTCTGAGGTGAGACGCTCACCACCCCGGGGGCCGAAGAAGAAGACCCAGGTGGAAAAGTCGGGCGTGAATTCTTCGAAGCGGTGGACCACGCCAGCGGGCACGAAAATCACTTCGCCGGCCTCGAAGGGATTCCGTTCAGCGCCCTTGACAAAGTACCCCGAACCGGCGATGATGACATAAATTTCATCCCGGCTGTGGGGTTGCTGCCGGTCGACCAATTCGGGCTTGTACATCTCGATCTGCAGCGATCCGCGGAGGAACAGGGTGACGATCTCGCTTCCCTGGGACGGGGAGATTTTCGACATGGCGTTACCGACCGTCAGCCGTTCCGTCAGTGTCGCTCCCTGTGGTTCGTTCGGCATCGTTTTCCTTTCCGTTCTTGCGGAGACGCAGCTCTAGGGCAAACACCTCCGATCCCCTGAGCGTTCCCTTCCCCATCCCGCGACTCTCCGCAGCCGCCCCTCTCATGCCTGCTTGAGCTAAACCCCTTTTCCGGCAGGGATATTCCGCCTCTCTTTTCGAACCTTCCGCGATTGAGCCCGGCTGTCCCCGGTGCCCGGCGCCGGCGCGGTCTGGTCCGGACCGGACGTCGTGAGACGAAATCGTCCGATCAGTTCCGAGAGGTTACCCGTGAGTCCGTTCAGCTCGGTGGCAGCTCTTGCAATCTGCCGGGTTCCCGAAGCCGTCTGGGTGGTGACAGAGGAAATGGCCTCGACATTCTTGCTGATGTCCTCCGAGGCCTTCGACTGCTGCTCCGAGGCTGAGGCGATCTGCATCACCATGTCGGTCACTTTCTGGCTCACCTGCACGATTTCGGTCAGAGATGTCCCCGCCCTGTCGGCCAGGCCGATGCCTGTTTCCACTTCCTTCGTCCCCTCTTCCATCGAGCTGACAGCCCCTGCCGTGTCGGCCTGGATCTTCCTGATCATCCCGGCGATCTCCTTGGTCGCCTTGGTCGTCCGCTCGGCAAGCTTTCTCACCTCGTCGGCCACCACGGCAAATCCCCGTCCCTGCTCCCCGGCACGGGCGGCCTCGATGGCCGCGTTCAAGGCCAGCAGGTTGGTCTGGTCGGCGATATCCTCGATCACCGTCACGATCTCTCCGATCTGGTCGGAGGATTTCCCCAGCTCCCTAACCGTCTCGGCCGATCGCTCCACGACCGCGGCGATCCGTTTCATGCCCGCAACGGTTCCCTCGACCACCTTTCCCCCCGCCTCTGCCGACTCCCTGGCCTGGTTTGCAACTGCGGCCGCCGTGGCAGCATTTGTGGAGTTCTCGATGATGGTCTTGGCCATCTCTTCGACCGCGGAGGCCACTTCGTGAGTCTGGTTGGTTTGTTCTTCTCCTCCGGCCGCCATCTGTTCGGTGGAACTGGAGATCTGGCTCGACGCATTTGCGGTTGCAATGACCGCCTCAGACACTTCCCGCATGGCGTTGTCGAGGGCCTCCCCCACCTGGTTGATGGAGTCCTTCATCAGGCGGTGGTCACCCTGATAGGGCGCCTGTACGCGGGCGGTGAGGTCTCCCCGGGCCATTTCGGCGAGCACCCGCGCCCCGTCCTGCATCGGGGCAACGACCGCGTCAAGAGTCCTGTTCACTCCTTCCAGCACTTCCCGGTAGCTGCCGCTGAAACGCAATGCCTCGGCTCGCTTGGAGAGATTCCCTTCAACGGCGGCAGAGGCGGCAAGTCCCACGATGGATGTCACAAGAGCCTGAAGGTTATCCTTCAGCATCTCCATGACGTCATTGGCGACCGCCAGCTTTCCCGGGAGCGGCTGGGCCGCCGCCGAGAGGTCCCCTTCCGCATATGAGCTCAAGGCCTCCAGAAGTGCGAAGAGGTTCCGGACGTGCAGTCCCACGCACTCGTTGACCATCCGGGCGATTTCGCCATATGCGCCTCTGAACCGGCCTGCATCGATCAGGACGCCGGTCTCGCCGGCTTTCTGGGCCTGAAACATCCTGTCCGTCTCGGCCCCAAACTCCCTGACATTCGCTCGAAGCAGCTCCAGAGAATCATTGATGAACGCGCGTTTGCCGCCGAACTGCTCCAGCGGGGCATCGTAATTTCCTTCGGCGAATTCCGCCACACAAGCCATGGCCTTTGCATTCGCCTGGATATGGCCGCGTAGCATCGTGTTGATCCCCTCGGCCGTGCGGCGGAAGTCCCCTTCGAATTTCTCCGCTTCCATGAACACGTCGATGTTTCCCCTGGCATGCTCTTCGGAGAGACTGCTGATATCGGCGATCAACCGATCGAGTGTGTCCGTCAGCCGGATGAAAGAAGGAAACATGCCCCCGCCCTTCCGTCCGGTCTTTTCCAGGGCGTCCAAGCCTTGCAGGTCTCCCCGGCTCACCCGCAGCGCCAGTTCAGCGACTTCGCTCATATTCTTCCGCACCCCGGCAAGGGAGCTCTGCATCGGCGCCCAATCGCCCGGATATGCCTCCGTCAGTGCCGCGGACGTTTCGTCGAGCGCCATATGGTCAAGGACCCGGCGAGTTTCGTGCAGAGGCCCGGCCAGGGACTTCAACATCTCGTTCATCTCCTGTATCAGCGATGCATACACTCCTCCGAGTTTCCGCGGCTCTCCGGGCTCGTCCAGCTTCCCCTGCCTGGCCGATGCGACAAGCCTCCCGGCCTGAGCCATCAGCTCCCGCTGGCCTTCCACCATCATGTTGAGGGATCGGGAGACCCTGCCGGTTTCATCTGAGGTCTCCGCCAGGTGGGGTACATCCAGGTCTCCCGCGGAAACCCTGATGGCCGAGGTTTCAAGCGCCTTGATCGGCCGCACGATCTGTTCTGCCACAAATTTGCCGAGCGCAAGCGCGAGACACGTCCCGCCGATGACCAGAACCAGCAGCACCCGGCTATCCGGGGCATGCGCCTCGTCCATCCTCGAAAGCGCGAGATACCCCACAATAGCGGTATTGGAGGCAACAACCGCGGTGAAGAGGTAGAGCCTGGTCACTATCTTGAGATTGCTGAACCATGCCATGAGATCGCCGCTCCTTTGAAGAGGGTCTGGATGTGACCGAAACTCCCATTGACCACAGGAGAGAAGACGGGCCTGGCTTTGAGCCCGATGCGCAGACCCCTCGAACCGGGAGATTCCGGCAAACGAAACGCCAGGGGAGCAAGAGCCCCCTCAGAGCGCTTAGTACAAGTAATGTGCCACGAACGTTCTTCAACGCCCGGAGACGCCTTTGGACCGACGGGCGAGCGAAAGCTCTCGAGATAAGATGGCGTGGACGTGATCGATGAAAACATGTAAAAATCCTCAGTGTCTTATGATCGGCGGTTCAGGAAGAGTCTGGAACAGAGGATCGGATGAGGAGTGCAACATGCCGCTCGCCTGTCTTCCTCGGGAGTCCCACGATGACAGGTTTGGGATACAGAATTGTGCTCACCTGGCTAACATCGGCCATCCGGTTGGCACCGACGAGGGGCTCGTGCCTGCCTGGAGGAGGCGCCTGTGGAGCGGCTCAACAGACTGTATGCCGCATGGGTCCGTTCCCGGAGGGAGCTGGGGGTCCTGAGGTCGCTGAACCAGAAGCTCTTCAACGAATACCTCGGACTGCGGAATTTCCTGGCGGAGTTCAGTGAGAAGGGCGGCGGTTCACCATCCAGACGCCTCCCAGGATGAGGAATCCCCCTCCGAGAGCGGCGGTGTGAACCGGTTCTCCGAGGACCACGACGGCAACCGCCATCGCGACCAGGGGCTCAATATAGAGGAGCGCTCCGACTCTGGCGGCGGGAAGCACCTTGAGCGCGTCGTACCAGAACACGTAAGCAACACCGGAGCAAACGGGGCCGAGGAACGCGAGGCACCACCACCCCGAGGCGCTCAGGTGCACGAGGCCGTTCCAGAGGCCAGAAGGGGCGGGGAGGAGGACCGAGCTGAAGAGCCAACCTGCGGTCATGACGTAGAGCATCGCAACGGTAGGTGATTGCTTTTTCAGTATGCGCCGTGAGATCACGGAGAAGACGGCCCAGTTGACCGCGCTGGCAAGCACGAGGAGATCCCCCGTGGTCCCGGTCTCCCCCAGGAAGAGAGCGCGGATGTCCCCCCCCGACACGACGAGCAGGACGCCGAAGGCCGCGACGGCGATGCCTGCAGCCCGAAACAGACCCAGGACTTCCCTGAGGACGAAGCGGCCGAGGAGCGCGATGAAGACCGGAGTCGTGGTGATGATCCATGCGGCTGTCGAAGCTTTCGCGGTGACAAGGCCGTTGATCTGCAGCCACTGGTGGAAGGCAATGCCGAGGAATCCCAGGAACGCGAACGACGCCAGTGTCCGGACCGGAACGGCAAGCCTCTCGCCGCGCCCCACAGCGAATGCGGCGAGAACCATTGTGCCGACGCCGAACCTGAGCCAGACGATGGCGCCCCCGGGGAGTTCGCGCAGCAGGACCTTCGTCGCGATGAAGGAGGCACCCCACGACACCACCGGCACCAGACCCAGCGCCAGGGGCTTGAAGGAATGGCTGTCGGCAACGGCGAGCGGATCCTTCTTCAACGATGTCAACGACCCCTGGGATATGGGTGGGTGCGGGAGGGCATGTCAGGCGGGCAGGTCGTACGCGAGCGTGAAGTAGGCGCTCCGCTCCATCGTATGGATGCGCATCACCCCGGCGCGGACGAGGCCGGCAAGAATGCGGGAGGCCCGCCGTTCGGAGATGTTCACAAGCTCGCTGTATTCCTTCGCTGTGATCCTCTCGTGGCCGTCCAGGTAGGCGAACAACCTGCGCTCGTTCTGTCCGAACTCCATGCGGAGCGGAGGGGCGTCGGGGCGCTCGTCCCGCAGCACCTTGACGACCTCTCTGCTCGCCATCACGGTCTTGTCCTTGATCCGGATGTAGACGCGCGTGCCCGGATCGCCCTGACCGTTCAGCCCCGTGTACAGATGAGGCTTGAGGGAGCTCTCCGGCACATACGCCACGATGACGTCCAACCCGTCATAGGCCACGATGTCGATTTCGGGCTGGACGGGGGGAACGCAGAAGCTGGTCCCTGCCGTCACGATCAGGTCCACCTCGCTCTTCTCGCTTTCAACTCCCACCACCGAGCCGTCGTCGTCGACGCCGAAGAGGATGTGCCCTCCCCTGGTATTGGCGAACGCCGCGAGGGCCCGTGCGATCTTTTCGGGACTTGACACTTTGCGTTTGAACTCGACCTCGAACCCTTCACCCTCTTCGATCAGCTGGTCAACATCCCTGTAGTCCATGGTCATTCCGTGCCTGTGTCGGTAGAATCCGTTGCGGTCACATCGACGGTGTCCGGCGAGTCGGAGGAGTCCTCCTCTGTTGATTGGATACTGACGCCGCGGGCGCGCGAGGCCAGCCTGCGCTGGACCATCGCCGTGCGTCGCATGACATAGCGTGAATCGTCGTCCGGCCGGTGCCGGATGGGGCTCGGGATGACCGCGGCAAGCCGGGCGCATTCGTCGGGGTCCAGCTGCACGCAGCTCTTGTGGAAGTATGCCTGCGCTGCAGCCTCCGCACCGAAGATCCCCCGTCCCCACTCGATGACATTCAGGTAGAGCTCGATGATCCTCCTCTTGCTCAGGGACCGCTCGAGGAGCATGGTGATGACGGCTTCCTTGAGCTTCCTCACGGGGTCCCTTGACGTCGAGAGGTAGAGATTTTTCGCCAGCTGCTGGGTGATGGTGCTTGCGCCACGGGCGATGCGCCCCTCCTTCACGTTCCTGTTCATCGACTCCCGCATTTCGTACCAGTCGAACCCGCCATGGCTGTAGAACGTTCCGTCCTCCGCAACCACGACGGCATCCACGAGCTGTCCGGGGATCCTGTCGAGGGGGACCCACTTGCGGACGATCTTCAAGGGTTTTCCCTCGGCCTCCGCTTCCCGGAGGCGCTGCCTCATGAGGGCCGTCTCCGCCGGGTTGGTGAGGGCAAGCTGCGGGACGGAGAGCCAGGGGATCGTGGCGGCTTCCAGGACAACCGCCAGGGCGAGCACCAGACCCAGGGTCCGGAACGGGTGCATGCGGACAAGCCCGCCCAGCAGGCGGAGGCCTCTCGCCGGCTCAGGTGAAGGGGATGCTTCGGGGTGCTCGCTGTCAGTCATTGATCCCAGGATGGGAACCCGGCCTGCCGATGTGCTCCAGGTACTCCTGCAGCAGGAGCCGCGCCGCCATAACATCGACCCGCTCCTTCTGCCGCCGCTGCTTCTTCTTCATGCCGCCGTCCCTGTGGGCGCGGTGCGCTTCAACGGTCGTATAGCTCTCGTCCCATGTCTCCACCGGAACGCCTACGCGGCCGCTCAGGCGCCGGATGAAGGCTTCCACTTCGAGCGCCTTCCGCCCCTTCCCGCCGTCCGCCGCGTACGGCATGCCGACCACGATGCGCGTCACCCCCTGCTCGCGGACGACGGCGCTCAGCTCGTCCAGCAGTGACGCATCGTTCTCCAGAGCCGCGAGGGGCCCGGCGAGGATCCGGAGCGGGTCGCTCAGTGCGACTCCCACGCGCCTGGAGCCATAGTCGATCCCCAGCACTCTCCCGGCGGCGCCGGTCATTCCTCGAACCGGTCCGCCCGCTTGACGCCCTGGACCCTGCGGATCTTTTCGATCAGACGCGACATATGTTCGGTGTCCTTCACATCCACGATGAACGTCCCCTCGAACATCGAGTCCTCCGCGTCGATGCTGACGCTCCGGATGTTGGTGTCGAGGTACGACGAGATCGCGTGGGTGACGTCATTGAGCATCCCTTTCCGGTCGTCTCCCGCAATGCGGATCCCCGACACGAACGTGGAAGAGCTCTCCGTCGGCCAGTGGACGTCCATGATCCTGCTTGGCTCCACCCGCATCATGAGCTCGACATTCCGGCACGAGCGGCGGTGGATCTTGATGCCTTCCCCCGTCGTCACGTACCCGACCACATCATCTCCCGGGATCGGATGGCAGCACTTGGCATACTGGTGCATGAAATTGTCGTGCGTCCCGTTCAGCACGATCCCCGGCGTCACTCCGCGCGCCGAGGTGATGAACCGGTTGAAGAGGCCGTCGATCTTCTCCTCTTCGGTCCCCACCGCCTGAGGATGCTTCTGCTCCTCCTGCAGCATGGCGATCAACTCGTCCGGATTGATCTTCTCCTGCCTCAGGGCAAGGAAGAACGCCGCGAGGTTTTCGATCTTCCGCCGGTGCAGGAAGCCGGCCAGGTCGTCGTCATTGATGGCGAGCTTCGCTTTCCTGACCTTCTTTTCCCAGATCTCTTTCCCCTCTTCGACCGCCTTGCGCTGCTCTTCGCGCACCCACCGTCGGACATGCGCCTTGGCTTTGTGCGTAACGACGAACTTATCCCAGTCGGGGTTGGGGGTCTGGTTCTTCGAGGTGATGATCTCCACCTGGTCTCCGCTCTTCAGCTGGCTGTCCAGCGGAACAATCCGGCCGTTCACCTTGGCGGCCAGGCAGTGGTCGCCGATGTTGGAGTGGATCTCGTAGGCGTAATCGACGGGCGTGGCGGCTGTAGGGAGGATTTTCAGGTCGCCTTTGGGGGTGAACAGGTAAATCTCGTCCTGGTACAGGTTGAGCTTGAAGCTCTCCATCAGCTGCTGCGTCGGCACCTGGCCTTCCGCGGCATTCTCGAAGATGTCCCTCACCCAGTTCGCCCAGTTGGCCAGCTCCTCGTCGATCGCAGAGACGTTCTCCTTGTACATCCAGTGGGCGGCGATCCCCTTCTCGGCGACTTCATGCATGGCGCGGGTCCGGATCTGCACCTCCACCATCTTCCCCTCCGGTCCCATCACCGTGGTATGGATGGATTGGTACCCGTTCTTTTTCGGGACCGAGATGTAGTTCTTGAACCGTTCGGGGTTGGGCAGGTAGATGTCCGCAATGATGCCGTACACGGCGAAACACTGGTTGCTGTCCTCGGTGTCGAGGATGACGCGGATCGCAAAGAGGTCGTAGATCTCTTCCAGCGGTTTGCTGCGTTTGAGCATCTTGTTGTAGATGCTGTAGAGGTGTTTCGGCCTGCCGCTGATCTCGAACTTGAAACCTTCCTCGCGCAGGCGTTTCTCGATCGGGGCGGCGAATTTCCCAATGTAATGCTCTCGCTCGCGCCGGCGGGATTTGAGTTCCCGGGCGATCGCGTCGTATGCATCGCGGTACAGGTATTTGAACGAAAGGTCCTCGAGCTCCCACTTGATGCCCGCCAGGCCGAAGCGGTGCGCGAACGGCGCATAGATATCCAGCGTCTCGCGGGCAAGGCGTTTCTGCTTCTCCGGAGGAAGGTACTCGAGCGTGCGCATGTTGTGCAGCCGGTCCGCGAACTTGACCAGCATGACCCGGACATCGTTCACCATCGAGAGGAGCATCTTCCGGTAGCTCTCTGCCTGGGTGACGTCGTGGCTCTTGAAGATGTCGGAGATCTTCGTGGCCCCGTCCACGATGTCGGCTACCGCGTCGCCGAACTCCTCGCGGATGTCCTTCACCTGGTACTCGGTGTCCTCCGCCACGTCATGCAGCAGGGCGCTGGCGACGGAGATGTCGTCCAGGGGGATTTCCTTGGCGACGATGCGCGCGACCTCGTAGGGGTGGTCGAAGAAGGGTTCGCCGGAGGCCCGGATGTCGTGACGATGGGCGTTGAAGCCGAAATCGAAGGCGCGGCGGATGAGGTTTTCGTCGACCCGGGGGAGGTTCTTCTGGCAGACGACCAGCAGATCTTCGAGTTTCTTCTTGTACTTCGGATTGGTCATGGCTGCCTGACGGTCCCATGGCCGGCGGTTCGGCCGCCGGATTGGCAAAAAAGAACGGAATCTACCCTCTCAGAAAAATATAGGCGGTTCGAGGGGAATTGTCAAGGAGAAGCACTTGGCGGGAGGAACACCGCCCTCCTTCCCGATGACGCCATTCGGTCAACCGCCCGGGGTGCGACAAGGGCAGACAGGGCTGCCGGGACTTCCGTCTCGTTCGGAGCCAGATCTGAGGGTCGGGGAACTCCGGCTCGTCACTCAGGAATCATGACGGACGTGCACGGGAGAGCAGGGCGCGGTGGGAGCGACAGGTGGCGATCACCGGTCGGAAGCCTGGCCAGGGGGCCGGCGGCGTCCGGCGGACTACTGCGGTCCGCCGGGGACCACGGCCCGGGAAAGTCCGCACAGCAACATGTCAATGAAGGCCACTTTGGCTTCCAAGGCCACGGAATTCCGGTCGTTGACGATCACGAAGTCCGCCCTCTGCAGCTTTTCGCGGACCGGCATCTGGGCCCCGATCCGTTTCCGGACCTCCTCTTCCGTAAGATGGTCACGTTCCATGACCCTCCGGATCCGGACTTCCTCCGGCGCATCGACAACCACCACCCGGTGGAGCAGCTCGTCCATGCCGGATTCGAAGATCAACGCAGCCTCGATGATCACATACGGATCCTTCCGTTCCGGGGCCGCGTCTTCGAGGAGAACCCCGATCTCCTCGAAGACGCGCGGGTGAACGATGGCATTGAGCGCGGCCGTGCGCCCAGCATCCGCAAACGCGGATCGTCCGAGGGCAGCGCGGTCCAGCAGTCCGCCGGCGCTGAAGACCCCGTCCCCGAACTCGCTCCTGATCCCCGCGCGCACGGTTCCGTCGTTTTCCGTCAGATCCCGCGCGACGCGGTCAGCGGAGATCACCATCCTCCCCAGCCCGGCGAAGGCCTTGCACACGGTGGATTTGCCGCTGCCGATTCCGCCGGTCACGCCGACCAGCAGGGTTTCATTTCGCATAGGAGACCGCCCGGTACTCACGGATCACCGTCACCTTGATCTGTCCCGGATACTCCATCTCCCGCTCCACCTTGGCCGCGATGTCGTGCGCGAGCTGGTCGGCGCTGGCGTCATCCACTTTGTCCTGCTCCACGACCACACGCACCTCCCTTCCCGCCTGGATCGCATAGGTCTTCGCGACACCCTGAAACGACTGGGCAAAGGCCTCCAGTTTCTCGAGGCGCTTGATGTACCCCTCCACCGATTCGCGCCGAGCGCCCGGCCGGGCCCCGCTGATGGCGTCGGCCGCCTGGACAAGGGGCGCGATCGGAGATTCCATCGGGATGTCGTCGTGATGGGACGCCACCGCGTTTGCCACGAGAGGGTGTTCCCCGTGTTTCCTCAGGAGCTCCCCGCCGATGAGGGCGTGGGGACCTTCGATTGAACGGTCGACGCATTTGCCGATGTCGTGGAAGAGGCCCGCGCGCTTCGCCAGCTGTGCGTCCAGTCCAAGTTCTGCAGCCATCATGCCCGCCAGATACGCCACTTCGACGCTGTGCTGGAGCATGTTCTGACCATAGCTCGACCTGTACTTCATGCGCCCGACGAGGCTGAGGATCTCCTTGCTGGCGGGGTGCAAGCCGACTTCGATCAGCGTGTTTTCCCCCACCCGGAGAATCTCCTCTTCCAGCTCACCGCGGACCTTTTCGACCACCTCTTCGATCCGCGCCGGGTGGATCCTCCCATCGGCGATCAGCCGCTCGAGCGCGAGCCGCGCCACCTCGCGCCTGAAAGGGTCAAACGCCGAGAGGATCACGGCTTCAGGGGTGTCGTCAACGATCACGTCAACCCCGGTGGCGGCTTCGAAGGCCCTGATGTTTCTCCCCTCCCTGCCGATGATCCGGCCCTTCATCTCGTCACTCTGGATATTCAACACGCTCACCGTCGTTTCCACCGAATGGTCGGCTGCGGTGCGCTGGATGGCCTGAATGATGATCTTCTGCGCTTCCTTGCGCCCATCGTCCCTGGCCTTGTCCCGGATCTCCTTCAGGAGCTGCGCGGCGTCGCTGCGCGCTTCATTCGTGAGATTGTCGATGAGCAGCCGTTTTGCCTCGTCCCGCGAGAGTCCCGAGAGGCGTTCCAGCCGGGCGTTCTCCTCGGCGATCATCCGGTCCAGCTCGGTCTGCCGCGTTTCGGCCGACCTATGGCGTTCCTCGATCTGACGCTTCAGGATCTGCTGTTCCCGCTCCTTCTTCCCGAGCAGCTCCACCTTGCGGTCGATGTTTTCCTCCCGCAGCTCGAGCGCCTTCTCCTGGGCCTGCTGTTTGCCCCGCTTGCTCTGCACATCTGCGTCGAACTCCTTCTTCTTCTGATACCATTCATCCTTGACTTCAAGGAGTTTCTCGCGCTTGAGCGTATCCGCTTCCTTCTCGGCATCCTGCATGATCTTCTTGGCGGCGTCGCGGGACGAAGAGATCCTGCTTTGACCGTTCCTGGTGCTGAGGATCCATCCGGCCACCGTCCCTGCCAGGAGGAGCGCGACGGCGATCAGAATCTCAAAAGACATACAGCCTCCTTACGTGAGGGAGAACCGGATCGGAAGGGCAATAAAAATCCGCACGAGACAACCGTACCAGAAAGGCACTTATAAAGAACCCCTTCCGAACACAGTGGGTGCACGCCTGTGCGTCTTTTACTTCCCCCTCTCGCTCGTCCCGCGGATGCAGGATGTCATCGCAAGAGTGCCGTACTGGCCCGGGGCATGTAATCGACGCCCATGAGTCGAGCTCCCATCTCTAAAGTGTTGGTTCTTTATTTTGTGTTGAGACGGCTGGCGGTGCGGATTTCACTCCGTACACGACAGAGCAGCAGTATGCAAAGAACGCTGAAGGCAACCTCGTGCCCGCGGACCATAACGGTCCGCCTTGCCTTAATCATGCAGGCAGGTGTCAAAAAACTCCGTTAGCTTCTCGATCTCTCCCCTCACCATGGTGGCCATTTCCCTTGACTTCTCCCGTTCTTTGAAGAGGTCCTCGGTGATGTTCAACGCGGTGAGTACCGCGACGGTCAGAGTCGGCTGTTCCGGGATCTTCTCGTGGATGGAGCTGATCATCTCATCCACGTACGTCGCCACGTTCCGTGTAAACTCCTCGCTGTCGCCGCGAAGGGGATACTCGGAGCCGAAGATCTTCACCTTGATGCTTTTCCGGTCGGCGGTCATCCGGTAGAGACCTCTGATGATTCACGTCCCCGAAGGGACTACAGATACGCGTCCAGTTTTGCCAGCAGATCCTTCACCTTGCCGGCCAGCGCTTCGCGTTCGCCGTTGGCGAACACGCGAGCGCGGCCGTCGTCAGGCGGGACCTGCGCGGGAGGTTGTGCCTTCAGCTGTTCCTGTGCATCCTTCAACTCCTGCTCTGTCTTCCGGAGCCGAACTTCCAGGTCATGCACGCGGTGCTCCGACGAGTTCTTCTCGTCGCGCAACCGTGCAATGACCTCAGCCGCCAGCTGCGCCCTTTCCCACAACGCCCGCATACTCCTGTCGAGCGCTCCCGCATCCGCGCCATTGCCGCCGGTGATCTCGGAGAGTTGCTGCTCCACGCTGCCTGCTCGTCAGTCCTGTGCGTGTTGGGTGGAATGGTGATCTGGTGCCGCTTCAGGCTCCCCGCAACACCGCTCCAAACTTCTGCTCGATGTGCCGGACTATGCCTCCGACCACTGCATCGATTTCCGGATCGGTGAGCGTTCTTTCAAGGGACATCAGCTCAAGGGCAAATGCCAGGCTCTTTTTCCCTTCCGGCAAACCCTTGCCCTGATATACATCGAACACGCCGACGCCGACCAGAAGTTCTCCACCGGCCCTGCGGATCTCGTTCTCGACATTTCCAGCAGCAATATTCCGGTCGAACGTAAACGCGACATCGCGGCGCACTTTTGGAAACCTTGGGAGCGGAACATACGGCTTTCGCCCACCCGGACGAAGCGCCGACAGCAGAAACTCCGCTGCGAACACATCCCCCTCCACCCCGTACCGGGATGCCATCCCCGGAGAAACAGGGCCCATCAGGCCGGCGTAACCACCATGTAGTTCAACGCCGAGAGGGGTCTCTATTAAACCATCGCTGGTAGGATAGGGAATAAAGCGGCTATTGTCAAGCCCCAGAGCCTCCAGAAGGCCGTCGACAACCCCCCTGAGGTCATAGAGGTCCACTGTGGGAGAAACCGAATCCCAGTGCCTGGGATGACGCGCGCCTGTCAAGATGACAGCTGCGCGCTCCTCCTCAGCGTAGTCTCCGACCAGGCGGGTCGGCGCATCCGGATCCACCCGGAACACGTGGCCGATCTCAAAGAGACGGAGATCCGGCGTGCCCCTCGACTGGTTGAGCGCAATCACCTGAAGAAGTCCGGGGACAAGGCTGGAGCGCATGACGGCCATCTCCTTGCTGAGCGGATTCAACACCCGCACAGGGGTGATTCCGGGTGCAACGGACCGCGCCTCATCCTGCATGGAGTTGGTGACCGCTTCGCGGAACCCCATCCCGACGAGCTGAGAACGGACCCGCGCTGCAGGATCCTCCTTCTCCAGGGGATGGGAGACATCGATGGCTGCGCTGGTTTTCGAATCGATCCTGTCGTAGCCGTGCACCCGGGCGATTTCCTCGATCAGGTCAATCTCCTCCAGGAGGTCCACCCTGTAGGCCGGGATCCTGAACGCGAGCGTCTTCCCGGTTCGCCGCACGGGACGAACATCCAGCAGGGCAAGCAGCGCAATCATCTCTCTGACGGACAGCGAGGTGCCGAGCACCAGGTTCGCCCTCGACGGCCGCATCCGGATTACCCGCTCGTGGATCTTCTTCGGATAGACGTCGATCACCCCCCTGAGGAGGGTCCCTCCGGCCAGTTCGAGAACGAGCCCCGCCGCGCGGTCAAGAGCGTACCTCACTCCCTGGGGATCGGCCCCGCGCTCGAAGCGTTGTGATGCGTCGCTGACGATGCCGAGTGCTTTCGCCGTCTTGCGGATCGAAGCCGGTTTCCAGTACGCGCTCTCCAGGACGATATCGACCGTTCCTTCGCTGATCTCGGAATTCGCCCCGCCCATCACGCCTGCCACCGAGACCTCCCGTTCAGCGTCGCACACCATCACCGTCCCGGCAGGCAGTGAGTGCTCCCTGCCGTCCAGCGTGGTGAACCTTGTCCCTTCCGTCGCCTGGCGGATGATGATCGTCCCTCCACGCAGCATGGCGTGGTCGAAAGCGTGCATGGGCTGGCCGCACTCGAGCATGACGTAGTTCGTGATATCCACGACGTTGTTGCGGGGGCGGAACCCGGCGTTCCGCAGCCGGGTCTGCAGCCAGGCGGGAGACGGCGCGATCGTGACGCCGCGAATCACGCGCGCGGCGAAGCGCGGACAGTTCACGCGGTCAGCCACACGGACCTTCAGGAAACTCGTCACGGGAGTCTTCCCCTCCCGGAGCCTGACACGCGGAAGTGCGGGCTTCCTGCCGGTGAGGACGGCGATCTCCCGCGCCACCCCCATGTGGCTCAGCCAGTCGGGGCGGTTGGGTGTAACCTCCACATCGTAGGCGACATCGTCGAGGCCGAGGTACACCGCCAGCGGCTGGCCTGCCCTCGCCTTCGGCTCCAGCACCATGATGCCGCCGGATTCGGGCCCAAGGTCCAGCTCGGCCTCAGAGCAGATCATGCCGCGGGAGTCGACGCCGCGGATCGCTATCGGCGAGAGGACCAGGGGAGTCCCCGCCGGATCGTGCATCCTCCTCGGGACCACCGCCCCGATCAGGCCCACGGCCACCTTTTGCCCCGCGGCGACGTTCGGGGCCCCGCACACGATCTGCAGGGTTTCCTTCCCCACGTGCACGGAGCAGACCGAGAGACGATCGGCGTTCGGGTGCCTGGCGCAGTCGAGCACGTGTCCAACCACGAACCCGCGGAATTTCTCTCCAAGCCGGTCCACGCTTTCGAATTCCAGACCGAGCATAGTCAGCCGTTCCACCAGCTCTTCCGGCGGGATGGAGAATTTCAGATACTCTTTCAGCCAGCTTTGCAGGACTCTCATGGCAGCGTTAGAACTGTTCGAGGAAGCGGACGTCGTTTTCGAAGAAGAGCCGGATGTCGTCGATGCCGTACCGGAGGATCGCTATCCGCTCGATGCCCATGCCGAATGCGTAGCCCGTGAAGCGTTCCGGGTCGTAGCCGACGGACCGGAAGACGTTCGGGTGCACCATGCCGCACCCGAGGATCTCCAGCCACCCGCTCTGCTTGCACAGCCGGCATCCTTTGCCGCCGCAGATGAAGCAGGTGATGTAGATGTCGGCGCTCGGCTCCGTGAACGGAAAGAACGTCGGGCGGAACCGGTACTTCAGAGAGCTCCCGTAGAACTGCTTGATGAAGGAGATCAGCGTCCCCTTCAGGTCGCTGAAGGTCACGCCGCGGTCGACACAGAGGCCTTCCACCTGGTGGAACATGCAATAGCTGCGGGCGTTGACGGCTTCATTCCGATAGACCTTGCCGGGCATGATCGCCCGCACGGGAGGCGGGTGATTCTCCATGACGCGGATTTGCACGGGGGATGTGTGCGTGCGCAGCAGTGCGTCCTTACCGACGAAGAAGGTGTCCTGCATGTCGCGCGCGGGGTGGTCCGGCGGGAAATTCAGGGCGCCGAAGTTATGATAGTCGTCCTCGAGCTCGGGTCCGTCGGCGAGGCTGAAGCCCATGCCCACGAAAATCCCCTTGATCTCCTCGAGCGTCTGGATGAGCGGATGACTCGATCCCACGAAGAGCCCCCGCCCCGGAAGCGTCGGGTCGATGGACTCGCGCACGACGGGTCCGGCCGCGAACCGGGCGGCCCGCTCGTCCAGCAGCGACTGCACGCGCGAGCGGAGCTCGTTGAGGGTTTTGCCGAAGGCCGGGCGCTGGTCCGGTGCAACGGACTTGAGCTGATCGAACAGCGCCGCAATCCGGCCTTTGCGGGCGAGGTACGTCACGCGGTACTCCTCAAGCTCCGTCCGGTCCTGGACGGACTGAATGTCCGCCTCGGCCTGCGATCGGAGCCGCTCTATGGTCTCTTGCATGGGAGGTGGGGAAAGGGATGAAAAACGCGTCTTCCCATCCATCCTGCCCGCCGTCTGGCGGGCCGGGACGGATGGGAAGACAGTGGCGGATTATGCGAGTGCGAACTTCACAACCTCGGCAAAGGCCGTCGGGCTGCTTACCGCAAGCTCGGCGAGCACCTTGCGGTTGATGTCCACCTCTTTGGTGCTCAGCGCCGCGATCAAACGCGAATACGTCGTCCCCTGCAGCCTGGCGGCCGCGTTGATGCGGGTGATCCAGAGCTGCCGGAACAGGCGCTTTTTGGTTTTCCGGTCGCGGTAGGCGTACTGCATGCCCTTGTCGACGGTATGCTTCGCGACCGTGTACACTTTGCTTCTAGCACCCCAGTTGCCTTTCGCTTGCGCCATGACGCGCTTGCGACGGCGATGGGAGGCAACGATGTTCTGCGAACGAGGCATTGTTGCTCTTGGTGTTGGTGAATGGAACCCGCCACCCCCGGACTCTCCGCAGGCGGTGCCGCTTCGAGCGTCGCCGGGTCCCGGCGGAAGCGGGACGGGGTGCGGTGGATCTACACGCTGGCGGCCGGTCAGCCCTGCAGCATGATCTTGACGTTCTTCTGGTCGGCCTTGGAGACCAGGTGCGGTCCGCGCAGCTTGCGCTTCCGCTTGGTGGTCTTCGATGTCAGGATGTGGCTCCGGTACGCTGTCGAGCGCTTGACCTTCCCGGATGCAGTCAGCCTAAATCTCTTTTTCGCGGCGCTCCTGGTTTTCATCTTCGGCATGGGAATCGCTTCCTTCGAGTTATGCTTCCTGCGGCTTCGTCACGGGCTTTGGCTCTGCCTGCACACCGGGCGCAACGCCGGGTTTTGCGTCTGTTGTTCCCTCTGCCGCCGCTTCTGCCTTGACGGTCCCCTTCGCATCCGCCTTGCCCTCACCGTCGGCCTTCGTCTCCACCTTCTTCTTGCGCTCCGGGGTCAGGATCATGATCATGCTCCGCCCTTCCATGTGCGCCGGCTGATCGACCTTCGCGTAGTCTTTCAGCTTCTCGGACAGGCGGGCGAGCATCTCTTCGCCCTTCTGCTTGTACGTGATCTCCCGCCCTTTGAACACGACCGAAGCCTTCACTTTGTGGCCGTCCGCCAGGAACTGGATGGCGTGCCGGGTCTTGAAGTCGAAATCGTGCGTGTCCGTATTCGAATGGAATCGCAGCTCCTTCAGGAGTGACACGTGCTGGTGTTTCTTCTGGATCTTGTCCTTCTTGGCAAGCTCGTACTTGAACTTGCCGAAGTTGATGATCTTGCATACCGGCGGGTTTGCGTTCGGCACGATCTCGACGAGGTCCGCATCGCGTTCCTTCGCCATCTTGATAGCCGCTTGAGGCAGCATGACTCCGAGCTGCCCCCCGTGCTGATCGATAACCCGCACCTCTGTGACTCGGATCTCTTCGTTGATCCGCGGGCGTTTTTCTTTACCGATGGACGTCTCTCCTATATGGTGATTCGCTTTTCTACGATTTGTTCCTGGATGCGGCGAATGATTTCATCAACACCCACAGCGCCCTGGTCCCCCTTGCGGTGCATCCTGAGGGCGGCGTTGCCGGCCTGCCGCTCTTTGTCCCCAAGTACAAGCATATAGGGGACTTTTTTGGTCTCCCATTCACGGATCTTGTAGCCGATTTTCTCGTTCCGGTCATCCAGCTCCGTGCGGATGCCCCCGTTCTTCATATCATCGGAAACTTTCCTCGCATAATCAAGCTGGCCGTCCGTGATGGGGAGAACGACGGCCTGGACAGGGGCGAGCCAGACCGGGAATTCCCCGGCATAGTGCTCGATCAGCACTCCGATAAAGCGCTCCAGCGACCCGAACGGCGCCCGGTGAATGATGACGGGCCGGTGCTTCTTCCCGTCACTCCCCATATATTCGAGGTTGAAGCGCTCGGGCATGACGTAGTCGACCTGTACGGTCCCGAGCTGCCAGGTCCGGCGCAGGGCATCCTGGACCATGAAATCGATCTTGGGCCCGTAGAATGCCGCCTCTCCGATGCCCACATAGTAGTTCAGTTTCATCTGGTCGGCTGCTGCCTTGATATCCTGTTCGGCCTGCACCCACATCTCCTCCGCCCCCCCGAACTTTTCCATGTTTTTCGGGTCCCGGAACGAGAGGCGGGTCCGGAAATCGCTGAATCCGAGCGTTGTGAAGACTCTCTGGATCAGGTCGATGACATCGCAGAGCTCGTCCCGGAGCTGGTCCTGTCTCACGTACATGTGAGAGTCGTCCACCGTGAACGAACGGACCCGGGTGAGGCCGTTCAACTCCCCCGATTGCTCGTACCGGTAGACCGTTCCGAATTCCGCAAGGCGGAGCGGCAGATCGCGGTAGCTGCGCGGCTTCACCAAATAGATCTGATGGTGGTGCGGACAGTTCATCGGCTTGAGGAGATACTCCTCGTCCCCTATCTTGATCGGCGCGAACTGGCTGTCTTTGTAGTACGGGTAATGCCCGCTGGTCCGGTAGAGGTCCAGGTTGCCGATGTGCGGTGTAACGACCGGCTGGTAACCGCGCTTCCGCTGCTCCTCGCGCAGAAAACCCTCGAGCGTCTCCCGGATGATCGTTCCCTTCGGCAGCCAGAGAGGCAGTCCCCCGCCGACCTTGGGCGTGAGGAGGAAGAGCTCGAGCTCCTGGCCGAGCTTCCGGTGATCGCGCCTCTTCGCCTCTTCCAGGCGCAGCAGGTGCTCGTCGAGCTCCTTCTGCGTCGGGAAGGTGACGCCGTAGATGCGGGTGAGCATCTTGTTTTTCTCGCTGCCTCGCCAGTACGCTCCTGCGATGCTCAGCAGCTTGACCGCCTTGATCTTCCCGGCAGACGGGATGTGCGGCCCGGAGCAGAGGTCTGTGAAGTTCCCGGAGTGGTAGAATGAAATGTTCTGCCCCTTCAACCCTTCCAGCAGCTCAAGCTTGTACTGGTCACCCTTCTTCCGGAAATATTCGACGGCATCGTCCCATGATTTTTCCTCCCGCAGGTAGAGGCTGTCCTTGAGGGCGAGGTCGCGCATCTTCCCTTCGATGGCCCGGAGCTCGATCTCGGTCATGGTCCTGTCGCCGGGATCGATGTCGTAATAGAACCCGTTTTCGATCGGCGGTCCGATGCCGAACTTCGTCCCGGGATAGAGCGCCTCGATCGCCTCCGCCATGAGGTGTGCGGAGCTGTGCCAGTACGCGCGCCTGCCTTCGTCGTCCTTCCAGGTGTAGATCCGGACCTCTGCGTCCCCGGAGATCGGCCGGGCCAGGTCCATCGTCTCGCCGTTCACGCCGATAGCGAGCGCGTCGTTTGCGAGGCGCGGCCCGATGCTCTCGGCAATTGTTCTTCCGGTTGCCCCGCGCTCGATTGCGCGCCGGGAGCCGTCGGGTAAGGTGATGGTGATCTGGTCCATAATGCTTCGCTCGTTGTGACACGCCTCTGGGGAGACGTCCTTAAAAAAACCGTCCCGCAGTATGACGCGGGACGTTTCGGCGCAGGCGTGGGCGATACAGGAGTCGAACCTGTGACCTCTACCATGTCAAGGTAGCGCTCTAACCAACTGAGCTAACCGCCCGCATGATGCGGCCCTAAAGATACGCAAAAACTGCACGGGAAGCAAGAGTTTCATCTCCAACCGGCGGCATCCCGGCAGTCGGCCCCGCAAGCATGCCCGGGAAGAGTCCGGACCTCCGGGATGAACTCTGACCCGCAGTCATGCCAGCAGTGGGGATAGAGGGATTCGGACCCTCACGGTGGTCGCCCACCAACGGATTTTCTTCACTACGTCGCTTTCGCATCGTAGTCCGGACTATGTCTTCATCCCGCATGCCGACCGGAACGCCGTTCGCATGCGGGAGGGTGCTGTATAGTCTCTACACGTTTCGGCCACGCCAGGGACCGGGCTTCACCCTCTCCAGCCGCCTCACAACACACCCGGAGCGCAAGAGCTGCGTCCCGCGCACTCCACGACCGGCTTCGCCGGCCGCTCTTTATCGGCCGGGTACGGAGGTCACCCCGAGGGGTTGCCGCTTTCCGGCAGATGGGACCGGCTACCTGAGCGCACCGTTTAGCTCGGCGTTGCCTCGGCTTGATGCCAGGGGGTTCGCCGAATTAGGCACCATTCACTCTGGGGATTACTCCCCAGGTGCTCCTGTCAAAGTCCGTTGCGTCTGCCATTCCGCCATATCCCCGGCTTGCAGACTGTCAACACAGCGAGGGCAATGTACGGACCGAATACCGGAAGGTCAATATTCGGCCCGTTAGGCGTCTCCAGTCATCATGCCTCACGTGCATAAGCTTGACATTGACCCCCCTTGACCCTATATTGCGGCACCCTTCCCCCTCCCAAGCCGGGAACCGGTTCTGCTCATGGTGCTTCAGCGCACATGAGTATCCGGTCGCCCCCCGTCGCAATATGCCCTAACGTTGCTGGAATAGTTGACGGAGCCGAAGTGCAGGACGGTCGGTCCTGCGTAACCCAGAGGGCCTTTTTTCCCATTTTCGGCGATGTCACCAAGATACTCCATCACCTGTCCCCAGTGGGTGCATCATGCTTGAGTCTCCCACATTAGAACGGGAACGTCGGCCCGAGCAGAGTTTCCTGCATGGCGAGACCCCTCTCTTCCACGCGTACGCGGAGGCGCTCTTCGTCCCCATTTTTGTTTTCGACCTGAACTCCATACTCTTCGCCAACCACGCCGCCACGCTACTCACGGGATATTCCGCAGATCAGCTTGGCGCCATGAGTTTCCTTCAGCTTGTCCATCCTGCGTTCCAGCAGTCGGTCTCCGACACCGAGAGCGCCCGGCTAAACCCTCTGTCCCCCCCCCCCCCCCCCCCCCCCCTCCCAA
>Ga0182021_10000768_pt1 | contig 35756 bp, 39 predicted proteins | sample 612E3MmetaG_FD_120493 | JGI IMG/M metagenome (GOLD analysis project Ga0182021, IMG submission 120493) | Permafrost microbial communities from Stordalen Mire, Sweden - 612E3M metaG (Illumina Assembly) | ecosystem: Environmental > Terrestrial > Soil > Wetlands > Permafrost | place: Sweden...
GCCGATAGCTAGGATAAGCGCGTCCAATAGAACAATCACAGCAAGTGCCTTGGAGAGCCTCAAGTAGTTCACACCAGCCGCTATGCCTTGCCCGATATTCCACCCTATTAACTTGTATTCGAATCCAACTGCTTCCGTTGCGAGTTGTGATAAGCCTCCCACAGAATACGTGTGGGAGTCGGACTTGATGTCACGCAAATTACTTGGAAAGGAGTCGCCAAGATAGTACTATGCCGGTTGCGGAGAGTAGGATCCCGAACGCGAGCAGATATCCAAAATCTATCGCAAGACTGTTTAGACCAATGGCGCCCAGTAGTAACTGTCTCGCCGCATCATTGGCGTAACTGACCGGGTTGACTTTTACAATATATTGAAGCCAAGTCGGCATTAGTTTTGTTGGGAATAGCGCGTTGCTTGCGAACACTAATGGCAGGTTCAGGAGGTTTATTATCGCCATCTGAGTCTGCCAATCAGTTGATCTCAACGCAAGCATCACATACAGCGATGACAGTCCGAGAGCCATCAGGAACATGATGCTAAACGTACCGAATATGCCCATGACGGTGAAGTGAGATGTATCCATTCCAAGGATTACGGCGATCAGTAGAACTATGGCCGCTTGGGTTAGCGCTCTACCGACACTTTGTAGGACTTTTGCCATCACAACCGTTCCGCGACTGACTGGTGTACTCAAGACTTTGTTGAGGAAGCCGAATCTGCGGTCAAATACGACTGACATTCCGCTGAAAGCGGCAGTGAACAGGATGACAAAGGCTAGCATCCCGCAAGCTAAGAATGAAAAGTAGCTGGTCGTGCCGAACATACTCAACATGATTGCGTTTTGCTGAGTTTGTGTGCCTCCGGCTCCGGAAACGAATGCTCCAAAGTTCATAGCTTTGCCAAACAACCCAAGCCAGACCACCGGTTGGATTAGCGATACGAAGAGTTGAACTGGGTTCATGTACCATTTTCTCAAATCTCGGTGTGTCAGTGCCCAGAGTCCATGCAGGGGACTCGTGTTTAGCTTCGGTGAGGTCATGAATGATCTTTCACGGCTGGCGGAAACTTCCTTGGGTTGTTCTTTTTGCAGCGTTGGAACTTTAGACGCCGTTTCTTGGTTTTCTGTCGACTTGATTATTTTCATGCTCTTCTGCACCTCTAGGATCTCGCTTTCCTCATAGTGACGCGTTGACTGAACATCTGCGACCTGTTCGTTTCCTCTTCTCTCATGCTGTGTCCTGTATATTCTAGATACGCTTCGTCCAAGGTTGGCTTTGTCAACGAAATTTTTGTCACGTGAAGTCCTCTGGATCGAATCAGGTCCATGATCTCTGGTGTCGCTTCTTCTCCACGTTCCGCCTTGATGCGGTAAACACCGTTATTCTTTTTGACGTCTTTCACTAGCTGGATCTTAGCGATCTCGGATGAAACGTCAGGCGCCGACTCCCTAACGCCGACTACAATGACATCCCCGCCGATGTTTGCCTTCAGCTCATCAGGTGTACCGATCCTCACAATGTGGCCGTGATCGATTATGGCGATCCTGTCACAAAGCGTATCAGCTTCTTCGAGATAGTGGGTTGTTAGAAACAGTGTCATATGGTATTCCTCCTTCAACATTCTGATGTATTTCCAGACGGCTGCGCGTGTTTGAACGTCAAGCCCTAGCGTAGGCTCGTCCAAGAAGAGCAGTTTCGGATAGTTGATCAAACCGCATGCTAGCTCAAGTCTCCTGCGCATTCCCCCGGAATAAGTGCTGACCTTTCTGTTTGCAGCATCTTCTAACTCGACCAGCTTGAACAGCTCTTCTGCATGGGGGTCCGAGTTGCTTCTTGGTAACCCGTAGAGGTCTGCACAGAGGATGATGTTGTTGTATCCGGTCATATCCTCGTCAGCTGTGTACTCCTGCGGTACAACTCCTACGTTCCTGCGCACATCGTTTGCATTCGTGTGTACGTCGTAGCCGCAGACCTGCGCGTTTCCTGATGAGGGTTTTAGCAGTGTGGTGAGCATGTTGATAGTGGTGCTTTTGCCCGCTCCGTTAGGGCCGAGGAAACCAAATATCTCCCCCTCTTTGACTTCGAAACTGACGCTGTCGACTGCCTTCAGTTTGGCGAATGACTTCGAAAGATTCGTAACTTCTACTATAGGAGCTCCGGTATTTGCCTCAGACATGATTACTCAATCTTCTTTTGTGAAGTTTCTTTGGGGACATCTGTGTCGTGTGTCTGAAGTTTCTTTGTCAAATCTTGAAGTTTCGTGGTGATTTCTTCTAACGTCCTCATTGATTGCTCGATTACTTCCTTCGAGTGTTCTCGTCTGATTTCGTGAAACACGTCGCGTACAGCTTTGCCAAAATCCCTTGCGACATTGTGCAGTTCTCCGCTGCGTTCTCGTTCTAAACCGTACCACATGGGTCCGAAGTGTTCGAGGCGTTTGTCGATTTCTTCGCGTGACTTCGTTTCATTCTCTAGGAATGTTTTGCCCTGTTCAGTCATTGTGTAGCGTCGTATTCCTGACTCCTTCTGGTCAGCCTCCTTGATGTATGCCTGGTCCTGTAGCCAGGCGAGTAATGGATAGATTGAGCCTGGACTAGGTTTCCAGTACCCATTGGTCTCACTTTCCAACTCACTCATGATTTCTGACCCTGACATGGGTTTTTCGAGAAGCATCTTCAGCAATTGGAACCGGAGGAATCCCTTCGGGACCATTGCCGTGTGTCTCATCCAATGCTTCATCCAATGACCACGCGTGTGCTCGTGCTCATTTCGATGCTCACAATCATGTTCGTGGCGGTGCCCGTGACCGTGTCCACGTTCATAGTTCTCATCATCGTCGCCATCATGCATTTTCGCATTATCTCCATTAATTGATATCTCAAGCGATATCGCTAATGATATCGCTAACGATATTTAAGTCTTTTCACGATACTCGCACGTATTTCAAACGAACTCGCTGATACTTCAGGCCACAACCGTATTCATTCTTGAAGCACGCCGTTTAGGGCGAGTCAGATGTTGCTGCCAGACCGATTGGAAGACCAAGGAGGAAATGATCGGTCCCGAGGTAGAGACAGGGTGAATTTTCTGTGCTTCCCTCTGTCCTCGAACGTCCATAGTTTCAAGCCAGCCTGGCCTGTTCTCCAACTTGTATTGCGAAGTACACTGCAAGAGTGAGGTAGAGAGCGAGTTCAATTGAATCAGGCAGGAGATAGCTGAACGATCTCGCGTTTGCCGCTTGCAGCAGTATCGCAACATGAGCATTCATGATGATTCGTAGAGTTGTCGTTAAGGAGAGTAATGCGCCCATTCATCGTGGCTCTGCTCCCCCTCATAGGTTGGAAGACTTTCCTTGTGCGATCTGCGATAGTGCTTCTTCAGCCGAGTCTTCCTACTGAAGCTTCGCTCGCAAAGGAGGCATGTGAAGACTCCGATAATGGGTCGAAGGTCATCAATCTTCCCCTCGTCATGATCTTGGTATGTCCGAGTCAAGGTCGTCGCTGGAACTACGCCACGTAGTTGAGTCGCATATAAGCGGGATTCATCTTTGGTGTGCACCAAGAGTAGTTTCCATGTCATGGATCCATGAATGAATAGTTAGCGAGGCAGTCAGTCGGGAAAAGTTAGCAGTTGCAGGCATTCATCCATGGCGTAGCCATAACACCGTGTTCGGACTCATTGGCGGAGTTTCTTAAGCATCCTCCACGCTATCTGAGGAACGCGAGTTCGTTGCAGAGTCGAAAGCTTTGATGGATTTCAAGGCCACGCAACGTGGTAGAAAATCTCCTGTGGAGATACGGTTCGAGATCCTTGAATTCCTATTCTACAACACGGGGTTCCATTCTAGAACATCTCTGTGGAGACGCGCGACGCAGCTTTCATACGATGATTTCCAGAAGTATCTAAACTACTTGAAGGGCAAGGGCTACGTGAAGGAGTACGACGAAGGAGTTCGCTTGTCGATCGAGGGAAAGAATGTTTACCTGAAACTCAGGGAGACGCTTCCCTCACTTCTGTAGTCTTGAGATACACCAATGGTGAACTAGACCTATACCACGCCATTCCACAGTAAGGAGCCCAGTAGTTAGAAATGTCGGACAAAGAAGATGAATACCCATTAACGACGCTTCACACATTTCTCCGAGAAGCCTCGACAGAATTTGGTCGGTTTCGGCTTCAAGCTAAAGTGAATCTAATCGGCTCGATCATCCTACTCATTCTACTCTCGCGACTGTTCCTCTTTGTCTTCGGGGATTACGGTCCGCCGATTTTCTATCGTGAACACATTGTGGATGTGATCCTTCTGCTCACTTCCTTTGATGTGATCCTTCTGCTCGCCTCATTGATCGCAATCTTCTGGTCAGTGTACGTTTTCCTCAAACAACGGAGTTTCGTTTCACGATGGGGCAAGAGATTCGAGAAGCTCGAAACCTTAGAGAAACAACTGCTCCCGGATGAACCGTCCTAGTGGCTATTCATCTTCGGTGTACACCAGAAGTGGCGTCCGTTTAAATGGTACTTGACTTTTCAGTACCAGTCGTGGAATTGTCATGTATTCCCAACATCACCATGAATACCATCATGCGATGCCCTTCGGGCAATTGATGTGCGTTTATTGCGGAGAAGGCAAGGATATGTGGACGAACAAGCCAACCCGGAAACATGCAGCGTCTAGAATGAAATCGAGGGCAATCGGTAACTAGGCGATATCGAGAAAATAGTGCGATCAATTTACCGACCTTAGATTTGAGTCCTCAGAGTTCGGATCAAATCTCTAGGCTGCACAACCTCGTCGTGTATGTTCAGCTTTTGCTGCGAAACGTCGCCAATTGTAATCAGCCATTCATGGCACCTCGATTGGACCTCCAGTTATCACGTTGTGAATCGAATCTGGGGGAAATGAAAATATCCAGCTCTTGAATCCGAAATCGTTAAGCCTTTACAGCGATCGATGCTAGGATTATGGCTTCCCTTCCCGAGATCTTCTCTGTTAAGGACAAGAGTGCAATCGTGAGTGGCGGGCATACCGGACTTGGAAAAGTCATGGCCGAAGCGCTCATGGAGGCTGGCGCCCATGTTGCAGAATGCTCGCGTAGACCTGACAAATGGGCTGAATCATTTGCAGAACTCAAGTCCACCGCGTCACAGCGCGACCGACAACTTCTCAGTTTCAAGTGTGACGTCACGAACAAGACGCAAGTTGAAGAGATGGTCAGTGAAGTGGTCTCAAAACTTGGTTCAGTGGAAATTCTTGTGAATAATGCAGGTGTAACTTGGATTGCACCCGCAGATAAGATGACTCTTGAGGATTGGCAGAAGGTTATCGATTCGAATTTGACTGGTTGTTTCATCCTTGGCCAGGCAGTGGGTCAGCACATGATTGCGAAAGGTAGGGGTAAGATCATCAATATTACTTCAGTCGCGGGTTTGGGTGGGACTCAACCCGAAGTGCTGGATGCATTGGCTTATAGTGCTGCTAAGGCTGGTGTAATAGGTTTCACGCGTGATCTTGCGGTAAAATGGGCTCGTCATAATGTGACAGTAAATGCCATTGCAGCAGGTTGGTTTCCGACGCACATGACCCAGTTGCTCTTGGCGACGAAGGGCCAAATGCTCGCCTCAAGAACTCCTCTTGGCCGTTTGGGACGGCCTAGCGATCTGAAGGGCGTAGTTGTGTTTCTCAGCTCCTCTGCTTCTGACTACATTACTGGTCAAGTGATAGTTGTTGACGGTGGAATATCGGCCAGTTTCTAACTTCTATTAGGAGCTTGCATATGCGCTCGCTTATGACATAGACCAGACATCATTCTAGGTAGGCGACTTTTCGTCTGGAATGCCTGTATCCACGAGCAATTGTGACCGACTTGGCGCGGTCCCAGTCGTTATAGTTGAATCTGCAGGAGGGAGGTGAGAGAATGACCATATTGTCGAGTCAACTTGAGACAAGCGAGAATTTCGGCGACATATTCGAAATCGTGAAGAAGTCAGTGAAGAACCAGTTGGGAACGGAACGAGCAGGCCTCATGTTAGTTTTAGCGGATCTGCCGATTCATTTGGGGGCATTTCACGGAGTTGGCACGAACCAGATCGTCATGAACCGCACGCTTCTGGATCGAATAGTTGCTGCAGGGCATCCACGAAGCCACATCAATGCCTTCGTATACTCAATTTTACTACACGAGTATCTTCATTCGTTGGGCATCATCGATGAGTCCGAAGTTCGTCGTCTGGTCAACGAAATCTCACTCGAAACCTTCGGCCCCGATCACCCAGCCTCAACAATAGCCTCAAGAGGACCATGGTCATTACTGCGAGAACTCGGCTATGTCGACACACATATTTCCAATGAGATGCCGCTGGAACTCAAACAACGCCGAGCAGAACTTGTGACGGATTTCGACAGATCAGATAGAAGTTACATTAGCTAGGTCCTCGCTGAGAGCCAAGCGCCAATCTCCCCGACAAGATCATCTTTTCCGGGCTCGTTAAGTACTTCATAACCCGGACCGTTGCAAATCTCAACAACAGGGATCGATAGTCAGGAGAACTACACGTGAACTCGTAATTCCTCGATCAAGATCAGCCATTACTGTCTTTACGGAAATTACTTCCACCTGGTGTGATGTTGAATATCTCGTTTACCTTGTCACTTTCTGCGAGTAGCCAGAGCCGTTGCGGTCAACATCAAACCCGCACCCAAGATGGTGAATGTCGTAAGACTTTCACCCAAGAACAATATTCCACCAACCAAGCTTACGATGGGGATTAAGTAGAGTTGAACGGAGAGTCTGGAAACAGCTCTGCCGCCAATAAGGGTGTAGAGTATGATGTTTGCTAGTACTGTACTGAGAATGGCGAGATAGAGCACCGAGATCCATCCGCTGGTTGAAAGCGAACTCACGTTTGTGACAAAACTCCAGGATAACAGTGGTAGTAGGAAGGTGGTTCCCAGAACTGCAACCCAGACGGCTACTGGCATTGGGCCATACTTTTTCACTAGTGGTTTGGAAGCTACACTGTATACGCCGTACATGAATGCAGAGAGTACGACACCCAGTGGTCCACTCATTTGCTGGAAGCTGAGGTCCGCATTGATTGAGAGAACAAATGCGCCCGCAACGGCTAAGGCGAGTGCAATCATGAGCTTGGTCCCAATCTTCTCTTTGAGGAAAACTGCAGAGAGTAGAACGACGAAGATTGGACCAAATGAGATTAGAAGTCCAGCCAGGCCAGCAGAGACTATGGTTTCTGCGTAGTTCAGCGATAGGTGGTAACCGCCAACACTTGCGAGCGAAACAAGCACGAACCTCGGTATGTCACTTCTCATAAGGGGTGCCTTCGGTTTCCCAATGAATGGCGCAAGAACGAGGAAAGTGCCTGATACGATAAGCCAACGTAGAAGCGTTAGGTTTACGGGTGTCAATTCTTGAACCGCGCTTCTGATCGCCACGAAGGCCAATCCCCAAATCACGCTTAGAATAATGACTAGGGCAATGTTGGTAACCTCATTTTTCGTCGTAAGACTTTCTGGCAAAATACGTCAGCCCAACTGCGTGCAAAACCTTGTCGGCATCACTTGGATGGTTTATAGCCTTTCCCGCTGGCGGAGAGATTCCTACGATTGATTTCGAACCCAGATCTTTAGGTCAAGTCGTGGTTCTTTCGAGGCTGCGCCTCAGCCCAGATATTTTGACTGGTAGGTCGAGTTTTCATTGTAAATCGAGAGCTTCATCTGTCAGTTTGGAACCCTACGGGCCGACGCCGCTGGTGCCGGTCGTCGAAAACGAAAATTCAGGAGGGAAGCTGCTCGAGAATAGCTCTAGATTTGGACGGCGTGCTTGCAGATTTGCATTCGGTCCTTCTGGAGAAGTTCAACGAGGTGGCTAATCGGCGAGTAACTGTTGACATGATTACTCGATGGGATATGGTGAACTCTTTCAAACCGGGCTTGACTTCAAGTTACGATTCCGCTTGGGAAGACTACAACGCAGAGCAAATCACTTCGTACGAACCCAACGTAGGTCTCCTTGTTGGTCAGATTTGTGAAGTGGCACCCGTAGATATTGTTACAGCGCACATGGAGTCTAGTCGAAGGAATATTGAACGCTGGCTTGCGCTGAACCATGTTCCATATGACAAGTTGGTTTTGGTGGGCAGCGGAGATGGTTTGAACAAACTGACTACAGACAACGGATATGACGTGTTCATAGATGATAATCCGAATTTGGCTGAGAAGGCTCCGAGCAGCGTTTTTGTTCTTCTCTACTCTCAGCCATGGAATCAGCAGGTTCACATGCCCGATGGAAACCGTAACGTAATTAGAATTCGCTCTCTACGCGAAGCCCCTCAATTGCTAAACCAGATCCAAACGTCAGAGTTCCGAAAAAGGCCAGAATGAATCCATTTTTCAAGCGATATGCGAGGATTTTTTGATTTGGCAAGATCAGTTAACAGCAACGCAATTGTCTCGCTAATGGTCGCTAGGATCATTTATGCTGTCAACTGGTACAACATTGGGTCTATCTTCTCACTTATCGCACTGGATTTTACTGAGAATGTTGCGGGGCTCGGGATCCTCACGGGGAGTTTCTACTTGGGACTTGGCTTGGGTCAAGTTCCAGGAGGAATTCTTGCTGCGAAGATCGGTCCCCGAAAGACTGCGATTTACGGAACAATCATTGCTTCTTCAGCATGTCTGTTATCGGGTTTAGTTTCTGGATTCTACCAGATCGCTCCGCTCAGATTAGTAGCGGGCCTTGGCATGGCGTTCGTTTTCGCTCCTGGAGTAGCGTTAATCGCGAAATACTTCGGCCATAGAGCGGAGGGCCTAGGGGTCGGGGTATACAACGCTGTGTTTTACCTTGGCGGTGCCCTCGGCCTATTCGGGTGGGCTGTTTTTGGATCTCTATTTGGCTGGAGGCTGAGTCTCGTATCAAGTGGAGCTTTAGGAATAGCGTCGGGACTTGTCATGTTGTTCATTCTGCCGGTGGATGACTTGCGGCAAGAGTTTTCCGTCAAACGTTCTGCTCTGATGAAAGTACTGACCGACAGATCGCTAATTTTACTTGGATTGAAGCTGTTTGGAATAACCGGTGGAGCAAGTCTAGTCACAGCGATCATGGTCTACTACATGGAAGGCACTATGCAAGTGAGCTCGGCGCTGGCAGGTCTCATAGGAGGACTCGCTCTCCTGCTCGCGCTTGTCGCTTCACCGATAGCTGGAAGGAATTATGACAGGCAGAGGGATGCTTCAAGACCGCTCTTTCTTTCAGGCGTGGCGATGGGGATTGGTTTGGTCTTTGCCTCGATCACTACGATCTACTGGGCCACTCTCTCGACGCTGATCGTCGGATTCTGCTCGGGAATCGGTACAACCGTGGGATTTTCGGCCGCGAGGGAAGTGAATGCTGGCGGCGAGTACGAGGCGCTCGCGGTAGGTTGGGTGAACAGTCTACAGCTCTACTCCGGTTTTGTCTGGCCCATACTTTTCTCTTTCATAGTCATAAGTTCGAGTTACATGGTTGCATGGCTAGTCGCAGGTTTCTGTACCATTATTCTAGCCTCATGTGCACTCATGTGGCGAGTTCCTCATCGACACCGCTAACACGCGCCGAGAACGCGAGCTGCACGACGTAAGAACGCCAATCCTTTATCATGGATCGCGTTCTCCTCTTATCAAAGGCGAAAGTTGCTGTCCAGAGTTGGATACTTCGAAGGAACCGATCCGCTCCTTCTCACGAAGCTTGCCGCTGAAGGCGTCGAGACAATACCAGTTGCGAATACGTGGGACGGTCATGGAAAGTTCGTCAATCACCTCAGCAGAGGCGAAGTAAACGTAGTGGTCGGATACCTGCACAAAGTCATACCGGCTGAACCGCTGCGAACTTCATCGTTACAGCTAATGCTTGACGGCATGCTTTCCGCGTGCAAAGTCCACGAGATACCAGTATTGTTAATCGTGCCAGGCTCCCTGCACGACAAAGCCAAGAAGATAATCGGGGACGCTGCGGCAGATGTACATCTCGTGGCCCCCGAGGAACTCGAAGCTCAGATCAGAAAGTATCTCTAGAATACCTAGCCATCGTGACGTCGCAGTCAGACGGCGTGGACTCCGAAGAACCGGGTGGAACTCACCCGGGAAAAAGAGTAAGCAATAACTATCAACAAAAAACGTTAGAGGTCGGAATCTGAATCGGACGAATTGTGTGACAGCTCAAACCCTGCGGTTTGTTAGAAAACAAAAAAAATAGACAAGGCTGTTTGGTGGGCAACAATCCGTAGCCTCGCATTGCCCTCTCTGTAGGTAAGTGACTCGAATAGTGGCTGGAAGGGGTGATGCTGATCGACTGTCACTGGGCTGGTCTATCGAAGTAGATATTCTTGCCCTTGGCTGAGATTGGTATGCCCATTATGACGCTCGCTTCCGGCAGCAAGTTCAGGCGTCTTGCAGCAGTACCGACCCGATACATGATCCTATTATCAACGTCAAGCGCGCTGGCTGTCTTTGCGGCGGAAGCAATGGCGATTCCAAGATCCAATAATTTGAAGACACAGTTAGGTCCTGTGAAATCCTGCCCTTTTTGTTTTTCAGTTTCATCAAATTCGGTGCAGGTTGCGTAGCCGCACGCTCCGCAGTTCAAACTGTAACTTCTCGTTCCACGTACCCCGATGATGACCGCGGCCGCTGAATTCCTCAGGTTTTTCGAGTCCCGTCTGAATCCAGCGATCTTGCGTTCGTCAGCGATTTTGTCCATCTCGTCGGCCAAAGATTCCTTTTCTTTTCCAAGAACGATGGCTGTCAGAACGTCGTCTATGCCTCCGGACTTGGGGGCCGTTCGCGCTGAAACAAGCATCATTTTTGCGGCTTGTAGCAGTCCCTCATTCTCGCTGGCTTCGCTACTAAGAATTGGCATGCGTCTTCACCGATATCTCGAATTTGTGTAAGGGTGAGGATATAAAGAAACCAGCGTGATTGCTCTGGATAAATTCGATGTCTTCAGAAGCTAGACTGGACGGCGCGGCGAAAGTCGTGCGTGCTAGAAGGATGTGTAGAACCACTCGGAGTGATCGCGGATGTTCGTATGCGAACTTCGGAAAAGGTAGCGAGACATGCAGCGAGTATCTCAGATTAGTCCGAAGAGTATCGCAACTCCTAGCGCGATTATCATGATGTTACCTGCGGCGAACGTGGCGGTCTGAAGTTTTGCTGGGAAACGCTTGTGAGCAAGACCGCTAATACCTGATAGAAAGGTCTGCCAGGAAAAGGACGCGAGAAAGGCACCAGCCACGAAAACGAGCGAGGTTAACGTGTCGCTAGAGCTAGCTGCTTTCAATCCTAGAATCAATGTTGTAAAGTAGGTTATGGTCACGGGATTTAGAAGCGTCAGTCCAAGAACCATGGTGTACGTGCGGGAACAACTTAGGGACGAGGAGGAGGGACTAGTTCTGTCGGTGTGCGAGTGTCGAAGGGCCCGATACAGTAGCCACATCCCAATCAAGATCAGTCCACAAGCGCTCGCGATATGCAGCACCTGTGAATAGGGCTCCAAAATGGAAACTAGGAAAGTTCCTGCTACTACCGCGATGGTAGCGTAGATTAGGTCAGCTGAGGCGGCGCCCGCGCCTGCACAGAACGCCACCGTAAACCCGCGGCGAATCCCTAACTCGATGATCAATATCGCAATAGGACCGACGGGAATAGCGATTCCATACCCGGCAAAGACACCTCTCAGAAACGGATCGATTACTGAAATGCTCATTCACTCCGCCAGGCAGGTCAAGCATTAAGAGACTGTGAAAGTGTCCTTAAACTGCGCGCACAGTTGACAGAGACGTTCTACTTAGAATAATGATGGTCATCAGTGCGAATTCTTTTTCCTGTTTAGTGATTTCAAAGAAGGAGGAGAACCAGGATATTTCGTCATATCCTCTCTCACTGAAAGTTTTCGAGGATACGAGGTGTGAATGATTCTTTGCATATGTTCGCTGCTCGGAGTGCGGGAGCGGATTTCTTGCGGGGTCCCGCGAGAAATGTGCCCCAACTGCTCTTCGATGTTTGGGTTCGAGACTTGGAGACGTTAAGGGATAGCCGAGGTGGCGGTCATTAGGTGCGCCTTTTGCTCTTTTTCAGATTAGTATCAGCGGATAATGTAGTTTGGAACATTTCTGGCAGCTTTCGCCGTACCATCTGCAATAAGTGAATGAGAACCACAAATTGTGACGTGACGGTTCAGGGCAACAATACCGCAGCGAGGACTTTGGCCAGTGTGTATTCTAGTTCGCAACTTGCTTAGGTCTTTTGCGGATGTGGGTTGTCTTCTCCACTGTGGTCTTGCAGCTAGCGTACGTTCAGACCAGAAGATAGCGTGCAGAGACGATTGTACTACGACTTGATAGAGTGGCTGCTTGAGGATTCTGTCAGGTAGACTCCGATGATAACAAGCGCTGCTCCTAGGACTAGGGGGTACGTGATAGTCTCGCCGAGGAATACATACGATAGGATTGCCGTAGGTATCGGTATGACATACAAAGACACAAGGACCTTAGTGACATCGATCTCGCGTATCAGACGATTCCAAAGGATGTAGGCAATAACGGAGCTGGGGATGGCCAAGAAGGCTATGCTAAGCCATGCCAGCGACGACGCATTTGCAAGAGCGTTCATACGACCTTCGCTCAGCGCAAACGGAATCAGAAACAGTGTACCGAGCAGGAAGGCGCAGGATGTAGCGACCTGATCAGAGTAACGGCGTAATACTCTCTTTCCAAAAACAGAGTAGGCTGCCCAGCACAGCGCAGCTCCAGCCATCAGCAATACACCAACGGGCTCGATGAAGCTCGAGGAGGTAGTTGTAACGTCCCGAATTGTTATCACAATCACTCCTGAGAAAGCAACAAAGACGCCAAACGTTTTCCGCGCAGTTAGTGACTCGTTCAGGAACGCTGCCGAGAGCAGCATCGCGAAGACGGCGTGAAGATTGATTATGATAGAGCCTTCCGTGGCCGATATGAATCTTAACGAGTAGAACTGAAAGACATAGAGGAGAGTGACACCTGACAGGCCTAGGGCTGAAAACTGCCAAAATTCCTTGGTTAACGCAAGTCTCATCGCTTCTCTTGAAGGCCGTGCGAAAGACACGATCGCGATCAGTATTGGTGTAGCTATAGCGAATCTTGCGAAGGCCAGTGTCATCGGCGGAATTTCTACTAGAGCGAACTTGATGAAGATGAACGAAGCCGCCCAGATGAAGACGATGATACTCGCCAATGTTATTGAAATGAGCGTTTTGTTCGCGGTCGTGTGTCTTCCCGTTCTCTGCTTGTATTTGTCGCGTCCTGAGACTTGATTCTTGGAGTCTTCGAGTCAAACGTTGTAAATCTTAACTCGACGTCAACTGGCTTGTACAATTGACTCTTGTGTATCCGGGACTAGGTACCGGGCGGACAGCGTCGCTATATCTTGATTCTCTTGACTCTTTCCGCCTAGGTTGAGTCCGTTTGCTATAAATTCATTGAGATCGATCTTGATGGGCTTCCAACAGCCGTTTGACAGTTGGTCCGTCGGATACTCATTGACATCTCCACCCCGCGGTGCCTTACACTAAGGATTATGTCTGTGCGGTCTAATCTTTAGGGTGAAAGGTTGGATTGGATCGAGTTGCTTCATGGCAAGAACGTGAACTTGGACATTGTCGAAAGGGCTGACCTGCCTATTCTGAGGAGCTGGTTCAATGACGTAGATTCTATTGGCGAATTCGAGCCGATTTCTCAGGAAACTTTGGGAGACCTAGAGAAACAATACGACAACTTGGTGGGAGGACAATGGTTCTTTGTTGAGAAAAAGGATGGAGCGAAGATTGGCTACATTGCGCACTTCAAGTCGAAGGGCTGTGTTGGGATAGGGTATATGCTCGTTCCGAAGGAGAGGGGGAAAGGATACGGTAGCGAAGCCGTTTCACTGATGGTTGATTACCTATTTCTCGGCAGAGAGATCGTTCGAATTCAAGCCGAGATGCATCCGGACAATGTTGCGTCGCAGAGGGTTTTGGAAAATTCGGGATTCACTAAGGAAGGTCTCATTCGGAAGTCTTTCTTTAGCAGGGGTCGTTACAGAGACACCGCCATGTGGAGTATCCTACGCGAGGAGTGGAAGGAGCCGAAGATACTGCCGCTAGGCTATGTCAGCAATTAACCAAACACATAGGATACCGCCTGTGGTTTGAGGTCAGCGCATTACAATGTGAAACGTCTTCCTTTCAGAAGGGTTATCCCGTCGAGTTGGACGTGCGGATTTTTCAGGACCAAATCTATGTGACTGGGTGCGCTGTTTTTTCCTCCGAGTCTAGTGTTATCTCCCAGTGCCACATGCACGGTTCCCAGCATTCCTTCATCTTCTATTATCGAGCCACGGATGCGCGCGAGTGGATTCAGTCCGATGCCAAACTCTGCGACACGGAATGCGGTGCGCTTTTTCGCTTCTCGCAGTATTCGACTGAGTTCCAATGCTTCAGATCCGCCGCTGATGTTTCGTGCCATTCCATGTTCGATATTCATACTGATGGGTGTCCTCACGATGCCTGTTACTGAAGTGCTTCCATCGACAACGAGGGTTCCATATGCGTCCTCTTCCAACGGGGCAACGTAGGCCTCAATGTCCGGAACACCTGTCGCCTCTCCACGTCGAGCCGCCAACCCGCTTACTCCGTGGCCGCGCCTTCCGAGCACGTTGAACATGAGATCGGTCCCGGCTGGATTGGTAACTGTGATGATTTTTGCGCGTGTCAACCTGATCACTAGTTTCTTCAAGACTTTTTCTTGTTTGCGGAAGTTGGCGAACATTGCGTTCGAGGCTAGAACTGACATGGTGGCGCCGGCCATTGATATGAATCTGGCCCCTTTCCTACATGCCGCTGTTCTGGCGTTGGTGTGAAAAAGGGTTCTACTGGTAGGGCAGATAATGACATCAGAGGATAGCATGGCAGCGAGAACTGGGGCTGGGGGTTCATCGCCGGGGAGAGCTCTGGGTTTCATGATGATCGCGCTAGCTTCAATACCTAACCGAGTTGCCGCGGACATTATTGTGCTGGCAATCGCGGGGTCCGTCATGTGGTCGGTGACGATGAGGACTTGCTCACCGGGCTTTGCATTGGCACAAGTGTGGAGCAGATTCAGTGCGCCTTTGAAGGCCCTGGTCATTACTTTCACAGACCTGGAAAGTTACAGAACTTGAGGGAAGGTTAAGAGCGTATCCAATCGCGAAAGGCAGGTGAATGCATTCTTCCCGAGTTTACGGAATTGGGAGCGTCCGGGAGGTTGCTAACTAGACGTGACTCGGAGATTGGACGACAGATGTAAACCGCGACTGGCCAGTAACATGTTCTCCCCACAAAATTACACCACCCACCCCCCTATTTGGTGTTCATTGAGTGCCAGAGATACAGTGATGCAATTGAGCAGTACGGATGCCATTTGCTCGCGATCTGTTCAATCTTCTTAGCTGTCGGCAGTTTACGTAGGGAGTAGACCTTTCGAACTGCAATTTGAATTCCAAGGTCGTCGACGGGAAGAATATCCGGCCGTCCCAATGTGAAGAGCAGAAACATATGTGCTGTCCAGGGTCCGATGCCCTTGGCTTCGTCCAGTATTCGGACAACTTCATCATCGGGCTTCATCTTGAGACTTTCCAGATCCAATGTGCCTTTGACAACCTGGGAACTCAAGCCTTTGAGGTAGCGGCTTTTTTGCGGCGATATGCCCGCTTTCCTTAGTTTTGACGCGGGGGTCTTTTTGAGCGCTTGTGCGTCGATGGTTTCAGATCGCAGCAGAGCTTTCAGTTTGTTGAAGATAGATCGGGCGGATTTGCCGCTTAGTTGTTGAGAGATTATTGCTTCAACCAGTGACTCGAATGGATCCCCTCCGGCTTCGAATTCGATCAGCCCATGCTTCTTGACCAGCTGGCGGATTTGGGGGTCAACCCTCGAAACATGTTCGACGCCGAGCTGAAATGCTCGCGGCTCGCTAATGTTGGGGAAGCGCATAAGCGATCAGCGGGGGCGGATGGCGTGTCGTGTATTTGAGTGGAGGTGGTCACTTCGAGTTTCTCAACTTTGGGCGAGGTTACCTTGCGCGTTCTTGGCCTCGTTTTGGTGGAGGTTTTACGTTCAAGTTTCGGGCTAGCTTTCGCACTTCTTCTTCACTCATCCAATCTACTTTCAGGTATTCGAAAATCTCATTATCGGACATGCCGAGTCTTCGCGCTTCCTTTGTTGCATGGCTGTAGGCCTCCAACTCAGTCGGTCGTTCATGATATTCGTATGCTTCATCGAAGAGAGGTTTACCTTCGCTAAACTGTCGGACATGTACGAGTTCATGAACCACGTCAAGGTACTTGCTCACTGGATCCCCGTCCCTTAGGTAGTATGCGCTAACAATCAGATGTCCATCTTCATCACTGACTCCCATGTAACCAAACCTTGAGCTGAAGAACTCCACCTTCAGTCTTCCCAGGATTTTTTCGGTGTCTTGGCCAAAGATCTCCATGATGATGGGAAGCTTCTCAAAGCCTTTGAAGAATTCTGTGAAATGGTGGAGCGCAATGGGCACGTTTGTTGGAACCTGAACGTCGGGCAAAGCGAATTCTCTTCTCTTCATTAGTCATTACTCCTTCCGAGTGTGGTTGCGCACGCGATTCTAGCATCAATCCTACTGTGCGGATGTGCGGATAATTAGAATTTCTGAAATGAAGCAATCGGTCGTAATGTGCTAGTAGAAATCGTTAGATGTAAAGGGAGCGAGACGCACTGGAACGTCAGACCGCAGGCCTAGGAATACCGCTCATGAAACAATTACCTTTGAAGCACTTCAAGATCATCAGAGGATCTGTTATTGTCTTAGTGCTCGCGCTCGCCGGGCTTGTTCTTGCTAGGCTACTCACGCAGGGTTTCAAAGAGATCGTCTCTGTTGATATTCGGGAAATTGTGAACATTTCGATCCAGCTTTTTGCGATAATCAATCCGTTAAGCGCCCTGCCAACGTTCCTGATCTTTACAGAGCGTTTATCGCAAACCAATAGACGGAAGGTTGCGAACACGACAACGCTCATCGTTCTAGCTCTCGTATTCTCGTTCGCCCTATTTGGCCAGCTAATCCTGAGCGCGCTACAGGTTACTGTGGAGAGCTTCGAGTTTGGAGGCGGGCTATTGCTCATGATAATTGCGATCGACATGTTGGGTGGGACTGTTCGAACGAAGACCGTTGACATGAATCAAATCGCAATAGTCCCACTCGCAACGCCGCTCTTGGTTGGCCCGGGAACGATGACCACCCTCATCGTTCTTGCGGGCACTCAATATCTCATCAATATATTGATTGGAGGAGTGCTGGCAGCCGCAGTGGTGTATCTGGTGCTCAGATATTCGGATAGAATCTCTAATGTTATCGGCAAAAACGGAGTTCTAGCCGGCAGCAGACTGATGGCCATCATACTCGCTGCAATTGCTGCGAACATGATCCATGGAGCGTTGTTTGCGTGGGGTATAGCGAAGTTCTAATCACGGTTTCTCGCGCGAACGGCAATTGGGATTGATTTTTCCATTTCCGGAGCATAGGGCGTTCCTATTTGCCTGTGGTTGGCGGAGCAGTTCGTATTCTCGGCGTTCGAGTTGGATGTGCGCATGTTCTGATCGTGCGTGGGTTAGAGGTCGAAGTAGAGGTAGAACTCGTACGGGTGCGGGCGTGCCGACACTAACTTTTGTCCTTGCATTCCTATGTCCATTATTGTCTCGATGAGGTCGCTCGTGAATACTCCCTTTAGGAATTCTGAATCGCCGCGAAGACTGTCGATTGATTCTGCTAGGCTGCCTGGCAGTTCTCCTATTGACAGTTCCTTTCTTCTTTGTGGAGTGAGTTTGTAGATGTCTTCGTCTGCAGGGTTTCCGGGGTCAATCTTCTTTCTTATGCCATCTAGGCCAGCGCAGAGTATGGCGGCAAAGGCAAGGTAGGGGTTGCATGATGTGTCCGGGGTTCTGAATTCGGCTCGTTTTGGTCCTTCCGCTTCTTTTCCTTTTTCGTATACTGGAATTCTAACGTTTGCGGAACGGTTCTTTCTGCTCCACGCAATGTAGACTGGAGCTTCGTAACCTGGCACAAGTCTTCGGTACGAATTAGTTGTTGGGGCGACAATGGCGCAAAGCGCTCTGCTGTGCTCGAGAAGGCCGCCAACGTAGTACCTGCCAAGTTGACTCAGCTCGGCATATTCATCATTCTGATCGTAGAACGCGTTTCTTTCTCCTTTCCATAGGCTTGAGGAGACGTGCATCCCTGACGCGTTGTCCCCGAATATTGGTTTGGGCATGGTCGTGGCGATGAGGCCACGTTTGGACGCCACGTTCTTTGTGACGTATTTGTACGTGAGTACGCTGTCAGCCATTTCGACAAGGCTGTCTCTGTACATGTCGATCTCGCACTGCCCCGCCGTGGCAACCTCATGATGATGTGCATCGCAAGCTATTCCGAACCCATCCCAGAGGGACTGTACGCATTCACTTCTGTAATCCATGAGCGTGTCCACTGGCGTAGCAGGATAGTATCCTTCCTTGAAACGTATTGGAAAGTTGAGTCCTCTCGCTTCCAATGCTGACTCGACGGATGAGATCTTATACGATGAACCGAATGGGTTGTTAACGTCCCATGTTACACTATCGAAGACGAAAAATTCGACTTCCGGACCCCAAAGTGAACTGCTGAACCCCTCGTTCTTGAACGCCTCAACGGCTTTCTCGGCAACGTACCTTACGTCTCTCGAGAATCTTTCCTTCCCAAAACCCCAATGCACATTCGATATGAGCCTGCAGTACTTCAGACTCTCACTTGACCATGGTATCACGCCGAAGGTCGTTGGATCCGGAACCAAAATCATGTCCGATTCATGAATGTCGGTAAAGCCTCTAATGGAGGATCCGTCCAATTTTGAAACTCCCTCCGTGAAAGTCTTCTCATTCATCATGCTTGCAGGAATGGTTACGTGCTGCATTCTCCCAGGCACGTCCGAGAACTGCAGATCTACAAAGTTTATCCCATTCTTGGAAATTACATCTAGAACGTCTTTTGGTGTCAGCTTTCTTCTTGAAAGAGAGCCGTCTGAGTTTCTGATGAAGGGCATATGTCTCACCGCAATACAAACTATGAACTCGGACCGATAGATGTGAACATATATAACGTTTCGGCGGAAATTATGAACGCATGAACAATATCATGCCTCGCAATTGGTTTTTTATTCAACAAGCAAACCTCTCACTCCATCTAGGGTGAGCTGTTGAATATTGATGAGGTTGACCGGAGGATACTCCAGCAGCTGAGAACTGACTGCAGGATGTCCTACCGCGAGATTGCAAAGAAGACCAGAATATCTGTGGGAACCGCGTTGAACCGAATCCGGCGGATGGAAAAAGCTGGCGTGATACTAGGATACTCTGCCAGGGTAGATTCCGAGAAGGTAGGATACGAGTTGACTGGGATCGCTGAGATAACCGTTTCCAAAGGTAAACTGATTGAAATGGAGCAGGAGATATCCAAGCTTCCAAACACATGTGCCGTCTATGACGTTACCGGTCTAACGGACGCTATTGTAATCGCGAAGTTTCACAATCGCGAGGAGCTGAGCAAGTTCACCAAGACCCTACTCAGCCTGCCGTTCATCAACAGAACTAACACTCAAGTAGTGCTTACGACGATAAAAGAGGATTTTCGTGTCCCTGATCATGCCTAATTCGATGCAGGATCTTCGATTTGGAATTCTGGGACAGTAATGTCCTAGTTGGTTTACTTGACCGTCAAAGGGTAATGGATCTACTTTTCGAGTAGGCTGGTGAAGAAGTCGTGGTGCTCCTCTTCCTCCGCCTCTATCTCCTCGAAGATCTCCTTTGTGGCTACGTCGCCTTCTTTCGCGGCTAGCTCCATGATCTCCTTATACATGCTGATCGCTTCCAACTCTGCTTTGACATCAAAACCAAGCATTTCCCCAAGCTTATCACCAACGAAAATTGGACTTGGTTGGGTTGTAGGCTTTCCTCCCAGATACCAGAGTCTCTCAGCGATCTTCTCCGCATGCTTCATCTCTCCAACAGCGATTTCCTTGATCCCCGCGCTGACCGTATAGTGTTCTATTCCCTTCCATTGAACGTGTTGCCACATGTACTGGATTGAAGCTTGGAGTTCTCCAGCAATCGCTCGGTTCAACATATCCAGAAGTTTTGCACTCGCCAAAGTTTCTCTAACCTTGTGAAAGAGCAATCGCTGCCAAGCTTTAAGCTGGTTCACCCAGAATCGGTGGTGAAACTAAGAAAAGTTCTGCACGGGTTCTGAAATCTCTAATTTGGGGAGTCTCACGCGGCACACACTTCCACATTCCTGGCAGTGAATGTGCGAGAAGTTGCGATCTACGATAATCATGGCACATCACGGTACACGTAATGATTTACTGCAGATTCCACTATATCGCAGGCTGCCGCATTTTACGATCGTGAAAAATCGATGGTCGAAACGAAAACAAAGCGACAGGATCCAGAAGACGAGATGTCGTATCGCGTGGACACTTTCTTCTGGCTCTTAGAGTAAAAATGGTGAGACTTCGCCACCTGTGGGTCAACGATGGAGAAGGAAACTGGTCTACTTTGCCCCAGATGCGGGCTGGAGACGCTGAATGTATACTACGAAGAAGGAGGAGATACGGAATTGGGCGCTATTTGCAATGACTGTGGGCTCAAAGGGTTCTTCATGAATGACAAGCTAGTTCAGCTTGCCTAGTAGAGTGTATTGAATATCCGCGAACGAATGGTCACTGAGAACTCTGGCTAGTAGTAACGCCTTTCGTCCGCAGATCTCACTTTCGTTAGCCCAAAATGAACTGCGCATGAAACGCAATAGAACTTGACCACTCTCTCTCGAGCGATGTATGTGCCCTGCGACCGCAATTCGCGCGCCAGCGTTGGCTCCACCAGACTTGTCCATCTTGTTTCACGTTTCGCTTTGTCTCTTGGAGTAGGCCTACCACAGTGTGAACATTGAATCATCACTGCGGCGCCCTTGCCGCCTTTGCTTCGGCCGCGTGACTTTCTTTTCTTCGTCAAAGTAATTCCTCTAAGTAGAGTCACACAAGTAGGGCTTAAGTGTTGCGTGTATCGCTTGGCGCGTGGACGCATACGAAAATAGTCTTGTGTGGGAAACGTATCGTTGCACGTTTGTTGAACAGAAAATGGGATACTGAACGCTTGGCCAAGCGTTGTACACGGTATTCATGAAATGTGTGGCTCTATTCGATTTTTTCGGGGCCGCCGATTGCTCCCATAATCTTCTGCGCAAATTCTTTCATGGTCTCGGCCTTGACGATGCCTAGGCCTCTCTTGAGGTCGCCCGTGACGAGCAGCTTGTCTCCTGGTTTGATGTTGAAGTGCTCTCTGGCTTCCTTCGGAATCACAATTTGCCCTCTCTCCGCAACAGTAACAACGCCGTACAAGTATCTCCCTTTACCTATCTCAGACATTTCAGAATCACCACCAATCGTACTTTTCATGTAAAGCATGCATTCCGTGTATTCAGTATTACGCTTTCCGCTGATGGAGGCCTAATGGTGCGCGCACACACTAGAAAACTGCAAACAACGAAAGTGATTCGTGGTTTCTCGACATTTCAATATTATAGTGAAATTGATGTTGATTCTTTCTCTGATTCGAAAACGACACAGGTCAGCGTTTTTGCTATTCCTTTCACTAGACGGAGTTTGTCAACGACGTACTTGCCGATCGAGTCAACGTCTTTCGCTTTCACCTTGATAATGATATCCCATTCTCCGGATATTATGTGAACTTCTTGCACTTCTGGAAAATTCGCAATCTCTCTGGCAACTTTCCGCTGAGAAACCGCTTTCTCATCGTTCTTGTAAGAGAAGGAAGCGAAAATGAACGCAGTAGTACTGGCGCCCAACTCTTGCGCTTTTAGAACGGCGTGATATCCTTTGATCAACCCAACTTTTTCTATGCGCTTAATCTTGGCGAAGACAGTAGTAACGGGTAGTCCAGTCATATCCGAAATCTCTCGTGCAGTGAGACGGCAGTTCTCTTGGATAATCCTGAGTATCTTTAGATCGCCCGAATCGAGATTTGGCATGATGTAATTATCACAATTAACTGACCTAAAAGTACAGCCTTTTTACAACAATCAGAAAGAAGTTAGCATTTACTCTAAGCGGCGGAAGCGTTAGCACAGGCGAATGACGTACCATGAGAGATTTAGAATTTGGTTTTGACTCTATACGGATGATTCAAAGTCTTGATAGCCAATAAGAAGAGAGCCCGCACCATTAATGACACACACGGAACCCTGTTATTCTTGTCAGTGAAGAACTCGTAACGACCAGTCAATCTAGTCTTCAGCGCATGTTGGGATTCTGTGAGGACCAAGAAACGTATAGTAGTTTTCACCGTGTTACTGCTAGTTGTCCTGACTACCTAGGTTCGTTAGCTCACAGGCGATTTTGCCATTTGCAGAGTCGTGGAGAAGCTGGACGGGCAGGATCATCCGCACAATTATCTTGGAGAGGTGATGCCTCTTGGAGATGTTCCGAAGAGCGTCATTAGGGTACCTTTCGGTGCCCTGGTTTATTTTCCAAGCGAGGCCGTATACTTCGTAATGTTCTTCGGACTGGTCCTGTTAGGACTGTTTTGTCATGCCCACGTGTGTGTGCGTCGAATGGTGCAGACAAACAAATATCCTATCTGCAAGCTAATTGTAAATATTACAACCAACATCGCTGAAACGCCATCATAATTGAGTTTTTACCGAAAATCTTTGGAAATAGTTTAACTTCACGACATAGAATCTACAGCCCTTCAAGGGCTAATACATGCTTGATCATGGACCGCGAATGGAAGAGCTTCTGTTAACCGATGATCCTGGCGCTTTGGTTCAGGGCATTGCTGCGAAGGAAAAGCGAGGTACCTTTGTTTTGCAGACCGAACTCCTAAGCGCGATGACGAACACGCTCGTGAAGAAGGGGTTCAAGTGGATCTTGCCGACGGTGTTGGCAAAGTCCACGGATCCACTTTGGCCCGACCCGGGCGCCGGCATAGAGATGCGACCCGAACTCAAAATTTACGGACAAAAGGTCCGGACGATGCAGAGCATGATTCTGCACAAGATCGCGCTAGCATCTTTAGGGCCGGAGAAGTTCTTCATACTATCGCCAAACGTTAGGATAGAGAAGCGTGAACGAGCAAGCACCAGAATGCACCTATACGAATTCACACAGCTCGAGATCGAGATAGCTCACGGCACGATGCGAGACGTATTCACAACTTTCGAGGATGTGATCGTAGCGGCAATAACCGCAGTCAAGGAACCTCTGCAACGCTTCATTCCTGGAAGAGAGCTAAGTGTTCCAAAGACACCATTCAAAGTGCGCCCGAGGACAGAATTGGAGAAGGAGTACGGTAGAGAGTGGGAAAATGCCCTCTCGAAGAGCATAGTGGACCCGGTGTGGGTTACTAACATACCACGTGAATTCTACGACTACCAAGACGAAACTACCGGAGAGTGGCACAACTACGACCTATTCCTTCCAGACGGATATGGGGAAGTGATCTCGGGAGCTGAACGAGAACGCGAGTACACAAAAATCCTCAGAAAAATCGACAAAGACGGCCTCAAGAAAAATGAGTACAGCTTTCTACTTAGACTCGCCAAAGACGGCTTGCTGAAGCCTATGGCAGGAGCAGGGCTAGGCATCGAAAGGTTCGTCGCCTACATCTGCGCAGCCAAACACATTGCTGATGTCCAACCATTCCCAAGAATCCCAGGCCTAGTCCCCGACTTGTGATTGAGACAACCCCCTTCTCAACGCGATTTCTTTTCAATCTGGCGGTTAGCACGCCGGAGACGTGAGCGGTTCCACATTCGGTTCCGCTAGGCAACCGCTTGGTGGAGCGCTTGGTTTCTCAAACGCAACGTTCAGGATGAATTTACGACAACTGATCTCACGGGTCGTTTTTCATCTCCACGCTTCTGACCATAGCCCACAAGGGAACACGCCCATGTGTGTGCGCGAAGAACTGCTGAAGTTCTCAAGAGAGGATCTTGCCCCCAGGGCGCGGCCGCCAAGGCAACGATGTGATGCGAATATGTACGTTTGGTAATTTTAGCAAGAACTTATTGTTCGATTGGTATTATTTTGTAGAAAATACCAGAACAATTGACCATTATTTATCAATCACATTACACATTCGTGCAACAGATCAAAGATGACAACTGTCGTGCAGGGACTTGTGTCGGAAACGTCTCAGGCTGGGATGAAACGAACGTTGAGCTTGTGGGGACTGATGATGAATGCCATGGCGCTCATTGCTCCTGGCGCTTTCCTGTGGACTACTTTCCAGATTCAAGCTGCGCAGACGAGTGGCGGGATTACTACTGGCGGAGAGATGTGGACTGGGCTTGTAATCGCGCTCGTAATTGCTTTGCTGACTGCATTCTCGTATTCGGAGCTTGCTCGCATCTATCCGACCGCGGGCGCCGGTTCTTCCTACTTCTACTCTGAAGCCGCATTCTTGGATCAGAAAGCGTCTCGTCGCCAATGGGCGGTCGTGGCCAAGTTCGCAGTGGGTTGGATCGCGCACCTTTACTACTGGATTTACCCCGGGATCATGGTGGCTTTCACGGCCATACTGGTCGGGTACGTTCTTAGCGTGTTCAACGTGATTTTGCCGATGTGGGAACTGGTCGCGGTTGCTGTGGCATTCGCGCTCGTGAACGGTTTCGTTGCATATCGTGGCATCCAAGGGTCCACATTGACTTCGGCGGTCATCAACGCTATTCAGCTTGTCTCTTTGATCGTTTTCTCGATTCTTGCAATAGTGTATCGTCAGATGCATCCGGAAATTGGATACGCAACGTCGGTCAGTTCGATCATAATACCGCACAATTTTACCAGTCTCCTATTCCAGTCGACCATAGCGATCCTGCTCTTGGTCGGGTTTGAGTCAGTAACTGCGCTTGGTGCTGAATCTGTCGATCCGAAGCGAGATATCAGAAAGGCCGCCATTCTTTCCCTCGCCATTCAAGGGGGGTTCGCGTATCTGTTCGAGTATTTTGCAGCCAATTACTTCGTGGGCAACCAGATCACGAGTACTACCGCGGGCGGGCAGGTCATTAGCGGTTATGGTGCGGTCGCTGCCTCAGCTGCTCCAATAGGCGACATGTTAAGGATAATCGGCGACACAATGCGCAGCGGCACAGGGCTTATTCTCGCGTTGATCGTTGCGGCCACAGTTATCGTGGCTCTGATAGGAACGACGCTGGCTTGTATGAACACCGCGGTTCGGGTTACCTATTCCATCGGCAAAGACTCCGACGTGCCGGTCCCATCATTCTTTGCAAACCTCCACCAGAAACACGCAACTCCGCATCTGGGAATACTCGTAATGGCTGTGGTTTCCGCTGTCATCGGAGCATATGGTGTCCTCAACATTGATAACCTAACCCAAATCACCCTAACCTCCAACACCGGCACATTTCTCGTCTACGCTGCGACAAACCTGATAGCGCTGATCGCTTTTCTTGATCGGAAAGGCTCGCGCTTCCTCCAGCACAAACTCATACCCGCCGCAGGGTTCTCGGCGAACCTGTTCATGTTGGCCGCAGTGGTCTACCTGAGCCTCGAAGCGGGCGGCACAACATCCACGGACACCATGGTTGCGCTAAGCGTGGTAATGCTTTGGATCGCTGTGGGTACAGGCTACTACGTCATCAACAGGCGACGGCGCGGATATCCTCTGCTCATGGATGCAGCGTTTCAATCGCCCAACTACGTGTGCGGCTGCAGCCGCGAGCAAGGGTGCAGTTGCCTCCTGCTCGAACAACTACAGGGCTTGACAAATCAGGTATCCATTATGTTCAAGAAGCAAAAGCTTAGCGTCATGCAAACTCAACAGCTCAGAACCGCGGCGCAGGAAGAACTGAACAAGTTAGGTTGAAGATCAAAATTGACACGGCTTCTCGCTTTCGTAGACATTCTTGTGGATTCACACTCCAAAACCGAAGTTGTAACCGCTCTAACCAAGTTGCCGAACATTGAAGAGCTCTACGAGGTGACGGGCAACTCAGACATCGTGTCACTCGTATCAGGGACGGACATGGATGAGATTCGAGACTTACTGAAGAACAGTATTCTAAAAATACCGGGCATAAGGAACACCTTAACCTCCATCGTTCTGGACGCACCCAAGACTATCAGGACGAGTCAATAGCTGTCGACATCTCCGTTGACCGCCCAATCACTACCAGACCGCATAATCCCACAAAAAGATCATTTTGCGAGCGTAGCGAGCTTTCGTTGAAAAGTGTGTGTGGTACTAATGGTGCGCACGATATGCCCAGTACCATCAGAAGATCGCTCTCTGTCAGGCGAAGGATAACAACCGAACCGCGACTTCAGTACTGATACTGCCAAACTGTCCTTGGCGTAACTAGTGCGTTCGAATGTTATTTTTAGAATTTGAATCCGCAAAAGTGACAGAACGTCGCTCCTACCTCGACAAGGTTATTGCAACTCGGGCAGTGGTATGAAATTACACTTGGAGCCTTCTCAGCTTTCTCTCGTTTCTCCTCTCGTGGGGGGTAGAAAAGCGCAAGCAAGGTTTCCGTGGCGACTACGTTTGGATGTTTTTCGATGACATCGTAGATGATTTTGGAAAGATGCTGCAAGTCATCTGCCTTAACCACAAGAACTGCATCATATCCTCCTAGGACGCTGTGCGCCATCTGAACCCCTCTGATTAGCCTTGAGCCAACAATCTCCTTCGACGTGCCAGGTTTCATCTTGACCAACACGTATGCTACTACAGCCATTTTATTCACCTGAAGGAAGTACAACACAGGTTTCAGTACGAATGGTATTGGGGTTCTTCTCTATGACCTGATAGAGTACGTCGCCAAACTCTTCAAGATCTTTCGCCTCAATCACCAGTATGACGTCAAAAGTGCCAAATACCGAATCTGCTGTGACAACGCTCTTCAGAAGCCTCTCTCTTAGAGATCTTATAACCTCTTCAGAAGTTCCCGGTTTCGTCTTAAGCAGAACGTAACCTCTCATACCAAGAGATAGTCACCAGACATAATTATCTCTTCGCAAGACGCCACCCATCAACAGTATCGCACCGTAGGCTTGCGACCTTCTTGCCGTGCTCCCGCTGAGTCGATCTGTGGTAGAACAGCTATCTGGAGTTCACTTCGCTAGGATTCTTGCTGGCTTTGGCTTCATTCTGTCATTGTTCTTGAGTTTCAATTCATTCTCCGCATCTTTCGGCAAGTGACACGTGCACCCGCTGGAGAAACTGTGAGAGTTCGGGCCGAATCTCCTCCCTCTGACGCTTCGCGTATTCGCAGTTTCTTTGTTTGCGGGCCTCTTGGTGTGCAGACGCAGAATCCCGCAGACCCTGCGAGGATCGCGATCTGGGGAATATCGTACCTGGAGTGAGCGCCTATAAGGTTCCAAGCGGAACTGCAGATCAATGAAGACAATTGGTCGAGGACAAAATTCGAATAGCTCAACCGTACAATGATCCGGAAATCGAGTCACTTGTGGTATCGGTACTACGCTCTGGCAGACTGGTTCAGGGCGCTTACGTTAGGAAATTTGAGGAAGAGATTGAGAAGTACATTGGATCGAAGCACGCCGTGGCCGTCAATTCGGGAACCGCTGCTATTCATACTGCGTTAGCTGCGGCAAAAAGCAGTACGACTACGAGTACACCGGAAGTAATAACCACACCACTCAGCTTCTCAGCAACTGCCAACGCGATAGTTCACGCTGGCTGCAAACCAGTCTTTGTGGACGTGGACGAAGAGACCTTCAACATTGACGACGGATTGATCGAATCGAAAATTAGTGAAAATACAATCGGTATAGAACCCGTCGACGTGTACGGTCTCCCTGCAAACCTTTTCGCAATAGGCTCAATCGCCCGGCTACATTCAATAGCCGTGATCGAGGACGCGGCTGAGGCTATAGGAGCGTCCTATCAGAAGAGAAAAGTGGGCAACATTTCAACCCTAACCTGTTTCAGTACGTACGCGACCAAGAACATGCATTCAGGAGAGGGGGGATTCGTAACGACCAATGACGATGCTTTAGACTCGTACATGCGCATTTTTCGTAATCAAGGACAGGTTTCGAAGTACAATCAAACGATCCTAGGGTACAATTATAGAATGCTCGAGATATCCGCTGCGACAGCATTAGTCCAGGTTCCGAAAATTGATGAGCTGAAAGAAAGAAGAAGAGCGCATGCGATCAGGCTCCTGGAAGATCTGAGCGGACTTGACTCTCTTGGCTTCCAGCGTGTAAGTGATCCCTTCGAACATGCTTGGTACATGTTTGCGGTAACCTTGGATGAGAAGAAGGCAAATATCAGCAGAGACAAACTCGTATCGAAATTGAATGAGCAAGGAGTGGAGGCGGACATTGCATGGCCAAGACCCATCCACTTACAGCCCTACTATCAAGCGCACTACAACTTCAGAGAAGGCGATTTTCCCAGAGCCGAGAGGATCTGCAAATCCGTCTTCCAGCTGCCAATCCAGCCAAACCTCTCAACCGCACAGATCGACAAAGTCATCTCAACAGTCAAGTCCTTGATCGAATAAAATGAACTTTCAAAATTACAATGCGCGCACCACTAGATGCACACACGAGAACTGACAGTTCAGATTTTTAGTGCCACACAGAGAAATATGGGACATGAGTGATCATGAAACCGTAGGTCTGCGGAGGTGAATGATTTGGTTTGGAAAGTTATCGAGGTAGTTGGCGAATCGAAGGAGAGCTTTGCCGATGCCGTACGAAACGCAATTGATGAGGCAGCAAAAACCGTCAAGCAAATGCAATGGTTTGAAGCAACTTCATTCAGAGGAAACATTCAGGACGGTAAAGTGAGCCAATTCCAAGCAGTAGTGAAGATCGGATTCAAAATTGAACGCTAGTCCTGATACACATCAGATGGCCACAATTCGGAGGAGCCTTCGGATGCGCACACAAGAGAATAGATCAGCTTCCGCCTACTCCACAGCGACTTCGGAGTTCTCATCTATTTAGCAAGAGCACAGACTCATCGGTCCGTCTGCAGGGTCATACATAGACTCTTGTCTTGAGGTCTAAATCATCCGAAAAAAGACCCGGGGGCATCTATTGGTGCGCACGCACATACGCGCAACTATCTCCTGTGTTTGTGGTTAGCAGAAGTACCCCTAAAAACCTCTAGTGCCGAACTGCGCTAAGAGAAATCTGGGCGTCAGCTCGATTTATTTTCCACGTCCATCAGACTATGTTTGATTCAGTGATTTCAATGAGTCTTTACAGTTGGAGTAAGATTCCGACAGAGAAACTGACTGAAAAGTTAGGGCGCAAGTTCATCTCCGGCAAGAAGATTATGCTTGCCCAAATCTTCCTCAAGAAGGGCTGCGTGATCGCCGCACACTCTCACGAGAGTGAACAGATGACCTACATTCTAAGCGGCTCTCTGACGTTCCGTCTCCAAGACAAGGAGGTGACCCTGAACGAGGGTGATGTCCTTAACATCCCATCAGGAGTCGAGCATAGCGCGGTCGCCCTTGAGGATACACTAGATCTAGACGCCTTCAGCCCGATAAGAGAGGACTGGTTGAAAGGGACGGACGACTACCTGCGCAAGTAAGAGATACTTTCCCACTCCATTTCTTTCAGTAGGTCAATTGAGGAGCCTGCCATCTAATGATCATGGAATCAGAACTATCTTGCCGTACGCTCCAGGCTCCATTATTTCACGGTGGGCACGCGGCGCATCCGTCAGGGGCAGCTCTTTCCCCACAACTGGGCGCAGCGTGCCGTTTTCTAGGCCTGCGCCGAGAGCACTGTGAATGACGGCTGCTTCTTGCATCGTGATGTTGAAGAGAAGCATACCCAGAATCGCTCCATCACGGGTCATCGCATCTCGCGGGTCAATCTCTATCCTACCCCGGCTGCCAATTACGACGACGCGTCCACGCATGGCCAGAACTCTCAGGTCTTTGTCGAGGTTTACGTTGGCGAGAATCTCAAGAATCACGTCAACCCCGTGACCCGCGCTCAGTGTCTGGATCTGATCCAGAAAGTCTGAGGCATGATGGTCTAACACGTGATGAGCGCCTTGTTGGCTGACTAGGGTTCTTCCTCTTTCAGTGCCACCTGTTCCAATCACTTTCATTCCTGCAGCGTGCGCCAACTGTACTGCAGCTATGCCGACTCCGCCTGTCGCGCCATGAATGAGGACAGTCTCCCCTGGTATAGCATTGGCGAGTTGGAAGAGCGCTCGATATGCAGTGGCGTAAGGAACATTCACTGCCGCGCCCTGGGCGAACGTAACTTTCTCGGGCAACGGATGAACTTGGTATTTCTCACACAACGCTTGTTCCGCGTACGTTCCACTCGATGTACCCGAGGTGTAGACTCGTGCGCCAATTCTTAAGTCGGTCACATGCTCGCCGATGGATTCTACGACGCCTGCCGCATCTATTCCAGGAGTGTACGGTAACATGGTTTTTCTCGAATACACGCCTGTTCGAGTGTAAGTATCCGTAGGATTGACTCCTATGGCTTTCACGCGAATCACGACCTGCTCGGGACCGGGATGCAGATCCGGCATCTCCTCAAGCCGCATGACTTCAGGGCCGCCAAACTCCCTAACTCGAATCGCTTTCACATTTTTCTCCTCAACGTGTGCAATCTGTTCAACGCGGTCAAAGAGCAGAATATTAACGAATCCTCGGCTTGGCTTATGCGGGATCTGCTGTTGATCCTAAATTCAAAATGAGCTACGTAGGACATTTTCTGTTCGGGCACGCACTGCGCTCTGGTGCATGCAGTCCGGCCTTGCGGTAGGTCCTTGGTCTGAGCGAAAGACCTGTTTAATCAGTTTCTTTTGGTGACCAGGATGAGCTGTCCCTGCAGAAGATAGAAACTCTCCTTGTCGTCGGTGGAGTTCAAGCCCAGGAATACGGCTCCATTCTTCGCCAAGCTCACGCCTGTATTTTCGACGTCATCTGTCTTTAGGGTAAGAACCTCTACCTTAGTGGGTCGGTCTAATGTCTGCTTCAATCCAACTCTCTCCTTAGACTAAGTAAAGGCGCTCTGAGCGTTTAAGACCTTCGAAACTTTACCGTTGGGCAATCGCTCTCAGTCATTCCGATAGATCCGATGGCTGGGCAATGGAATACGCATGTGAATCAAGGAGAGCGATGAGAATTAAGCTCTCTTCGCAGCGGAGGCTTTGAAGCGGCGAGTTTTCACTTATTTGTTGAATTCTTCTCTCAGTTCTTCAAGTAGTTTTGCGTGCCGTTGTTCGTCGTTCATAATCTTGGTGAAACTTTTCCTTATTGACGTTAGGATTCGGAAATGGTTCTTAGAATCCTCGATGATGTTGGCCAGCGTGGTCTTGATCTTCTTGTTATTCGTCTGTTTAACGAGTTTCGTGTAGCTGGCAACGATGTCTTCTTCGACCGCCAGCCAATAGTCAAGGTTCTCTTCGATTACTCCGTGATATCCAGACTCGACATCCTTCTCAGCTTTGATGGCTTGATCTACAGTCTCAATGTCCTGGATTATCCGCTCTCTTCCTTTCTCACTCAATATGGATCACCTTGAAAATCCTAACAGGATCCCTCTGACCGCATCCAATGCAGGTTGATAGAAAAGATTAGGGTAGAGACCGGTAATCAAACTTAGCGCCACCAGCACGATGCACGGAACAAGCAATGGGAGGGGGATCTTAACTCGCCCATTACCGTTCATGGAGGCGCTGGGCTTACTGAATGCGACCACGCGAATAATTCTGAAGTAATAAGCTGTGGAAATCAACAGGTTAACCAGCATCAACACAGCCGCCGCGTTCAACACTATTGAACTAACGGTTAAGCTGGAGAGGATGATGAGGAATTCGCTCCAGAACAATCCAAATGGTGGGACGCCTGTCATCGCTAGAGAACTGATCCCGAACAATGCCGCTAGAATCGGGCTCTTTCTTCCCAACCCAGCCATCTCAGTTAGACTCCTAGTTCCAATTAGAAACGTGACGATCCCAGCGAGGAGGAATAGGGTTGCTTTGAGAAGTGCGTTGTTCCAGATGTGGAAGACGCTGGCTGAGAAGCCTTGTGCAGTTAACGTGGATATTCCAAGAAGTATGTACCCGACTTGGGCTATGCTGGAGTAGGCTAGGAGTCGTTTCAGATCGTCCTGTTGCAGGGCAGAGAGGTTTCCGATGAACATTGTCACAACCGCGGCCATCGCCAGAATCGGCTGAGCCAAAACCGCGTATGATGGAATGGTCAGGATTCCACCCAGCAGGCGTATGAAGGCGAAACTTCCTACCTCAATGATGATCCCTGAAGAAAGAGCGTTCATCGGGCTCGGCGCGCCAGAATAAGCGTCTGGCAACCACATGTGCAACGGGGCCACAGCCGCTTCAACTCCGAACCCCATGAAAATCAGAACGACCGCTAGCAGTCCGATGGGCGTTGCGGCTGCAAATGCTTTCGCTGACGCTTCAATGTTCAGCGTCCCCGTAAGCCCATAGACTAGTGCGATTCCGTAGAGTGCGGTGAGACTTCCGATTCCGCTCATCAACAGGTACTTCACAGTACCCTCGATCGCTTCCCAGCTGTGCTTGTAGAACGCAACCATCCCGTACGCCGCGACGCTCATTCCCTCCCAACCGATGAAGAAGCTCAGCAGGTCTCCAGCGATCGTGACAGCGTAGACGCCGAGGAAGAGGAGTAGAACGAGTGACTGGAATAGAGCTGAAGAGCCTTCCTTTGATAGATACGCAATTGAATAGAGACTGATCAGAATCGAGAGCAGCAATGCAATTGAAGAAATGTAGACCCCAAGCGGTGTTATCGTTATAGTCGTGGCCAGCAGGCTCGGTTCAAGTCGAATCGCAATCGGATTGCCAGTCGCTGCAATTTCGGCAGCCTGCTGCCAGTTACTGTAAGCTATAAAGGCGAAAGAAGTGAGTGCCACGATCCCGCTTACAGCGGAGCGGTGACTCGTTTTGTGCCTGAAGAGCAGGTCCAGCATGAGAATAGCGAACGCTCCGACAAATCCGGGGAAGAACGTTGCCAAGAGCATAGTCCAATCGTAAATCATGATCTTGTTACCAGCCAGAGCGCGATAAGCAGGAGCACTGCGAGCATGGGCCACAGATTCTTTGCCAAGATTCCGGTTTGAATGCTTCTAGCAGCACTTGAGATTCGCGAGATGGGTCTAACAAAAATCGTCAAGTAAAGCGCGTCAAACCCATAGCCTGCAAGTATCCAATTCCGTAATGATCTAAGCATTGGGTGCCCGAGCAGTAGGTATGTGGGTTTGGGTCTTCTGAGGTAGAAGGCGAAGTAGGAAGGCGCGAATCCGACAAGGATAGCAACGATCGATGCGCCAATGATCGGTAGATCGGTGGCGAGGGTTTGAGTAAAACCAAGAAGCCCCGCTGCGCTTTGTTCTGTGAAACCCAAGACGACCACGCATACGCTGAGGATCATGAGTGGAACGGTCATGATCTTGGGCGCTTCATGTATGTCCTTTTCTCGTGCTATCTTGCTCTCGGGGCCAAAGAAGATCTTGAAGAGGGCTCGGAACATGTAGAATGACGAAAGCACCGACACAACGACCACGAGCCATACCTGGATGTTCATGTTCGCTAGCGAAAGTTCGGTGATAATGAGATCCTTGCTGAAAAATCCAACGAAGGGTGGGACACCAACCAATGCCAGAGTTGCGAACAGGAAGGCGATGAAAGTGATGGGCATACGCTTCCGCAATCCACCCATTTCACTCATGTCCCGTGTTCCAAGCATGTGAATGATTGAACCCGCAGCCAAGAATGCTAAGGCTTTGAAGAAGCCCTGGCTCATTAGATGGAACTGGGACGCGAACCAACCACCCGAGGTTCCAGTCCCTAACGCTGCGAACATCAGTCCCAACTGGCTGATCGTGGAGTAGGCAAGAACCCGTTTGATATCCATCGTCACCGTCGCGATGCTAGCTGCCAGCAATGCTGAGATAATGCCAACCCAACCAACCATAGTCAACCAAGTTGAACTCAAAGAGAAGATTGGATAGGTTCTCGCTACGAGATAGACACCTGCGTTCACCATCGTTGCAGCGTGAATCAAGGCGCTGACGGTGGTCGGACCCTCCATAGCATCAGGCAACCAAACGTGCAGTGGAACCTGCGCCGACTTACCCATCGCACCAACGAGAACAAGAATCCCAGTCCCAGTCAGGAGCGACACGGGGATAATACCCTGCGAGGCCAACGTGCCCAATCTCTGAAAGTCAACACTGCCCGTGCTCACATAGAGCCAAACCAACCCAATGAGAAGCGCTGCATCCCCAACTCTCGTAACTAGGAACGCTTTCAACCCCGCACGAACCACTTCAGGTCTATCATACCAGAAAGCGATCAGGAAAGCAGAGCAGATGCCCACGATTTCCCAGAATACATAGAGCTGAAGAAAATTCCCCGCAAGAACGAGCCCAGTCATCGCACCGATGAAAAGCAAGACGAGTGAATAGTATCGAGGGAGGCCTGTCTCATGCCCCATGTATCCCTGCGAGTAAACAACGATCAAGAACCCGAGCGAGTTCACTATAACCGCCAAAAACGCGGCAAGACTATCTACGTGTGCTGTAACCGCGAAACCGTACGCTGAGAGCCATGGAATTGAAGAGTCAATCGTCCGCCCGCCCTGCGCTTCTAAGAGCAGGCTCACAGCTAACAGAAATGAGGTTCCGACGATGATTGCCGCAAACCAATCTCTCGCTCTTTGCCAACGAGACAGTAGTAGCACAAACGGAATCGCAATGAATGGCAGCGCCCAGACTAACCACTCTGCGTACAGCGTGGTCAATGTGCGAGCCTCCTAATCTCCCATGGATTCAGAGTACCATATCGTTGAAAGACGAGTATGGTTAGCGACAGGGCTAGTGCTTCTACGCTTGCGCCAACAGAGATCGAGAGTACGACTAGCGAGGTGGAGAAGAGCGAAGCCTGACCGTTCACGACCCCTCCAGCAAAGAGAGCTAGGTTGACGCCCCAGATCATCACTTGGAACCCCATTATCACCTTGACAAGGTTCTTTGTGCTGACTATTGTACCGAACCCGGACAGGAATAGCATTGCTGCGAAGACTTGCAGTAGCTGTTGCTCGTTCACTTCTCCACGTCTCCGCGTGAGAACAGGTTCATCACGCCCAGCATGGCAGCTGCTACTACAATGACGACTAGGAGCATGTCCCATGATCGCAAGATCCACAGAAAACCGAGTGGGCTGTCTGGCTGAGTGGCTAGCGCGGTCAATTGTGTTTGTTCAGTGATCCTGTTCGGGAATGGTTGGAAGTTTGAGACTAGGACGATTAGAGGAATTGCAGCTAGAATTGCAAGTATCATCCCCAGAGAATTCTCTCTTCCAAATTTGTCGGATCGACTCTGAGCCGGGCCGCCGACTATCATCAAAATGACCATGAATAGAACCGAGACGGCTCCTGCGAAGGTTATGATGTGGAAGAGGCCTGCGAAGGCTGCGCCGTAGGTCATGAGCAATAGGCCGAAGACTATACTCGAATAGAAGAGTAGAATGAGCGACCAAACCAATCTGCGAATTATGAGCGCTACGAAGGTGACGCCGACCAGCATCACTCCAA
>Ga0182021_10000769_pt1 | contig 35705 bp, 34 predicted proteins | sample 612E3MmetaG_FD_120493 | JGI IMG/M metagenome (GOLD analysis project Ga0182021, IMG submission 120493) | Permafrost microbial communities from Stordalen Mire, Sweden - 612E3M metaG (Illumina Assembly) | ecosystem: Environmental > Terrestrial > Soil > Wetlands > Permafrost | place: Sweden...
ATGAGACTTGGGTTTTTTCAAGGCGAAGCCGCCGGAAAAGCCCTTAGTCGAATTATCCTGAGCGACCGAAGGGAGTCGAAGGGTAATGAGTATGAGACTTGGGTTTTTTCAAGGCGAAGCCGCCGGAAAAGCCCTTAGTCGAATTATCCTGAGCGACCGAAGGGAGTCGAAGGGTAATGAGTATGAGACTTGGGTTTTTTCAAGGCGAAGCCCCGCCGGAAAAGCCCTTAGCCGAATTATCCTGAGCGACCGAAGGGAGTCGAAGGGTAATGAGTATCGCTAAAATTTTAAGGCTAATAATCATACCCTCGGCTTAACCCGCCGAGGGTTTTTTATTTGTCCCCGCAATCATATAGGCTTATTCTTTGCGGGGACAAATAACCCGCCAAAGGGTTGTGGCGGGTAGGTTCATTCCATGGTATGCCCCGTAATTATATAGGCTTTTACCTTCTTGCTAAAAATCCGACTTATTCTCAGCTGAAGGACGGTTTGTCTTTGGCATAATGCCGGATATCCCCGGTAAATTTAAATCTGCTCGCTCAATCCAAGCGGAAACAAAAATTTTCTATTGACATATGCCATTGTTTATTATATTATACATATGTCCAATATTTTATACACTTGTTTAATAAAAAATACCCATGCGCGTCGAAACGAATATATTTATTTCGACAAATTTGCTTAAGATCCTGACCTTCCTGGCGCAAAACGCCGAAAAGGAATTTATCGGCAGTGATATCCGCAAAGCTACCGGGATAAGCCGCGCCGGTGTTTATCTTTCTTTGCGCCGGCTCAAAAAACAAGAATTAGTAAATACCCAGCATAAAGGCCGTCTTACCATCTATTCGCTCGCCGTAACCAATCCCGTAATCAAACAATTCAAGGTATTGACTACCGTCCTCTTACTGAATAAATTAATTTTTAAATTGAAGCCCGTCGCGAATAGGATTATTCTTTTTGGCAGCTCCGCCCGGGGGGAGGATTATTCCGACAGCGATATAGATTTATTCGTTCTCGCTAAAGATACTTCGGCCGTTAAAGAAGTCTTCGTTTCTTATAAGAGCAAAAGGAAATTACAACCGCTTATCCAAACTCCTGTTGGATTTATTGATTTTAAAGATAAAGAAAAAGTTTATTACAATGAAATCGCGACGGGGATAACCCTCTGGGAGAATATTGAATGATTGGTGCGAATTATTTAAATTTTTTCAAGCAAGGTAAAATTAAACCTTTTTCGCGGGGTAAAGGCCTTGCGCCGGTAGAACTGAAAGCCGCCGGCCGGGATTTAAAAAGGGCAAAAAAGACTTATGAAGAAAAAGATTATAAATGGGCGACGATACAATTGTATCATTCGATACTGCATTGCGCTAAAGCCCTTTTGTATAATCATAATTTACGCGAACAAAACCAATCATATTTGATCTCCGCCATGCGCGAACTATACGCGAACACAAAAATTTTGCCCTGGGAGATAGTCGAAAGTTTACAGGAAGCCAGGTACCTCGGGGAAGACGCGGATTATTACGGCCGCTGGTCGCGCCAGGGGTGCAAAAAATTATTAAAAGACGCGCGAAGGTTTATCAATGCGGCTAAAGGGATATTATTCTCCTGCGCCGAATACCCCGTGGCTTGCCATGGGGATGTCCTCCTTCGCCAAGGTCCGCCTTCGCCCAGGCTTCGGCGAGATTCCTCCGAAGCTCAAAGAGCGAAGGAGAACTTCGGAGAGATCTCTTCGAAGCTCGCCTTCGGCGAGCGAAGAAGGAAAGGCGCAAGAAGAACTGCTGCGAAGCCACGCCTGCCGCTGCGAAGCTTTAGCGTAGCAGGGAAGGGCGAAGCAGAGTTGGATGGGTAATTCGGTCCGCCTTCGCCAGGGCTTCGGCGAGATTCCTCCGGAGCTTTAGCGAAGGAGAACTTCGAAGAAATGAAGCTAGATACCCTGCGGCAAGCCGCAGGGGGAACCTTGGTGCTTCATTTTCATAAAAAAATGCTGAAAATGATAATCGATTATCGAAAAGCAATCATGGTTGTTCTTCCGGTTATCTTTCTTTTTATCGCGGCCGGCTCTTTGCGGGCGCAGGATAATTTAACCTATGATTACCTGATTGAATTAGGTAAAGATAACCTGCGCGAGCACAAATACGGCGAGGCGCTGCATTATTTCGAACTTGCTCAAGCCGCCGACCCCGCGCAAAGCGATGATTGCCTTTTCTATATCAATCTGGTCAAGCGGTTGCGCGAAGGCAAGGTGGCGGGGATTGGGTTAGAGGATTACGGCAAGAAAGTTAAAAAAATGCCGTTTAAGAAGAAGCTCGTCAAAAAGGCTCTCGACCGTATGGAGGGTAAGCTCAGAAAAAAAGGAGAAGAAAAAACAACCGCCGGGGAGAAAGAAAAGATAGTTGCCGAAACGGCAAAAGAGACGGGAAAACCGGTACGGCCGGAAGCTAAAAAGAGCGGAGCTTCTTTACTTTTAACCGATGAGTTGTGGCAGGCTGAATCCAAACCGGTTGTAGAAATGGATATCGGCCAATCTCTCGCAATAGAGGGAAGAAACATCAAGCGTTTTCTGGTGATCGACCCGACTATTGTCGAGGCGGCGCGTTTGGCGCCGGATAAAATAAATCTTACGCCTAAACGGGCAGGAACGACGTTTATTCATGTTTGGGACGATAAAGGCCGTTGCACATTACCGGTCAAAGTACTTTTCTATTCTCGCTCCTCAAAAGAAGGAGGCGCGGCGAAAGAAAAAGAACCGGAATTGGAAACTAGGGCGGAGCCTTTCCGGGTGAATTATGCCGTCAACCGTCAGATACGCTATGATGGGAATACGACCCCGAACTTTAGCCTCCGGAGCGCTGATTTTACCCAGGCGGCGTCTCTCTGGGGCAGCACTCCTTACGGCGACCTCGATTTTACGGCCGATATCAGGCAATTTGCTAAGGCGGTAACGCTAAAAGATTATAGCGCCGGCATGACCAACGCTAATTTCGGCCCGATGCGTCATTTCAACGTGCGCTGGGCGAATATTTCTCCCCCGCTTTCTTCCTACTCCGGCGGCGGCAGTCTCCGGGGCGTTTTGCTTGACGATAATTTTTTTAACGATAAACTCGGGTATACTCTTTTCTGGGGCAGGGACAGCGGCAGTTACGGCGGCACGTTGACTCCGGGCGTCAGCCCGGCCGATAAAAATTACATCGAAGGAGGAAAGCTTGCTTTCTCTCCTTTCGACAACCATAAATTCAATCTCAGTTTAGTCAAAGGTTACGGCCAGAGAAGTGTCGATGCCGCTGACCATGTTTTTACCTTGCTTACTAACGATTCCTTCGGCAGTACGTCGGTTAATTCCGAAATTGGTTTTGACGGAAACAAATATGCCTTCAATGTCGGCTCCAGTTTCCCCCTGAATGGCGTGAATCTTAACTTGAATATCCGGCACGTCAACCAGAGTTATTCTACAGTTACCGGCCAGGCCGGCGGCCGCGGTACCAGCCAGGCCCAGGCAGGGATGTCGACCAGCATCGCTAAGATAATAAGCCTTAGCAGCAGTTTCGCCGTGCAAAAAGATGAACTTGACCGCAATCCCGGGAAACCCCATAAGCTTAACCTTCAATCGGATACCGGGATAGGCTTTCCGGTGGGGCTTAGGGGCAACTGGCAGACCAATGTTTCCTGGTCGGCTAATCCGGGTAATTCTTTTCCCCGGCGGCAGTTACGGATCAATAATACCTATTCCCGGTCATTCAAATTTGCCGGCCGCGACCTCGCTTTATCTTTAGGCGAAAACTTCCAGCGCGTGCGCACTACCTTTTCGTCTTCTTCGGATTACGACCAGAATGATTACCCTCTTTCCTTGAATATCCCTCTTTTAAAAACTATTTCCGGCCGTATTTCCTTCCAGTATTACGAGCGCCGGGATGTTACTACCGGCCAGATAGCTCGTCCCTGGGCCACTACTTACGGGTTAAATTACAATAACGCGTGGGGCAAGCTTTCGGCTAATGCCGGATTTTCCTATCGTAACGAACAAAATGCGGCAAAGGATAATTCGCCGATACCCGGCGAGGACAGCATCGCGGCTAATGGCGGCATTAATTACCGGTTATTTAATATCATTGATTGTTTCGTCAATGCCCGGATACGAAATGTCCACGCGAAAAATCCCAACCAGACCTCTTACAAAGAAACCGATATCAGTATGGGGATCAATTCCAGCCTGGGTTCAGGGTGGGCGATACCGTTGTTTCGTTGGGATCCCCGCGGCGTGATCAGGGGCGTGGTATTCAAGGATTTAGACGGCGATAGAAAACAAAGCAGCAATGAGCCGGGAATGGCCGGAATAAAAATCAAAGTAGGCAAAAGAGAAACGGTTACCGATGAGGACGGCGCGTATCGCATGGTCGTGCGCGCTAAAAAAGTCATTGTTGCCGTGGATATGAAGAGTGTTCCTCCCGGCTATGTTTTTTCTACGTCGACGATCCAAGAGGTTGAGGTATTGAACGGTGCCGGCCGGAGGGTTGATTTCGGCGCCAATACGCAGTCGGGGATTTACGGCGTAGTTTTTTACGATAAAGATTCTAACGGCCGGCCGGACAGCGGCGAAGAGTATATCCATGGGGTAAAAATAATTTTGGATAAAAAAACCATTACCGCTACTGATTCTACCGGCGCGTTTTTCTTCCGCAATATTAAACCGGGAACACATTCCCTGCGGATTGATATCGGTTCGCTCCCCTTAAGCTATTTGCCTAAGGTGCCGATAATCCAGGAGATAACCCTTGCCGAAGGCACAACCTATACTTGCTATATCCCGATGCGTAAAGATTCGGATTAAGGATCCCGCTTCCTTGGATATAGCTATCGAGGGAGGCGGTGAAACCCGGAGCGAAGCGGAGGGGTTTGCAATGGGGATAAAAATATTTTCAAAAACAAAAGCTTTTGTCCACAGATTACGGCGCACAGCCTGGCGAAGCCTCCCGCTCTGGGTAATCTGAGCAATCTGCGGACAATGTATTTTTTGGTTTTATTGCTCGTGAGTTCTGTGGGAAAGATTATCTGTTTACAAACGTCCTCAGCAACATCGGTTCGTTGTTGACGTAAACAATATTTTCGGTGACGATGCTGGGCAACGCCGGCGCGACAATCCCCCGGCCGTTTGCCGCCTGGTTTTCCGGAACGGCGCCCTGGGTAGAAATTATCTGGGGCAGGGCTATAATGATCTGGAAGGTTGCGGTTCCTGTTTTTGCCGATAGCGATAAAGGAAAGCAAGTAAGAAGAGTTACGGCTATCCCGAAAAATATAACCTGGAAAAAACCCCAACCGGCGATTTTAGAATAAAATTTTTCCGTCATGGCCTGCCTCCTTTGGTCAATTCCCTGGTGATTGTTTCGATAAGTTCCTGGTAGTTTTCGCCGTTTTTACCGTAGGAATTCAGGAAGATGTCGATTATTTTTTTAAGGAGAGTAGCGCGGGGAATCTTTTTGCCTTTAGAAAAGAGGATATCTTTTTCGATTTCATCGAGAAAATCGATTTCTTTACGGTTAAGAAAGGTTACGACTTTTTGGAGTATTTCATCATTCATAGCTTATCCTTTTTTAATTAATGAGAGGATAAGCTTTTATTTTTTTGCGCCGCAAAAAAATAAAAGCCCTAAGGCAACCAATCGGTGGCCTTAGGGCTTTTAGCCTTCTAGAGCGTAGGGGAGGCTCTAAAAGAGTAATCGTAACTGCGTGTCCCTTTGGCAACCCGGCTGACCAATTCAGCTGAATATTTTTGCTGCGCGTTCCGCTTGCAAAAATATAGTTTCATTGGTTCCGTGGTTTTGCGTCCCAAGGTTACCCTTGGTTTGCCTTTTTCAGTAAACACCATTATTTAAAGAGCCTTTTGCTTCAATTAGTGTATAACATATTTTTTCTCAAAAAGCAAATCGGCAAAAATGTATTTCTGCATTTTTGCATTTTTACCTTGAAATCTATCCGTTAATATGTTATATGTATATCTGATTCTCCTTCCCGTCGATATTCCCGTTTTTTATTAAATCTGGTGTTTTTCCGCGTTAATTTTGCCGTTGGTCATGCGACGTAACATCAATGTTTGCAATCACTTGTATCCCTTGAGGGATAAGCCCGTGGGGCTCCGGCATAAGAGGGAATAATTATGTTTTTATTAAAAAACGCGCTAAAATCGGCCTTTTTTGCCTTGTCGGTGGTATTTTGCTTTATCCGGCCCGGCGCCGCTTTCAGCGCGTCGCTGGGGAATGTCCAACTTACCCCTTACGCCAGCATTAAGGAGATTCACGACGATAATATCACTTTTACCAAAGATAATACCCGCGATGATTTTATTACCCAGACTTCCTTAGGGCTAAAAGCCGCTTACGACGGTAAAACCCAGAGCGCCGATATGTCCGGCACAATCGATTGGAACGCTTTCGCGCAAAACCGGTCTTTTAACAACCTTTCCCAGGAATTTTCCGTCAACGCCGCTAAAGAGCTTTCTCCCTATGACCGGCTGGCCTTAAGCGAGGCTTTTCGCCACGCCGAAGAGCCGCGCAGCTTTGACGACCAATTAGGCCGGACCGCCGGGCGATATAGCTATTGCCAGAATCAAGCGTCTTTGGTTTATACGCGGGAGATCACCAAACAGCTTTCGACAAGTTTCAATTATTCGCACAGCCTGGTTACTTATTCCCGTTCCGATTTAACTAATTCCTACCTGAATAAAATGGGTGTCGATTCGCAGTACGCGTTTAGTTCCGCGTCGATCGCGATAGTTTCTTACGCTTTTTCCCGCCGGACCTTTGGTTCCGGCAGCCCCGCCCTTACCCATACCGTTACCGCCGGCGGCCGCCGGTATCTTACCGGTAAGCTTTACCTGGAGGGCGCCTCCGGGGTAAATTTTTTAAAGGCCTATACCGGCCGGCGCTACACGAAGCCGTTTTTTAATTGTTCGTTGAATAATACGATCGACGCGATAACCTTTGCCAATATTTCTTTTATTCGCCAATATTCCCCTAACGCTAACTTAGGGGATATTTTTAATTCCTGGCAGGTTTCTGCCGGTTTTAGCCGCCAGCTTTTGCGTAAGCTCGCGGGAAATTGTTCCCTGTTTTATGGCAAGGGGGCTTACATCTCCGCGGATATTAAAGATACTTTTACCGGCGTCAATACCGGCCTTGCTTATGATTTACGGGAAAAAATCCAACTGCTTTTGGAATACGGCTACGCGCAGACTACTTCCAATTATGCAAACCGCGAATACGCGCGTAATTCCATCAGCGCCGGGTTAAAAATGAGTTTCTAAGAGGCTAAGCGATGTTGAAAGAACATTTTAACGTATTCCGGCGTTCGATGATATTTTTCGATATGTGCCTGGTTGCGCTTGCCGCCGGCGCCGGTTATTTGTTACGGGATAATATCCACGGAATCTATCCTTTCCGGGATTACCTTGCGCTTTTGCCGGTTTACCTTTTTATCTGGGCAGGGGCGCTGCGATTTTTCGACGTCTACAAATCGTTTCGCGTTAAGCCGATCATCGACAGCCTGATGGATGTATGGAAGGCCGCCTTAGCCGCGTTTATTATTTTCGGCAGTTTCAGCTACGCCTTGCATCTGGGGTATGTAAGCCGCAGCCTTATTGTCATCATCACGGTTGTCGCCTGGATTCTTTTGACCGCGGAAAAGATTATCTTAATGTATTTTTTCCGTTTCGTGCGCGCCCGGGGGCTTAACTACCGTAATATCCTGATTATCGGTTCAGGGCCGTTAGCCAAACAATTTATCGAGATCGTCGAACAGCATAGTGAATGGGGCTTAAGGGTCATCGGGTTGGTCGACAATGACTCCGCTATGCAGGGGCAGGTGATCAACGGCTATAAAGTTATCGGTTCTTTTGACGATATCCCTTCGATTGTGCATAACAACGTCGTCGATGAAGTGGTGTTTGTGACGCCGCGTTCCTGGTTGGATAAAATCGAGACGATAATGCACTTTTGCGAGGTGGAAGGGCTTAAGGTTCACGTGGCGGTGGATTACTTCCAGCTCAAATTTTCCCGCGCCCGGCCGGGCGATTTGGGCGGTTTTCCTTTGCTTTCTTTTGAAAACACATCCAGCCGCCTCTGGGGTTTACTGGTAAAGCGTTTTCTGGATATCATCGTTTCCGGTATCGCTTTGGTTATCCTGTCGCCGGTGTTTATTATTACCGCGATATTGATAAAACTTACTTCGCCGGGGCCGGTATTCTTCAGGCAGGAGCGCTCCAGCTTGCACGGGCGCCGGTTTATGTTGTATAAATTCAGGACGATGGTTGAGGGCGCCGAAGATAAAAAAGCCGCGTTGATGGCGCAAAACGTGATGAGCGGCCCGGTGTTTAAAATGGAAAACGACCCCCGCGTTACGCCGTTAGGCAAATACCTGAGAAAGTTCAGCATTGACGAATTGCCCCAATTCTGGAATGTGTTCCGGGGCGATATGAGTATCGTCGGCCCGCGGCCGCCTTTGCCCAAAGAGGTCCAGGGATATGACAGCTGGCACCGCCGGCGTTTAAGCATGCGTCCGGGTATCACTTGCATCTGGCAGGTCAGCGGCCGCAATAAAATTGTCGATTTTAACCGCTGGGTCGAACTTGACCTGGAATATATCGATAAATGGTCGCTCGCTCTCGATGCGAAGATTTTTTTTAAAACCTTCCCCGTGGTATTATTCGGGGTCGGCGCGAAGTAAAGGAGGAAAAAAATGAGAGATAAAATTATCGGTTTTGTCTTTTTCCTGGTTCTCACCGGGCCGTGGGCGTTCGCTCAAAACGCGGTTGTTGATTCGCCCGCTCCCGCGGAGTCCCCGGCGTCCGCCGTGTCCTCGGAGTATATCCTGGGTGTGGATGATGTCCTGGGGGTAAGCGTCTTACAGCCGGATAAGCTTGATGTTATCGTCACGGTTTCTCCCGACGGTTCGATTACTTTTCCCTATGTCGGCACAGTTCCGGTAAAAGGACTGACTATGGCCCAGGTGCAGGAGAGCATCCGGGCTAAACTTGCCGACGGGTACATGAAATACCCGGTAGTGTCGGTGTCGCTTAAAGAGTCCCGCAGCAAGAAATTCTTTGTTTACGGCGAAGTAAATAAACCCGGGACTTATATTATGGAAGACAACATGTCGGTTTTACGGGCAATTTCCATCGCCGGGGGGTTTACCAAATTCGGCTCTTCCAGCAATGTTAAGGTATTGCGGCCGAAAAAAAACGCCGGCGGTTATGATGCGATTAAAGTAAATATCAAGGCGATAATGGCCGGCGACGCTAAGGTCGACATTCCCCTCGGCCCGGATGATATCGTGGTCGTCTCCGAGGGCGTGTTTTAATTTCTAATCTTTAAATCTGAGTAATCTGAGAAATCTGTGGACTATGTATTTTTTGGCTTTATTGGTTTTTCTTCGTGCCTTGGTGCCTTCGTGGCTAAATGTGGCTAAAATAGGAGGATTAAATGGAAAATGAAGCCCGGATTATGACCTTAAGGGATTATTTACGCGTAGTTTTCCGCCACAAGGCGGTAGTCATCACCTCTTTTATCACGGTGATGGTAACGGTGGCCCTGGGCATCATGTACAAAACGCCGAATTATAAGGCCGTTGTTACCATGCTGGTGTCCGGGGCGAAACCGGTCGAGTCGCCGTATTACCGCGATTTATCCGCCATGAGCAACCTCAGCTTGCCCCTGACCCAGAGCGAGATTGTGCGTTCCGACCCGGTGATGGAAATGACGGTTAAAGCGTTGGGGTTATGGCAGAAGCCGCTCGATTACGAATGTCGTTTTGCCTCGCCGTTAAAAAGCGCGCTTGTGAAGCTGGAGGCAAAAAGCACTAAGGCCAAGATGGAACGCCTTCCCGAAGACCAGCAGAAAGCCTATGCCTTCCGCATGGCGCTGGAAGATTTAAGGAACAACGTCAAGGTCGAGCCGGTGCGCGATACTAATTTATTCACCATTACCGCTACCGACTTCAGCGCGATGGGCTCCGCGATTATCGCCAATGCCGTAAGCCGCGCTTATGTCGTTTTTGACCTCCAACAGCAGGCGGCGGAGTTGCAGTTAAAATACGGCGAAAAACACCCCGCGGCGCTTCAGCTCCAGGAGAGCATCGAAAAAATGGAGAAGAACCTTACCGGCGTGCCTTTGCCCAACATCGAAGCCATCGGCCCGGCCAGCGTCAAGGTTATGGAGCAGGCCAGCATACCGCTTGAACCATCCGGCCCTTCGCATAAGATTATCGGTATCCTCGCCCTGTTTATGGCTTCCTTTTTAAGCGTGATGCTGGCGTTTGTCTTTGAGTATGCCGACCAGACTTTTAAAGACCCCGCCGATATCGAAGATTTTTTAAACGTGCCTTGCCTCGGGTTTATTCCCAAAAAAGCCAAGGTAGAAAATTACCGCGATTTAGCCGACCAGATTTATCTTATTTTGCGCGACCGCGGCGCCAAAACATCTTTATTTTGCGGCGCGCTGGCCGATGAGGGAGTTACTACTACCCTGGCTAATGTAGGCCAATATTTCGCCCAGGCTGCCGGTTGCCGGACTTTGCTTATCGACGCCAACCTGCGCCGTCCTTTTTTGCACAGCCGGTTTAATTTGCCGGAAACCGAAGGCCTGGCCGATGTTATCTGCGGTAAAATCAGCCTGGACAAAAGTATCAAAAAAGCCGGTAATAATCTCGATGTGATTGTCGCCGGGAAAACTTCGCTTAACCCGGTTACCCTGTTAAGTTCACACGTTATGGCGGATATACTTAAGGAAGCGAAAAACCGTTATGATTTAGTCCTGGTGGATTCACCGGCGCTGAATGAATTTCGCGATGCCCTGATTATCGGGCCGTACCTGGACACCGTAACTTTGGTGATTAATGAGCGAAAGACCCGCCGCCAGGTGGTTAAAGCGGCAATCGCGCCTTTCGAGCGCAGTAAAACCAATGTCATCGGCGCCCTGCTTAATAAGAGGACTTTCCCCATCCCTAAGGGGATTTACCACCGCGTATGAGCGATAAAAAAGTTATTTTCGTCGCCGGCGGCGCCGGCTATATCGGCTCGCATATGACGCGCCTGCTTCTTGAAGAAGGATTTAAGCCGATTGTCTTTGACAATCTCTCGACCGGCTTTCGCGAATTCGTGCCCAAAGAAGCAAGATTTGTTAGGGGAGACCTGCGCCGGGAGCGGGATATCGAAAACGCTCTTGAGCGTTACCGGCCGTCCGCGGTAATGCATTTCGCGGCGGCGCTGGTGGTGCCGGAATCCGTCAGCGACCCGCTGAAGTATTATGAGAATAATGTTGCCGCGGCAATCACCCTTTTGCGGGCGATGCGGCGCCAAAAGGTCAAGAGAATTATTTTTTCCTCGACCGCGGCGGTTTACGGTGAACCCCAGCGCATACCGGTTCGCGAAGACAACCCCGCCTGCCCGGTTAATCCCTACGGCCGTTCCAAACTGATGATCGAGGCGATTTTAAAAGATACGGCTTACGCTTACCCGGAAGATTTCCGGTATATTTCTTTGCGCTATTTCAATGTTGCCGGCGCTCATCCCGCCGGCGGTATCGGCCAGAAGGGGCCGCAGATCACCCATCTGATACCTAATATTTTGCGCGCCGCCATGGGCTCGAAAAAACTTACCGTATTCGGAAAAGATTGGCCCACTCCCGACGGTACGTGTATCAGGGATTATATCCATGTTGTGGATTTATGCCAAGCGCACCTGTTGGCGCTTAAGGCTTTTGACCGGGGCGTTAACAACGAAATATTTAATCTCGGTTCCAGCAAGGGTTTTTCCGTTAAAGCGATGATCCGGGCAGTAGAGCAGGTTACCGGCAAAAAAGTTCCCCATCGCTACGGCCCGCGCCGCCCCGGCGATCCGGCGCGGCTGATTGCTTCTTCGAAAAAAGCGCGCGAAATCTTAGGCTGGCGTCCGCGCTACGGCTTAGACGAGATAATCGAAACTGCCTGGCAATGGGAAAACCGATAGATAGCCCGCTAAGTGAACGGTCGCTGTTATCCCTATTTAAAGAGGTCCATCCGCGCAAGCTGAGCAATGGCGTTGTTGCTTTGCCGTGGCAGCAGGCGTTGGCCGCGTTTCTTACGGGCAATCCGCGATTGGCGTGAGGGTGGATAGGTAATTTTAGAAGGGAAGGGGATAGCAAAGAGTGGTTTTTATATTTTATGGTATAGGAAAGTATAAAACAACTTTCCTAACCACTGAAAATAACCTGGATAAGTTATTTTCGAAGGAAATTTTCTTGTGGAAAATTTAAAAAACGTTTACATTATTGCCGGGCCTAACGGCGCAGGAAAAACCACTTTTGCCCGGGAATTTTTGCCGCAATACGCCGATTGCCCTAATTTTGTTAATGCTGACTTGATCGCTCAGGGCTTATCGCCTTTTTTGCCGGCGAGTGTCGCGGTAAAAGCGGGCAAATTAGTTTTAGCGCAAATCGATGAATTTGCCGCTAAAAAAGTTGATTTTGGTTTTGAAACAACCTTATCCGGAAAGCTTTACGTTAATCTTTTAAAACAGTTAAAGGGCAAAGGCTATAAACTTCATCTGTTTTTTTTGTGGATACCGGCATCCATCCTGGCTATCGCGCGCATTAAACAGCGAGTTGCTGAGGGCGGCCATCATGTTGCCGATAGCGATATCAAACGCAGATTTATCCGGTCAATAAATAATTTTGCTCAAATATATAAACCGTTGGTCGATACGTGGTTTTTATTCGATAATTCCAAGGCAATCCCAATATTAGCCGCGAAATATAAAGGTAACGGCGTTGTCGTTGTTGATGAAGACAGTTTTAACGCTATTAACAGATCTATGGAGAATATTCTATGAAAAAGCGTTTGACCCTGGACCAAAAAGCTGTGTTAGCGATGAAATCCGCGATTCGTAAGCTGATTGAACGCCATAAAAAAACCGGCTTGCCGTTAATCGTATGGGAAAACGGCAAAGTCGCCCGCATTTCCCCTGACAGCCTCTAGGCGTTTTGACGGGGCTTTGATGTCTCTGGGAATTGGCGATTGCCCTGAGAGTGGGTAGTAATTTTAGAATGAAAGGTAATAAGAAAAAGGCCATTTCCCCCGGAAGACAGGGGAGGATAAGAAATAATTTATTTGCAACATATTGATAATACAAGGGTTAAATAGAAGCTTTGAATCTACTGTCTTGTTTACCGGCCTGATTCCTATGGTTGTTTCGCCGGCCCCGGCAGGATTGCGCGGCCATTATCAGCATTTTCGCATAAGATATAGCATATATAATTTTCTATATAATATAACCGGAAATCAGCGATTGGCGTGAGGGTGGGGGGCAGTTTGGGAAGGGGCAGGGTAACATAAGTTTCCCCATTTTTTAAAAAATACGGACAGAAAAAAATATCTCACCACGGAGGACACAGGGGACACAGAGAGAAACCATTGATTTTAAATGTTTTTTATTCCCCCGTGAACTCTGTGCGCTCTGTGGTAAAGAGTTTTTGGCCTTTATTTATTATGGAAGGCTTTACATATTTTAATTTTCTTATTTCGTTATATTTCAACGGGTTATGTCAAAAAGCGTGAAAATTTTGGGGAATGTTCAAGCCGAGTAAGGTGCTAAAGGGCGCTGACCCCTTTAATGAATTTCCTTGCAAAATAGAAATTTAACTTCTATTCCGCATGTTCCTTACTATATGCAATTTTACCTGCATATAGTAAGGTAGCTTTATGTTTAGTTTATTGTTTATTTTGTTTATAATGTGAGTCAATACGTAATTGATGGCGGACTTGACAAAAGCGCTGATTTATGGTTTACTATATAGCATGGTTTACTAATTGGTAAACTACGCTATGTAGGAGATAAAATATGTATATACAAGAAAAAAAACTCATAGCTGAAGCAGGCAACGTTCTAAAAAAACACATTCCTTTTCTCTCTAATTGGAAGCTGTCGTTTGAAAAAAAGCACACACAAGCAGCGGTTGATATTGTAGCGGCTGCCGTATATAAAAATCAGCTATATCGCTTCTGCATTGAAGCAAAGACCGCGGGGTATCCCCAGTATATTCGCGCCGCCGTAGCTGTATTAAAGAAATTTATGGAGAATAATCCTTCATATTGTCCGATTGTAGTTGCCCCATTTATAAGCGAGCAGGGAAAAAAGATATGCGATGAATATGGCATTAGTTATCTCGATCTTAGCGGAAACGCGAAAATATCGTGCGGAAGCGTATTTGTTCATACTCAGGGAACTAAGCGCCCGAAGGGAGCGCTAACGGCAAGTCAATCCATATTTTCGCCGAAGTCGGCGCGTATTGCTAAGTTTTTTCTCAGCCGGCCGTCCGCGATCTGGATGCAGAAAGACATCGTTTCTAATACGGGGTTAAGCAAAGGCCTCGTTTCGCGCGTTGTAACTAAAATGATCGAAACCGGATATGTCATAAGAAAAGATAAGAAATTGGCGTTAGCGAACTTTGACGACCTGTTTTCCGCATGGATTGAATCGGAAATGAAGCGCCGCGAAAGAAAGAGGCGTTATTATGTGTGGGCTCAAAACCCGCGGAAATTGATGGAAACGATATCCGCCGCGCTTTCGGGCCGAAAGATTAAATATGCCTTCACGCAGGAGGCGGGAGCTTCGTTGGTAGCGCCTTTCGCCATATTCGATATTGTATCGGCCTATGTTGAATCGCTTGACAAATTTCCCGAAAAAGCTTTATCCGCTTCCGAAATTGACAAGGGGTTTAATCTTACGCTTATTGAAGCGCCCGATCAATATATCTTTACCAAAGCTCAAGATAAAAGCGGTATGATGGTTGTGGATAATCTGCAACTCTACGCGGATCTTAAGAAAAATCCTTTACGAGGTGAAAAACAGGCCAATCATATTCTGAAAATTATTAAAAAGTGATTAAAATGAGAGACAAGGCATTTGAATATTATTCGCCGAAGCATTTATGCAAACTCAGGCGCGTATTGGCCGGCATATATACCGCATTTGGCGATGTGTCGGAAAATCTGTATTTAGTCGGCGGCCTTGTGCCCGATCTTTTGGTGAAAAATAAACTACCGTATCTTAAAGAGTATTTGGGGACGCTGGATATAGACCTGGCTATAAAATTTGCTGTTTCTGAAAAAGGCCGATACAAAAACTTATATAATATTTTGCGATCCGTAGGCTTCGAAAAACAGAAAACAGCTGACGGCAGGGATGTCATGAGCCATAGTTTTATCAAGTACGAAAGCGGATACAAGCCCATAGTGCTGGATCTGATAACAGATGATAAATTTGAGCCTGCCGCCGACAAATTGAAGGAGATAGCGCCTAACGTGGATGCCGTTAAGTTCCGCGGCGTATATCTTGTGTTTAAAGACTTTATTACTGTTGTTCCTGGGGCGGCTGAAACGAAAAAATCGGTTCGGATAAAAATACCTAATATAATACTTTCTTGACACTGAAGGCCTTTGCTTATTTAGACGAAGAAAATAGGGCCGCTAAAGACGCGTATGACATATGGTATACGATAGTCAATTTTAAAGACGGCCCGGTTTCCGTAAAGGAAGAATTATCCAAATACAAAAGGAATAAAGACGTCGCGGATGCTTTTAAAGTGATACGTCGTGTTTTTAATAACGAAACTTCATCGGGCACAAAGGACGTTGTTAATATCCTTACTGCTCGCTATGGATTAGATAGAGCTCTCGCGGTCAAAGAAGTGATGTATCCTATCAGAATCTTGAAGCTCCACTAGCTTACGCTGGGGGAATCTTTTTCTTCGCGTCGGCGAAGCGGAAACCTCGCCGAAGCGGAATTCCCGCTATCCCCGCCTACGGCGAGGTCTTGCCGGCTATTGCCGGCAGACATCTCCACCCTTCCGGGTGGGGAATTCCGCGAAGGCGGGTTAAATAGGAGAATCGGCCCGGACAAGGGCGGGCATTGGGAGATCGATAAGGGAAGGGAATAATGAAGCTCAAATGTACTACTCCCCGCGGCAAGCCCGCGCGGGGTATCTAGCTTCATTTCTCCGAAGCTAAATACCGGGGCATTCATCCCTGTGGTAAGCCACAGGGTATTCGGCGAAGGAGAATAAAAGGTGTCCCTTTTCCCTTTAGCGAGCGTGAGATTGGAGAAATGAGCTGAATGAGTTGGGAAGGCAGTTCCTCAACATATAACATAAATATGTTATTTATGTTTGACAAATAACATGTTTATGTTATTCTTATAATATGACTTTTGAAAGAACACTTCATCTAGGTAAGATTGCGGGATCACTTTTCTTGTTCGGCCCGCGCATGACTGGGAAAACGTATTTGCTGCGTCAATTACAACCCGCGCTGTTCATCGATTTGTTGGTTCCGGAAACGGACCTTTCTTTTTCCCGTTCCCCCGTAATCTTTTGGGAAAAGTTGCAGGCTTTAGATAGAGATAGCTTGGTTATTGTGGACGAGGTTCAACGAATACCGGTTCTTCTGGATTATGTGCAAAAGGGGATTGAGGAATTAGGCCTGAAATTTATTCTTTCCGGTTCCAGCGCCCGCAAATTGAAGCGCGGGGGCGCCAATCTCTTGGGCGGCAGGGCATTGGATTTGAGGCTTTATCCTTTAACCTGTTTTGAGGTCGGTAAAGGTTTCAAACTCGACATGGCTTTGTCGTATGGGGCATTGCCTCGTGTAGTCGCTACTTTTTTAGAGGGGAAAGAAGACGATGTCCGGCGGCAATTGACGGCGTATGGAACGATCTATATTAAGGAAGAGGTCCAGGCTGAGGCCTTGACGCGCAATATCGGCGCGTTCCAGAGGTTTTTGAGCGTCGCGGCGCAAATGAACAGCCAGACGATTGAATTTGCTTCTGTGGCGCGTGATTCATCTGTTCCCATGAGCACGGTCAAGGAATATTTTTCTATTCTGGAAGACACGCTTGTGGGAGATTTCTTGTGGCCTTGGGATAGGAGTGAACGGAAAAAAGCGCGGCCGAAGTTCTATTTCTTTGATTGCGGTGTTGTCCGCTCCCTGCAGAACCGCTTAGTCGATCCGCCGACGCCGCAGGAGAAGGGTTTCCTGTTTGAAACGTTCTTTTATAATGAATTAAAGCGCCTGCGGGATTATCATGAAAAGCCGTATAGCCTTTCTTTCTGGCGGGAGGGGAATTGCGAGGTTGATTTCCTTGTGACCGGCCCGCATGGCCCGATAATGGCTTTCGAATGTAAAACATCTTCAGAAACAATTACTGCCGACACTTTGTCGGCTTTTCATAGGCGGTTTCCGCAACTACCGTTATTTATCGCGTCCGCTCAAGATGCTCATCCGCGCAAGCTGAATAACGGCGTTGTTGTTTTGCCGTGGCAGCAGGCGTTGACCACATTTCTTACGGACAATCCGCGATTGGCGTGAGGGTGGAGGATGGTTTGAGAAGGGAAGGAAATAAGAAAAGGGCGCCCTTTCGACAAAATTATGAAATTCAAAGAATCGGAAACACGGGAATTTAAGAAATCCACTTCGGAGTTAAAAGAGGCGGTTATTTCTATCGCGGCGATGCTTAATAAGCATGGCCGGGGCGAGGTTTATTTTGGCATAAAGAATGATGGTTCGGCAGCAGGCCAACCGGCAAGCGAGAAAACTTTGCGGGAAGTAAGCCGGGCGATCGGCGAAAACATCGAGCCTAAAATTTATCCGCAGGTAAAATTCCAAAAAATTCAGGGCAAATTATGCATATGCGTAAAATTCAAGGGCGCGGACGCGCCCTATTTTGCTTACGGCAGGGTATATATGCGCGTGGCCGATGAAGACCGGCAGGTTTCCGCCAAACAGCTTGAGATGAATTGGCGGGTAGAGATTCCAGGCATGCAGCGTAAAGAAATACCCGAAGTGCCAATTCAAGCTCTGCGTGAAGCTATTATCAACTCATTTTGCCACCGTGACTATTATGCGCCGGAAAGTAATTATATTGCCTTGTATAAGAACCGCATTGAGATAACTAATCCTGGTAAATTTCCCGAAGGGTTAACGCCGCAAGATTTTATTGAAGGCGACCATGAGTCGGTATTATGCAATCCGTTAATAGCAGATATATTGTACAAGTCTAAAGAGATAGAGCATTGGGGGTCGGGCTTAAGAAGGATTTATGATGAGTGTAAGGCAAGCAGCGTAAAGGTTAAATTCGAGATACGAAAAGGGCAGTTTGCGGTAGTGTTCCCGCGCCCGGTGCGGGACGGGGATGATGTTGAATTAAAGAATCTTCATGGCTCTGTTTCGGAGAAAACTGTGGAGAAAACTGTGGAGAAAACTGTGGAGAAGATTTTGGAGATTATCAAAAAAAATCCGGCAGTTACGCAAAGCTATCTTGCGCAAGAAACCGGGCTTACTCGGCGTGGTGTTGAGTGGAATTTAAAGCAACTAAAACAAAAAGGCATTATCAAGCGTATCGGCCCGGACAAGGGCGGGCATTGGGAGATCGATAAGGGAAGGGAATAATAAAAGGGCGCTGACCCCTTTAACCGAAAAGGTAATCATTCCCACAACACAATGTAAGCCAAAAGTAAAGGAGATGTATGTCTAAAAAATTACAGGAATTAATTAAAACCAATAGGGCTAATGTTGCGGTTGTCGGCCTTGGTTATGTTGGCTTGCCACTGGCGGTAGCATTCGCGCAAAAAGGGTTTTCGGTTATGGGGGTTGACGTATCTGTCTCTCGTATTGCGCGTATTAAGGATCGTAAAAGCTATATCCTCGACGTAACACATGAAGATATTGATGAAATTGTTGGAAAAGGAAAATTTACTGCCAGTACCGATTTTGTTTTATTGCAAAAAGCCGATGTGGTTATAATCTGTGTGCCTACCCCGATTAAACGGCGGTATACGCCGGATATTTCATTTATGCTGAGCGCTGTGCGTTCTGTCGCAAAATATATAAAGAAAGATATGTTGGTTATTCTGGAGAGTACAACTTACCCTGGAACTACAGAGGAGTTGATTAAGCCTGAGCTGGAGAGCAACGGATTGAAGGCGGGAAGAGATTTTCATCTCGCATTTTCACCCGAACGCATTGATCCGGGCAATCCTACATATAAAGTTACTGATATTCCAAAAGTTGTAGGTGGGTTTACTGCTGGATGTACCGCTTTAACCGCGCTTTTGTATGGAAAGATTATCAACGATATCCATCAGGTTTCTTCGCCGCGAGCTGCTGAAATGACTAAGCTTTTAGAAAATACATTCCGTATTATTAATATCGGCTGGATTAACGAAGCCGCTATGATGTGCCATAAAATGGGAATTAACTGTTGGGAAGTCATAGATGCCGCTAAAACAAAACCGTTTGGTTTTATGCCATTTTATCCCGGTCTTGGTGTAGGCGGGCACTGTATTCCTGAAGACCCGCTGTATCTATATTGGAAAGCAAAGCGCTATGGGTTTAGTTCACGTTTTATTAAGCTTTCAGCTGATCTCAACCACCATATGCCCGATTATGTTATTAGCCGCATGGAAGAAATTATAAAGGCAAGGAAAAATAAATTAGATAAATGCCGTATTTTGGTGGTTGGGATAACTTATAAAAAAAATGTAAAAGATTTGAGAAAATCGCCTGCTTTAAGGCTGATAGAACTACTTCAAAAAAAATGCAAAGTGGATTATTCTGATCCTTTTGTGCCCTATTTAGACATTGATAGGTTAAAAATGAAGTCTGTTGAGATTACGCCAAAGGCTATAAGGGGATACGATATGGTTGTTATTGCTGTAGACCACGATGCGTTGGATTATGAACTTATATCTCGCAACGCGAAAATTATTTTTGATTTAAAAAATGTTTATAAGCGTAAACCGGCGAAAAATATTGTTGTACTGTGATTAAACATTAATGCGTAAGATATTAACAAATACAATTTTTAATACTAGGAGGGTGATTGCAGGTGAGTGATGCAAAAACAAGAATATTGGTAATTGCCGGGGCTCGGCCTAATTTCATGAAGGTTGCGCCGCTTTTGCGCGAATTCAAGCGGCATCGGGCCCGTTTTAATGTTAAGCTTGTTCATACGGGCCAGCATTACGATTTCAAAATGTCGGATGTTTTCTTCCGCGACCTGGGTATTCCTAAGCCCAATATTTACCTTGGTGTAGGTTCAGGTTCACACGCTGTTCAGACTGCTAAGCTGATGGTTGCTTTTGAAAAAATCCTTATACAAGAGAAGCCGGATTGGATTATAGTTGTCGGCGATGTTAATTCTACGCTAGCCTGTTCTTTGGTTGCCTCCAAGATGGGTGTAAAAGTAGCCCACGTGGAAGCAGGATTACGTAGTTTTGACCGTTCCATGCCGGAAGAAATTAACCGCATAGTAACCGATTCCCTTTCCGATGCGCTTTTTGTCAGTGAGCCAAGCGGTTCCGCTAATCTTAAAAAGGAAGGCGTTGCTGCGTCGAAGATTTTTTTTGTTGGGAATGTGATGATTGATACACTCTTATATCAAATGCCGAAGATTGACAAGTCGCTGATTCTTCAAAAGCTCAACCTTAAACCAAAAGAATATGCAATTCTAACACTTCATAGGCCTAGCAATGTTGATGCGCGGTACGCGCTAATTGAAATATATAAGATTCTCCAAGAAACATCCGAAAAGATTAAAGTCGTATATGCCATTCATCCGCGGACAAGAAAGATGGTTTCCGCACACGGCTTGGATGAGCAGTTCAACGGTCTGAAAAACGTCATGCTTATTGAGCCGCTGGGATATATAGATTTCATTAAGTTGGTTAAGCATTCCCGTTTTGCCCTTACCGATTCCGGCGGCATACAGGAGGAGACTACAGTACTTAATGTCCCATGCCTTACGATGCGTGAGAATACCGAGCGGCCGGTTACTATCACCGAAGGTACTAATATCTTAGTAGGTAGAAACCATCGAAAGATTGTTCGATGTACGCATCAAATTATTGCTGATAAATTTAAGCAAGGTAAAGCTCCTAAATTATGGGACGGTAAGGCAGCTCAGAGGATAGTAGATATCTTTGACAACTTAAGCGCATGAAGCATATAATCCGTAAGATTTTAAGAATCCCTGGTAGATTGTCGCGAAAAATTAAAGCTACAGGTGAGTATCTTTACTTTAAGGCTATCTACCGTAAGCCGTTTTTATCCCAAGGTTGTTCTCAGAAGCGATTATTGATATGCGGGGGTGATAACCTAAAATTTGCCGCCGATCATTTTCATCGGGCTTTCCCTCAGCAGTTTGATGTAAAGATTAAAGAGGCGGATTTGATTTGTGGTCATGTTTTTGATCTTTTAGGCAGCGGCCCCGTAAAGCTTAGCCAGGAAGGAGAAGGCTATCGGCAGATTGATTGGCATAGTGATTTTAAAGCCAAATACAAGTGGAATAGCCAAACTTTTTATAAAAGGGTAAAATACGGCCACATCGAGGGAGTGGATATTAAGGTTCCTTGGGAGCTATCCCGTTTTCAGCATCTTAATACTTTAGGCCAAGCATATACCTTAATCGGCGACAAGAAATACCGGGAAGAGTTCGTTAACCAGATTACTGATTGGATTGCGGCAAATCCAGTGGCGTTTGGAGTAAACTGGTCTTGCACTATGGATGTGGCCATCCGGGCGGCAAATTGGCTGGTTGCTAAAGAGTTCTTTGAGGAAAGTGCCCTGCCAAGAGAATTTCTTGATAAATTTTACGTAAGCGTTTATGAGCATGGCAAGTTTATTCGAGATCACCTTGAATATTCACCCGCGTTAACCGCAAACCATTATATTGCTGATTTAGCCGGTTTACTCTTCATCGCGGTTTATTGCCCGTTTTTTGAGGAGAGCGCTTCTTGGCAGAAGTTTTGTGTAGATGAGCTTACTAAGGAAATTCAGAAACAAGTATATGCCGACGGCTGTGATTTTGAGGCATCTACGTCATATCATAGGCTTGTGCTTGAAATGTTTTTTTATTGTGAACTTTTAGGAAAAAGGGCGGGGATCGAATTTCCTTTGGCTTATCATGATAAAGTTCACAAGATGTCCGAATTTTCTCTCTACTGTATCAAGCCAAACGGTAAAATCCCCCAAATCGGGGATAACGATAACGGCCGGTATCTGATTTTTTCATCCCGGCCGGTATTAGAGCACAAATATTTACTTAGCTTGGCGTCGGTTTACTATCATGATTCTGAGTTTAAACTGCCGGAATTCAGTTTTGACGAAGAAGCATTTTGGGTTTTTGGCGAACAAGGCCATGCGGGTTTTGAGAAGCTACCCGTAAGAAACAAACCATTGGAATCCCGCGCTTTTTCTGATGCCGGCTGGTTCATCATGCGGCATAATAAGGATTATTGTTTTATTTCTTGTGGTCCCAACGGCCAGAATGGCAGAGGCGGCCACGCGCATAATGATAAATTGAGTTTTGAATTGATGTTGGATGGAGAAGATGTTATTGTGGATCCCGGGACTTATGCCTATACCTCTAATCCGGAAGAAAGGAATAAATTTCGCTCAACTGCTTATCACAATACGGTAACTTTGAATGGTTTTGAGCAGAATCTAATTGGCAAAGACTTATTTTCGTTAAAATGTAGTATTCAAATTAAAGCCGCAGGCATAGAAGAAGAAAAAGAAGCGATAATATTTAAAGGCTTAGTTGAAACATCCGAAAGCAGTTTGATGCGGGAAATCACTTTTGATAAAAACCAGGAAGCATGGTTAGTCCGAGATAGTTTTATTGTTAAACGGTCGGGTAATATAATATTCCGAATTCATATTGCACCTGGATTAGAAATCATTGATTGGCAAATTCTTAAGAAAAGTTTAAACAGCAAACTTGCCCAAATCGAATTTGAGGGGAATGGAGTTCAAAAGAAATCCTATGAGTATTCTGGGGCATATGGGTTAAAGGAGCAAGCTGTCGTTATTGAGTTTGTTGCAGACAGCTTGTCTAAAAGGGTATTCAAAGTTTCTAGGGGGAAATTATGAAACAGGTTCTGATTAAAAAAGGAAAAGCGTTGATTGAAGAAGTTCCTGCTCCTACGGTGGGCGAAGATTCTGTATTGGTGCAGGTTTATTATTCTTGTATCAGTGTTGGTACGGAGTTATCCAGCATATCCTCTTCAGGAGAATCCCTCTTAAAAAAGGCCCTAAACCAGCCGGAAAAGATCATGAGAGTCATTGATAATATTAAGAAAAATGGCCTTGGCCAAACAATTCAAAAAGTACAGAGCAAACTTGAAGAGAGTGTAGTTACGGGTTACAGTGCTGCCGGGGTGGTCATTGAAGCAGGAAAGAACATTAAAGATATTACGATTGGAGATAGGATTGCCTGTGCTGGAGCCGGCATCGCTAATCACGCAGAGTATATAGAAGTTCCGAGGAATCTCTTAGCAAAGGTTCCCGAAGGGGTTAATTTTAATGAGGCCTCAACGGTAACGCTTGGGGCGATTGCTTTCCAGGGAATTCGTAGAGCCGATCCCAAGCTTGGTGAATTTATAGCAGTGCTTGGACTGGGAATTTTAGGACAGATTACGGTGCAACTTTTGAAAGCTAATGGTTGCCGGGTTATTGGTACGGATTTAGATGAAAAGCGGATCCAGAAGGCGCTTGAATTGGGGATGGATCTTGGAGTTAATCCGTCCGCTGAAGATGCGGTGAAGGCTGCGGTTGCATTTTCTAATGGAAATGGATTGGATACGGTAATTATCGCAACGGCTACTAGCTCAAATGAGCCATTGGTACAAGCTTTTCGCATGTGTCGCAAAAAAGGCAAGGTTGTTTTGGTCGGCGTAGTCGATATGCATTTCAGTCGAGAAGAGATGTATAAGAAGGAATTAGATTTGCTTATTTCTACTTCCTATGGACCTGGTCGTTATGATGAAGGCTATGAGCGGAAAGGTTTGCTTTATCCTTATGCCTATGTGCGTTGGACAGAAACGCGTAATATGGAAGAATACTTACGATTGGTAGCGGAGAAAAAGATAAACATTAAGTCTTTGATTGATAAAGAATATGCTATCGATAAAGCTACGGAAGCTTACGAATCACTATGTGCCCCTGGGGGCAAGCCCCTGATTGTGCTCCTAAAGTACAACCAACAGCCAGAACCCCAGATTAATAGACGAATAGATGTAGCGCCTCAACCAATAAAAAAAGAAGGTATTATCAATATTGCCCTGATAGGTGCCGGCAGTTTCGCTAAAGAAGTGCATCTTCCTAATCTTATGAAATTAAAACATTTATTTAAGTTGTATGCTATTGCCAGCGGGACGGGAAGCAATGCTAAGGCAATAGCTCAGCGTTTTGGTGCGGTGCATGCTACAACAGATTACCAAGAGGTGCTTAAAGATAAGAATATTGACGCGGTTATTATTGCTACGAGACATAATCTGCATGCTAAAATTGCGATAGAAGCATTGTTGGCCGGTAAAGCGGTTTTTTTGGAAAAGCCCATGGCTTTGAATCAGGAAGAACTTGATGCTTTAGTTAAAACCATTGATGAGACGAAGCTTCCGTTTATGGTCGGTTTTAACCGTCGCTTTTCACCGTATGCTCAGGAGATAAAAAGACATATCTCAAAGCGAATTAATCCGATGGTAATCAATTATCGTATGAATGCCGGTTATATTCCGCTTGAACATTGGGTTCATTCTGAGGAAGGTGGGGGGCGGATTGTTGGAGAAGCCTGCCATATTTTTGATTTGTTTAATTTCTTTACTGAAGCAGAAGTAGAATCTGTTTCCGTAGATAGGATTACGCCTAAAACAAATCAGTATAGCAGCGAAGATAATGCGGTTATTGCATTGAAATATAAAGATGGTTCAGTTTGCTCATTAGTTTATACAGCTATGGGGAATATTGAATATCCTAAGGAACATTGCGAGATCTTCTTCGACCAAAAAATAATAATTCTTGATGATTATAAGCATTTAATGGGAAAAGGCGTAAAAATCAGGGAAATAAAGACGCAAAATAGTGATAAAGGACAGCTCGAAGAATTAGTGGATTTTAGGAAAACAATAGAAGGAAGGCCAGGAATAGGTGCTCCATTAGATCAATTAATCGAAACCACTAAGCTTTCTATTAAGCTGAAATCTCTAAATGAATAAAAGATTACTTCATGATTGCCGGCATCATCTAGCCGCAGTTGTACCCTTTAAGTCTGTAGGGCATAGCAAATGCTATCGTAAATATTTATCTCGGTGTTGCGGTAATCACGGATTCATTCTTTATCAAAAATGAAGAGCTCCGTGGGGCACAAGGGTGGTATTTTGAATATTATGGTTATCTAGTTCATAGAAAAATGGTTATTCTTTCCAATGGCGCTGGAGTTATTCGTATAAAAAAATTAAAAAGAAATGATTAAAATTATTAAAAATATTCTTCGTCCACTATTTATAGAAATAGAAATCTGGAACATCCATATTGGAAATGCTTTAATAGCGTGCCTTCCAGCTTCCCCATTTCTTAACCTTATTAAAAAAACTATTCTTGTTGCTCGAGGTGCCAAGATTGGGAAAAGGGTATTTATTTACCCTGGAGTTTTTATCGATTACCCAAAAAATATGGTGATCGGAGATGATGCAGTATTATCCAGGGGTGTTACTATTACAACTGGTGGGGGTGTATATATTGGTAAGCGAGTTTTAATTGGTTATAGTACAAAGATTTTATCTGCGGATCATAGAATACCTGAAAGCCATAAAGAGCCAATTCGATTCTCAGGGCATATTTATGGCAAGATTGAAATTCAAGACGATGTTTGGATATGCGCAAATTGCGTAATAACTAAAGGTTGCTCTGTAGGACGTGGTTCGGTGATTGCATCTGGTGGGGTGGTTACTAAGGATATTCCCGAATTCGTTCTAGCTGGTGGTGTACCTGCTAAGATTATTAAATCTCGCTCTAATCGATAATTTGATTTAGTTTTTTGGAAACTGGATGATTAGCTACAAAGAGTTTCTGTAAGGGCTCTTATGAATGTAAAGTTTTCTAAAAAAATCAGTAACCTATTGTTTAATATCCGAAATAAGGGTTTTTTCCATCTTTTATTAGCTAATTTTTTAATTAATTTTCTTGGTTTCGGTTCGCAATTGTTTGTCGCTAAGTTCTTGTCCGCCACTGATTTAGGTAGGATAAAAACAATGCAATCATTTATTTCTCTGGCAGTTATTTTTGCGGGATTTGGTTTTAATACGGCTGTTCTGAAATTATGCTCTGAAAATAAATCCTTAGATGAAAAGAGATATATTTTAATAGAGAATTGTAAACTTACGTTTGTTGGTGTGGTGCTAACAATAATAATTATGGCGATGCTTGCTTTTTTGGGATATTTGTCACCCGATAAAGAGGTTAATCATTGGATGTTGCTGTATATGTTTTCCATCCCTGCAGCAGTTTTTACCTCCTTGTTTATTTGTTATGTGCAAGCTTTAAAAAAGATACAGCTTATGTCTTATGTGCAAGTTGGTATACGTTCGTTAGGCGTGTTATGTTTGATTGTATTTACATATTATTGGAAGTTGCCCGGGTTTATTTTGTCATCTGTTTTAGTTGGATTAATCGCTTTAATCCCACTTTTTCGTTTGTCAGAGATTGATTGGAAAAATAGACCAAAGAAAATTGATATCTTGAGAAGAAGTATTTATTATGGAAAATGGAGCATGGCATCTAATGGTTTTAATGCACTAGGAATTTCGATTGATATTTTATTACTGAATTACTTAGTAAAAGATAGAACGATTCTTGGAGACTATGGGTTAGCGACGATCTTCATATTAGCAATGAATCAAATAACAGGCACAGTTCAAGCAATCGCAACACCTTTTTTCTCTGAAAAGAGTGAGGATGGGGGAGAGTTTATACGTGTTTTAAAGAAATATAATCGGTTGTTAATTATACTTGCAGGCGTAATGTCTTTAATAGCAATAGTTGTTGTTCCGCTGTTTACAAAGTTAATTTACAAAGAGAAATATCAAATGACAGGAGCATTTTTTCAGTTTTTGGTACTGCGTTATTTCTTTTGGAGTTGCTATGCTTTGCTAGGTGTTGCTATGGTTGGTTTAGGTAGAATGAAAGATAATTTTATAGCTTCCAGTATAAATGTGCCTTTTGCAATTCTCTTCACTTTTTTGTTTATTTCTTTTTGGGGGCCGATCGGTGCAGCTTATGCACAAGCTCTATCAGGCATTGTTGCTATGGTCATAGTGTATTTAAATTTTAATAGGGTTTTAAGAGGTCATTTTCAATCAAGGGGATTTTAACAACGTATGTCAATTAAATCGTATAAAATCGCGAAGGCTACTAAGTAATAGTAGTGTAGACATAATTGGCTAATTCAAAACAAAAATAAGAATGATTAATATTTTATTGATAACAATTCTTTTAAGTCTTTTTTTTGCATGGATGGTATTAAACTTACAAATATTTATATTTATATTGTTTGTTCCTTTTGTGGTATTTTTAACACTGTATTTATATTCCAAGAGAAACTTTAAAATGTTTGTATTATCCCTTTTAGTTTTTTTTCCGATTTCAATTCCTTTAGTATTTATAAATCAATTGCCTCTGATATTCTTAATAAGTCCTTTTTTGTTAATATTTATTATTCTGAATGTAATTGTAAAAAAAAACGTATTATTTATTAAAGAAAATAACCCGTTTTTCACTGTTTTGTTATTTCTATTAATATGGCTTATTGCTGGTTATGCTAGGAACTCTGCCAATATTAATCTAAAAGACAAAATTGTTATTAAAGAGTACCTTTATGTTATCGTAGGTATTTTAATATATTTATTTAATCTGGTGTACTTTAGTAGAGAAAATAGACTCGAAGTGGGAAAACTATTAAAAAGCATATTCATTGTTTGTATATTATTAGGCTTCTTAAGAGCATTAGCGTATACATTCAAGTTATATCTCCCATTTTTTGGTGAGGCATTTGGCTGGCAAGATACGCAAATACTGGGTGGCGGCACAGTGGTACATAGAATAGGTGGAGTAGATACTTGCTGTATTATTGGTATGTCTTCAATGTTAGCGTATTATTTTGCACGCAAAAATTACATTCATAAGTATATATTTATAATTTTATTTATTTTTCTTGGAGTTATTGGGGGAGGGCGGACTTTATTTTTTGGGTTGATAAGCATGGTATTTATTTTTACGTTCATAACTAATAAAAAAGAACTTGCTTATTTGATTGGAATTGCGTTTGTGTTAGCTGTCTTGGTTGTTTTCATAAATATTGTTTTTCATGTAACCGGTCAATTTGATAGAATATTTAAATTGAAAGGGTTGTTCCTGCAAGATCCGTTAAGAGTTGAAACGTATAGATACTTTTTGAACATATTTCTTCAAAATCCAATTTTAGGTAAGGGGATAGGGAATTATACTGGTTTTATTTCTCCAAAATACGGTGATTTTGTAAAAAAACAACTAGTAGGTGGAGGGCATGGGGCTTACATATCTACTCTTGCCATATTTGGTATAGGAGGTATTATTCTTCTTAGTATATTTATGTTCTGGGGGATGTATAAGAGTTTTTATTTAATTAAACATCTAGATACTAATATAGGGAATACTATAGATATTAAAAGGCTAACAATATTTATATTTTGTTATTTATTTATACTCACCATAAATTATATTTCCGGTGGCAGTGGCTTTGGTAACTTAGCTTTATACTACATGATCGGAATGCTATCAGGTCTTATGGTTCGTCAAAGGCATAAGTTAGTTCTATCACGGTAAGCTATAAGTAATGTTAGCAGCAGTACAGATAGTGTTATGTATAAAATTGAAATAAAAAATAGAGAGTTTATGTAATGCTATAAACTTGGCTATTCTGTAATGCCACCACTTTAGCAAGTGTAATTTTGTTTATTACTATATTTAATATGAAAAAAATTATATTTGCGGCACCTTTATATTTTACCAGCCCTACGAAACTAGGCGGACATCAATATGCCGAGCAGTTTAATAAGCATGGCTGGGAGGTTTTTTATTTTTCCAACCCGCTTACTCCTTTTAACATCTTGCTGGATAGAGGCAATCCCGATCTACCAGAGCGTCTTAGGATATATAAAAGCGGCGGAGTGGACTGTAACGGAATAAAATCTTATGTGCCGTTCACCTTGGTACCGCATCATAATATTTTCTTTTTCAACAACCAATTTTTTCTCAACAATTATTATCGATTTACTGCCCCCTCCTTGAAATCGGTAGTTAAAAAATTTGGGATTGGTGAGGTTGATATTTTGTGGATGGATTGCAATAATCAGTTGTTTTGGGCTGATATCTTGAAATATAAAAAGCTCGCTTACAGGATTCCTGATAATATTCTTGGTTTTAAGCAAAAAAGTCCGGCAACTATTGCTGCTCATTATAAGATTATGGATAAAGCCGATTTGATCTTGATGACATCTAAGATTTTGTTGAATAAATTGGAATTAAAATATCGTAAAAAAGCAATTTATTGTCCAAATGGAGTTGACCTTTCGAGATTTTGCGCAGAAACGTATACTTTTCCTGAAGAGTATCGAAAACTTCCGAATACTCCGATTGGTCTTTATGTCGGGACGATTGATGATTGGTTTGATTTTGAAGTACTTAAATTGGTTGCGGAAAACCTTCCGGCTGTTAGCTTTGTTATAATTGGCCCTCGGAAGGTTGCGGCTACGCTTTCTTTTCCGTCCAATGTCCATTTTTTTGGTAAAAGGGACTATTCTTTGATTCCAAGCTTTATCAGGTATTGTACTTTTGGTATAATTCCCTTTAAGAATAATGATCTCGTAAAGTATGTTAACCCCATTAAGATGTATGAATTCTTTTCATTGGGAAAGCCGGTTGTTAGTACTTGCTGGGAAGAGTTGGAAATGTCAGGTGCCCCTGTTAACTTAGCCGATTCCCCAATAGAATTCATCAATATGATTAAAACGGTTTTAAGAGATATGAAGGAAAGTGATCTGAATCTAGTTGAGTATGCTAAAGCAAATACTTGGGAAAATAGATACAACTACATTTTAAAAAATTTAGGATATCAATAAGTGTAAAAATGAAAAATCCATATTATCCCTACGTTTTGATATCCGCAGTAAAAAACGAAGAGGCCTATATTGGTAAAACAATGGAATCCGTGATTAGTCAAACAACTGTTCCTAAGAAATGGATAATTGTTAATGATGCTTCAACTGATGGGACCGAAGAAATTGTTAAAAGCTATCTTGAGCATAATGGCTTTATGCAATTAGTAAATCGAGATCATTCTAGTATTCGTAATTTTGCTTCCAAAGTTTATGCGATTGAGCAAGCGCATAGTTTTTTATCGGGTGTCGATTATGAATTTGTTGGAATTGTAGACGGAGATGTTTCATTCCTTCCAAATTACTATGATTTTATTCTTTTCCAGTTTGGACAGAATCCGAAGCTTGGGTTAGCTGGTGGGCAGATATATGATTCGTTTGACAATACGCGCATAAAGTGGATTACTCGCACTAACCTTAGTGTGGGTGGGCCGATACAAATGTTTAGAAGAAGGTGCTATGCAGATATCGGTGGCTATCGGCCTCAGCCTAAGGGTGGAGAAGATGCTGTTGCTGAGTTTATGGTTCGAATGTGTGGATGGGAAGTTCGGACTTTTACCGAAGTATCGGTGCTACATCATCGGCGTATGGGGACTGCCACCCATGGAATTTTGTTAGCTCGATTTAAGCAAGGGGAAAGAGATTATTTGATAGGATATCATCCTTTATTTGAATTCTTTAAGTCTTTAAGAAGAATGGTTGAAAAACCCTATTTTATTGGTAGTTTTTTATGGTTTTTTGGATTTATTATTAGTTGGATTATTCGAAAAAAACGAAACTTACCGCCAGAAGTAATTAAATTTATACAAAAAGAACAAATCAGCCAACTTTTTTTAAAAAAATGATTAACCTATTTCACAAAAAAGCAAATAAAGGTTATTTACTGTTGTGTTCAATGATAGTATTGCAGATTTTTCCTGTTTATTGTCGAGCTGGTGGATGTGAGATTGTAGTGCAGGATATTAGTAATGGAAAAGAGATTAATAAGAAAGTATTTGGTAGCAATTTTTTAGGATATGATCCTAAAACTTATGAAAATAATTGTAAGCGGAACATTTACAGTTATTCTGATTTTGGGTCTGGTTTATGGGATCCTATTGCAAAACAAAATGTTCAACAAGCAACCAATATTGCTAGAGAAATTGGTATTTATGCAGCGAGATTTCCTGGTGGTGCCGGAGCGACGCGCTATAATTGGAAAGAAACAATTGGAAGCGAAAGAAAGCATTTTCTATTCGGAATAGATGAATTTTTAAGAACTTGCGAATTAATCAATACGGAACCAATTTTTACTATCGGGTGCTTGCAGGGGACGAGTCAAGATGCTGCCGATTTGGTAGAATATTGCAATGGTATCTCTAAGGATATCAATGGGAAAGAAGAGTCTTGGGTATCCATAAGGATAAAAAATGGACGAGCGAAGCCATATGGGGTAAGATATTTTGAAATTGGTAATGAACTGTACCTGAAGGGTTATGAAATTACCCCGGAAGATTATGCTGGCATGTACTCTCGGTATTATAAAGCCATGAAGGCCAAAGATGCTTCAATTAAGCTAGGTGCAATTTTAGAAAGAGATAGCTGGAATAGTGAAGTAGTTGGATTGCTAAAAGACAAGATTGATTTTGGAATTATCCATATATATCCTGGTTGGGATATAGATGTTAGCAAGATGAATGCCAGGGATATTTTTTTGGCATCCTTCTCTCAATGCGGGAATGAGGATGTACGAATCAAGAATGTTTTATCATTGTTCAAAAGAAAGATAGGTCGAGTTGTTCCTTTGGCAATTACAGAATACAATGGTGGTTTTCCATATAACGACCCTATTCCTTATCGTCATTGTCTTGGTACGGCTCTTTTAAATGCTGAGTTGCTGAGAATCTTTATGAAACCCGAAAATAACATTTTGATGGCAAATCATTGGAACTTTTGTAATGAATACTGGGGCATGATCGCTAATGAATTCAAAGGTGACTATAAAGATTTATATAAGCCATACTATAAGCGTCCGAATTACTATGTTTTTGAGATGTACCATAAGCATTTTGGCGATATGTTGTTGAACGCGAGCGTCCAATGTGATACCTATGATGTTAGCTATTACAACGCATTTAAAACATTAGTTACTAAAATAAAAACCGGCACATTGATAAAGAATAATTTGGCGCAAGGCAAATGGGATATTAAAGAATTACCGGGCGTAACGGCGCGGGAAAGGGATGGGGAACTATCGCTGGATTTTCAAAATCCAGGTCAGTTTAATTATTATCATTGCTCCAAACGCGCCCTTGTTGAGCCGAATGCTTATTATAAAGTTTCGGGGTATATTAAAACCGAAAATTTTGTTGATGATATCGGGGTATGTCTTGAGGTTCAGGACGCGCGGGGCTGGAACGTAACCCATTCGGCGGCGGCTACTGAAAAGATAAAAAGCGCGATTGATTGGCAATATGTGGAAACAGTTTACCAGACATTGCCGGACGCTCAATCGGTGAATGTTATTGCGCGGCGAATTGGAGAAAAAGGGCCGTTATCCGGCAGAGTATATTTTAAGGATGTCAGGTTGGAGAAGTTTATTCCGCAAATTGATAGTAAAATCCCTTATCTTTCCGTCAACGTTAGCAAATCTAAAGACGGTAAAAAGGTTTATTTGATGGTAATCAATAAGAATATGGATAACGCGATAACCGCTACAATAAGTCTTCAGGGTTTTACTCCTGCCACTGAAGGTTTAACCTGGACGCTTAACGGCCCGGCAATAGATTCTACCAACGAACAGAATCACGATAACGTAAAAGTAACGCCGGGGAGATTCAAGATAAGCTCCAATCCTTTCGCCTACGCCTTCCCGGCGCATTCGTTAACCGCGATTGAGGTAGATTCGGCAAATTAGTTGTTTCCGGAAAAAGGTTCGAAGAGATTAATCGAGGCTTTCGCTTTAGGCAAACCGGTTATCGGCGCGCATATCGGCGGGATACCGGAATTAGTAAGAGATAACCAGACCGGTTTGACTTTTGAACCGGGAAACATACTTGGTTTGCGCGATAAGATAAACATGTTGCCGGCTGATCCCGGAAAGATAAGAATGATGGGAGAAAACGCCCGCAGGGTAGCGGAGAGGGAATTCAGCGCCGGGGTTTATTATGAACGATTAATGGCGTTGTATAACAGTGTTTTAAGCAAGAAATAAATCCCCAGACGACAAAAACTTCGAAGCGCATTCATTGACCGCCATCGAGGTAGATTCGGTAAAATTAAAAAATAAAATAAAGGGAACAGAAAAAATCATATGATTTGTCGGGAAATTTGCTATAATAAATTACGGTGATAGCTAATGAAGAAATTAAAACTCTATCTTGATACGTCAGTCCTGAATTTTGCTTTAAGCCATAACCCTTCCTTGGAAGTTCATAAAAAAGCAACGGTAGATTTGCTTGGTCAAATTCAAGATGGAACATACGAAGGCTTCATATCAGATCAAGTCATTGCAGAAATCAATAGGGCTCCTACGCAGATTGCCGAGTCGCTGACGGAGCTTGTTAATAAGCTTGACGTTGAGTCACTATCGTTAAGTGATGAAGCGGAAATGCTTGCCGATAAATATGTGGCGGAAGGAATTATCCCTGTAAAATATAGAGACGATGCTTTACATATTGCTATCGCTTCCGTAAATGATATGGACGTGATTATAAGCTGGAATTTTCAACATATGGTAAAACTGAAAACGAAACACGGCGTTATTGCCGTCAACGGTCTCATGGGCTACAAATCAATTGAGATTGTGTCACCAGAGGAGGTGATTTAAAATGTATCAGGAGCCTGAACCAATGAAAGAGATTCATGCAATCAGAGAAAAGCTCTATGAGGAAAATAAGAGCCTATCGCATAGGGAGCATATCGTAAAAATTCACAAAGAAGCGGAAGACGCGATAAAAAAATATGGCATCAAAGTTAAACGAGCTTCCCACGTTTAGTGAATCACCCCGCGTTGTGAAACGCGGGGCTTCTTCTAGATGATCCGCCACAAAGCGTCGGCGCCTGCCCGCCGTATTTTGTTTTTGGCGGGGATTATTCATTCCCGCAGGGAATGAATAAAAATTCCTGCCCGTAATTTATTCCTCCGTGGTAAAATGGTAACCAATGGAAAAGGGAGAAAAGAGGTTCCCTTTTCCCCTTATAATTATCCCTTCGCGTTGGTATGAAAATAATTCCATGTCAGTTATCGAGGCATTCGCCTTAGGCAAACCGGTTTGACTTTCGAACCCGGCAACGTGCTTGATCTGCGCGATAAAATAAATACGTTGCTGGCTGATCCGGGAAAGATAAACCCAAAAAATGCAGTTGTATTTTTTGCCCGAAGGGCCGCCGCCGAAATTTCCCTGGAAATTTCGGAATACGGCGGGGTAACACGGAAAAATGCACCAAAACTATTTGGTACGCTTGCATTTTTGGATAACTCTTGCGGCAGCAACAAGTTATATATCAAGGGCATATCCAAAAGCCCGCGGCCTCGCCGCGAGGCGGGCATTTTTCCGGTAAAAACGATGGGAGAAAACGCCCGCCGGGTAGCGGAGAAGGAATTCAGCGCGGAGGGTTATTATGAACGTTTATCGAAGTTATATAATAGGGTTATAGGCGATAGGATAAAGAAGTGCCCAAAGTTTGAAGTGCCCTAAAGTGCCTAAAGTTAAATGGCAGTTTCCTACCAAGCCGGAAGAAGTTTTGGTAAACACAGTTGAAGTGTGGTGAAATTTATAATATAATAAAGAGCATGAAAAACATTAAGCTTAATAAGCAGGAAAAATCAGCCCTCGATGAATTCAAAAGCAAGCTTTTAGAGCGTTTTAAGAAAAGCATTGTATTGATTGAAATGTTTGGTTCGAAAGCCCGGGGGAACGCCCATAAAAATTCGGATATCGATGTGCTCGTGGTATATAAGGGAAACGGCCAGATTAAAGAATCTCTTTTAGCTATCGAATGGAAAATCTTCAAAAAATATGATTACGATGTAGCGTTATCGATGATGCCGTATACGTTAAAAGAATACCGGTACGACAGTAAAATAAAAACGCCTTTTTTATATAACGTAGAAAAGGACGGTGTGGTGCTATGGAATACTCTCCCGACAAAACGATCTTGATCAAAGAATACTTAAGAATGGCCGAAGAGAGATTAGAATCGGCACAGGCTTTGTTGGGCATCGGAAATTTTTCCGATTCTATTTCCCGTACTTATTATGCTTTTCTTGACGCCGCTTCAGCGATCTTGATTTCCATAAATATCGCTCCCCAGTCGCATGCCGGAGCCATCGGTTTATTTGGAAAACATTTCGTGAAGACCAAAAAAGTTCCGGATAAATTCGGCAAAATGTTTAAGCGCATCGAAAAGGCCCGCCTGGAAGCCGACTATAAACACCTCAAAAAATTTACCCAGGATGAAGCCATGGATGCCCTCAAGGAAGCCCGCGAATTCGTGGACGTTATTAAGAAATTATTAAAATAGACGCCTTAAAAGGAATCTATGAAGTTTAACGCGTCGCCCATGAAGAGGTAATTAAAATGACCAACGTTAATCCCCCCCCCCCCCCCCCCCCCACAAAAAAAAAACAAGACTCTCGTACACCTCACCTGGTCGCTCGGGACCCGCGGGGGCACGAGAC
>Ga0182021_10000771_pt1 | contig 35669 bp, 37 predicted proteins | sample 612E3MmetaG_FD_120493 | JGI IMG/M metagenome (GOLD analysis project Ga0182021, IMG submission 120493) | Permafrost microbial communities from Stordalen Mire, Sweden - 612E3M metaG (Illumina Assembly) | ecosystem: Environmental > Terrestrial > Soil > Wetlands > Permafrost | place: Sweden...
ACTTGAGCGTGGTCCGGGCTGACATTGCAAACCGAGAGCCTTAAATCGGACCCTGCCCTTCGCCCAAACATAAAGCGCTGACTCAACGACCGGCGATAGCTTCGCAGGCAGGCACTCTGGAATCACACCCTTCAATTCGGTTGGTCACTGGCAGATCACTTTTTGCTGATTGAGGTTGATGATCGCCTTCTCGGGAAGGCCGGGCTGAAAGCGAGCGTAGACCACCGAATAAGTCTCAGTGTTTTCGTCGGCTTTGCCCGAGCTTCCTGTCACAGAAACAGCCAAGGTCCCTACGGGGTTGTAGAACGTATCCTGCGAGCGGTTGGCGGCGTAAGCGTGCGTTCTCTTGAAGCCTGGAAGGTGAGCACCGTACCAACCGAGCGTGATGTCCACCTTGGAGTCATAGACGGTATAGAAATCGGCTTGCATTTTGTTCCCGCAGACGTTCGACTCGGGCAGCCGGGTGGGTTCGTTACCTAAATGTAACCGAGAATCGGTGGCCGGATGGAGAGGAAGATTTGTGAGTGGGTCCACCGTCAGGAGTTTCGGGTTGCCACCTGCGATCACCACAAAGCAAAAGACGAGCGCATTTGCGAGAATTAGTGAAGGTTTCATGTTTAGCTCTGCACCAGCCACGGGAACCACCTTTGATCGCTGGCCATGCGTTGCACCGGCGCCTCCGTGATCGCCGGTTCCTAGGGGCGACATTTGATTTCAATGCGCAGGTCGGGCGGTCCCTTGGGTAGTGCGGTACGATCCTGCGCCTCCACGATTTCCACGGCGTGCATGGGTTCGGGCTTCATCCACTCCACGCTCCATGCCCCGGGATGAATTGCCTCGTCCGTGCTCGGAATGTCCCGAACACTGCCGTCCGGGCGGCGGTAACGAACATGCGGTGTTTTGCCGCCTGTATCCCAACTGAGAAGGAGACTCGGCCAACGGTGGTGATGCATCGGCACCGTCGTCCCGGGCGAAACGCTGACTTCGAGCACGCGTACAAACCCGTTTTCGAAAATCACCTTGTGACTCTTGGGCGCAGCTTGTACCGCATCGAAGCCGTCGGGAAAACTGGATTTGTCCTGTCCATCGGCAGTGAAACGCAAGACCAAGAGTCCGAGTAGAAGTGCGATCGTCGCCAATGGCAATCGTCGTTTCAGGATTTGCGAAAAGCGTTTCGGTTGGTTCATGGCTTGTCCCCCATGGATACTCGCTGAAGTTAACCCTCGTTTTTCTGCCGCCCCGGCGTTCAAAGAGGAAGAAGTTTTGGGACTTTAGTTGCTGCCGGCGGCCACTCTCGTTCCGCGGATAGTTAAGAATCTTTTGAACGGACCGCCTGGCGCTCCCATGTCTCCCGTTTGGGCAAACGAGGTCGGCGTGATATCGGACCACACCTCGTGCCATATCGTCCTTTTACCGTCGGGAGAGGTCCCCAATTCGTCGATGGTGAACTCCTTGCCATCCCACTTCATCGTGACGTCGTTGAGCGCACCCTTCAAGTCGCAGGTGTTGGGAAGTTGGTTGTTGCACTCCATGCCGTGAAAACTTTTCGTTTTGCCGTCCCACCAGATGATCCCAAGCAGAAAAACGTCCCTAGCGGGAGTGGGCAGGTGTTCTTCGTCGAGGAACGTGAATCCGCCTGGCCCTGCGCGCCACGTTTCCTCTCCGGTTCCGTTGACGCCGTTTGGCATCGCGGGGTTCGGCTCGAATTTCACACTGACGGACCACTTTCCGGAAAGCGCCTTGATCAGACTCTGGATCTCCGGCGAAGACTGGTTCGCTCCGCTTTTCGAGCCTTGGGCTGGAGCAGACAAGTCTTCCAAGTGCTGCGGAACCGCTGCTGCTGGTTTGTTCGATTGCTGCGCGATGGCCGTACTGCAGCAGCAGAATAAGGCGGAAGACAAAAGCAAACTCAGAACGGTGGATCTCATGTCGTGGCTCCTTGGAGTGTGTGATTCGGCACCCTGATTCCGATTGGCAAAGTCAGCGATTAGTGGTTCATTGCGAGAAAAGGTCGGCTGATAATTGATTTCATCGCCACCTCGTTCTACGGCTCGACCTTATATAAGGCCATCATCCCCATCACCATGTGTTCGTCCACGTGGCAGTGATACATCCATGTCCCTACGTTATCGGGGACCATGTCGGCTGTTTCCATCTCCGCCTGCGCCAGCGGCACAACATCTGTACGATGTCCGCGATACGTCACGACATTTCCGTGCCAATGCGGAGTGTGTCCATCCACCGCTCCACCTAGAGAGACAAGATACCAGCGCACTCGCTCCCCTTTTTTCATCGTCATCAGAGGGCCGTTCGCATACGAATATCCGTTGATCGTGGCGCGCAGATTTGCGCTGCTGAATCCGGTGCCGATGAAGGAGAAAGCCCCGTCGAGGTCGGCAGGCTTACCTTCCAATTTGTCCACCCCCTTTGGATCGGAAGTGTAGGTCTGGATATTGTGGTCGAGATACCAGCTGAGGTTTTCGTTGAAGACAAGGAACAGGTTGATGAATTCGCGGTCCACATCTCTTGGACGGCCGTCGGGCCCGCCCATTCCGCGCGCGGTGATGATCATGGCGCCAATCAGTCCGCTGTTGATGTCACGCTGCTCATCGACATGCGAATGGTAGAGCCAGACTACCGAGCTGCCATCCGCCGGGCCAGGACCCGCACGTTCCGGCACCTCCCAGGTATAGGTGTGCGTACTGCCAGGAGGAACCACAGAATTACCCTTCTGCTCGGGCGTTGCCCCATCATCGTAGACTGCCCCCTCGGACTCTTTGGTATAGAAGACGCCATGCGGGTGCATGCTGTAGGGCCGAGCGGCGTTATTCCGGAAGATGACGCGAATGGTGTCGCCAACCTCGGCGCGTAACACGGGTCCGAGGATTCCCATGTGCTCCCATTCGGGAGAACGTGGTTTGAGCTTGGAAAAACTGGCATCAGTGTATTCGCGATAGACAGCTTTTCGATAGATCCTGCCGATCGTGTGGGGGCCACTCTTGGTGAACATTGCTCCCCAACCTTCGAACTTCATGCCCATCATTTTGTCCATGCCGCTCGGAGCATAGTCCCATTCGACCTCGTCGGCAGCGACGTAGTAGGTGCGGACTTTTGACTCCGAACCTGTTTGCGATGGCTGGGCAATACCTTCAGCGGGAAACGTCATAACGACAGCTATCAGCGCAGCGGCCAAGAATTTGAACATGTTGGAATTCTCCTTTTCCTTTGGCTTCGACTTTGCTTGCGTACGTGCACGATCTCAGATTGCGGATAAGAGAACCGCGCCAGGACACGGTTCCCCTCCCTCGCGGCCTGTCTCGTTTCCGACGAAGCGGAACTCGGGCCAGGCCAACGCAGCCCGCTCTATTGGCCGGTGCCCCCTAACGGAATCAGTTGCGAGCTTCCGGGCACGTTGTCCTTAAGGCTGATCGCGGCGCTGCGGGCGCCAGTTGCTTTGGGAGTGAAAGTTACGGTGACCGAACAACTCGCACCACCGACCAACGTAGACGGCGCGAGCGGACAGGTCGTGGTTTCGGCAAAGTCGGCTGCGTTGGCCCCGATAACCTTCGGTTTGTTGATGCTGATCGGCGTGCCGCTCGGATTGCCTATGGTTACTGTCAGTGGATTGCTCTTAACTCCAACTTTCTCCGTGCCAAAGTTCAGCGCATTGGGGAAGATTCCAATGACCGGGAGATTGAGCAGGACGGAGATCGTCCCGGAGGAAGCATTGGGCACGGCAAGATCGGCCCCGCCGTCGCCGTTCAGGTCGGCTGCGGCAAGGTACGCTGGGAACAGACCCACCGGATAACTGACGAGAGGTTGGAAGGTGCCATCACCGTTCCCGAAAAGGAGGGAGGCGGTGCCGGGGCAATTCGATTCGGGCACGCCACAATCGCTGCTCGTAACGGCCAGATCTAAGACCCCGTCGCCGTTGAAGTCGCCAACCGCCAAGCCAAACACGTAGCCGCCAATCGGATAATCGACGCTCGGCTGGAAAGTGCCGTCACCGTTGCCGATTAAGATCGAGACGGTGTTTATGCCTTCGTTTGCGAGCGCCAGGTCGGGCTTGCCGTCGCGATTGAAGTCTCCCGCAACAAGTTGAAGAACACTATTTCCTGCGGGGAAGGAGAGCGCCGGCTGAAAGGTCCCATCGCCTTTACCCAGTAATACACTCACGGTGTCCTGGCCGCTGTTGGCGCTGACCAGATCGAGTTTGCCATCGAGGTTGAGGTCGACCGCGACAACCGAATCCGGAAACAACCCCGCGATATAGTCCACATGGGAGGAGAATCCGCCTCTTCCATCGCCCAACGAAACGGAGAGGGAGAAGGCGCTGTCGTTCGCGGTCACCAAATCCAGGTTGCCATCACCGTTGAAGTCGCCAGTGGCAACACCCATGGGATAGGGTCCCACGGCCACACCAGTAGCGGATTGGAAGGTGCCATCGCTCTTGTCCAGCAGAATGGAAACGAGGTCCGACCCGGCATCGGCCAGCGCCAAGTCGAGAAGTCCGTCCCCGTTGAAATCGCCGGTAGTTAAACCGACTGGACCAAACCCTGTGGCATAGGCGATCGGGGCCTTGAATGTTCCGGGACCCTTACCGAGCAAAATCGAGGCGGTGTTCGTTGCGAAATCAGAAACCGCTAGATCGGGGGTGTGGTCGCCATTGAAATCCGCAATGGTCAGGCCGATGGGCACAGTTGATGCCCCGAGCCTGATGTCGGCGCGGGTCTGGAATTTGCCTCCCATTTCCCCCGCCAGAATGGTCACACTATTAGCTCCAGAATCGGCGGCCAGCAAGTCGAGTTTTCCGTCTCCGTTCAGATCGGAGGCGATCAGCCCCCACGGATTCAAGCCAACTCCATAAATCTTTCTCGTCTGGAAGGTTCCATTGCCGTTGCCGAATAAAACCGACACGGTGCTATCGCCAAAGGAGGCGACCGCCAGATCCTGCCTGCCATCGCCGTTAATGTCGGCGACCGCCAGACCATAGGGACTATTTCCGGCGGGGTAATCGACGTGCGATTGAAATGTGCCATCGCCGTTGCCCAGCAGGATCGAAACCGTGTTGCTGGTAGCGTTGGTAGTCGCCAGATCGAGTTTGTGATCGCCGTTAAAGTCGCCGGCCACGATGGCTACGGGAATTGCCCCAGCCGCGTACTGCACTGGAGGCTGAAAAGTCCCGTCGCCATTGCCAAGCAAAATTGCAACCTGGTCGGAAGCTCCCGCGACCGCCAGGTCAACCCGGTTGTCGCTGTTGAAGTCACCCGCAACAATTGCCTCGGCACTATTTCCGACCGCATAAGTGACAGCGGGCTGAAGGGTTCCATCGCCGTTGCCTAAAAGAATGACGATGTTTTCATTGACTCCCACGACCGCCGCAAGATCCATCTTGCCGTCGTGGTTGAAGTCCGCCGCGGTCACTTGCGAGACAAATCCGCCCACGTAGTAATCGACGTGCGTTTGAAATGTGCCGTCTCCCCTACCCAACAGGACCGATACAGTGCCGCTCGACCAGTTTGCGACCGCTAAGTCCAGATTGTGGTCGCCGTTGAGGTCCGCAACGCAGAGACCATCGGGCAACAAGCCGGTGGTGTAATCCACGCGGGGCTGATAAGTGCCGTCGGGGTTCGCCAGGTAGATCGAGACTGAGCCGGGATAACTGTAGTTGGCCACGGCGATGCTTTGCGGGCCTCCCGTCTGAAAAGCACCGACTGCGACCGCGGTGGGGTAGTCGCCTGTCGCCAGATCCATTCGGCCGAAAACATACCGCTCCGCGGCAACGGGCGCTCCCAGCGATCGGACCGGTTGCAATCCGGATTCATGAGCGTTAGCGCGCGAGTGTTGATCGAAAGGCTTAGACGATGTTTGCGTATCCATCGTCACCGTCGGAGTTGGTCTAAAGTACGGCAGACTTTCCAGGCGTTGTTTGACCGAACGGTTGGGCGAAGATTCCGCAGAAGGAGACACGCCGCCGATCTGCGCAGCCATGACGGCGGGAAACAGTAACGCAAGGGTCAGGGTGAGGAGATTTCGAAGGTACATTTCTTTTCTGCTGCGCATGACATCCTCCTGTGTTAAGAGAATTGCGAATCAATTTCGCTTCGGCTAAATGCCTCCGGGGAGCGCCTCCCATGACTGGACGGCGGCCTCCCCGTGAAGCGCCCACTTCATTTCGCGACGTAATAGACGTACTGGTTGTTTTGAGACGCGTAGCCTGCCATCCCCGAGATACCGTTGGCGTTGGGGCCTTTGGACTCGACCGTCAGGTCCTCGATTTGCCATAGCGAATTGATAGGCAAATAGAGCTGATGGATATGGCTTTTCGCTACGAAGTAAACGTGGAAGTCATCGTTTGGCGTGGGGAAGGCGACAATCTGGTTGGCGATGGCGGGAACAGGCGCGCCCGTCAGATCGGTCAAGTCGGCGAAGGCCCAGGTCTGGTTGTTGGTCGAAGAAAGCTCCACTATGTGCTTGTCAGTCCCGACGAAGTACACCTCGAACTGATCGGTTCCGCCGGCGATTACGAAAGCGGAAACGCCGCTGCCCGACGCCACCGCCTCTGATCCACTCAGGGCAGTGAGGTCTTTCTCGGTCCAGGTGGAGTTGTTATAAAACAACTGATGCACGTGGCCCGTGGTAGCGACGAAATAAACGTATTGGAAATTACCGGTGTTGAACCCCGCCATCCAAACACCACGGGCTGGAGTGCCCTTGGCGATTGCGGTTAGATCCTGGTCTTGCCAAGTCGATCCATCCACTGTGTAGGTCTGGTGAATGTGCCCGTTTGCTGACTGGTAATAAACATGGGCTGCGGGTGAGCCTGTGGTAAACGCCACCAGCTTTGTCGTAGTGCGGGCTAACGGACCGCCCGCGGTCTTGGTCAGGTCGGTATCGGCAAATTTCACGTTGTTGTAGAGAAGCTGGTGCAGGTGATGGTCGCTACCGATGTAATAAACATACTGAAAATTGTCTATCGAGAAGCCGCTGACCGGGCTCTTGGCAAGGGCCAAGGGAGCTCCCGTTGCGCTGGTCAGGTTTTCGTCACTCCAACTCACGCCGTTGTAAAACAGTTGGTGGACGCTATCGTCGCTGGCGAGGTAGAACGTATGCACTTGGTTATTCGGCGTTGTCAGGAACGCGGCCACTCCGGTCTTAGAGTCCGTTGTCGCGCCGACGGGGTTTGTGTCGGTCCACGCGCCGGTGTAGGACAGTTGGTGGACATGCTGCGCTGAGGCTGGCAAGGTGGCGAGTGAAATTAGAAGCCCAAATGCACAGACGGCATGACGCAGCCGGTTTAGGTTGTCTTTGTAGGTGGTTTTGCGAATCATAAAGTTCTCCTTGTCCGGAGTTTTGAAAAAGCTCCAGAGGCCGGCCCCGTCTTCCCCCGTTCGAGAAATTGCATTTCTGAACGCGACATCCGGCCCCCGGCGAACGCGAATGTGATGCAAATCGGCTGCGGGGTCAATGAAACTGGGTTTTAAGTGTGCCTTAACTAACAAGCCCTTACCTGACATCGACTTACAGGCTGACTTTAACTGGAGTTTTGCGCTGGCTGCTGTGCTACCATCTTCCGACTTGGGGGGAGAGCATGTCGGGCGAGGGGTCAAAGGGGACTCGTTACCGCTTCGGTCCGTTCGAACTGAACACTGGAGAGGCGTCGCTTTCGCGGCATGGCACCCGCGTGAAGGTCCAGGACCTTCCCTATCGACTGCTCGTGATGCTCTTGGAGCGGCCCGGAGAAATCGTCACTCGGGAAGAAGTCCGGCAACGCCTGTGGCCGGAAAACACGTTCGTTGAGTTCGATAACAGCCTGGGCGTAGCCATCCGAAAAGTGCGGGACGCACTCAACGATGACGCCGAGGCACCGCGCTATGTGGAAACCATTCCGCGGCGTGGATATCGCTTTGTGGCTCCGGTCACGGTTCTTGAACCCGTTCGACCGCCAGACTTACTCCCGACAACCGTGTTGGTAACAAAAGACTCTTCGGTTTCAAGTCCAATCGGTACGATTGAAGCCGCGTCCTCCCGCCACAGGCGAAAGTACTGGCTTACGGCAGCCTTGGCTGTGCTTGTCGTCGTCGGCGCGATCTACGTATTCCGGACGCGACCACCTCGCGCAGCCGGCAAAGTGGTATCCGTCGGCGCAGAAACTCCGCCGCGAATTCGTCGTTCCGTGGCTGTCCTTGGCTTCCGCAACCTGCCGGGCCACCCGGAAGACAACTGGTTGTCGCCAGCCTTCTCCGAGATGCTCAACACCGAACTGGCCTCCGATGGCGCGCTCCGAATGCTTCCAGGAGAAGACGTTGCCCGCGTCAAGCGCGAACTGCCGCTAGCCGACGAGGATAGCCTCGCAAAAGCGACCTTGGAACGTCTGAGAATCAGCCCCGGCGCCGACCTCGTGGTTCTTGGTTCGTATACCGCGCTTCCCGGCAATGGTGAACGGCGAATCCGGCTCGACGTCCGCGTGCAGGAAACCCTCCGCGGCGAGACCCTTGCCGAAAAATCGTTCACCGGCAGCGAGGCGAATCTGTTTGAACTGGCGGTCGAGGCCGGACAGTCTCTTCGCCAGAGCATGGGAATCAGTTCGGCTTCGGACGAGGCAACGCTACAAGCAAGGGCAGCTCTTCCCTCCAATCCGGAAGCCACTCGTTTTTACGTGGAGGGAAAGCAACGGTTGTGGGCGTTCGATAGTCTCCTCGCGCGCGATCTGCTCATAAAAGCGATCGCGATCGACCCCGCCTATCCGTTGGCGCATGCCGCTTTGTCGGAAGCGTGGTATCGGCTGGGCTATACGTCGAAAGCGAGGAACGAGGCTGAGCGAGCACGTTCTCTTTCGGAGCATTTGGGGTTGGAAGACCGGTTGCTAATTGAGGGACAGTATTACGTCGCGCTACCTGATCGCGCTAAAGCCATCGAAACCTACCAAAAACTTTTCGCTGCGTTTCCCGACAACCTGGATTACGGACTCCGCCTCGCCGACGAGCAACGCGTGGTAAATCCGCAGGATGCGCTGCGCACTCTCGCTACACTGCACCGGCTCCCCGCTCCTTATGGTGAAGACCCCAGAATCGATTTACTGGAGTCGCGAGCATGGAACGTGCAGGACGTGCCGAAAGCTCAGGCCGCCGCCGCCCGAGCATTGCAAGTTGCCAAAGCGCAGGGATCACCGGTTCTTGTGGCGCGCTCCTACGGGATCTTGTGCCAAACGATGGGCGGCACCATCTCTGACACCCAGAAAATTCAGTACTGCGACGCAGCACGCCAGTACGCTCGATCGGCTGGAAATCGCGACGAGGTCGCTCGCGCTTCCAACGATTTGGCTGGCATTTACTTTCTGCAAGGCCGCATGGAACAAGCCGAGACGATGTACCGGGAGGCCTTTAGCATTTTTAGGCAGACGGGAGACATCGATGGAATCGCAACCACGGCCAACAATCTGGGCGGTGTCGCGTTGTTAAGAGGGAATTTGGACGAAGCTGCACGGGCGCTTTCGGCTGCTGTTACGAGCTTCAGAGAACAGGACGACAAAGACGGAGTCGCTCTCGCGCTCTACAATCTTGGCGAAGTGGCGCGAAGACGGGGCGACTTGAAACAGGCGTTCGCTGACTACGAAGAAGGCAAAACCGCTGCCCAGGAGATCACCGACAATAGCGCCATTGGGTACATTCTGACGGGAGTGGGAGACGCGCTTATGGATCGTGGCGATCTGGACGCAGCACGCAAATCCTACGAAGAGGCTCTGTCGCTGCGCAAACAAACGGGCGAACTCCAATTAGCCGCTGAAACCGAACTGTCGCTTTCGAGGCTGGCCATCGAGGAAGGCCACGCCGACGACGCGGAAACCGTGATCCGAAAATGCAATGAGCAGTTTCATCACGAAAATCAATCCGACGACGAACTCGATAGTAGCATCGCCTTAATGGAAGCGTTGTTGCGAGAAAGCAAATCCGCGACAACCGAGAAAGAAAGAAAAGACAATCAGGCTCTGGCCGCGAAGAGCGTGAACCAGCTATTGCGACTGCAGTTCGACCTCGTCTCGGCGCGTGTTCATTTGGCTACTGGCGATGTCACATCCGCAAGTATGCTTCTGCAGCGCACTCTGAGAAGCGCCCGCGCAGGCCATCTGCTGGGAATCGAGCTCGAAACGCGGCTCAGGCTTGCAGAACTGAAAAAGAAGCTAGGACAGAGAGTCGAGGCACAAGCTGATCTCGTCGCATTGGAGAAACTCGCGCGCGGCAAGGGATTCGGCCTGATCGCTGGCAAAGCATTGTCGGCCCGCAACAGCAGCACGAAAGAAATCTCTGTAAATTAGTTGGTTCTTCGAAAGAACGACGAGCAGACGTCACAATGGGGACCCGAGCCGGCGTGGCCCTTGATCAGCAAAACTGCGGCCCTACTTGGCGTCGTACGTCTCTTGCGGTCCATGCGCACCTTAGTGGGAACATCGTTTCCGAGGGCTGCGTTGAGCGTTTCGCGGTCGTTTGTGAAGAGCTGCCCGTCGTGGCGTGCACGCGACACAGAAACGTAGGCCATACGACTGTTGAGCGGACACTTAGCACTCAATTCGGCGTCCACCTGAATCAGAACACGGTCGGCGGTCTGTCCATGGCTGGAGTGGCTGGTCATGGCATAGCCATGATCGAGATGCGGATCTTTACGCGAGTCGAGTTCGACCGCTCTTTCTATCCTTAATATATCGCGAGCAAATTGTGCGCCACGCCCAAAGAGCCCTTTCGGAACCACTGCAGAATCAGGCTCATGGATTCGGTTCAGTTCCCCGAGAATGCCCCTCCGCCAGTTGGCTGTACCCGACGATCTCCCGCTAGACTCTTTTCCTTTCTGTCGTCGTGTCAACTCAGACTGGAGGAAAACCATGACGCGGCGCAGATATCAATATGGATCTTTGACCAAGAAGAACAACAGACTCTCTGAAGACGTTTGGCAGTTTCGTTTTTATGAAACAACGCCCGAAGGACACAGATACCGGAGGTCAACAACCGTAGGGACAGTAGCCCAATACCCAACCAAGACAGACGCTTTGCGGATCATCGAGCCACTTCGCCTCCGATTGAATCTACATCATCGATTTGGACGACCCATTTCAATCGGTGCCCTGATAGATCACTATATTGAACGCGAATTACCGGAACGGCGGCACTCAACACAACAATCTCATTCCTCGAGGTTGAAACGCTGGATTCTGCCTCGTTGGGGTGACCGACCGCTGGAGGACGTTAAACCGATTGCGGTCGAAGAATGGCTGCGGTCACTTACCCTGGCGCCGAAAACCAAGGTCAACCTTCGAAGCCTTTTTCACCTCATTTATGAGCACGCACGAAGGTGGGAACTGACCGACCGAAATCCCATCGACCTGGTACGACAGCGGGGCGGTCGCCGTTGCATACCGCGCGTGCTGACGCCGGGCGAGATCCGCCTCCTTCTGGCGCAACTGGTCGAGCCATACCACACCATGGTTCTGGTTGCGGCGTGTCTTAGGCCTTCGCGCCAGTGAAATCATGGGCCTGCAGTGGCAGGATTTCAGCTGGGAGGACCTCACTGTCCTCATCAGGCGAGGAGTTGTGAACGGGAGGTCGGGCGATACCAAAACTGAGGCCTCCCAAAAGTCGCTCCCCATCGATCCTCGGCTCGGCTGTTCCCTGCAAGAGCTACGGAAGGGCAGTTTGCATAAGGGCCCTCAAGACTGGGTCTTCGCGAACAGCGTTGGCCGCCCCCGGGGACAGGAGAACATCCTGCACCGCCATCTGAGGCCAGCCGCATTAAGGGCTGGGATCGGAAAGATTGGCTGGCATACGTTTCGACATTCGCACTCGACGATATTGCGAGGGACGGGCGCTGACATCAAGGTCCAGCAAGAATTGCTGCCGCATTCGACTATTCAGAGCACGATGAATACTTACACTCAAGCAATTTCCGAGCAGAAGCGTAGCGCGAACAGCATGGTGGTGGGAATTCTAATCAATGAAAATGCCTTTACGGACCAGTCTTCCGCTAATGGGAGCTAAAAGGCACTGGGCACTCGGCGTTTGGGACGCGTGCAATCATATCCAAGCGACTGTTGTTTGTGGAACTTAGGGTTGGTTGCGGGGGGTGGATTTGAACCACCGACCTTTGGGTTATGAGCCCAAGGACAATAGTAGTTTCAATAACTTACAAGACGCGGGTGGCAACCTAGAAGCCTTGTAAGGAACGACAGAGAGTCCTTGTTGGACAGTTAAAGGACAGTCGCCGTATCAGTGTTGGTTTTCGCTCGTTGCGCAGTCTTGCCGGGCTAAAACGGGTCAATTTGTCATCGACGGAAAGAATAACCCCGATCAGCGGACACAGTTGGTTTCCACCTGGCCATCACCGGGCGGGGAACAGAAATATCCCCGCCCCCTTGAACACCATTGGTACTTCGACTTCACGCACGATCCAGGGTTACTTCTGACAGGTGTCACTGACCATGGTCAAATGGGTAACCGTCATGTGACCGCGCTCGGCGGTGTGTTTATCCATGCCGTGCTCTTTCATCTCCTCTTTCGCGTCTTCCTTCATCCCATGCATTGTGGCATTTGACACTACGCCGAAAATTTTGACCGTGTGACCGACATGCTCGTCGAGCTTGACGCTGTCGCTCTTGATCTCCCAGGCCCCGCCGTCCTTGGCAATAAAGTTATATTCATTGGCGTCTTCGCCTTTCTGAAGACAGCCCGTGAGCGTCCGCGTTTTCTTGTGGGTGGTTTTTGTGGTGTCCTGCGCTGTGGCCAGTCCGGCAAACATGAACAAAGCAATAAGCCCAGTCACGATCTTGAGATTCATCGTTAGCCTCCAAAAGAGTTGAGAACTTACCTCTCAAGCGCGATGTTACGACTTGCACACAGTGCGCGACTGGTCAAACTTGCACACTGTTGAAAGGAGGCATTCTGATCGCCTCACGCGCCAAGACAAACCGCAACCGCATCATCTGCATATCCAATTCCACCAGCGCAACTACGTGGGGAACGGCCTGCTTGTCGCGGCGGCTGGCAAATATCGGAGATCCTCGCTTGCAAGTCTATGAGACGGCCTCGCGGTCGATCAGCAGTCCTGCAATTGCGCAATCGCGGGCAATAACTTCTGGCCGAACGGTCTTTGGCTATGAACGCGTTTATTCACTCTGCCCTCAGTTCGGCGAGGTGGCCTTTTGCTCCTTAATCTGGATGTCATTCACCACCTGCTTCACATTCGGAACTGCAGAAGCGACCCTGTCGGCCAGGGCGCGCCTGGATTGTGAGTTGACCTCTCCAGTGAGCGTAACCACGCCATTCTTGACCTCATATTTGACACTTTTGTGAAGTTTGTTCTGGATGAGAGCAGCGTCCAAGTTCTTCTCGATAGCCTTGTCGAGATCAGAGGTTACCGCCTTTGCCTCGCTTTCACCACCCGGAGGCATCACGGCAATCTGATTCGCGACAACCTGCCCAGTTGCGATTGACTTTGCAATCGATTCGGCCTGTGATTTGTCCGCGTCAGCTGCGACGTGTCCCCCAAGAGTCACTACACCCTTGTCGCGATCCTGACTCACGGATACATCTTTGAGGCCGGCTTGATCGAGCGATTTGCGGATGCTGTCAGAAACATCGGGTGATTGCCTGGCCGTCCCCGAGCAACCTACAAGGATCACGATTCCGAGCAGGATGAGCAAGCTTACGCACAGCTTGAGTGTTTTCATATTTCTCCTTTATTAAGGCATGGGATTTAGCCCACAAAGCGAACCAATTCGTCAGTGCATTGGGGCATTCGAGCACCAAACCTCCTCTGAACTTCAATGGGGCATACGCATTCCGCCGAACACGTAGAAGAGTACCAGAATAATCAGGACCAGCCCGAAGATTCCGACGCCTCCGCCCGTCCCCCACCTCTGATATCCGTAATAGCCACCGCCACCGCCGAACGCGAGCAGCAGGATAATAATGAGCACGATCAGTAACATGGGAATCTCCTTTCAACTCCGGACTGGCTTCGAGCTCCCACCCCGGGTAGTCGTCGGGCATCAAACGGGCGATAGCCTGTCGCTGGACCACCTCGTTGCAGCTGGCTATCGCCTCGCTACCGCCCTGTACTAACTCCAATAGGGCTTGGCCCCGTAATACTTGAACACTTGGGTGCCCCAGGCGCGATCAGCCATATTCGGCCAGTGATCCTTGTCGAAGCCGGGGGCGCGTTTGAGCAATTCCTTGTCGACGTTCAGGATGAATCTCTTTTCAACCTTGTCGACGGTGAGAGCACTCCAGGGAATGGCAAATAACTTATCACCCATGCCCAGGAAGCCTCCGAAAGAGAGAACGGCGTAAGCGATACGGCCCGTATCCAGATCGATCATCAAATGCTCAATTTTTCCGAGATCTTCTTTTTGAAGATTCACGACCTTATCGCCCGTAAGAGTGTCTGCCGCCAAAACTCTTGTTTCGCGCGCCAGATCGATTTCTGCGATGGTTGCCATAATGTCTCCTTTTTGTTCGATTAGGAATTGGATGAACTACGAAAATGATTCACTCTGCAAATGCTGAGGGCGTGCCCAGTTATGGGCGAGCCAACCGTTGGGATGTCGTTTTGTGCCTGGCCATGGCTACTGACGTTCCGGTCGAGAAACTCTAGTGGCCGGGATCTACTCCAGTCTGAAATCTAGAGACCTTCTCGGGGTCGCGTCTGTTCAAAATTGCTCACTGCGGCGGTTGATCACCTCAGAACCCCTGTCGCGGTGCGCCGGGTTCTATTCTCGTGTTCAAGGAAGAAATGTCTAGCTTGGCTGGCCTGCCTAGCCGAAAATGTTTAGCGATGAACATTTCATCTATGCCCGGCGTCTATGACCTTGCCTACCGGTTTGCCGCCGCTCTCGGAATCGGGCTGCTCATCGGTGCGGAGCGGGAGCGACGAAAAGGGGAAGGGCCGTCGCGCTCCCCAGCGGGTATACGGACGTTCATGATTGCTTCTCTGTCAGGCGGAGTGAGCTTGGCATTGGGGGGCGTGCCACTGCTCGCGATAACCTTTCTCGGAGTAGCTGGCTTGACTGCAATCGGCTACATGCGCACCGAAGAGCAGGATCCTGGTCTGACCACCGAAACCGCTCTCTTGCTGACCGTATTGCTCGGAGGATTTGCCCTGAAAGAGCCGGTGACCGCTTCGGCACTGGCGGTGACGGTAGCGATCGCGCTCATGGCTCGAACCCGTATTCACCACTTCATACGTGATGTGCTCAGCGAAGAGGAACTCACCGATGCTCTTATCTTCGCTGCTGCCGCGCTGGTGGTACTTCCGTTGGTTCCTGATCGGTACGTTGGTCCGCTCAACGCCATTAATCCTCGGACGATCTGGAAGATCGTGATTTTGATCATGTCGATCAGCGCCGGGGGCCATATCGCTGTGCGTTTACTCGGGCCTCGGTTCGGGCTTCCCTTGGCGGGGTTGGCTTCTGGTTTTGTGTCGAGTGTGGCCACGATTGCGGCGATGGGGGCACGTGCACGAAAGGATCCGGTGGTTTCGCGGCCTGCAGTCGCCGGAGCTGTGCTTTCCACGGTGGCCACGGTGATTCAGTTGGCTGTGGTGTTGGCAGCTACCAGCTGGCCTGCATTTTCGGTGCTGAAGATCTCCCTTGTTGGGGCCGGACTTGCGGCGATCATCTACGGGGCGTTATTCACGTTCAGGAATATTCGACAAGGCGTGCCAGATTCAATGCAGGTCGGCAGGTTTTTTGGTCTGAAGACGACATTCATATTTGCGGGTACGATCGCTCTGGTACAGTTGGCCGCGGCTGCGCTCGACGCGAAGTTCGGCAGATCCGGAGTGGTCGTTGCGGCTGCGGCTGCCGGCTTCGCCGATACGCATTCCGCCGCCGTGTCGGTAGCGTCGTTGGTTGCGTCCGGCAAGCTGAGTGCTCAGGAGAGCGCGCTTCCAATCCTTGCCGGGCTAACCACGAATACTGTCACCAAGATGGTTGTCGCCATCAGCAGTGGTGGCAAACGCTTTGCCTTGCAGATCATTCCGGGGCTGATTCTTGTGGTTTTGGGTGCGTGGTTCGGGACGATCTTCTCTCTCTTCCGTTAATTGTCGATTCGTTTCAGAGACCAAGTCCAAATTCTGCCGTGTGAAAACAGACACGTGCCCCGGCAAGATGGGCTGCGGCGCTTACGATGGAATCCGCACAATCTGCACAGAGCAGCGCGCGTGGCGGGCTACGGCTTCAGAAACACTGCCGAGGAGGAAGCGCCCCAGCCCCGTGCGCCCATGAGAGCCCAGAACAATCAAGTCGGCATTCATTCGCCAAACCTGCGGTAAAACCAGGTCTTGATCAACTGGGTCAGCACCACATAACAAACCAATATCACTGCCAGCAGCAACCAGTACCGGGATGGAAGTGCGACAAACCCGAGAGCACCGGCCAGCGGCGAAACTGTCAGCCCGGCGCCCACCGCGACGATGATTATCGAAGTGAGGATGAGTGGCCAACTAGCCCAGCTCTGGAGAAATGGGATCTTGTTGGTGCGGATGACGTGAATGATTAGCGTCTGGGTGAAGAGCGACTCGACGAACCAGCCGGTGTGGAATAGAGCCGGGTTGTGCCAGCAATTGAACAGGTACAGCATCATGAAGAATGTCAGGTAGTCGAAGATGGAGCTGATCGGCCCGATAAACAGAATAAACCGCAGGATACCGCCAATCTCCCACTTGCGGGGCTTGGTCAGCCAATCGGCATCCACCTCGTCGGTGGGGATTGTGGTCTGCGAGAAGTCGTAGAGGAGGTTGTTGGTCAGCACCTGAATCGGCAGCATAGGGAGGAAGGGCAGGAACGCGCTGGCCCCCACGACACTGAACATGTTGCCGAAGTTGGAGCTGGCTGCCATCTTGATGTACTTGACAATGTTGCCGAATACGCGCCGGCCTTCCAGCACCCCTTGCTCCAATATCAGAAGGCTGTTTCCCAATAGGATGATGTCGGACGACTCCTTGGCGATATCTACCGCGCTGTCCACCGAGATGCCCACATCAGCAGCCTTCAGGGCCGGAGCGTCGTTGATGCCGTCGCCCATGAATCCCAGCACGTGTCCCTTACTTTGGAGCGCGCGGATGATGTGTTCCTTGTGGGCCGGAGCCAGCCGGGCAAAGACGCTGGTCTTGGTAGCAGCTTCGGCCAGCGCAGTCTCGGTCATCCCCTCAATCTGAGAGCCGAGCAAGAGGTGCTCTACCGGCATTCCCACTTCCTTGCAGATGTAGGCAGTGATGATCTCGTTATCGCCGGTCAGGATCTTCACATCCACGCTCAGGTTGTGGAGCCGCCTCAAGGCCTCCGTGGCGCTGTCCTTTGGCGGGTCGAGGAATGCCAGGAAGCCGAGCAGGATCAGGTCCGACTCATCCTTGACCGCATAAACGGGTTCGTCCGTCGCACCCGGCATTTGCTTGTACGCGAGGGCGATCACACGGAAGCCCTGACCGTTCAGATCGTCCGCCAACAACCGGCGTTTGGCGTCGTGCTCGGGCAGGACCTCGATAACCTCTCCTTTGACTTCCACCCGGTTGCACAAGCCGAGCACTTCTTCGACGGCACCCTTGCAGATCAACGTGTTCAAGCCGGTCTCATCTTCCACCACCACCGACATCCGGCGCCGCACGAAGTCGAACGGGATCTCATCGATCTTGCGATACTTGTCTTTCGCTTTCAGGCGTTCCTCCAGTTCCTCATGGTCGAGAATCGCCTCGTCGAGCAGGTTCTTCAGCCCGGTATGATGGTAGCTATTCAGGTAGCCATACTGCAGCACCTTCTCGCTCGGATCGCCGTGTGCATCCAAATGCTTTTCGAGTACGATCTTGCCCTGGGTAAGGGTGCCGGTCTTGTCAGTGCACAGCACGTTCATCGCCCCGAAGTTCTGGATGGCATTTAGACGTTTGACGATCACTTTCTTGCGCGCCATCGCCAGCGCGCCCTTGGACAGGTTGACCGTCACGATCATTGGCAGCATCTCGGGGGTGAGTCCGACTGCCACCGCCATTGCAAACAGGAAAGCTTCCAACCAGTTATGTTTGCTCAGTCCGTTGATCAGGAAGACCGCCGGAACCATCACGGCAATAAAACGGATCATCAGCCAGGTGAATCGGTTGACACCTTTATCGAAGCTGGTCAGCTGACGCTGCCCGACGATACTGGCAGCCAGCGATCCAAAGTAGGTCTTGTCTCCGGTATGGATGACCACGGCCGTCGCGGAGCCGCTCTCCACGTTGGAGCCCAGGAAGCAAATATTGGGCAGTTCCAGCGGGTTCTGAACGTCGGCCGATGTGGAGTCGGCTTTTCTCTCCACGGGTAGGGATTCGCCGGTAAGGGCCGCCTGATTCAGAAACAAGTCTTTAGCGGAAAGCACCCGTACGTCGGCTGGGACCATATCGCCGGCGGCCAGCCGAATGATGTCGCCCGGCACCAGCATCTTGAGTGGTACTTCGGCTTCCTTGCCATCACGCACCAACGTCGCCGTGTTGCTAACCATTGCTTTGAGCTTTTCAGCGGCGTTATCGGCTCGCATCTCCTGGAAGAAACGCAACACCACGCCCAGAACTACCATCACGAAAATGACCGCTGTTGTCCGCAGGTCACCGGTCAGAAAGGAAAGCACTCCGAGCGCCGTGAGCAAGAGGACTAATGGATTCTTGACGTTACTCAGGAGCCGCATCAAGGCTGATTGACGCTTCTCGCGGGCGATCTCGTTCAGCCCGTATTGCTTCAACCGGGAATCGGCTTCCGCCTGGCTCAGGCCGTCTAGTCGCGATTCAAGCTCTCTCAGGACGGTCTCGGTATCGGCGCGCGCCTTTTCCAGTAATTGATCGGAAACATGCGCTGCCTTCTCGCCCGTGAGATTACCCTGGCGCTGAGCTGGACTCATGGTGGTCATTGGCAAACCGATTCGCACCTCCGCTTTCTAGCAAACCGGGCCGGCGCCGATCTGTTCAACGATACGATAATCACTCGCCGTCCTGGAGATGTTACCAGTACGCCGCGCTACCCGTGAGGCTACATGAGCGTAGCGTTGTGAGCTTAGCGCCACGGAGGCTAGGGGATGCCGACTGTGCCTTCGTCCCAATAGATTGGGAGCGACTGAGGTGTCCGTTGGAACGTGATCCGGTTTCCACCGCGCACGGTGTGAGCAATTTTGAACAGTTTCCCGAGCCGAAGTGTTGAAAATTATTTTGAAGGTGAATCATGCCTGCGGCGGTGTATCCGGTACTCGAAAGCGCGGTCCTGCTTTGTATCGACGACAACGAAGACCTGCTGGAATGCGAGAGATCATTCCTCGAAAGCTTCGGCTATTCCGTTCTTACCGCTGAAAGCGGTGGCAAGGGATTGGAACTAGCCTCCAAGCACTCGGTTGACGTTGTAATCCTGGATTACTTCATGCCCGAAATGAACGGACAAGAGGTCGCCATTGAGATGAGGCGACTAAGGCCGGAGGCGGCAATCATCATGCTATCCGGAGCAGCGGATGTTCCTGAGCAGGCCTTGAAGTGGGTCGATGCCTTTATAGCCAAGGATCGTTTGGCCAGCCAGTTGTTGCCCACGATCGCACAATTGTACGGATACGGATCAACATCTCAGCCTTCGTGTGACGCATAACGACGAAGGCGCCGCTTATGAAGACCGTGTTGCTTGCAGGCCTGAACCTGAGCGGCTGTCCCTGGTAAACGTTCGAATCAGCGTCAACACTTTGTAACAACTCATCAATTACCAACAACAGCAAGACAAGCAAAGGAGAAATTGAGATGTCAGATCAAGAAAATCGTAATCCGCAACATAGCGATCCGCAGAAGCCCGCTCCTCCGGAGCAGAAACCGGTAATCCAGCCGAATCAGCCAGTGCAACAGAAACCGGTGGTCCCGATCGCACAGCCCAAAGTTCCGCAGTCGGAGCCGGAAAAACACGATCAACCGCAGAAAAAACACGCTTAGGCTGCAGTGGATTTGGAACTGGTGAAATGGGGGGCTCAGGACGGTTCGATTCACATCGAGCCGTCCTGATCAACGGGAAAGTGATTTTTGTTTCAAGGCTGCTGGGGTGAACACGTGGGATACAAAGGCAACACTCTAGCCATCTCTTCATCGCCGTTTGAGATTCCATCTCGAATTCATAAAGGAGAAATATGAAAAAGCTCAGATTGTCCGTGGTTATGGTTGCGTTGCTCGCTGTCGGGATTCTGGCCGGATGCTCGCAGACCGCCACGAAGTCGCCTGACGTTTCCGACAGTATTCGCAAATCGCTCGACCAAGCCGGCTTCAAAGACGTCACCGTCAGTCAGGATCGCGACAAGGGCATCGTGACCCTCGGGGGACAAGTCGCCAGCGAGAACGACAAGTCGCAAGCCGAATCGCTTGCAAAGTCTCTGGCGGGCGCCCAGGTTGTCGCAGATCAAATTGCCGTGATTCCCGTGGGCGGAGAAAAAGAAGCAAAGGCCGTGAACTCCGATCTGGATCAAGGCATCGAGAAGAATCTGGACGCTGCCCTGATCCAGAACAAGTTGCATAAGAGCGTGAAATACGAAGTGAAGAACGGCGCAGTCACACTGACCGGAGAAGTGAACTCAGAAGACAAGCGCGCACGCGCCGAAAAGGTGGCAACTGGAGTGCCCAACGTGACGCAGGTCGTGAATAATCTGCAGGTTAAGAATCAGAAAGCCAGCTCTTCGCAATAAGAGCTGCGGGGTTGATCCACCGCGGAGGCTGGAGAGCGGCCGCGTCCCTGGTTGCTCTCCTGCAAAGTGAGCAACAGCTGAGGTCTTGGTCGCCTGCCTGCTTTCCGTCGCCCTATAATTATTGAGTGGCGGATCGGATTGTGTGTTCGTGCGTGACATGTCCTGGCTGTGGGGCTTGGGTTGTCGTTCAAGGAAGGGCCGCTGGACACACCCACAATGAGGGCAAGCTCAACACCACTTGTCCGGTGCAAGAGTGCGGAAAACAGTTCGTATTCGAGGGTAGTGAGACTCGGGTATTCGAACTGCCGGTTTCCTTGTTCGAGCGTCGCCATTTCTACCGATCGGAACTGCAGTGAACCCGATCCGATTTCCCGTAGATCCCGCCTGTTATTCGAACGACGACAAGTGAACCGACTCGCCTGAATGATTCAGCGGCCTCAGGGCGTCGACGGCAAACGCCAGTTTCGATCCATTGCTTTCGCTGCAGCCATCCCCCCATCAATTTTTCAGAATTGTGTGCAAAAGTGAACGTATTTCGGGATCAGGATTTGGGAGAATTTTATGGACTGTATCTACGCAGTTTGGAGGAAGGTTTTGGGGCCGCCAGCCAAAGTAAGAACGAAAATACGGGACTTCGACCCTAAGAAGTTTCTCGCCACCATCGGCGAGGGTAGGAAAGTCCTGACCTTTCCCAGGAAACAAACAGTTTTCGCGCAAGGGGACGCAGCTGACGCAGTCTTCTACATCCAGCAAGGCAAAGTGAAACTCATGGTCGTTTCCAATGACGGCAAGGAAGCAACCCTGGGCATATTGAGCACGGGCGACTTCTTTGGAGAGGGTAGCCTGGCGGGACAGACTCTACGCATGGGGTCCGCAACGGCTATGACGGACTGCGAACTTTTGCGCCTTGACAAGAAAGCCATGATGCTGGCGCTTCACCGGCAACACACTTTCTCGGATCTGTTTGTGGCGTATCTACTGGCACGGAACATCCGATACGAAGAGGATTTAGTGGACCAACTCTTCGCGGCGGTATGGTTTTCAGAAGATCGGTGCGACAGCAAAGATCACTGTCCGCTTTTATGCGATTTCCGTGGAGCGGCAAGTGCGCCACCCTGCGGTAGTTGCGGTTTGCGAAGCCGCACGAGACAGGCTGTTTCCCGTGAGTAGTCGGCAGCCAGCAAAGCGGTAGCTTCGCCCGCGTGAACTATGGGGCATCACTGGTCGGGGCTCTGAGCGAGGGGAAACTTTTTTTTTGGACATCCTTGTCTCGCGGCGCGATCTTCTAGCGCGAATGTCGGTGATTCGTGATGCTTTCGTAAAAGCTAACGATTCGCGTCAAACTTTCTACTTTCGCAATACGTCCGCTTCGTTTATCAACGAATGTGGTGCAAATAGATCGCAGTATGCGTTTGGTCCCTTGACCTTCGGTCCGGATTATGAATGCAGTTCGCAAGATGATTTTTCTTCTCGGAGCTGCACTCATCCTGTTTGGCGCTCCTCCGACAGTTGCGGCCGAGAGTGATGACGCTCAAGTTCCTCTGACCATCAATCTTGCCGCACGCCCCGCCGTGATCTCCCCAAGTGCTCGTGGCACGGTTCATCCGCGGGTGCTGTTCCAGGGCGCTGTCGTGGTTGTTCCGTGCCCTGCCTCGGTTCACTACGTCGCAGAGCGTGTCTCCAACTGTCTTTTTTGCGATTGTCGATCTAACCTCCGATCCCTCTGCTTGCTTCGTTGTTAGTCTCCCCTCCTTCAAGATGAACCCGCCGGTCCCCCAAGAGAATGTCTCAAAAGGGGGGAACATCATATTCACCGAAGGAGGGTTAGGCTTATGTCGGACACAGGTACAGGTAGAGGATGGCCGGACTTTATCGAGTGGCGATCCTAGAATCAGATCGTGGCAGATTGCCTGCACGGATTGAGGAAGCACATAAAGCAATTCAGAATCGGGCGCGGAAATTATGGTATGCGGGCTCGCCAGAAACAAGGGAGAGACATGACCTGGATGCTGCGGTTCGTTTCCTGGGACTGCTCAAGATGGTAGGCACAGAGAAATGATGGGAGGCCGGAGCGCTCAACGTGAGAAGGGAGTTCCAGATGCGATTGCATGACGTCCGCACGGTCATGATGGGGATCATCATTGCTTCATTTTGCTGTGGCCTGTTGGGGACTATTACGGCAGTTGCTCAAGAACGAGCAGGTACGATCACGGACCATTATTCTCGGAACCAGTAACTGTGAGCACCACCGGAAACTGACGCGGAGAGAAAGAAACGCACCTTTTCTTTCTAAGTTCGGTCGCTTCCCAGGAGAATTAATGGGTTGTAAGATTAGGAACGAAGCAATGAAAGGGATGGGGCTTGCCGACCTGCTTCTTCGCCACCGATCTGCACGGACATACCGATCGGTACGACAAATTAATTGCGTCAATCATCAGAGATCGCCCCGCTGCCGTCTTTCTCGGTGGAGATCTGCTTCCTCGTTCCGCGTTCTCAATAATTCAATCCGAGCAGGATGATTTCTTAGACGATTATCTAGTCCCGACTTTTACGAGAACCCGCGCCGCCTTAGGCGTGAACTATCCTGACATCTTCCTCATCCTTGGCAACGACGATCCACGCCGCGAGGAGGAGGGTTTCGTCGCCGCCGCCGCCGATGGCATCTGGCACTACATCCACGGGCGGAAGCTTTTCTTGAGAAATTTCCCCATATATGGTCTCGCCTATGTTCCGCCGACCCCTTTCATGCTGAAGGACTGGGAGCATTACGATGTTTCCCGGTATGTTCCGCCGGGCTGTGTTTCTCCTGAGGAGGGCCGCAGGAGCGTGCTGGCAGAAGAGAGCGAGATCAAATGGGCTACGATTCAGAAGGACATCGCTTCGCTCGTAGGTGAAGATCCGCTCGATCGTGCAGTATTTCTCTTCCATACTCCGCCGTGCGACACGCCACTCGACCGCGCGGCGCTGGATGGGAAGACTTATGAGCACGTTGCGCTGGATGTGCATGTGGGTAGCATCGCGGTCAAGCGGTTTATCGAGGAGCGCCAGCCTTTGCTAACCCTGCACGGTCACATACACGAAGCTGCTCGTTTGACGGGCGAGTGGAAAACTCGAATCGGGCGCACAGTCTGCATCAACGGCGCTCACGATGGCCCGGAGTTGGCGCTAGTGCGTTTTGATTTGGAATCGCCCGAGGCTGCTGCGCGGGAATTACTGTAGTTCAGACCTGAGAATCCTTCATCGGCAATTTACGCGCGGGATCCGTAATGGCATCGATTTTTACGGCGAAGCTCGAACGTTCTGCGATGTCCATGTCAGTGACCAGGTGCACATCCAGAAGCCCGTCCGTGCGGTACCCGGTCCGCAGGAAGTTGATTTCTGCAAGGCAGCGGCTCCAGCCTTCGAGCCACAGCAGCAGCTCTTTCATCTGTTCTTCGTTTCCCTGGGTATGCAGCAAGATGTCGATGTCGCTGCCCGGCCCCGCCGTGGCGTTCTTCGTGCTACCTATTAGGTAAAACGCTTTCACTCCAAATTTTTGCGGATCGAGATCTGCCGCGATCTTCTGTGCCATGCGAAAACGCCAGCGCCAGTGTTCATTCGCTCCACGGTCAATGAACTCAGCTTCGGACTCGATTGATCCGATCTTTTGCTGTGGGGGTGACAGGAACCCAATCGCTTGGTCCAAGTCGGCGTTCATCAGAACTCGTAGGATGAGTCCACCCGTTTCGAGCGGTACGTCAGTTACCCGGAGCGTCTCCGCAAGGTGCGCGAATTCGGGGAGCAACTCGTGAAGTACGTTGCGCGACCGTCGAAAGAACAGTTCGTTGAACGCCGTCGTTGGATCGTCGGGGTACAGAGGCAGGTAGCGGATTGAGGCCTCTACGAGGTCCTGGAAGAAGTGGGTCCCGAAAGACAGCTCAGGCAGGTAATTTCCTCTCTGGCGTGCGACCTCGATTAACATTGCCGTGTTGTTGATATCGGAGTAGGTCACTGGGACCCCCAGTTTGATATCGCCGCGGCTACCCCAGCGTCCGGGCCCGACCAGGATGAACTGGCGTTTCGGCAACAGCTTGTTGAGCCTGCCCACCGCACGCCCGACATCGCGCATGGCCGATGGGTCAGGAAGCTGGCTGTAGCCCTCGAGATCGACATACACAATGTGCGAAATTTCCGGCACCTTGCCGTTCGACACAAAACGGGCAGCCGAAAAGATGACCTTGTCCGACGGCAAGTTCTGCGGGATTGCGACCGGGACCGCGTCAGCGCCGTAGCTTTGCGGCCGGCACTGAAGCAAATAGAAATCCTTCCCGTCGTATGCGAACTCAATGTCTACCGGTGTCCCGAGCTTGGATTGCAGCAGGTTCAGCAATTCGCGGATGCTGCTTACGAAGGGAGTCTTCCGAATCAGTCCTTCAAAGGTGAAGACTGCATCCTGAGAACCGAAATCAGGCATCGGTCCGATGATTGGCTCGACCCGGTCATGGCTCACGAGCGATACCAGGTTACGAATCTGTGGGTATGTGGCGCCGGCGTCGCGCAGGAGTTCTGCGACGTCGACGGTTTCGAAAGCGTTGGTCTCCAGATTGATGAGATCAATCCGCTTGGGTGAATACCTGAGGACTTCGTCGGCGGTGACATTGACACGCAAACTTGGCTGGCCCGGAGCAATCAGCACGGGATAGTCATCGGCGACGCGATCCACGGCACGTGTTCCCAGCCCAGGTACGAGCCGTATGAGGCCATCCTCGCGCTTAATGCGCGCGGACCATCGGAACTCGTTGTGGCTGAACGCGACCCCAGAGCACGCAGGCAGGAAGTACTTGCCAACGGCCTGGCCCACAACTTCCTGGATCATGATGCCCATCTCTTCATGGACATCCAGGAGACCTCGCTCGGCACGGTACTCGGTGGGATCCGGGCCGAAGATCGAGGCGTACACCTCGGCGATAGCGTCCATCAATGCGGCCAGACGCTCTTCCTTGGTTCCATAGTTGCCCAAAAACAGGCTCTTGTACTTGCCGGAGAACGCGGATCCAGGTCGGTCTTCCAGCAAACTCGAGCTGCGGACGATCAACGGAACATCACCGAGATCATCGAGCGCGAGTGCGAGTCCCTTGGCGAATTCCGAAGGGAACGAGGATCTTTTGAACAGAGCCACCAGGTGTGGGTATTCCTGCCGAACCTGGTCGATCTCCATGTATTTCCTGTTGAGAACGTCCTCCAGATCGTTATGGTGCACGAAGTTCTGAATCCAATCGGAGGTGAGGTACCAAGTTCTGGGCACCTTGACTTCGTGCAGAAGTGCGCTCGTTTCAGGGGCCTTGTCTATGATCTTCTTGGCTAAAAACAAGCCCGCACTTTTCCCGCCCAGCTTGCCGTGGCAGCCAGGTGGGAAGATGACTTTACCCAACAGATCGTAGAAATCCTCAACCTCGATAAAATTCTTGGCGACATTGATGAAGTCGAGGCTTTCGGAAAAGAAGCGTCGGATCAGTGATACCCGGAGACCCTTCTGGGTATAAAGGGAAAGTTCGCCCTCTTCGACGCCGATGTGCCGGTAGCGCTCGATACACTCCATGATTTCTCCGAGCGAGGTGTCCTGGTTTTCCAGTGCCCGCACCAAAAAACTGGCCTTGTCCTCCTTGATCCATCGGGTCACGCAGTTGAGGATTTCGGTCTCGCTCATATGCTCCCCCGCGATCCGGAGTGCCTGGGTCGTCAAGTCGGGGGACCGGCCGGGAGCGTCTTGGGGAAGAGGCCGGTTCTCATCGGTAGAAAGGTCCGGCTCGGCTGGCAAGATCGACCCGCCGCGCTGCAGGAGGTCCTTGGCCTCCTGGACACCGCTCCAGCTCAAGTGATTGATCAACTTGCGCGAAATCCGTTTCAGCAGGGCAGGGTCCGTATCGCGCAGGAACTCGAGCACAATACGCCACTCCCCTTGCACTGTCGCGGCAGCATCCGCTGCCGCCCAGCCCTCGAATGCGGTCCTCAGCCGCCGTTGAGTGATCGCGCTTGCGATTCGCTCGGCAATCGTCTCAATCAGCTTGCGCTCTTCTTTGAGAAACGGGCCTTCGTCCGATCTCGGCATCTCCCGACGGTAGGAAACTTCGACCGTTCCTACCGTCTCACCCTGCGCGACGATGCTGGCCTTCTGAACCCAATGCGTCGCCTGAAAGTTCGGCGGCTGGATTGTCAGGTTCTCAAAAACGATCCGAGCCTGACAGTCGTGCGGGTATTGCCAGCCTGGCGGCAGGACCTCGATGATGCCACGGAAAATCTCCTCAAGAGGTCGAGTTGCCTGGCTCAGCAGTTCGCCCACCTGATACAGGCAGTTCAGTTCCTTGGCCCGCTCCCGTAGAGCGTGGAGCATCGTCCCGAATTGAGTTTCGTCTGGCTTCACTTTTTTCTCTGGTTCGCGGTGTCTCGGGTCTGAGCAACGATGACTCCGCGCGCCGTTCGCCCATCGACGCGCACCGAGATCCTCTCTGTAGGGCGCACATGACGGATGAGTTCCGTTTCGTGCACAACGGGCTGCCGGTTCAGCCAATCCCAATTGATTCCAAAATGGCGCCCATGTTGCACCATGAAGTAGCTTGCCCGAAAGCTCGACAAGTTGTGAAAGAAGTGGGAACCCTGGCTCAACTCCACATTCATCTCTGGCAACGTCGCCTCGACGATCGCTCGCGCCCCAGAGATCTGGCTCCAGTCGACGGGAATGCCAAGTGATGGATGCGAACTGCCCCAGCGGCCGAAGCCAATCAACAGGAAGGGCCGCTTCTGTTCCCGCAGTTCCCGGTTTATCGACTCCAGTTCCTGCGCGATGGCAGGCGTGTGCAACGGCGAGAATCTGTCGGGCCGCACGAAGACAATATCTTGGATGTCGTCAACGGTGCCGTTGCCCATCACCATGTCCGACGCCACCATGGCACGCAGATCAGAAAGATCCTCGACCGTGACGTCTACCACCTGATCGGAAACCACCATGGAGCGAACCTGCAGGAATCCCAGGCGCGCCCGGGGCCGTTCACCACGCCGCCCCTGCAACGTGATGGCAAACTCGATTTCGACCTTGGTAGCAACGCTCTTCTCCGCTGCGTTGAGCAGCGCTTTCACCAAGTCGTTCAGTGGGTACTCCTCCCGCACCAGCAGCGGAGCGAAATTCAGGATCCGCGGTCCCCGAGATCCAATTCCCGGGACCACTCGGTCGCGTTCCGGGTCGTAGGTCGAGGCGAGAAAATACAAGGCCTCGTCGGCTTCTGCATCGGCCAGATTTGCATGCACCAGGTATTCGGTCTCACTGACTGGGTCGTAAGCGGATGGCTTGCCCATGTTGACTGCCCAAAATTCCGTTTGGGTGCCCTTCAGCAACTCTTGCACCGAAGCGAACGGGGGTGGTTTCTTCGGATATGCAGGTGAAAAAGTCCAGGCTAGGCCACCGTCCACAATCGTCTTCCCCAGCCCCAGTGCCAGCGTAACAACGCCCTCTTCAGGACGCGCCGGTTCAAACGCATAGAAGTTGTAGGAACGCGCCACGCCAGAAAGGTCAGGATAAAAGCGATCTCCTCTGCGCTGGCCGACTACTTCCTGGATAATAACCGCCATCTTCTCTTCGCCGGGCTTGGTCCCAGTAGTCCGGATGTAGTCTCGCGCCTCGCGAAAGTATGTCGACGCGTAGACGAACTTGATGGCCTCCGCCAGTCGACGAAATCGCGTGTCCGGATCGGGCTGGTTGTTAGGGATCATCTTGGTTGCATAAACGCCAGCAAACGGGCGCTCCAGTGCGTCCTCAAGCAAGCTGGAGGAGCGGATTGCGAGAGGAGTTTTGACTTGAACGATCAGCGCGCGGAGATCACCGAGCAACTCAACCGGGAGGTCGCCCTTCTGAAAAGCGTGGGCGATGCGGTCGTCTGGCATTTCCTCGAAGGGCAACTCGGCCAGACGGTTCTGTGCGATGAATTGATCAAAACAGTCCGTCGCGATGACCGCCATCGTTGGGACGTTGATATCAACATCGGAAAAGGAGGCGGGGTCGATCTGCTCGGCAAGGAGGTCTTTGATGAACACCAATCCGCTGGCTTTGCCACCGATTGACCCGGAGCCGATCTGTGTACAGCGGAAGGTACCATCCCAGAACTTGCGGTCGAAGACCGGCAACTCCGCAACGAGAGGCTTCAGGCCGCTCATCGACACCTCCCACTGCATCATAGCGGATGCCGCACGTTTCAACGCGCATCGCCGGAGTGGCGCGCATCGAGCTCGGAGCTAGCGACGACCGTCACACCCAGCCGCGTCCGTGGCAGGCCTTAGCTACACGCCCAATTGCGATGGCGTAGGCAGCATCTCTCATATACAACTTCTCACGGCGAGCCAGATCGGAGACCGCGAAGTACGCGGATGTCATCTTCAAATCGAGCTTCCCGAGAACTTCGTCCTTCTCCCAGAAGTAGTTCATGTTGCTCTGCACCTGCTCGAAATAGCTGCAGGTCACGCCACCGGCATTCGCCAGAAAGTCGGGGATCAGCAGGATGTTGCGTTTCTGAATCTGAGCGTCGGCTTCCGGCGTGGTTGGCCCGTTGGCGCCTTCAGCGATGATGCGTACCTGGGGACTGATACGGCTGACGTTGTCGCCAGTGATCTGGTTTTCCATCGCCGCCGGGATGAGTATGTCGACATCCTGCCCAAGCCATTCCTCTCCAGGCAGTACTTCATAGCCTAGTTCCTTGGCTTTCCCTTGGTTGATCCCGCCGAAGTGGTCCGTAATCGACAATAGCTTGCTGAGATCGATTCCGTCGGGCTTGCGGTAGGTGTAGGCGCACTGGTCCGCCTGATCCCAGCAACAGACCGCGATGACCCGCCCCCCCAACCGCTGGTAGAGTTCGATGGCGTAGTGAGCCACATTGCCAAACCCCTGGACGCTGGCCTGAGTATTCTCGGGGCGTATGCCCAATTCTTTGAGTGCCTCGCGCAATGTAATGACGACGCCATAGCCCGTGGCTTCGGTTCGGCCAAGTGAGCCACCCATGCCGACGGGCTTGCCGGTAATGAAGCCGGGGAACCGGCCACCATGGATCTTCTCAAACTCATCGAGCATCCAGAGCATGTGTTGCGCGTCGGTCATTACATCCGGGGCCGGTACATCGGTCACCGGGCCGACATCCCTTGCCACTTGGCGCACCCAGCCTCGGCAAATCTGCTCCTGCTCCCGTGCGCTAAGATTATGTGGATCGCAGATCACCCCACCCTTCGCCCCGCCGAGCGGAATATCCACCACGGCACATTTCCACGTCATCCACATGGATAGCGCGCGCACTGTGTCGATCGTCTCCTGCGGGTGGAACCGGATGCCTCCCTTGCCCGGTCCACGTGCGTCGTTGTGTTGCACGCGGAAACCGCGGAAGATCTTCACCGTGCCGTCATCCATGCGCACCGGGATGGCAAACTGGAACTCGCGCAGCGGATAGCGCAGGAGATCTTTGGTGGCCGAGTCAAGCCCCAAGTATTCGGCTACCTTGTCGAATTGGGCCTGCGCTATCTGAAATGAATTGAATGCCTTGGATGATTTCTTCGGAGGCGCAGATGGAACGACTTTCGAGACTTCCTTTTCGACTTTGATCGGTTCCGTCAGTGCGCTCTCCGGCATGATGTTCTCCTTGTTCTTCGGCAGACTAATTCAATTATCGCTCCGAGGATGGGCGGACGCACTGTGATCGTGCGCACATGGGGAGGTGATGAGAGCGGAGATTACTGGATGTTCAAGCGATTGAAGGATCTCATCACGGATTGACAACAGGCTCTCGCGAAATTCAACCTACACTATCGTCGTCATGGTTTTCCTGAAGGCGTGTCCCTCGGAACGGTCTTGCGCCGAGACTCGGCGCAACCTTGGCTCCTTCAGGTGGGCACACCAAGTTTTGGCAGTAGCCAAACCCGTACAGGGCGGAGTACGGGTAAAGCTCCAGAAAAGCATCACGGGCTTCGTTGTCTCTTTCAAGCATCTTCTCAATCTCGTAGGTTGGGGACTGCTCGCTATCGCTTGATCCGGGCGTCATCACTGGGGCCGACGACGATGCCCATCCGGCATTGCCACATATTCCGTTTCGATGGCTGCGGTTCATAAGGCGCACGGCCATCTAGTAGAGAATCTGGTACCGATCCTGTTCCCGTCCAGGACATCTGAAAATAACCCGGCGTTTCCAATGCCGGATATCCTTGACCCCAGATCGGCCCGAACCTTTCGCACCGAATAGTGAAATTACCCTCACGACAGAACCGACTTAGTTGTCCGGCCTCTACAGTCATCCAAACGATTGTGACCGTTTGAATCCGCTGGACTCGATAGATCTTGTCTTGGGTCGGAATTTGCAGGACGCACGCCATGAAAAATGAGCAATCTCACTTGCCATCATGACCGCGTACCCACGCAAACAAGCTCAGGTCCGTGCGTCAGAGTTGACCCTGTCGCCTGCGAGGCACCGCAAACGACTCTCCGCCAACTTGCTCCGAGTCGAGTTGCCCATACGGAGAAACAGAACCCTTTGACGTGTAGTCGTCGTCATCTAGCGATTCCTGGTGGTGGCGTTACGCGAACGCGAACTGGTCAGACCGAGTCTGCTCTAACGCCGCCTTGGCCGTCCGCCACTGCCGCGAAGCCTACCGCTAAACATATCCCGCAACACCGGACAGACATCGGATGTGCGCCGGACAAAGCCCAAACACTCACCGGACGCCGTGTGCTTTCCGGCTGTGCGCGCGCCTTGCGCCGGAAGGCGCAAGGGATGGTGTCTTCCCCCCCAGATCACTCCCTCGGCCCCCATTTGTTTCTCACATTTTTCCGATGGCTGGAAGCAACACAGGAGCGGAGAGGGAGGTTAGTCAAGGCCGCATTCTTTGCGCCGCGTAGCGGTCGGAGCGAAGCGCAGAGCCTTGACTGGCCTCCCGCGCTCAGTACACTCGCCAGCGGAAAAACGGGAGACTACCCGTTCCCGTGGCCGCCGAGTTTTTCCCGCTGCGTTCTCTTTCTGTCCGCCTGCCGCCGCACGGGAGGGTAGACCATCGATTCTCAGCGCCGCGCTTCGTGGTCTTTGAGCCGGTCCAGAGCCACACGCGCCTTCTGCTTCTTGACCAAGTCGACGATTCCGTCGAACACCTCTGACGTCATCGCCTGCCCCTTCGCCAGCGGACCCAGCAGGTTGACCAACAGCAGCCGGCACGCCGTGATCTCCACCATCTCCGCACTGGGTCGAAGGCCCGTCTGGTCCTGTTCGATCTCGCGCAACACAAGCCCGCGGATCAGCTCCGCCTGCGTCTGCTTCCGCTTCGCCGCCAGCACCTCCAGCTCGCGCAGCTCCGCCTCGTTCAGCTTTGTCCCCACGTGATGCACTCGGAATCGCGCCCGCTTGGCCGCCTCCGTTGCCAGGTTCTCCTCATCGAGCAGCGCCATCGCTCCTCCTCCCGACACCCGTGTTTTTACGCAGGTAAACACGGGTTTCCTCACGGAACCCCGGAATACGCTATCTATCGGATGCCGTGATGGTTCCCCGAGAGCACTCGCAGGTTTCCCTACAGTTCCCTCCCAGGGGTGGAGTGTCAAAATTAACCCGATGCGAAGCATCGTCCATGCACTACCGCGCAATTGAATGCGCGATCATGCCTTCGATACCCGCACGGAAGCCGTCGACTCCACCCCGGCTACAAGCTTCTTGGCCGGCTGCTCCGCCGTGTCTTTCCCATCCCTGTTCGGACCTCTACGGATACGCAATGTGGAGGTGACCTGCTTGGCCTGTGGCGTCTTCAGAAGGTCCTGAAAGTCGCGGTCCTTCGAGAAGACATAGTTGAGGGCCTTGTCCACCACATCGTCGGCGGATGCGTGGAAAAGCGGCATACTGATCGACCTGTTCGGCGGTCGTTTCGTCCAGTCGAACGGAAGCACTGATGTACCGGCTCTGGTTGATTTCAAGTAGTGGCATTTGGTCTCCTTTAACGAGGTTGAACTAGGCAACCTTTCTCCAGGCAATCATCCGCTGCGCCGTCCGGGCAATCTCTCGTGCACTAGCGCGGCAGAGGGCAATGGGAATCTCAAAGCAACGGCGAACCTCAAGCATGGTGGCCACGTCGTCTATAGGAACTCCCTCGATCAGCCAGAGTCTCGCCGATGCGACATCCACGGTTCGCCGCGCGTAGTACAGAGGGTTTGGCTTATCGGCGCGGCGGGAAGCGAGCTTTCGCCTCAGCGTCGCGCCGTCTTTTCCTTGGGCAAGTTCATGTAGAACCCAGGCCCAATCGCGTTCGGAATTCGTATGCTTATCGGGATGCTTTCGCAGTGCGACTGAACGGGACAAAAGGGTGGCATCCGGTGCCAGAATATCCAGCCGGAAGTCTTCGCAATTCCGAGTGGAATCGCCGGGGTATTCGACGGTGATGCGGTACGCCGGATCGTACTTGCAATTCAGGAATCCCAGCAGGCGGAGAACCCGGTTGCCGCCGGTGCAGGCGGGACCGGTGCCAAGTGTGATCGTAAGCAGCTTGAGAGCGCTTTCCTGGCTGTTCGAGAGCCGAGCCAACTCGCCAAAGGGTCCGGTATTTGCCGGGCGATATCGATGTGAACGCAGCTGACTCGGGAAGCGCATCGGGGGCCCGGAGCGCTGTGGCGCTACTCTTCCTGGCGCGCTTGCGGTCGACAGAGCGTTGCGGCTGACGACATGTCTTCCTGCTTCCTCCAAAACAGCCCCAAAAATGGATGCTTGCGGCGGAAAATTAACCCCAATCACAGGCGCTGTCCAATAACTTTTCGGAGTAACGTTATTCCTGCAGGTTATAACAGAAGAAAGTTAGCATGACTTAGTCAGCGAACTTGTTATAAAGGCCCGCATCAGAAATTCCCATCCACCTCCTGGTAAAGGACATAGCGATCGTTGTTTCGCTAATCTTTCGATCACTCATACTACCGTTTGCGGTACTCGCGGCGATGGTTTGAATAGCGCCGCCACGAGGCTGGATCGCGCCACTGCCAATGCTGTTTCAAGGTTTATTGGCTAATTTGATGAATAGCTAAGCAGCCCCCTAAGCCCCGCATTATCAAAGCGTTTGCTCCGACGAAGGAGCCTTTCTAACCAGAAGTCGCGGTGACGAAGCTGGTTGGTGCTTCCCGTTATAACCTGGAGGCATAACGTTGTTCCGAAAAGTTATTAGACATGGCGGTAGGAATGAAGCAAATTTGCTTAACGTCGCCGGTTCGCACTTGAACAGCGGAGGACGCTAGTGGTCGACTCCCGGCCGCCGTACCTCGACCAGGAACCGGCATCTTGCGTCGAAACTAAGGGCGTCAACGAGGACTCTATGTCAACCCAGCCTAGTCCGATCACCCCACGCGGACGCCGACAGTCGGCCCCGGAGGCGCCCGTCAATTCTGAATACGCTGCTCGCTTCCTCAACATGCACCCCAAAACCGTACTTCGCAAGGCTCGTGAAGGGTCACTCCCAGCTCACCCAGTTGGGAGTGATCGGAAGCGCTGGCATTTTTATCTTTCGGAGCTAGACCATTGGCTTCGTCGTCAGGTAATCTCAAGCAGCCACCCGCGTCGCCAACCCCAAGGAGATTACATTGGCTAAGCGAACGCGGTATCAGTACGGTAGTGTTGAAATTGACAAACGAGTAACAGGACCGGACGTTTGCCTCTATCGCTGGTGGGAACCGACTTCAGACGGACGCAGGAAACGAAGGGGTTTGACCGTCGGAACCGTAGAACAGTTCAAGACAGAGGCACACGCTTTGAAGGCAGCAGAAGGCATGAGGCTGATGATCAACGATGGCATTGCACGCCGAGAACCGGTTCTCTTTTGCGGCCTCCTCGACCGTTTCCTGCTCGATCAGAAACAGGAACAGGAAGCCGAACAACTCACCCACAATACTCTAGCCTCCTACCGAAGTATGATTTGCCAACACATCCGACCCAAGTGGGGCGACGCCTACTTGGAAGATGTTCGGCCCTCCCTAGTACAGGACTGGCTCCGCAGGCTCGTCCTCTCACCCAAGTACAAGGGGCACATTCGGTCCCTGATGTACCGTCTATTCGACAAAGCGATGCTTTGGGAATTGCTGAACGTGGAGCGAAGCCCCATGGACTTGGTCGAAGTGAAGGGCATCAGCAAGCGCAAGAAACGTCCTCGCGTCCTCCAGGTAAAGGATGCTTGGCAAATACTCGACGCGCTGGTTCAGCCCTTTCGAACCATCGTGCTGATTGGTCTGTGCTTCGGTTTGCGAATCAGCGAAATCCTGGGTTTGCAGTGGACGGACTTCGACTTCAAGCGATCGGTGGTTCTGATCCAGCGATCAGCAGTCGGGAAGCGACTCAACAAATTGAAGACGGAGTACTCGCAGGACGAGGTCCCGATCGAACGGGGATTCATTCTGGAACTGAGGAAATGGCAAGCGCTCTGTCTCGACTCGGAGGGGCGATGGCTCTTCCCGAGTCCGGTGACCGGTCGGCCTTATCACGCCGATTCGATTCGTGCCGACTACCTGGTTCCGGCAGGTCTCCAGTTGGGACTTGGCAGGATCGGGTTCCACACGTTCCGCCACACCTACCGTGCATGGCTGGACGAAACCGGAGCACCCGTGGGCGTACAGCAGAAACTCATGCGACACGCGCACGTTTCTACCACGATGGACCAGTATGGAAATGCCTCGGCCTTGGCAAAACGCAAGGCCAATCGGCCAATCGTGCACCGCCTCTTGAGAAGGTCTGCCAATCAGCAGATCTCCATTCAATAGATAAGGGGAACTGTGAGGCAGTTCCCCTTATTGGACAGTTTTGGACAGTCGCTGCAAGTGCCCAATTGCCCGTAACCTTATGATTGCTTTGGTTGCGGGGGGTGGATTTGAACCACCGACCTTTGGGTTATGAGCCCAACGAGCTACCAGGCTGCTCCACCCCGCATGAAAATCATAACAGCGCACTCGGG
>Ga0182021_10000772_pt1 | contig 35637 bp, 25 predicted proteins | sample 612E3MmetaG_FD_120493 | JGI IMG/M metagenome (GOLD analysis project Ga0182021, IMG submission 120493) | Permafrost microbial communities from Stordalen Mire, Sweden - 612E3M metaG (Illumina Assembly) | ecosystem: Environmental > Terrestrial > Soil > Wetlands > Permafrost | place: Sweden...
AAGGTCCTGGGCCTTGCCGATGACGCCCAGGATGATGTCCGTCAGCTCGGGCGACGGTCTGAGCAGCAGCCTGCCCTGCAGGGTGCGGGTGGTGATCTCGACGAGGGAATTGGCGGGAACGAACCGCAGTGGTCTCGGCATGCCTGGTTATCGGCAATCGCAAAGAGTAGTTGCGGCGTGTCCGACCTCAGGAAGCCTCCCTCAACAAGCCTCTGGTACCACCCTTGGGTGTCCGACCTCAGGAAGCCTCCCTCAACAAGCCTCTGGCACCACGCTTGGGCACCACGCTTGGGCACCAGGCTTGGGCAGAATCGCGACCATCCCGGCCGACGAGTTCTTCGCCCGTCTCGAGCAGCGCTTTGGTGGCAAGTAGGCGCCTTCGCTTCAATCCCCTCGCCGAGGCGGAGCTACAAGATGCTGCGTCTTGGTACGACGAACGTGTGGCTGGGCTGGGTGGTCGATTCATCACGGCCATTCGTCATCGCGCCGGCTAGATAGTGGAGTCACCGCGCTGATGGCCCCTGATCCGTGGTGCCCGTCGCGTCCTGGTCGGGCACTATCCCTACGCCATCATCCATCGCGAGATCTCCGACGACCAGCCCGAGATCGTGGCCGTCGCTCATCTCAAACGTCGGCCAGACCACTGGGCGCAACGCTGATCGCGCCGAGGCCGTCGAATGGGACGAAGTGAAGGCCAAAATCGCCAAGTGCCTCGGTGAGCGATAGGCTGGCCCGCGCGTGCCAGTCCGGCCTCGTGTCCGAGCTACTTCCCCGACCCAGCCGCTAGCTCGACGCGAATCTCTCCTTGCTCCAAAGGATCCACCTGCCGCAGGTTGCTGGCCAACTCCTGGTAGTCAGCCGGCAAGACGCGGGTCAGCGGGAGCTGCCAGCGCCGTCGCAGAAGCAGGTGCGCAGCGCCGGGCGCATCGCCCCGAGACGCTTCAACCTGGACCAGCCGTTCCTCGGAAAAGCGCGCCTCGCCGGCCGTGACACTGCCGCTCGCTCCCAGATCAATCACTTGCGCTCCCGGTGGCCACTCGATGTCGGCCTCCAGCAAGAGCGGCACGTCGTAGCCGAGCTGCAAGGACGTCCGGCGCTGCGATTCGGTGAGGTAGCGCCGGCCCGGCTGCGCCAGAAAGAAGCCGGGACGCAGCCAGAGAATGTTGCCGGTGCGCGTGGCCATGCGCGGGCTGGTCAGGGAGTAGCTGACCCGTCTTCCGCCCGACGGGCCCTCCTGCAAGGAGAGTTGATCCAAGACCGCGCCCGGGAACTGCTGGCTCAACCAGCGCTGTTCGAACTCCTGGCGCAGTTTCGTCCGATCCCGGCCCGCCCGCTCCATGACCTCGTTCCACTCCAGTGCGGGCCAGCCGCTGAGGTCTTCTGTCACGTTTGTGGCCGCGCTGCCGTCCGCGGACAGGCGAATCCTCATCAAGACGTGGCGCCCATCTGGCACCACGCCGACGGCAAGGGCCAGCGCATCGTCGCCCACGACGAAGCCAGGCGCACCCGCCAACCCGGGCGGCAAATAGCCGAACGGGGCGCGCCGCGTGCGCGGATCGAAAAATCGTGTCGCCCCGTCAAGGCCAGGAAAACGTACCAGCGCTTCGCTGAAATCATCCAGTGCCTGCGACGCCAGTTTCGCCGCCGCGGGTGCGCGGTTGAGCGGACGCACAAGCATCAATTCCGCCTCGATCCCCAGTGTGCGCGCCAGCGCCAGCACCACCGCCGCCCGGTTCCCTTGTCCCCGAGCGAGCGACACGGTCGCCGGCTCGAACAGGCTGGCCTCGGGCTCGATGTGCTGGTTCACCCAGTTGGTGATGGCCTCGGGAATCTTCGCCCGCTCGCCACCAGCCTCGGCCCTGATCTGCGTGGCGACTTGTCGCAGATCGGGTGAAACGCGCGCCACGGTGTGCAGACGGTCGGCCAAAAAGCGCGACCAGTGTGCGAAATCGACGCCGCTCGACACGCGCACCGAGGGCACCCAGTCTTCCGCGGCAACCGACGAGCGCTCGGGAAAGAGTTGCGGCATCTGCCGCGCGACGAAGCGCAAGACCCGGGTTCCCCCGGACCCAGGGCCTGCCGTCGCCTCGGGCGCCCCGGCCCGCCGATCCTGGTCCACCGTCATGCCAATCGGTACGACCAACAGGTACTCGCTACGGTCGAGAGGTGCCTCGGCTGACTGGAAGTAGAAGCGCTCGCCCAAGAAGCCTGGCGCGAACGCCTCGGCGGGCTGCTTGTATTCCAGGGTCTCCCACTCGACGAAGTCGCCCACCGCCACATCGGTGGCGGAAACCGTTGGCTTGCCGGCGATCTCCTGGGCCTCGCGGATCGTCCCGTCAGCCTTGCGCGTGCGCAAGGCCAGCACCTCGCCCCCGGATGGCAGAGAAACCTCACCCGCCCGTTCGATGCCTTCCTTGCTCAGAACCAGCGTGATGGTGTGGGTGAGACTGGCGCGCCCTCCGTCAGGGAAAATCCGCTCGACAGTGCGATCCAACACCACCACCGCCGGCGCTTGGTAGTGGCGGCCAGACGCAAGGAAGTCCCGGATTACCGGCGCGCCATCCAGCCGGAATTCGTCGAGCGGCAGGGACAGCCCGGCGATGCGAGCCGCCTGCCGGACGGCGCCGCTTCCGGAAAAACGAGAGAGCGTTTCGACCAGCACGGCGCGCGCCGCCTTTGCCGCGCCAGCGGCCAGCAGGGCATCAGCCAGGCGCAGGCGCAGATGAACGTCATGCGGGGACCAGTCGACCAAGGCCTGCAATTCCGACGCGGCACCAGCCCCGTCGTCTCGCGCCAGCAAGAGCGCCGCCAACTCCGAACGGACCTGGGCCGGCTCCGCGCTGGTGGGCAGGGCACGCCGCAGGGCCGCCTCCGCTGCGGCCACATCACCGCGCTGTCGATACCAAGACACCGGCGTCTCAGACTGGGCGTCACAGCAGACCAGCAGGCGAGCCAGTCGCTCCTGCTCGCCGACCAGTGCCCGTTCTTCGGCACGGTGGAACCCGCTTTCCAGGGCCGCACACGCCCCCTGCCCTTTCTGACCATGCGCCAGGGCGACTGCCAGGGCCGCGTCGGCGTCGCGTTCCAGCCCCCGCGCGCGCAAAGCATCGGCCAGTTGCAGCGCGGCTGGCCACCAGCCGGGTGCGGCGCTCCGTGCCTGCTGGGCGTTCTCAACCGCCTCGCGCGGCCTCTCGTTGTCGAGCTCCAGACGCGCAAGGTCCGACCAGGCCCGCGCCAGATGCGGGTCCACGGCCACGACACGCAGATAGAGAGCACGCGCGTGGTCGCGGTTCATGTTCTCCGGCAGCGTGGAATCCATCTCTGCCATGCGCGCCGCCGCGGACAGGCCAAGCGCAAAACCGGGACGCTTGGCGAGAGCCGCCGCTTGCACCAGCTCCTGTTCCACGTCGCCGGCCATATGTGCAGACAATGCCGCCGCAAGTTCGAAAACGGCCTGTTCCGGCGAGGAACGGTCAGCCCAGCTCTCCGGGTCGGCGCGGCCCCGGCTGGAAACAGGCGCGAACTGCAGGCCCACATCGATGCGTCCACCATAGCTGCCCAGGCGCAGGTCCACCTGGTGCCGACCCTGGCCGAGCGCCAGCGACAGCGCTGACCAGCGTGGGCCAAACGCTTCGGACGAGTCGCCGTGGTGGTGCCAGGGGCCGCCATCCACGCGCAGCACGGCTGGCCCCCCGTAGTCGAGCACGACCTGATAGTGACCGGCCCCGAGGTCAATCTCGGAATGGAGCATCCGTACGCCGGGCAGCAAATCCGTGCTGGGCGTGGTGAACCGACAGCCCGAGCGCGCAAGCGCCCGCGCTGGATTCGCCACACGCACGTCATGGGACAAGAGATCCAGATACGGCAAGCGCCCGGCCACGCCGACCAGACGCAATTCGGCCGGGCACCCCGACCGACGCGCCTCTTTCTCCAACAACCCCGCGTCCGCCCGTCGCCGGGCGATTTCGGAACAAAGCGATGCCAGCAGATACTGCGCGCGCCAAGGCAGACGATCGCGCGGCAGGGCCAGAACCCTATCTTCAGCCACGCGCCGGTCGGACAATTCGTCGAGCAGGCGCGGCAGCCGCGCGGCCGCCGCCGAGGCCAGCAACCCATCGCGCGCATCGCCGCTCGCTGCCACCGCCGCGATCAGGTCGAGGTAGTGCTCCACAGCCGCTTCGTCGTCCCCCCGTTCGTAGGCCAGGCTGCCGGCTCCAAACAGGGCCAAGGTCCGGGGCTCGCGCTTCTCATCCGCGCCGAGGACGCGCCCGAACAGCTCCGCCGCCTGGTCGGCCTTCCCGTCGACCAGTGCCTGCCAGGCCCGGCCGGTTTCGGTGGTTGGGGCCAGCCGTCGGCCACCCGCCAAGATTCCCGCGCAACCCACGGCGAAACACGCCAAGAGCACACAAGCCTCACGGCTCCGCTTGCTCACCATGCCCTGGCCCCAGTCAATCCGCTTGCTCACCATGTCCTGGCCCCAGTCAATCCGCCTGCTCATCGCCCGTTCTCCCCTGCGATCACGATCGGCTCGCCGAGCAGATTGTCGATATCGCGCAGGAAAGTGCGAAACTCACCATATTCACCGGGAGCAATCCGATCACGTTCGACGGAGAGGAGCGAGTGCGCCTTGACGACGCGACCATCCGAGGACACGGCTACCCCTAGATCGAATCTGCCGAAGGCACCCTGCAGACTGCGCGCGGTCGGGGCACGCAGCAGGCGGAACCCGTCCGGCAGGCGGTACTCGATTTCCTCCTCATGTTGCCACGGGAACCCGAGAACCAGCGGCCATCTGCGTACACCCAGCCGGGCGTAGGTCTGGGTCAGGTCGGTTTCGCGCGAACTCGAAGGCAGATGAAACTCGCCCCGGTCGTTCTGCTGGGCCAAATGCGGGACGAGGGCGCGTGCTCGCACGACCACCGGCTGGTTGCGGTCCTCCACTCCGGCCATCTCCACCGCCTCCAACTGCGCGCCGGTGTGACGGCCGTTCCACACCTTGGCGTAGCGCTCGCGCCGCTCGCCGGGCGTCTGGTAGTGACCGCGCCACTCATGTGCAGCCTGGCCCTTGACCGTCACCGTTTCGTCAACCTGCGCGCTGCCGTCGGCAGCCAGAACGACTTTCCACACGCGCGCAGCGCGGTTGGCCGAAGCGGGCAGCACCGGGGTGCGCGCCAGCGTGGTTCCACCCCATCCCACCCGGAGGACCATCACCCCCTGGTCCTGGCTGGGCAACTCGTCCAGACCGGCAAACTCTGCCGTGGCGTCGAGATAAAGGTCGAGACCCGGAACATAGGTGATGGCGTGGTCGAAGATTGCCAGCGAAGCCGGCTCGTTGTCCACCAGGCCGGCCCGGCGCGATCGCAGTAGGACCAACTCGGACTCGATTCCCACTTCACGCAGCAAGGCCACCAGCAGCAAGGCCTTGTCCTTGCAGTCGCCAAACCCGCGCAACAACACTTGGCTCGCGGGATAGGGCTTGTACCCGTGAATGCCGAATTCCAGGCCCACGTAGCGCGTCTTCTCGATCACGAACCGGTGCAACGCCCGCACCTTGTCCGCATCGCTGTGCAGCCCGGCGGCAGCCTCGGCCGCCACCCGCTTGAGGGTTTGATCACTCTGCAACTGGTCCTTCGCCAGGCTCCAGTACCACCGGCCCACCTCCTGCCAGCTCTGGTAGGTGCTGATGTGCAGATAGGGCGCAACCTCGGTGAACCCGGGCATGGCGGGCTCGACGTCGACGCGTGCCACATCGGTGGCCGCCCAGTGATAAACCACCTCATTCCCTTGCCGCTCCGTCTGACGCCTCAGCCCCGGAAGGCGCGGCTGGTTGAAGTAGAATGACCGCTGCGTCGGCGCGATGAGCGTGTAGTCCCATTCCTTCTTGGGCAGAAGCTCAGCGATGATGGCAAGTTCGCCAAAATAGTCGGCCATCTCGTTTTGGTAGGCGACATCGGCCACCGTGTACTGCACCTCGATCACGTCGCCGGCCCGCAAGTTCTCGAAGGTCACCACCTCGGCGCGCGCGTCGTAGTATAGGCCGTACCAGGGTTCGGAAAGGTCGCGGTCGTCGCGCCCGCTCGCCTGGAAGACCTCGACCTCGCCCGCGCCGGTGCGGCGAAAAATGCGCGCCTCGCGGATTTCCACTTCCTGCTCGCCGGGCACGTAGCGCACCAGCGCTTCCTGGTTGTCGCGGGCCGCGCGGTCGGTACGCAGGTGAACGATGCGCTGGACAAACGCGTCGGCCAGACCGTTCGGGTGTACGCGCGTGACGTGGCGGTCGAGCAGAATCACGGCTGGATCGCCGTCCGTTGCCGCCACAGGCGCAAGCAACGCCGGCCGGCTCACCGCCGCGCCGTCGGCGGCGAAGGCCCGTGCCAGATCCTCGACACCGGCCGACCGGCGTGCCCCGTCCGGCGAGACGGCCAACGACTCGGCGTAGCGCCGCAGCGCCGGCTGCTGCGGTCGCAGGTGCAGGGACCGGCGCAAGCTCGCCGCCGCCTCCTGCGGACGCCCCATTCGCGCCAGCAGGCGACCCAGCTCCTCGTGCAAGCGAGGCTCGTCAGGCAAGCGCAGCAAGGCCTTGCGCAGCGCCGCCTCAGCCACGCTCCCCTGTCCCGCTCCCTCAAGCATACGGGCCTGCTCGATGGTCAGAAAGTGCAGGTCGGGCCGCCAACCCGCCGCTTCACCGTAGAGCTGGGCTGCCTGGATCTCATCGCCGCGACGGCGCGCGGCCCCGGCCAGGTCTCGCAGCAACTCGGCATCGGAGCGCCGCGCGTCCCATGCCTGCCGCTGTTCGGCCTCCGCCTCCGCAAAACGGTCCAGGGCCAACAGCGCATGTGCGTGTGCCTCGCGCACTGCCGAAATCGTTCTGGCCGCGGCGGGAAGCGCATCGAGGCGCCGCAAGGCCGCGGCGGAGAGGCCCGCTTCGCGTTCCGCGCCCGCCAGGGCGAGCTGGGCCGGAACCGAGGTCGGGTCGGCCGCTGCGGCTTGCCGCCAGCGCTGCAGCGCCGCCTCCGGCCGGCGTTGCCGTTGCGCCAGATCGCCAAGCTCGGCCAAGACCAGCGCCCGCTCGCCCGACCCCGGCGCCAGCACCAGCGCTCGCTCCATCGCCTGTCGCGCGTCGTCTTCCTCGCGTGCCACCTGGCCCAAGAACACGAGTGCGGCAAACCGGGCCGCCGAGGAATCCGGCTCTGCCCTCGCCGCCCTGCCGGCCGCCACCTCGGCTGCCTTGCTCTCGCTGTCCTCGCTGCGCAAAAGATCGAGCACGCGCGCGAGATCGAGCCAGCGCGAATCCGCCTCGGCATTCGGGGCCTGCTCCGCGCGCCGACGCAAGATCTCCTTCAGGTCACGGATGGCCGGCAGGTTTGTGACATGGAAAGGCGGTGGCGACGCGGAGGTCGCCACGCCGGCTGCCGGCGCCTCTGCGTTTCCCGTCACCCCAGGCAGGGGGGCCCCCTGGGGGTCGGTCAAACGCAAGAACAGACGCCAGGCGCCTGTGGTCACGACCGTCTTCACCAGCAGCACGCTCTCGCCACGCGGAAGCCAGAGAACGGTCGAATCCTGGTCCAGGCCAGACGGCCGCACCACATCCCGACTTGCCACCAGGCGGCCGTTGAGCCAGGTCTTGACCGGTCCAGGCGAGCCCAGCCGCAAGGCCGCCCAACGCCCCCGATCGCTGTGTAGGTAGCCGAGCACGTACGCGACGGCGTCGTTGTCCGGACGCAACAGTGCGCTGAGCACGACCGCCCCCTGCCGAGCCACATCGGCAGATGTCCGGCGCCAGCAGACTTCGTGGGTCTTGCCCGGATAGCACTCCATTCCGCGCGGATCCGGCACAGCCAACTCGGCCGGAAAGACGCGATCCAGGCCACTACGCCCCTGGGCATCGAAAGGCCCCAGCACCCACAAGTCGCGCAACAGGCCCAACCCCTGCCGGCGCGAATCTGCCTGCTCGTGCTGGCCCGAACTGTCTTCATCCAAGGATAGGAAATAGGCCGCCTGCGCGGCTACCAGAGGATCCGCGCTGGTCGCGTCCTTTCGCTCGATGAAGTCGCGCAGCACGGCCGCCAACCGCCCTGGGCTGAGCATCGCCTCCATGCGCACCAGTGCAGCCAGGGACGCCGCTGCCTCGGGCGCCGCCCGGCGAGCCAGAAGAGCTCGGCGCTCGGCCTCGAATCGAGCCTCGTGGGCGTCACCCTCCCGCGTGCCTTCCGCCGCGAGAGCCTGCCCGGCGACAATCAACGTCAAGACGCACGCCGACCGCCGGACTGACATCATCTTCACAACGGCTTGGTGCGGCTCTTGGCGACTGGTCATGATTCGAGGACAAGCACTTTGTTCTCCCCTCTCCCTCCGGGCCGGGGCCGGGGGTGAGGGAACAGTCACTTATTGCGCGAAATAGCGCCCGATGGCCTCGCGCAGGACCAGGCGGGCGCGGTGCAGGCGCGTCTTGACCGCAGGCAACGACAAGCCGAGCAGCTCGGCCGTCTCCTCGGTGGACAGACCCTCCACGTCGCGCACTAGAAAGACCGTGCGCAGTCCATCGGGCAAGGCGTCCGCGGCCGCCTGAATGTGACGCCGCAGCTCCTCGGACTGAAACTGCTCGTCCGGCCGTTGTGACCAATCCTCCGACGAGCCATGCGCGGATTGTTCCGCCGCCTTGCTCAGAATGCCGGATTCGACGTCGTCCAGCATGACCTCGGGATGTCGACCGCGCGCGCGCAGGAACATCAGCGCCGCATTCACGGTCACGCGATACATCCAGCTCCCGAACTGCGCCCGACCCTCGAAGCCCGGCAGGTTCCGCCACGCCGACAGAAACACCTCCTGCAGGATCTCTTGCGCATCGTTCTCGTTGCGGACGAAGCGCATGGCCAAGCGGAACAGCTTATCTTCGTAGCGCCCCAGCAGTTCCTCGAACGCCGCGACGTCCTTGCCGCGGGCGCGCGCCACCAACACTTCGTCGGTCAGGCCGGCAGGGGCAGACGGCTTTCCGCCGTCGGCGCTGTGATCGGTGTCACTCTGAGGCATCAGGTCCCCCTCGCGGGAGGACCCAAGAATAGGCTACTGTGGCCCAAGAGCATAGACCTTCGATCGGTTCGCGCTACACTTCGCCCTCCCCCCACCCCATGGTCATCGCCGTCCTCAGGTCCCTCCGCTTTCACCAGTGGGTCAAGAACCTCTTCGTACTGGGGCCCTTGGTGTTCGCGCGCCGGGTCGACGACCCGCGCGCCGTGGTTTCGGCGATTCTGGCCGTGGCCTGTTTCTGTCTGCTGTCGAGCGCTGTGTACGTGTTCAACGATATCGTCGACGTGGACAAAGATCGCGCCCATCCCTTGAAGCGATTGCGCCCCATCGCCTCCGGGGCCCTGCCCGTGCATCACGCACGCCTGCTTGCCGCGGTCCTGGCCTTGGCCGGCCTCTGCGGCAGCTACCTGATTGCCCCCACCCTCGTCGCCATCGCCGCCGCCTACCTTGCGCAAAACGTCGCCTATTCCTTCTGGCTGAAACACGTGCCCTTCGTGGACGTGGCCTGCATCAGCGCGGGGTTCCTGTTGCGTGTGCTGGGAGGCGCCTGTGCCATCCCCGTGGACCCATCGGCCTGGGTCCTGGTGTGCACGTTGCTGCTGGCAGCGTTCCTGGGTTTTGGCAAGCGCGCCCACGAGCTGCGCGTGGCGGGAACGCGGGGCGGAAACCAGCGTCTGGTGCTCGATCGCTACCCGCCCAACGTGCTGCGCGTGCTCCTCTACTTGCTTGCGATCCTGACTATCGCCGCCTACGTGCTGTACACCCAGTCGCCCCACGCGTTGGCTTTCTTCGGCACGCGCCGCCTGGCCCTCACCGTGCCATTCGTGATATTCGGCGTGTTGCGGTTCATCTGGATTGTCCAGGGCAAAGTGGACAGCGAAAGCCCCACCGACTCCATGCTCCGCGACCCGCCCTTCCTCATCAACCTGCTTGGCTACGCCGTGGCCATCATGTCGATCTTGTACGGCGGTTGGTAGGGCAAGGAGATCTAGCCTCGCACGCAGTTGCGTCCCGCGTTCTTGGCCTCATAGAGGCGCTCGTCTGCGCGCTTGATCAGCCCCGCCGCGTCTGTGGTTTCCTGGTCCAAGGCCGCGACGCCCAAAGAGATGGTGACTTCCATCTTCGCGCCCTCGAACCTGAAGTCCGTGATCTCGACGATGCGCCTGATCTTCTCCGCAAACTGATGAGCGTTGTGGCCGTCGATCTCGGGCAGCACAATTGCGAACTCCTCGCCGCCGTAGCGCGCGAACAGATCCTCACGCCGAATCTTGTCTTTGACGGTTAGCGCCAACGTCTTGAGCACCGAATCGCCAGCCAGATGCCCGTGGGTGTCGTTGACCAGCTTGAAGTGGTCGATATCAAACATCACCAGGGACACTTCGCGCCGGTAGCGAAGGGCCCGCGCGATCTCGCGCTCGATGCATTCCTGGAAGTAGCGTTTGTTGAAGATCTGGGTCAAGCCGTCGACGGTGGTGAGCCGATATATTTCTTCGTGGTAGGCGCGCTCGATGTTGCCGCCCGAAAGAAACTTGAAGATGGTGCGGCCGATCTTGATGAAGTCGCCGTCTTCCAGCGTGCGCTCGTCGATGAGTTCGTCATTGACGTAGGTGCCGTTGGTTGATCCAAGATCGCGAATCCGGATCGCACGCCCAGAGTTCAGAATCTTCGAGTGCGCGCGCGACACCGACTCCTGATCGATCTGAACGTCAGACTTGGACGATCGGCCGACGACCAACGCCGGCGCTTCCAGGTTGTACTTGCGGCCCAGGTCGGACCCATAGATCACCACCAGGCACGCCTCCTTGGTAGGGGCGTGTTCGGCAATCTTGTTGATGCTGGTGACGACCGTTTTGGCCCGAACGCGGTCGGAATCCACAAGGCGGTCGGTTTGTTTGGGCGGAACCCGTGGCAAGTGAACTTCCAGGTTAGGCCAGGACCGCAGCCAGGTAAAGACGCATGAATGGGCAGCTTCCTAACACACATGTGCTACATGTAGGACCGCGTGGGCATGCGCCCCCCTGGGTTCCAGGGCCATCTCTCGCAAGGGTGCCGTGTCAGCCGTGGTCCCCGACAACCGGAGCCACGGAGCTGACCAGCCCGGGATGACGGGCATTTCCATGACCAGGGCGCGCACCCAGTCGGAGCGATCGGCGGAGTTCGCGCAAGCCGACGCGGTCGTGACCTATCCCTTGCTCATGGACTGAAGGTTCGCAACACCGTGAACTTCCCGTTCTGAAGTTCCCATTCCGCCATGAGCGGGTTGACGTTGCCGTTCTCGTCAAGGTCAACCGTGCCACCACAAGGGGGTCGGGTTCGGCACGTCCGACTTGGTACTCTGGTAGGAGCCGGCCAACCGCGCGAACAGTGGTTTGCGCCTCAGGTAGGAAGACAGCTCCAAACCATAGGAGTGACTGGTGGTCAGATTCTTGGCTCTCATCTGATTGCCCACCGCCTCAAACTCGATGCGATCGTCAATGACCGTGTCGAAGCCGTTCACAGCCGCATCCAGCATATGCTTTGCCCTATACCCAACCTGCAGCTCAGCCGTCTTCGCCGTTTGGTTCTTGAGCTCGTTGTTCCCGCGCACTCCGCCGTCAAAGCGCAATGGCGCGGCATAGAGCTGAATCGGCGTGGGCGGCACGAAGGAAATTCCGTACAAGCCCTTCACATAAACGCTCTGCAGCGGCTGCAACACAATTGCCAGGCGTGGATTGAACGAGTTGCCGAATCTCTCGTTCCAGTCGTAGCGCATTCCGCCCGTGATCCCTATTTTCTGGTGGGGCTGCACGATGACTTGCGCAAAAACGCCCGTGTTGCCGAAGTTCATCAACTGACCGGGAGAAAAAAGGGTCTGAAGTCCGGCATCCTTCCCTGGGCGCGCGATCCGGTAGACGGTGTCACCATCGTCGGTGGTTGACATGTAGTCCACGCCCAAGAGGGCTAAATGGCGTTTGTAGTGATAGGACAACTCGGTTCCTACTTGATACGTCCGGTTGGCTCGCTCTCGCCGGTATGTGTACGAGATGTCGCCGGCGTCGAGCGTCTGGTCGGGGAGATCCTGCGTCTCCGTGTAGGTGCCGGAGGTGTGAATCAGAAGGGCGTCGTTGAGGCAGGAGAGGGAGTGGTCAGCCCCTATGATGCTGTTGGAGCGTGCGATCCGGTTGGCGTGGCTCAAGATGCTGAGGTCGGAGAACTCGGCCATCGCGTCGAGGCGCTGCAACTGATACTGCGCCGCCAGATTGCCGAGCCCACCCAGATCGAAGACGCCCTTGGCGAAGACGCTAGTTGGCCGGGTCAGGTCGTTCTGGCTTGAAAGCCCGGCGTAGTCTTGCTGACTGGGCGATCCCTGAGGAACCTGCAACCCGGATCGGTCGAGTTGGTCGTGCCTCACCGCAACCAAGAGATAGGAACGCGGGTTGTCACCTACCGTCACGCTTCCCAGAAGATGTCCGTTGTTCTTCCAGGAGAGGTTTCCGCCGACGGTTCCGGGCTCGCTGCCGACCTCGAGGTAGGAGCCGCTCTCCTTCGGTTTCTTGGTTACGATGTTGATCACCCCCAAGAAAGCATTGGCGCCATACAGGGCCGAACCGGCACCGCGTATGACCTCAATGGACTCGACCACCTCAATCGGGATCAGCTCTGGCCCCAGGAAGGTGCCGCCGGTGCTGTAGTCGGTGACCGGGTGTCCGTCGACCATGACTTTGATAATGCGGCGCCATGAATTGGGGCCGGCATTGATCCCGCGCACTGCGATGTTTGATGTCACGTGGTCGTCGATGAGGTAGAAGCCCGGAACATCGCGGATGGCCTCGGCCACGCTGCGGCTGCCCAGCGCCTGAATCATGGAGCGAGTAATCACCGTCACGATGGACGGCGCTTCGCTTTGCTTCATGAGGCTCTTGGAGGCCACCGATATGTCGATATTGAACAGAGCTTCCAGGCTGAGTTCATTCGGACTGCTGGACGGCGTTTCCGTCGATATCGGCACGTCACCTGGTAGCGGTACCATCACGTCCGTCGGCATCTCGTCGGCGAAGTCGGAATTCGGCGCAGGCGCGTTCGCCGGTGAGGGCGGTTCGGTTGACGGCGGTGCTTCCCCTACCGGCGGCTGTTCGCTCGACAGCGGTGGTTTCCCGGCCAGCGGCCCGTCATTCGATGGTGCGAGCGGTGGTCCCGCGTCCGGGAACAAAGCCTGGCCAGCGTCAGGGTTGGGCAGAGTCTGGGCGAAGACCTTGCTCAATCCCCCAGTCGCCAACCAGAACAGTGATAGCAACCCGGATGTCAGCAACCCCTTGCGCCGGCCGATTTCATGAAGACGGCTTGCCGACCAAGCTTCGGTTGGACTTCGCGCTGCCAATCTACCGGCAATCGTCACTCCGCGCTGGCCGGCGCCTCCAACAGGCGCGGGACCTTCCGCGCCCAGCTCGGCAAGACTCAACCCGTTCTGCAACCGCGCGCGGCCCGGCCCAGATCTGGTGCCATCCGGCGATCGTCCGCGGTCGGAAGCCAGAGGCCAATCCGACGCCGCGCGACCGGCCCCGGCAGGTGCCGGCGTGGGTGGTTTTTGGGCTGAATTACCATGGCGAGTGTGCAATCGACGTGGGTGCCCAGCGGAACCCGACGGTTCCTCTGAGATCCTAGCACTCGGAAGATCGGAGAGTGATCCTGAGCCGTCTATGTCTGTCGATCGCCGTCCAGCCAATGCCGTGCAACATTCCGCTGGAAACTGGCCGTCATGCGCTTTGTCAAGCAGGTCGCAAGGTCACCGGGATTCTCGGCACCGGGGTTTTCGGCATATTGCATTTGCAGCGAATAGACGAGACAATGCCGGGGTTTGCGGCTGCGATGCAGGTAGTGCGCAGCAGGGAGATTGATGAGAACCTTCGGTCGAATCCTGGTAGCCATTTTCGTCCTAAGTTTTGCCAGCGCGGGCAGCACCACAAATGGCTGGGCCCAAGGTCACGAAACTGCCTCGGCAGCGGCAAAGGCTCACTTCAAGGAGGGGCGCGCTCACTACCAACTGGGCGAGTACACCGCGGCCATCAAGGAATTCAAGGAGGCCTACCACCTGAAGCCGGATGCAACGTTTCTCTTCAATATCGCCCAGTGCCACCGACAGCTGCACGAATATGAGGACGCACTTCGGCTGTATCGAAACTACCTACGCGATGCCCCGGACGCCCCAAACCGCGATGACGTGGAGAAGTTTATTCGCGAGATCACCCTGGCGATGGATCAGGAGAAGGAAGCCAAGGCGGCGCTGGCACCGGCACCGGTGGCAGCGGTTCCGCCATCTCCCGGGTTGACGCCGGGCGCACCTGAAACCGGCAAACCGGCGGCACCGGGCGACTCGTCGGCTGCGGCGGCGCCGCCCATGACGGCTGCCCAACCCCGCGCCGAATCGATCACGGGTCGACCGGAACAGCCACTGGCAACCGCCTCGATCTCGCCGCCCGTGCCTGTGCGCGCCGAGGCCGAGATTGAAGTGGTTACCAATCCGAGCGACGCAACCATCATGGTCAACAAGACGAAGGTGGGATCGCAAAGCCCGGTGAAGCTCGCGCTTCCACCTGGGCTCTACTCGGTGGCGATCGAGCAGGATGGTTACCGCGGTGCCGAGGGCGCATTCTCCCTGCTCGCGGGCGATCACGTCTCGGTGAGAGTCGATCTCAAGTTGGTGAAGACCAACGGCTGGTGGTGGCTGGGCACCACTTTCGTTGTCCTGGGGGTGCTGGGCGAGGGCGCTGGCGTCAGCGGTCACATCATGGCGAATCGGCGGTATTCCGGTTCGCCGGAGTACAACATGTTTTCTCGCATAGAAACAGTCGGGCAGGCGGTGGCCATCTCGTCAGCGGTTCTGGCCATAGGCTGCTACGTGCTCGATTGGCTTGCAAATCGCAAGAATGTGGAACCCGGTCCACCCTTCATGTTGGAGCCGGCGAAGGTGAACCCATGAAGCGCATCTGGGTTTCAGCTCTCTTTCTGTCCTTTCTCTTCATGGGCTGTGCCAAGGGGAAGCCCGTGCCGTGGACTTCGGTTGCGTCGTCGCGGGACGGGACCAAGCTGGTCGCGGTCGGAGGTGGCTACATCCACACCTCGACGGATTCCGGCGCTACTTGGCGCAAGCGAGGCACATGGGATTTCTGGACTTCGGTTGCGTCGTCGGGGGACGGAACCAGGCTGGTCGCCACAAGCAGAGTCAATCTTGCTGATTTCCACGAAGGTAACGGCAGGATCCTCGTCTCGACGGACTCCGGTGTTTCGTGGACGCGGGCGAACATCTCTCAGTGGAACTGGCTTTCGGTCGCGTCGTCGTCCGATGGAAGCAAGCTGGTCGTGGTCGGAAGTGGTGTTGTCAACACCTCGACGAACTCCGGCGCGACCTGGACCCAAGGAAATTGGCAGGAGGACTGGACTTCGGTGGCGTCGTCCGCGGACGGGACCAAGCTGGTCGCGGTCGCAAACGGCGGCTACATCTATACGTCGACGAACTCCGGCGCCACCTGGACGCAAGACTGGGTGGACGAAGCGACGTCGAACAACTGGACTTCGGTGGCGTCGTCCGCGGACGGGACCAAGCTAGTCGCGGTCGCAAACGGCGGCTACATCTATACATCGACGAACTCCGGCGCCACCTGGACGCAGAGAGGTGTGTCTGACAGCTGGGTTTCGGTCGCCTCGTCAGCGGACGGAAGCAAGCTGGTCGCGGTGGTAAACGGCGGCTACATTTTTGCGTCGGCGGACTCCGGCGCCACCTGGACGTGGAGAGGTGTGTCTGACGACTGGGCTTCGGTCGCCTCGTCGACGGACGGAAGCAAGCTGGTCGCCCTCACATCTGCTGGCCATATCTACACCTCGACGAGTTCGGGCGTGGAGTGGACCAAGGCGGGCGGCGGCCGCGCAGGCGAGACTGGAGGTGTCGGCGGAACCGGCGCAGGCGAAACCGGGGGTGTCGGCGGAACCACCCAGACGCCCGCGGTCGCGATGGACGCGGCCCAGCCGACAGACACGCGCAGCGCCGATAGGCCATCGGACGTTTCGGTTGACGGGAACGGAGGCACCACGGCTGGGGCAATGCTCACCGTGAGCGAGCCATCTGTGGATCTCGGGTCGATTGATGTCGGGAGGAGCGCAACGCCAAAGATGGTCACGGTCTCCAACGCGGGCACCCACGCATCTGGCCCGATCACGGTCTCGGTCAGCGGGGCGGGGATCACGGCCTCGGGATGCTCGGGGATGACCCTTGCTCCGACCGCGACCTGCACGATTTCGATTTCGGCTACCCCGGTAGCGGCCGGGGCGATCAGCGGCAGCGTCTCGGTTTCCGAGGGGACGAGCGCGCCCAAGCTGATCTTGGTATCGGGCATTGCGACGATGCCTGGGCAGTTCAGCCTCACGCCGAGCTCGCTTGACCTTGGCAAGGTGCCGCCCAAGGCAGTTGCCACCGACACGGTGGTCATGACCAACCAGGGGGCCACTGGGTTGAGCGGGATCGTGATCACGATCAACGGCACAGGCTTCACCCTGGCTCCGGCCACCACATGTTCGGACACGCTGGCCGTGGGCCAGACCTGCGACATCGTCGTCAGCTTCACAGGGACGACGGCAGGTCCAGCGTCTGGCAGCATCATCGTAGGCCAGGGCGGCGTGACCAAGACGGTCATGTTGACTGCAACCGTGCAGTCGCCCGCCAAGTTGGCCATGACCCCGGTGACAGCGGCGTTCACCGCGACGGCTGGGTTGACCAGCATGCCAGTCACCTTCTACGTGACCAACTCTGGCGACGTTGTCAGCGGCATTCCGATGGCCGTGCTTGGCGGGCCGAACGCGGCCGACTTCAGCATCAGCAGCAATAGCTGCGTCACGGCTCTCGTGGGTGGCGCGATGGTCTCGTGCCAGCTCAGCGTAGTTTTCTCGCCGAAGTCGGCGACAGCGACAAGCGAGCAGGCGATCCTCACGGTCACCGACTCGGGCCCGGGCGCCTCTTCGGCCACCGCAGCCCTGACCGGCACGCCAATCCTCCCCAGCAACCTGGCTCTGTCGGGCGGTCCCGACCTCGGTACCGTCATGGTCGGCGCTACCAGCGCAGCAGTCACCTTCACACTGAAGAATACCGGCGACAACGCCTCTGGTAGCGTCACCTTGACCCCCTCCGATCCGCAGTTCGTCCTTGTCACTGCTTCCGACACCTGCACGGGCAGGAATCTGCTGCTCAAGGGTGATAGCTGCACCTTCGCGTTGCAGTTCAAGCCCGCGGCCGGGGCCGTGGGCGTGGTGACCGCAAGGATTACCGCCACTGGCTCCAGCACAGCCAAACCCGCCGTCCTGACCATCACCGGCACCGCGGTTCCGCCGGCCACGCTGGTGGCCACCCCCACCCTGCTTGATTTTGGTGCGCTGCCGCTCTTGCAGGAATCGCCTCCGCAAACCCTGACAATCAGCAACAGCGGCGGGGCCCCCACCCGCACTCTGAGCGTGACCAACACCGGCCCCCCGTTCAATATCAAGAGCAACACCTGCTACGGTGCAGTCTTGCTCCCGACTGGGACCTCCAAGAGCTGCAGTATCATCGTGACCTTCACGGCGGTGTCCACGCTGGTTGATGCCAAAGGCAGCGTGAGCGTGACCGACGGTCAGAGCACGGCGACTGCCGTTTTGCACGGGGTCGGCATGAGCCGAGACTGAACCAGCGGAACCGCGGGCGTTGTCATGCCACCACAGCTGCGCTCGTCGCGGCTGAGAACCCGCACCCCTGCGAGACCGGCTCCAATCTTCAGCGTCCAGGAACCCTCCCCGCCGGCAGCTGCGCGAGTTCGAACCCATTCATGCAACGCCCTTGGCCAGGGCGGCGTCCCCAGCGCTTCACCCAGTCTCCACGGCGCGCGCGCCGCTCCAAAAACGCTCCGGCTACCCCAGGCCCGTGCTTGTCACGCTTGCGCGTCTCCGCGTTCTTCCTGCGTACCAGCCGTCCCCTCTAGCCAGCATGGACTCGATGCGGTAGGTTGGTCGACCCGAGCAGGAGCCGCTGCCGGGCCACTCGAAATGAAAGTCCTCGTGCTCACGCCCCAATACCTTCCATCCTGGGGTGGGATTGAAGTACTGGTCGATTCCCTCGCAGAGCCCTTTCGCAAATGTTCCATAGATACAAGGGTCGTCACCGACGACGCCGGCCGGCTAGCGGAGTACGAGATTGTCAACGGCACCCCGGTTCATCGCCTGAGTTTTGCAGCGGCGGTTCGCTCGGGTTTCCCGGGAAAGCCTCTCGCGGTCCTGCAGCAACTTGCCGGCATAGTGGAATCGGAACATCCAGACTTGCTCCACATGCATTGCGCGACCGGATCGAGTGCTTGGTACGTGGACCGCCTCCTCCGCAAATCAACGCGTTCCCTCTCGTTCATCGTGACCCAGCACGGGGTGCTGGAACCGAGCGACCGCTTGAAAGTGGTGCGCGACTTGCTGAGGCGGGCCGACGCGCTGACCGCGGTATCGGACGCTGCTCTGCAGTCCGCGGCGCAGTTTTCCAACCACGATGGGCGTCAAGAGATCATCGCGAATGGGATTCGCCCCTACCAGCAGCCAGCCAGTCTGCCCGGACTGCCCGGACTGCATCGTATGGTGTGCGTTGGCCGGTTGGAGCATGAGAAGGGATTTGACATTGCGATTCGCGCGCTGGCGGTAGCGCGGGCGGAGGGGCTTGATGCCACCCTGACCATCGTCGGGTGCGGGGAGGATCGGCGGAAACTCGAAGCATTGGCGAGTGAACTGGGGCTCGCGGGGTCGGTTCACTTCCGCGGCGCCTGCGACAATGAAGAGACCCGTCGGATCATGGCAGGGGCATCGGTGGTCCTGGTCCCCTCCCGCACACGCGAGGGCTTCAGTCTGGTCGCGGCCGAGGCTGCACTCGCGGGAGTCCCGTGTGTGGTTTCACGCATCGGGGGACTTCCGGAAACCGTCGCCGACGGTGTGACTGGTTTTGTCGTATCGCCCGCCCAGCCAGCGGAATTTGCCGCTGCAGCAATTCGACTGTTCAGGCATGCCTCGCTCGGCGCAGATCTGGGCAGTCGTGCCCGCGCCCGCGCCGGCCTCAAGTACAATCTTGATACCTGCGTAGAACACTACCAACAGCTGTACCTGTCCGTGCTGGCGCGGGCCGCCCGAGGAGCAGGAGTCACATCATGAGCTACGCCATTCACGCCCGCCGCATCTCTCACGAGCGACTTGGCGATGAGGTCATCATCATCAATTTGGTCACCGGTGCCTACTATGCTGGATCCGGCACGGCCGCCGATGTCTGGACTCTGCTGGTACAAGGCGCTTCGATCGACCAGGCGGCGGAGAAACTCGCGCTCGAGTATTCCGGCAATTTTCCGACGATACGCGACGACGTCGAGGTCTGCGTCACGGCTCTGCTCAAAGCAGGCATTCTCGACCAGGCCGATGCAGCGGCCGCGCCTCCTTCGGCGTTGGAGTTGCCGATCATCGCAAGCAGAGAGTGGAAACCGCCGGCCTTCGACGAATACACGGATATGTGGGACCTGATTCAACTCGACCCGATCCACGATGTCGACGACACAGGGTGGCCGCACGCCCTTCCCAAATCCAAGCTATGACTTCGCCGGAAGTTTTTGCGGATGCGGTGGCCGCCAGTTGCGAGGCGGCACTGTCTCGTGTCGGTGCCCGTGTCGAACGATTCTCCATCGGGGCGATGTCTATCAAGCTGGTCGCTCCCTGCGATGAAGCGCGCCCATGGATTGGCCGGGCATTCCTTCCGAGCCCAGTACCTGCGGCCGAAGCACCCGATCGCGAGCACTGCCTTGCGATTTGGGACGGTACCCGCCCGGAGTCCTTGCCACCGCCTCGCCCGTGGGGCCCCACGGCGCACGAGCCCCTTGGAGTTATCGCGGAATACAGCACCGGCACCGTTCGGTGCGCGTTCGACATCCACACCAGTTCGCTGGTCGTGCGCCATGACCGGCTGAACGCATCCTATGTCTGGGTTCCCAAGCTTGCCGACTTGCCTGCTTGGGCATTGGCATCGCCGATGCGCGTGCCCTTGTCTTGGCTGGCGAATGCGCATGGCATGCAGGTCGTGCATGCTGCGGCTGTGGCAATGGGAGGGCGGGCTGTCCTGCTTGCGGGCGCGGGAGGCTCGGGGAAATCCACCACGGCCTTGGCATGCGCGATGGCGGGAATGGCGTATCTTGGTGACGACTACTGCGTCGTGGAACCCGGCATGAACATGGTTCATCTGCTGTATCGGACCGCGAAGCTATTCCAGGCATCGCTGGACATGCTGCCCAAGGCCCGTGCATGGCTGTGCAATCCCAGGCGGGCCACAGAGGAAAAGGGTGTCATCTTCTTCGACTCGTCCCAAGTATCCGTCGTTCCATCGGCGCCCTTGGCGGCGATTGTTCTGCCCAGGTTGGCCAGCGGCGAGCGGACAAGGATTTCCCGGGCATCGCGGCGGGAGGCAATCGCCGCGCTATTGCCCAGTACAATCGGCGGTCTCATGGGGGGAACCGCCGCGACCCCTGGACTTATCCTGAAGGCGATTTCCGGCGTGCCCATATATCATTTGATGCTGGGCACCGACCTCGCAAGTATCACGGACACGATTCGAGCCGTGTCGGAGGCACAGTCGTAACCAGTGGATAGGCAAGTCAGTATCATCATGTGCGTGCGGAATGGCCAACGGTATGTCGCCGAGGCGCTCGACAGCATTGGCAGGCAGGACGTGCCGGGTTGCGAGATCGTTATCGTTGACGACGGCTCGACAGACGACAGCGCCAGAATTGCCCTGGCGCATGCTCTGACCCCAACCGTCCTGCGCCAAGCACCGCTGGGGCCTGCCGTGGCCTTAAACCACGGAATCGCCAATGCTTCAGGCGAATTTCTGACTTTCCTAGATTCTGATGATGTTTGGCCCACCGGCAGGCTAGCTGCCATGCTGGAGGCCCTTTCCGCTGACCCGAGATCCGATGCAGTGTGCGGGAAGGCGGTCAATACCGATGAGAATCTTCGCCCGGTCGCCCAATCGCTGGCATCGAGGCTCCACACGGCGCTCGTCATCCGCCGGGAAGCATTTCACAGAGTCGGCCTGTTTCGCACGGACGTCGCGCACGCCTTCAATATCGATTGGACCAGCCGCGCTGAATTGACGGGGCTACGATTCTCCATGCTGGATAGAGTTGTCCTCTATCGACGCATACACGGCGAAAACATGGGCATCCGCGATCGGGTCGCCGCGCGGCACGACCTGCTTCGAATCGTTCGCGACCACCATGCCCGCAATCGAGGCCCGTGACGTGCAACTAGCTTTGCATGAGGTATGGCTGCTGCAGGCGGCCCTTCATCCGGACCCGGAGATCGCCGCTGCAGGCTGGAGGTCCTGGCACGCGAACGTATCGATTGAAGCCGCGCCCCAGGCTGAAGCTCGCTTGCTGCCGGCGGTTCATTTTCACCTTGGCCAGATCGCGCCGCACTTGGCGTTGCCGCAGAAACTGCGTGGAAAGGCGAGGGCCACATTCACCCAGAACACACTGCGTGCGGGGGATGTCCTGCCCGCGCTGGCTCGCATGGGCCGGCAGATGCCGACGCTCGTCATCAAGGGACTTGCCGCCTGCGTGCGCTTCAATGCCTGGGTGCGCCGGCCCATGGGGGATGTGGATATCCTCGTGCCGTTCGACCGATTGGGGCAGGCGTGTGGCTTCCTGGCCGACGACGGGTGGACTCCGAAGTACGGCATGACCTGGAAGTCTCTGCTTCACCGTACCCCGCTCCGGCGTGACAGTTGGAATCTGACAAAGGGCCGGATGGACCTCGATCTTCACTGGCGCGTGCTGGAAGGTCCTGCCGAGAAGCAGCTTGAGCGGGCAATGTGGGACAGCGCACTGAGTGCGGAACTGCTGGGCGAGCGGGTCTTGCTGCCGAGCCCGGAAATGTCTCTTCTCGGCGCCCTGGTGCATGGATTTCGACAGGGCACCCGGGCGGACGCCCTGCAGACCATCGTGGATGCTGTTGATCTACTGCCAACGTGCAGCCAGGAGCAATTACTGGCTCTCCTGGCACAGGGTGGCCTGAATGGGGAGTTCCAAATTTTGCGGGCGGCACTCGATTCCGCCGGCTGCCCGAGCCCAATCGATGTCGGTAGCTGCGCAGGAGAGTCGGCGAATCACCGGCGCGACCCGAGTCCCGCCACCGCAGGGGCTTTGCTGGGCACCATTCAGGAGCGTAGGGCGTCTCGCGTTCCCCGAAATCGAGAGGAACGCTCACTCCTGCGCCACCCCGACCTCTACCGCGCTTGGGAGGCGCTCGGACGCCTGTCGATCGCGGAGAGGATGCTCCTCAGAGTCTTTGGTCCCATGTCGCGGACCCTGAGGAGGCCCGATGGTGCAACCACGATCTACGACCTCCGTGATTGCGAGGCCATGGACCTGATTGGCGGGCCGGGATGGGGTTGGCCCGAACCCGAGCACACCTGCTTCTGGGCGGATCGCGCTGACATTCGCCTGCTCATTCCTACACAGAGTCGGACCGACCATGTGATCACCATTTCCTTCGCCGACCACCGGCTCGCCAGTCCGGCTGCCTCGTTTGATGTCTTTGCCAACGGGCAGTTCCTGGCCTTCGCAAATTTCAAAGAGCGGCCGCAGCTTGCCGACTACGTGGTATTTGTTCCCGCCAGGCTTCTGTTCGGGTGTTGGATAGAGCTCTCCTTTCGCCCCCGGCCCTACCCCACCGAGCAGGCTGCATCGACGAACTATTTGTTGCGAAGAAGCCTGCCCATCCGCCAGTTGCGAATCGCGACGCTCGCGGACCAGATAGCGGACATCGCCGGATTGAACAGAATCCCCCTCTTGCACGAGAGGATATTGAAGGGTGAAGAGCCCCACAAGAGCCGGTTCGAGCGAATAGTACAAAGAATCCGGGTGTCACCCCACCGCAACGCGGCCCGCTTGCCCGTCGATTTCGACCCGGTTCGATACGTCCTGAACTATGCCGACCTGTTCGAGGCCGAGGTGGATCCGTACGAGCATTTCCTGCTTCACGGGCAGCAAGAGGGTCGCAGCTGGCGCTGACGCAGTAGCTGGACGTCGTTCTTGCTGCCCGTTGCGGCCTCGCAGCGGGGACCTGGCATCAAACCCACTTGTAATACGAAGTCGAAGAATTGGATTCCTTGCTCGGACGCGGGCATGGCCGCCGACGTGGCGCCAAAGGGTCGCCCCGTTCCCCTACCCCGCCGCTGCGCGCGCTGGCGGTGGCTCGTCCTTGGCGCGCGCGATCTCGCCGTGGCACAGGGTGCGGTTGCGGCCGCTGTGCTTGGCCGCGTACAGCGCCTGATCGGCGTTGGAGATCAGTTCCTGCTTGCTCTTCCCGTCTTCGGGATAAACCGCCACGCCCAGTGACAGCGTCGCCCTGAACGCGCCCTTGGCCGAGTCGTGGGTTTGCGCACCCACCTCTTGCCGGATGCGCTCGGCCAGTTGGCGCGCCCCGGTGCGGTTCGTCCCCTCCAGCACCAGCGCAAACTCCTCGCCCCCGTAGCGGGCCACAATGTCGATCTTGCGCGCGCTGGCTTTCAGGATGGCCGCCACCCTCTTCAACACCTGGTCGCCGGTCGGGTGGCCGTGGGTGTCGTTGATCTTCTTGAAATGGTCGATGTCGGTCAGGATGAAGGCCACCCGCATCGGATGGCGCTCGGCCCGGCCCAACATCGCGGAGAAGCGTTCCTGGAAAGTGCGATGGTTGACCAGGCCGGTCAGCCCGTCGGTGGTGGCCTGCTCCTCCAGCGCCTGCACCATGCGGCCGTTCTGCATCGAGATGGCCACCTGGTTCGCGATCACTCCCAGCATCTCGCGCCGGTCAGCGGGAAAGGCGCCCGCCCGCTGCGCCGCCACGGTGAAGGTTCCCATGACCTCGTCCTTGACCAGCAGGGGCAGAACGTAGAGCGACTCGAACCCCTTGAGCCGCTCGCGCGGCTCGAACACGTACGACCCGCCGCGATCCCGCCAGTCACCAGCCGCTGGCAGCGCCAGCTTGTTCTTGACCACCATCGACGCGATCGAGCCCGCGTCGCAGAAAGCCCGGCCCGCCAGTTCGTCGGACCCCTCGCCCACCACACGGCTGATGAGGTGGCTCCCATCGCCGCTTTCAAAGGTCGCGATGGCGGCAAAGTCGAACTCGCACGCGCCCCGCGCTCCCTCGATGGCAGCGTCGTACACCTCGGCCAGGGTCAGCGCCCGGTTGAGCGCCGCCGAGGCCCGGTAGAAGCGCTCGTGCTCGTGCTTGGAACGCTCGACTGCCTGGAACACCCGCTCGGACTGCACGATGCGCATCACCTGATCCGCAGCCGCAGTGAACAATTCCACCTCACCCGCCGAGAACCCAGCTCCCTGCTGGCGATCGCCCACCAGCACCCCGCGCAGCGACAGTCCCTCGGAAACCGGCACGCCCAAGAAAGCCGCTACATCGGCCGGTCCCTGGTAGTAGGGCAAAAGCGACAGCCGCGGCGATTCCAGCAGGCAGGGTCGCCGGTCCTTGATGATGGCGGCAAACACCCCGGCGCGCGCGGACAGCGGCCCCTCGCCGAGGTGAGAGGAACTGCTCGACAGCTCCTTGAATTTCAACTTGTCGCCCGCGCTGTCCAGCCAAAGCAGGGCACAGGTCTGCAGCCCCATCGATCGACGAAGCAGGTCCACCGTGTGCAAGAGCTGCTGGTGAATGGTCTCGATCGAGCCCTGCGACAGCTTCTCCTCTTCCTCGGCCCGCGTGCGCACCGGATGCTCGCAGCTCAGGGCCGACGAGATGAGGCGGAAATCGCGCGCTTCCTCCCGCATGGAAGCCACCTCGGCCTCCAGGCAGCGTCGGCGCTCGCGTCGCTGGCGCGCTACCTCGGCGTGCAAGAAGGCCACGTTCAGCACGGCGAACACCGCGATGAAGCCCGCGTGCCCGGGGAAGGCAGCCGCTGCCCCCGGTGTGGCGCCAGGGCCAAAGGCCATGATGGCCTCGAACCCAAGCGCCGCCGCGGCCAACGGGCAACCGACCGACAAGGGATGAAAGGTCACCAGGAAGCTGACCAATGCGTAGACCAGCGGGTAGAGAGGCGCGGTGGCCCCGCCCACCACAGACAGGAAAACATAGGTCGCCGAGAGCAACAGCAGGCCCATTTCGAGATCGGAAACCATCTCGCGCCCGCGGCTGCGCCGGCGCTCGCTGGTGCCAATGCGCCCAGCCAGCTTCACCGCCAGGGCCGCCGCCAACGCAGCGGCAGCCAACCCACGCGTCCAGTCAGCGCCAGGCTGGCGCAAGTCCGGAAACCAGCCCAGCCACAGAAGCGCGCCCATCGTCGCCACCAGGGCAAATCCCCACACGAGTTGCCAGGCGCGCCGGATCTCGAAGGCTGCACGAGCGCGAAGCTTGGACAGTCTCATCGCCCCTCTCCGAAATCGAAGAGGATCTCGCCCGGCCGCACCCACCCCATGTCGGCGCGGGCCACCTGTTCAAGGGCACGCGGATCCGTGCGCAGCGCCTCGACCTCACGGGCAAGCCGCTCGTTCTCGGCATGCAGGCGGGTGTTGCGGGTCTGGGCCGCCGCCAGTTCCAGGCGCAACTCCAAGTAGCGGGAATACCCGGAACGCGCATAAAGGTGATACGGCGCATAGCCGAAGGTGGCGGCCAGCAGAACAGCCGCCATCCCACGCAGAATCCAGGTTCTTGCTGACCGGGTATGGCTACGCATGGCTAATCCGTCCCATCAGTATGGGGAGGCTACCGAGGAGCGCAATTTTTCGGGTAATATCCTGGCGACAATGCCGTTGCCCTTCCATGGTCCAACCGCGGGAATCCTGGTCATCGGAGAGGAGATCCTCTCGGCCAAGGTCGAAGAGGAGAATGCCCGTTATCTTGTGCGCGAGTTGCGTGCGCTGGGGGTGGCGGTCCGCCGCATCGACGTCATCCCCGACGAGATCGACGAGATTGCGGAAGCGGTGCGCGCCATGTCCAGCCGCTACGACCATGTTTTCACCTCAGGCGGCGTCGGCCCCACCCACGACGATCTGACCATGGCGGCGGTGGCCAAGGCGTTTGGGCTGCGACCGGCGCGCAACTTGGAGCTGGAGGCCAAGATTCGTTCGGCCATGGGGCCCAATCTGCACGAGCGCGACCTGCGCATGGCCGACATCCCCGACGGCGCGCGGCTCCTCTACGGCCCGGAGGGCGACCGCTCGCGCTGGCCGGTGGTGTCGGTGAAGAACGTCTATCTTCTGCCTGGGGTGCCCGAGATATTCCGACACAAGTTCGAGATGGTGCGCGAGTTGTTCCGCGCCGGCCCCATACTCAGTCGTGCGGTCTACTCGCGCGAGTGCGAGGCCGTCATCGCCGCAACCCTCGACGCGGTGGTGGCCGAGTTTCCCGGCGTGGCGATCGGCTCCTATCCTCGGCTCGGCGCTGCCGAATACAAGGTCAAGATCACCGTCGACGGCCGCGACGCAGCCCTGGTGGAATGCGCCACCACACGCATCGTGGAAGGCCTGGGCCCGGCTGTGGTGCGCACGGAGTAGTCATTCCACATGGGCCATCTGCTATAAACCCAGCCGTGTCTGACCTGCCGCCCACCGTCAAAGGAATGAACGACATCCTCCCGCCCGAGGTGTCGAAGTGGCAATTCGTCGAGGAGAAGGCTCGTTCGGTGCTGGAGTCGTTTGCCTACCGCGAGCTGCGCACGCCGATTCTCGAATACACGCCGCTCTTCGTGCGTTCGGTGGGCGAAGACACCGAGGTGGTGGAAAAGCAGATGTACACCTTCACTGACCGCGACGGCCAGTCGGTGTCCATGCGGCCCGAGAACACGGCCAGTGCGGTGCGCGCGTATGTCGCACGCTCGCAATGGAACCATGAGCCGGTGACCCGCTGGTACTATCTGGGCCCCATGTTCCGCCACGAACGCGCCCAGCGCGGCCGTTTGCGCCAGTTCCATCAAGTGGGGGCCGAAGTATTCGGTCTGTCGTCGCCCACCGTCGACGCCGAGATGATCGCCATGCTGGTCGCGCTGCTGGCCGAGATGGGAATCAAGCCAGCCGACCTTGAAGTGGCGGTGAACACCCTGGGCGAGCCCGCGGAACGCGCAAGCTATCGCGAGGTCCTGCGCGGGTATTTCTCCAATCACCTCGACAAGCTGGATGAAGGCTCGCGCCAGCGCCTGCAGACCAATCCGCTGCGCATCCTGGATTCCAAGGATCCCGATATCCAAGCCCTTGCCGCCCACGCGCCGGCGTTGCTGGATGGACTGGGCGAAGCGTCCAAGCGCCACTTTGAGGCCGTGCGCAGCCACCTCAGCACACTGGGGATCCAGAACGTCGTGGACACCAAGCTGGTGCGCGGACTCGACTACTACACCGGTACCATCTTCGAACTGAAGGCCAAGGCCGGCAATCTGGGCGCACAGAACACCGTGTGCGGCGGCGGGCGCTACGATCGCCTGGTGTCGTCGCTCGGCGGTCCCGAGGTTCCGGCCATCGGTTTCGGCATGGGCGTCGAACGCGTGCTGCTGGCTTTGGCCGAGCCAGCCGCGGACTTCGAGCCCACCCTCGCCCTCTTCATCGCGGTCCTGGGAGACAAGGCGCAAGCCTGGGCCTTGCCCGTGGCGCATCGGCTGCGCATGGGCGGCGTTCGCACCGAGATGGAACACCGTCCGGCGAGCCTGAAGGCGCAGCTCAAGCGCGCCGACGCCCTCAAGGCGCGCCTGGCTCTCATTGTCGGAGAAAACGAGCTACAAAGCGGGAAACTGGTCCTGCGCGATCTCGGCACCCGGCAACAGCACGAAGTGACCGAGGCCGAGTTGGAGGGAAAGATCCGCCAGCTGGTGGACTTCTGATGCTGGCTGGTTGACCACAGAGGACACAGAGCCGGACCGGGGAGGAAAGGGTTGCTTTCTGCGCAGTCCAGAACCCTTCCCGGCCGATCTCTCTGCCCTCTGTGGCGAAAGAGCTAACTTGTCCGCTACGATCGCCGGATTCTCGACGACAACTCGAGCACGGCGCGGCCGTGACGGAAGACGCGCACAGCGCCCGAAGTCTGTGACACCACCACGGCGATGGCTTCCGTTTCATGCGTCATCCCGGCGGCGGCCATGTGGCGCGAGCCCAAGCCCAACGGCACGCGCACATCCTTCTCGTCGAAGTTGAGGTAGCGGCCCGCGGCCAGCACCACGCCGTCTTCGCGTAGGACAAAGGCGCCGTCGAGCACAGCAAAAGCGCGCAAAGCGCGGCGCACCTCGGGGCTCAACATGTTGCGCTCGTCTTCAGAATAGCCCTGGAAGGGATTGAGGCTGAGCGGTCGCGATTGCTCCATGACCTTGTTGGAGTCGCCGATGACGAACAGCGCCCCCACCGGACGGCCTTCCCATCCCTCCACGCCGATGGTGACCGCCAGGTCGATGAGCGCCTCCAGAATCTCGGGCTGCACGCCTTCTGAGCGCAAAAAGCCGAAGCCCACGTCTTCTTCATCGGGGCCCACGTTGACCAGCAGAATCGAGTCGGGCTTGCCCACCGGACGCGCCGAAAGCAGCGCCACCACCACGTCGCCCTCGGAGTACAGCCCGCGTGCAATGCCGCTGACCAGCGCCAGCTTCAGCTTCTCGGGCCGACCCAGATCGTACTGCGGCAGCGGGATGACGGGGACGCCGGTGGCCTCGACCACCGCGCGCTGGGCCTCGCTGACCACCGCCTGCGCCAGTTTCTTGCGCGCCCGGGGTTTGCCGCGAAAGACTTCCTCGGGCAGCAAGAGATCGCCCACGTACAGCAGATGGTCGAAGGTTCGCTTCTGGGCCAGCGCGACCGCGACCTTGATCAGCTCCAGATGATTCTGACTCGTCTTTGCCATGACGTTGGTGTTCTCTCCCGAATCGCAATGCTACGCCAGCCCCTCGCGCACGGCCAGATTTCCATCCTGCGCCTGGAATGCTGAATCTTGATACCCACATTGTGATCAACGCCATGACCGGGCAGCTCCGCCCAGCCGAGATCCGACTGCTATCCGCGGATCACTGGGGCATCTCGGACATCGTGCTCTGGGAGATCGGCAAGCTCAGCCAACTGGGTCGTATCGAAATCGACCTCGACGATGCAGACGTAGGGCCTTTTCTGGGGGCCTTGCACGTGTGGCCCATCACTCTCGACATCTGCCGTGCCGTGTGCACTCTGGATTTCCGCAGCGATTCGGCGGACGAGATCATCGCCGCGACCAGCATCGTGCACAAGGCTCCCCTGCTGACCCGCGATCGCGTTCTCCGCAAGTCGAACCTTGTGCCGTTGGCAGGGTGACCATGGCCACGCAGACTCACCGACGCGACTCGGTTCGGTCTCGCCAGGTGACCTGGCCGCGCCCGTGCGCAAGCAATTCGATGAAGCGGAGTTCGGGCAGCCGCGCGAGCACATCGTCGAGATCCGGGGCCTCTTCGCGTCGGGCCAGACCCACGATGTGCTGGCCGCCAAAGTGATACTCACCGGCGGGCGGCAAGGGCGGGCTTGCCAGAAGAAAGCGCGCGCGGTTCGCGAAGGCGTCGGGCATCCACACGAACGATGCGGGCACGTCGGGGATCACCAGGAGGGGCTGTGGCAGGCGCCCCAAGGGCGAGGTGAACTTGAGTGCCAAGTCCAGGTCCTTCACGCCGTTGCGCACCAGAAAAATCGCGTGGCCCGCTTGCGCACCCTGGGTCACGGCGTCGCGGGCCGCGGTCAAGACCGCCCGGCAGCGACGGACTTCGCCCATGCGGGCAGCGGTCGATCCCAGGCCAATGGCCGCCAGCAGGCTGATGGCAAGCACCACGACCGCCGACCCGCGCGCATCGGCGGCCAGGGCCAGCATGAGCATGAGCCCGACCGCGGGCAGGTAGAAATAGCGCGCGCCCACCACCCACCCGGCCGCTGGCAACGGCAGGAGGGCCAGCAATGTCCAGAGGACGGGGAACCACGCGCGTCGGCTGACATGGGCAGATCGCACTGCGAGCACCCCGGCAGCGAGCAGCACGCTTCCGCCCACCAGCCACGCCAGCGCGTCTGGAAACGGCGCGTAGGCCGTCACGGAATGGACCAGGCCCGCGATCATCTGTAACCCTCGTCCCCACCAGGGCGCAACCGGATCATTGCTTCCGCCCAAGCCCCGCAGCACCGCGAACCGTGCGGCCAGGCACGCCCCAGCCAGAAGGAGATGGGGAACCACAGGCACAACACATGCCCGAAGAAACTCTGTGAGCTCCCCTCTTCCCCCTGTGTGCTTAGCCACACGCGGTTGTCGAGTTGAATTCTCGCCTTTGGTCACCGCCGCGAACTTCGCCGCCACGCCAAGCAGCGGCAGAACCAGCGCCGTCTCTTTTGAAAAATACGCCACCGCCGCAAGAACCACCGATGCCGCCTGCCAGCCTCGCGACGTGCGCAGCAGGCAGATCAGCGCAGCCAAAGTTGCCAACGTGGCCAGAAGATCGGTGCTGGCCGCAAACCACAACGCCGCCTCGCGTTCGGCTGGTGCCACCAGAAACAACGCCCCCGCGGCCAGGGAAACCCGAAGCGTGAACCCAACCCCGCGAGCAAGCGCCACGACCAGCGCCGCGCTTCCCGCGTGCAGAAGGAACCCCGCCAGGGCAAACGGCCATTCCCCGCCCTGCCCCGCCCGGTCGAGCAGCCACCAAAGCAGCATGGGCAGGGGGCGGTAGTATTCGCCGCCGTGCATGTCGCGCACAAAGGCCAGGAGCGGATTGGGCTCCAGTCGGGCGAAGGCCAGAAACAAGTAGTCGTCGCCCACGAAAGTGGTGGCGACAGCGAAATCCCAGGCCACTAGGCCCAGCAACACCGCTGCCGCGACGATGACCCTTGCGCGCATGCGAAAGAGAATGTCACCACAGACCGCCTGCCGCGCCCAGGAGAATTGCCTGCCCATTTCCTTGGCGGTGCTAGCATCAGCGCATGTCAACCACAAAGGTGGCAATCGAGATTTTCGATAGCGGCCTGACCTGCACCGAGGCTGTGGCCATGGCTGGGATGAAACGCCTGGGCCGCCAGAGTGACCTGATCCCGCGCATCGCCACCGGCTTCGGCGGGGGACTCAGCCGCACCAAGTCCGTGTGCGGGGCGCTCACGGGTGGCGTGCTGGTACTCAGCGCGGCTTTTGGCCGTGACAAGCTGGGCGACGATCGCGACGTCCTGGTCAGCAAGGTCCAGTCGCTGGTAGAGGGATTTCGAGCGCGCTTCGGCGGCGACAACTGCTTCACCCTCACCGGTCTGGATTTCAACGACCCGGCTGCGGGCGGCATCTATCGTCAGCGCGTGCACCCACAATGCCGCGGTTACGTTGAATACGTGTGCGAGCGGCTCGACGAGCTGCTGTGATGGCCAGCCGTGACCGGAACCTTGCCTCCGCCCGAGCCCGCTTCGGTCGAGATTCGCTTTCGCTCCGGCACGCTTGAGATCGCCGGAATTCCGGCGGCCTTCGCTGGTTTGCCGTCCGCGTGCATCTGGGATGAGCGCACCGCCTGCTTTCGCGCGCCGGCCTCGGTGTACGCGGATCTTGTCAAGACCCTGCGTCGTCTGAAAATCGCGTATGCCGACCAGGCCCGGCGCTACGAGAGCTTGACCGCAGGCGCGGTGGTCCGGCGCGAGCCACGCCCCTACCAAAGCGAGGCTGTGCACGCCTGGGACGCCGCCGGTGGCCGCGGCGTCGTGGTTCTGCCCACGGGAGCGGGAAAGACCCTGGTGGCCCACATGGCGATCGACCTTCGCCGCCGCAGCACCCTGGTAGTCACGCCCACTCTCGATCTCGTACGCCAGTGGTACGACGGCCTGCTGGCCACCTTTGGCGCGCCCGTGGGCATCATCGGCGGCGGCGAGTACGATGTGCGGCCGCTGACCGTCACCACCTATGACTCGGCCTACCTGCACATGGAGAACCTGGGCGCGCGTTTCGGCCTGCTGGTGTTCGACGAATGCCACCACCTGCCCAGCCCCAGCTACTCACTCTCCGCGCGCCTGGCCCTGGCGCCCTTCCGGCTGGGGCTGACTGCCACGCCCGAACGCGACGCCTGGGCCACGCGCCGCCTGGTGCCCGAGAGCAGCGGCGACGACAGCGCGCTGGACGAACTCATCGGTCCCATCGTCTACCGCAAGGACATCGTGGCCCTGTCCGGTGACTACCTGTCGAGCTATGAAACCGTGAGGGTGGTCGTGGATCTGTCGCCTGCCGAGCGCGCGGAATACGCAGCCGAGCGGGCGCTCTACCGGCAGTTTCTCGACGCCAACGGCATTTCCATGGCCAGCCCGCATGGGTGGACCGAGTTCATCATCCGCTCCTCGCGCAATGCCGAAGGCCGGCGCGCCTTCGAGGCCTACCGGCGCCAACGCGCGATCGCGTTCACCGCCCCGGCCAAGCTCACCTATGTGGAACGGCTCCTGCACCAGCACCGCCGGGACCGCGCCATCATCTTCACCCAGGACAACGCCACGGTGCACCTTCTGGCCAGGCGCTTTCTGCTGCCGGCCATCACGCACCAGACCCGGGTGAGCGAACGCAGCGAAATCCTCGACGGCCTGGCCAAGGGCCGCTACACCGCCATCGCCACCTCCAAGGTCCTCAACGAGGGCGTGGATGTGCCCGAGGCCAACGTTGCCATCGTCATGTCGGGCAGCGGCTCGGTGCGCGAGCACGTGCAGCGACTGGGCCGCATCCTGCGCAAGTGCGACGGCAAGCAGGCCATCCTCTACGAGCTGATCGCGGGCGGCACCAGCGAAACCTTCACCAGCCAGCGGAGGCGCGAGCACATTGCTTACCGCTGACCTCGTGCACGTGCGCCGGCGTGGTGACCGTCTCTTCGTGGTCCCGGTCTCGCAAGCGGAACGTCCCCGCGCGCTGGAGTTGACCACCGCGTATCTCGACCTTGCGCGCGCGCATGTCGGTCAGTCTCGCGGCGCCCTTCTCGACGCCTGCGGTGCGGTCGCCGCGGAGCCGCGCGAGCAACGCTTGGCCCGCGGCCTTTTGAAACTGGTGCTCGACCGCTGCGAATTTGAAGAAAGCGCGACCCTGGATCCCATGGCGTTGCGTCGCACGATCTTCACCCGCGCCGCGGCTGCGCGCGCGGCGGATGAGCATGCGGCCTTTGATCGCGCGGCCATTCTGTCTGCGGTGGCGGCCGAGCACAGCGTGTCCAGTGACACCGTCGAACGCGCCCTGTTTGCCGACTTGCCCGACGCGCACATTCTGCGCGAAGCGCGTTTGCTTTCGCCCGAGGCCCTGCTGGCCGAGCACCACCTCGCCCAACTCCAGGCGGTCCTGCTTCGTGCCCTCGCTGTTCGGGCCACGGTGTGGAGTGCGGCACCCGTCGCCTATCGCCACCTTTTTCACAAGCTCAAGTTCCTTCGTCTGCTGTATCGCATTGAACGGCTGCCAAAGAACGCAGGCTATCGGCTTGAGATCGACGGCCCATACAGTCTTTTCGAATCGGTGACCAAGTATGGACTTCAGCTCGCGCTGGCTTTGCCGGCGCTGATGGCGGCTGACCGCTTCACCATCGAGGCAGATTTGCGTTGGGGCCGGGAGCGGCAACCCCTGCGCTACGCCCTGCGCGGCCCAACTCCAGACCAGTTCTCCAACGGAGATGAACCGCCCCATCGCGGACATCAGGTCGAGGAAATGCCCGACGAAGTGGCCGCGCTGCTTGCCCAGCTTTCTGCCCTGCCCGGTCCCTGGCAGCCAGCCGCCTGCCACGCCATTCTCGATCTGCCTGGCGTGGGCCAGTGCGTGCCTGACCTAGAGTTCGTGCATCGGGAAACCGGGCAGACGGTCTATTTGGAAGTCCTTGGTTTCTGGAGCCGCGACGCCGTCTGGAAACGCATTGAGTTGGCGCGCAAAGGGCTGGCGGCCGTGGTCTTTGCCGTCAGCAAGCACCTGCGCGTAAGCGAGGCGGCCCTGGACGACGGGCTGCCTGCCGCGCTCTATGTCTACGCCCGGGTGATGAACGCCCCCGCCGTACTCCAGCGCGTGCAGGAAGTTGCGGCCCGCGTGCCGCCGGTCGGGAATTCGTAGCTCGAAAGGCGGCATTAGTCTGGCAAGATTCCGTCCAAAGGAGCCTTCGCCATGTCCGTCCACCCCTTCGCCACCCTCCGCGGCTTCGCCTTCGCCGGCGCCGCTCTCACGCTTACACCCCTGGGCTGTGCCAATAACCCCGCTGCCGGCGGACCTGGGACCTACCGTGGCGTGCTCGTCGGTGCCACCGAAATTGGGACGATGGAGGTCACGGTTGCAGAGGCGTCGAGCGGCCCGCTTCCCGCCAGCGGGACGATGGACCTGGCCGGCACGGCGGTATCCCTTTCGGGCGCGCTGGACCGGTCCCAGGCCAGCCTCTCGCTTTCTTCGACCGCCGGCCACCAGCTAGCCGGTGTCTCCCGTACCGAGTATGCCCTTGGCACGTACCAAGGTCCCCAGGAATCCGGAAGCTTCGCCCTGCTTCTGGAGGCCGACAGCGGCAGCCCGGTTCGACTCTTCTGTGGCAGCCTGGTCTTGACCTCCAGCACGGGCACCGGTCCGATCCCCTTCGGCGTCGCGGCCACGCCCTCGGGATCCGCGTTTTGCGTCGCTCCCGGATTCGTCTGGTTCGGAGAGTTGGATGCAAGCGGTGCGCTGTCGTGCGAGAACCGCGGCGGGGTGTTCTTCGGGGACGTGAATGCTGAAGACGGCAACCAATGGGGCACCGGCAGCAACTACGGAACCTGGACGGTTGCGCCTTGTGGCGGCGGCGCGCCCGACGGCGGCGCAGACGGCGGCCCAAACAGCAGCCCAGACGCCGGGGCCGGCGAGGACGTCCCTGCCTGAAGTATTCGCGTGACCCTTTCCCTTGCGCGGGTGCAGCTCGGGTTCCCTTGCGCAGCCGGCTGCGGTATAGAGTCGTGCTCTAATCCCATGAAAAACCTTGTCTTGCCCATCCTGCCCAGCGCACGCAGCGCGATTGTCATTCTTGCCATCCTCTTTCCGGCGACCACCGCTGCGGCGGGTGGCGCCGAGCCCAAGAAGGGGAGCAAGCCGCCCAGGGCCGAAATTTCCACGCCCGTGGAAGCGGCGCCCAGCGACGCAAAACCGCCGTCAAGTCCGATAGCCGAGTTGAAGAAGTCTGACAACGCGCTCAAGAAGCTGTTCGCGCGCCGGCCGCCCTCATGGTCTCCCGAATCCGACGCCAAGCGGGACGAGATGCGCAAGATCGTGGTCAGCTTCCTCGATTTCGATGAACTGGCGCGACGGTCTCTCGCCCGACACTGGGACGGGCTTTCGGCCAAGCAGCGAACCGAGTTCACTGCCACACTGCGCGATCTGATCGAGCGCAGCTACATAAAGCAGGTCCACGGATCACCGAACTACGAATTGGTCTTCGACAAGGAAACCGTCGACGGCAAGGATGCCGACGTGACCGCTACCCTGCACACCACGGTGCGGGGCAAGAAGGTGGATGTGGCGCTGGAATACAAACTCCTCGCCAAGGACGGCCGGTGGCTGGTCTACGACGTCATCACCGACGAACAGAGCATGCTCGAGAACTACCGGGCCGAGTTCAACAAGATCATCAACAAGGAATCCTTCGAT
>Ga0182021_10000773_pt1 | contig 35635 bp, 35 predicted proteins | sample 612E3MmetaG_FD_120493 | JGI IMG/M metagenome (GOLD analysis project Ga0182021, IMG submission 120493) | Permafrost microbial communities from Stordalen Mire, Sweden - 612E3M metaG (Illumina Assembly) | ecosystem: Environmental > Terrestrial > Soil > Wetlands > Permafrost | place: Sweden...
AGAATCAGCCGAAAGAACCACCATATTGACTGTATTTTTAGCAGGGCTCATCACAACATTAGGTTACAGCTCAAAAACAGCCCTACAAAAGCTCTCCGAAACTTGAAAAATCTAAGACCCTAATATATTAGATTATTTGGAATTCGGGCATCATTTATACGTTTGTTAAAAACCATTCAGAATTAAGCCATAAAATTTATTTATTAATACTATCTAATTGTCTATTAATAATAGTTCTGTTATGAGTCAATATGAAAATGCTAGCATTATTTTGCAGGAAATATTATAACATACTTAAACAGAATAACACTATTGAAAATCAAGAAAGTTGAAAACAAGGATATGAATAAATAATCCAATTTGATCCCCATTTTTAATAATTATATTTTTTTTTGTTATGACTTAGTAATTCTTTATATACAGTCAAATAGCTCATTGTAACATGTTCCATTGAAAATCGTTCATTAATCCTATTAAATCCCGCAACAGCAATTTTTTTCCTAAGTTTTTCATCTCTCATCAGGAGTAAAATAGCTTTAGACAACTCTAAATCATTTTTTTCTGGTATTAATAATCCTGTTTCTTTATCTTTTATTATATCAATAATACCACCAACGTTTGAACCTATTACTGGAAGACCACAGGCCATAGCCTCCAACAAAACCACACCTAGACCTTCAGTATTTCCCTCCGAATCCACCACAGAAGGAAGAACGAAAAGATCCGATAAATTGTATAAACACAATAATTCATCATCCGAAACATTCTTTATAATTTTAAAATTATTTTCCAATTCTAAATCTTTTAAAAGATCCTTAAGTTTTTTCTCCAGCGGACCAGAACCAACTAGGGTTAATAGAACATCATTATGCTCCTTTAAAACCTCTTTAATTGCCCTTATAAGATATTCAAAGCCTTTTCTTTCTATTAAATAACCAACTGAAAGTATTTGGAATATATTTTCATCTTTTGATATATCTAAAGGCCTATAAAAATTAGTGTCAACTCCAAAAGGTATTACCTCAAAATTTTCTTTCTCCATGCCAGCTTCCAAACATGAACCCCGAGTGGCCGAGCTATTAGTTATGGTTTTAATCGAGTTATTAACCAACCATTTAAGGGCAAAAAAAGTATGGTAACGCTTAGATAGATATACCTCCTCTCCATGTACAGTATTTATATAAGGAATTCCATATAGTTTTTTCAAAAATAAAGCTCCTAAACCATTGGGAATGGGCCATTGCACGTGAATAACATCCATATCTTTAAATTTCAAAGAATTCACAACATTAAAGAAAAGAAAGCTTAAGACCTGAATTTTAACTAGGGTTCCTTCTTTGACATTATCTATCATCCCTGATCTTCCAGCTAGCCTTTGAAATCTTTTAGGATAAAAATAGTTAAATTTCTCCACATTTATTCCTTCAAGATTATATTTAGTTTTTCCACTAGCAAAAGGAGCAAGAACATGTATTTCATGACCGTGTTTACTTATTCCCTTCATCAATCTATGTACAAAAATTCCGTGAGGATCATCCTCGAATTCAGGATAAGCAGATGTTATAACACCAATTTTCAATAAATTCACCTTTCTATTCTTCTTTATCCTTTATTAGTGTTTATTTATTTAATAGTTTTTTTTTCATAAGTGATAATAATCAAAAATATAATGAATAAACTCGATTATCATGAGTTATTTTGATCTTATCCAGTATTTAAAGAATAATATTTAGATCTATTCTAAGTTGACATATATAAATTGGATTTAACCAATAATTAAGATATTTCAATCATTTTTAAATTACTGGTAAAAATTATTTATTTTTTGTTGCTGAAAATATAGTTTTCATTATAAAATGAATTGAAATTGTATCTCACATTTTATCGACTAATAGTATTTTTTTTCCAGGTTTAAAAGGACTAAAAAATTAGTTTAACAATAAAAAAAAATAGAATTAGTGAATACTAAAAAAAAATTAAGGTGAGAACTAAATGGATTCCTCTATTGATATTGTGAAGCAGGATGTTGCTGCGGCTTTGGAGTATTTTAAGAATAAAAATTTTGAATTTTTAGGAATAATGGGTAATAGGATAATGAGTAACCTTTTAATCTGTGGAGAGAAGGATTTGATGGTAATAGGTTATATGATTAAAGAAGTATCAGATGAATTTGATTTCATCCAAAAAGATGATGCCATTAGATTAAACGGGTGTATGGATGCGGGTAAGCAATTTATACAGAATATATTAAATATGGTTTCACTTGATGATGAATTTAGTCAAGAAGGGATTTGGAGGGATTATTATAATTATAAAAGACGTATTGTAGAGTTTATTCCGACTGATGTTGAACTTTCATTTTATCGGAAGAATTCCGGTTTCACAAGGAAAACTACTACTTTTCTTATGCATTTTCTTCTTTAAAATAGAGTTTTATTATTAGAGAATTATAATAATCTCTTGGTTGGGATTTTAAATGAAGAGAATCGTGTGATTAATTTATATGGGTTTGATAAAAGAGATTTAATGTTTTATATGCTTATTAAAGCTTTTTTAGAGTATTACAGGTATCTGTTAGCTTTTAAAATTGTTAGTAATGTGGAGGGGAATGTTATAAAGAATAAAATTTATCCTTTTGTGGATGAAATTACTAGTTTACCCACGGAGTTTGCAGAGTTATGTAGAGTGTCTAATATTATTTTAGGGAATTTGGGTTATCATACTAGGATTTTTTACATTGAAAATAAGGATCCTGAAATAATATTAAAACATAAATTTGAATGAAAAACTCTTTTTTAGAACATATGGAGGATGTTGAAGGGTTTGAGGTAAGTTGCTGATAATAGGACGATGTTAAACAATAATACGATTATGGATAGTAATATAACGTATTCTGTGAACCTGTTGAATGGTACTTCGAAGTCTCTGCGCCTTGAATCAAGGTAGTAATAAGTGAAGGGAAAGAGTACTATGGTTTGAGGTATCAGAATACTGAAGAATTCAATTAAATTTAATGTTAAAACAACTCCTGTTGTCAGGAACTGTATTAATACGGGTATGAATAGTGTAGAGACGAATGTAAGCATCATCACTGAAAAGACTGGGAAAAAAATGATGTATATAGATTTATTTGAAGCTGAATATGTCAGATGGAATGTTACTTCTGGGTTTTTAAGTACTTCAAACTTATTATCATAATCTTTTTCATTTATTAGAAGGTGGTAAATCTCATTCCCCTCTATTTTCTCTTCGTATTTGATGTTTAATTGTAATTCTCCTATGTCATTGGGTAATTCGTAATATAGTTTGGGACTGGAGTTTGTTTTATCTAATTTCATCCCCTTGGGGAGTATTATAGAGTATTCATGTTGGGTGGGTCCATCGATTCTAGTGGTAGATGTGTATCCTGTAGGATTTATCCAAGGTTTTTGGAATTGTTTTTTTTCAAATCCAGCTTCTATATTTAAATACTCTAATTCTAATTTAACATGTCTTAAATCATTATAGGGATCCATAGCTTTAGGGTAACTATTTAATTCTCCTAAATTTACAGTTAGAACCACGAAACTTGATTCTCCAGAATTGGATAAAGGAGAAGCTATAAATGGTAGATTCGTATTTAAATCCCTTCTTTTAATATTCAATTTTAAAAAGTTTTTTAAATGTATGTCAATGAATTGTTGATCAGTGTATAAATCCATTACTTCCATTATTAATCTGCCTTTAGTGGGGCTTACTCTGTCTTCGAAACACCAGCTAGATTGTTCTTTGATTAACATAATATTCTATTAAAAGGAGGATTTAATTTTTTTTAATTATTTCTTCTCTTATTATTTATTAAATTTTTAGAATCCACTTTTTTATTTATTTTATCTTGAATTATTTTTATAGTACTTACACTGTCTCCGTAAGCGGTTCCAATATATTTAATCTCAGCATCCAGTGTTTTTAAATTATGACCAAAACGTAACATTATTCTTACATTCCTGTTGATTTGATAAATAAATATTTTTATGACAATTTACAAAATTTATCGTTAATGGATGATAAAATCTTTAATCTAGGTAAATGATATTAATTTTAAATAATATTAATTTTTCTGATTTTGAATCCCATCAACGAGCTAAAAATAAATTCATTTAGCTATGAAACCCAAGAAACCAAATCTACCATCACTATATAATTGTATCTAAAAGATTTTAATTGAAATTAAAGATTCTTTAAGAATCTTTGAAGAAAGTACGCTGAAATTTTTTATTACTAATTTTAATCCCCAAAAAATAATCGAATTTAGTTAAAAGAGGACCTTTTGTTATTGCACTCTTTTTTGATGGTTAGGGCAGAGGTAAGTGGTACGACCCCCTACTTTCAATGTTGTTAAAGCCCCTCCTTGGGGGCATTCTCCACCTTGATAACGATGTGCTAGTAAAAAGTTAGATGGCATACTATGAGGCGAGTCTTGATACTCTATAGCTTTATTTAAAACCATTTTCATATCCTTGAAAAGATTTTCGAGATCATCTTTTTTTAGTTTATCCGCTGTGGTTAATGGATGTATTTGACTCTGATAGAGGATTTCGTCAGCGTATAGATTTCCAATTCCTGCTATAAAATTCTGATTCATAATAAGGGATTTTATTATACCTTTTCTATTTTTGAATAATTCTTTAAATGTTTTAAAATTTATTTCCAATGCATCAGGCCCTAAATTTTTCTCTCGTATGAAATTATCAGGATTCTTGGTTAATCCTATCTTACCAAATTTTCTCATGTCATCAAAAGCTAGTTCATCTGCGTTTATAAATTGTATTAATAATCGTATGTGATTAGAATAATTTTTTGTGGAATTCTTTGGAGAGTATTTAAGGTATCCAGTCATGCCAAAATGTATTATCATAAAATAATCATTACTAAGGTGGCAGAAAAGATATTTTCCGTATCTCCAGCTGCCTATGAATTCTAAACCTGAAAGTGTCTTACGAAGTTCATGAGGCGTTGTGTTTATTAAGATTTCCGGACTCCTGATTTCAACTTTTTTTATTTTTTGATGCAGAGCTGTGGAGTCAAAATAGTTTTTAAAGATTTCAACACTAGGTAATTCGGGCATTAAATTTTCACCTTCAAACTTAATTTAACAAAAATTAAAATAGCTTTAATCTAAGATTTATTATATAATTATAAGATTTTGACTTATAAAAAAAGATATGCCTATATTATAACTAATAATAAGATTTTTTTTTGGAATTTAAGATTCTAATAAAAAAATTTTAGATTATTAAAAAAAATTATATTTATTAATGAACAAGAATAAGATTTTTTTTTAAACACTGACGAGTGGTTCAGTTTCAATGGTTCTTATGGATTCGATTTTATCTACTAGTATTTTTATACTTTCATTTAAATCAGTATCATCAATTTCAGTGGTGTATACTATTGAAACATCCTTGATAACATTTTTAATTGGATAGCTATTTTTTTCGTTATTATTAGTGAGTATAATGTAGGGTAATCCTTCTTCTTTTATAGAGTTAGCTGTTTTTAATTCCGTTTTAGTTTAAGCCTGTTTCGTCTATTATTATAATTGTTCCGGCTATTCTTTTTGATAGTAATAGTGTGCATGAATTCAAATCGTTCAGATGATGGGGGCTCTGAAGAAATGAATTTTCAGGTCTTCAATAACTGTAGTTCCATATTCTATAACTAATGTTTTAGCTGTTTTATCTTAGATGTTAGTAATAGTTTTATTGTAAGATGCTCTCATACCATAACCTTTTTTTTCTTTCAAACAAATTACCCCCACTTATAAAGTAATTTTGATTATTTGCTATAATTCTTTATTTTAACTATTTCTACGTATGGATGTGTTTTAACGAATTCTTTGTAAGGTGATATTAATTCCAACAGGATTTCTAGGGCTTTCCGGATACTTTTACCATCTTTAGCAATAGTAGGAATTATCGGAGCATCAACAAAGTCTATGCGAAGTTCTTCATTTTTTAAGTCTTGTTTATTGGCAATGATGGCGTAAGGTATGTGTTTCTGGTTTATGGCTTTTATTAATTCTTCATCAGACTTGGTAATGCCTTTTGTATTGTCTATGAATATAATAACTCCATTTATGTCTTTGAACAGGGAATATTGCATAAATTTCCATTTTCGCTTTTCCGAGGGACTTAAAAGATGAATTTTTCGATTTTTGATGATTAAACTTCCCTGTTCCAGATTTCGGGTTTGTAATAGTTCATCACATACATTTTCCATTGCCGTGGTTTTTCCAGAGCCTGGTGCTCCCATCACTAAAATTTTTTTTATTTCCATGATACCACTCATTTTTTGTATTTTTTTTATTCAAAAAAATCTTCAATTTTTTTCTCTTCTCATCAATTCAATTATTCTCCAACGAATTATTTAAAAGTTACTATTTGCGTATAAATAATCACATTAAGTGATTAAATAATCTTATCAAATATATTCATAACTAGTGTTATATCTAATAAAGTTCTTCATGATTGTAAAAAAATCTCAAAATAAAATTTTACTAATGAAATCCCAAGACCCTCAATAATATAAATTTTTAAAAAGATAGAAAAAATAAAAATAAAGTCAAAAAAAATGGAAGAAAAAAATGGAATTTATGGTGGAATAATCAAATTAACTTTAAAAATTTAGATATCCATCAAATATTCCTATTATTTTTCTTTCCTAAAATCTATTTTTTTTGCAAAGTTAATCTATCCCGCCTCCAAGATAGAATTAACTTTTTAGACTGCTTTTTCTCCTCGTTCACCGGTTCTAATCCTAACAACATCTTCAACAGCGGATATAAATATTTTCCCATCTCCAATATCTCCGGTTTGAGCGGTTTTAACAATAGTATCAACTACTTCTTCAACTTCCGCGTCTTGAACGATGATTTCCAGACGAGTTTTAGGCAGTAAATCTATTCGGTAATCACTACCCCTATAGCTTTCTGTGATTCCTAACTGTCTTCCCCGTCCTTTTACTTCAGTCACCGTGATTCCATGGCATTTAATTTCTTCCAGTGCCTCTTTCACTACATCAAGCTTGGATGGTCTTATTATGGCTATTATCTCTTTCATACTAAATCACCCCCTAAATCCTGTAACCTGACTCCTCGTGTAACTGAGTGTCAAGTCCTTCCAATTCTTCTTCAGGCGTTACCCTTAGACCAATGGTTTTATCCAACACGAATGCCAAAACTAATGTCCAACCACCAGACCATGCTACAACTGTTAAAATATCGATTAACTGCCATACCATCTGCATAGGATTCCCATAGAATAAACCCACTCCTAAGGGATTAATGAATGGTGCTGCGAATAAACCTGTGGCGATGGCTCCCCATGCACCAGAAACTCCATGTACAGCAAATACATCCAGTGAATCATCATATCCAAAGCGTGGTTTTAACCATGTCATTGCATAATATGAGAAGATTGATGTTATGAATCCCAGTATTAATGCTCCAGTTACTGTTACATAACCGGATGCAGGAGTTATAGCAACTAAACCACATACTGCACCAGTTATTGCACCGAGTACTGTAGGTTTTCCCGTTTTTATAATATCAATGATCATCCAAGATATCATAGCTGCAGCAGTGGCTGTGTTAGTTACTAAGAACGCTGATGATGCAAGACCTCCAGCTGTAAGTGCGGATCCAGCGTTGAATCCGAACCAACCAAACCATAATAATGCAGCACCTAATACTGAGTATCCTAGGTGATGTGGTAATAATTTAGTGTCTTTCCTTGTGCCTAAGTATATACACAGGACTAATGCAGCTATACCACAGTCAAGGTGTACAACAGTACCTCCGGCAAAGTCGAGTGCACCGATTTTTGCCAGCCAGCCTCCACCCCACACCCAGTGGGATATTGGTACATATACTATAGTAATCCAAAGTGGAACAAATGCTAGCCAAGCTTTGAATTTCATCCTACCAACCACAGCACCAGATATCAGCGCCACGGTAATGGCTGCAAACACTAACTCAAATGCAGAATAAATAGTTGTTGGTATGGTTGGTGCTAATGGGGCTAGTTGACTGGAATCTATTCCGTTGAATAATAAATTAGCTCCATTACCAATTAATCCATAAACATCAGTACCAAATGCGAATTGGTAAGCGTATATAACCCATATAACACTTGTAATAGCGAAGGCTATAATCGACATAAATAGGGTGTTTAAAACGTTTTCTTTTTTCACCATACCACCGTAGTATAATGCTACTCCAGGAACTGTCATAAGCATTACTAGGGCAGTGGCGGTGAGCATCCACGCTGTATCACCAGAATTAAGAACAGCAGTAGCTACCATAATGATTTTCCTCCTTAATTATATTAGGCAATTTAAATTTTTATTAATCTTTTCTAAAAAATTAATTATATTTTAGAAAATTTTTATAAATTATGTTTAACTTTTAATTCTCTGTAAATTTTTTATTTTACAACTAATTCTGAAATGAATGGTTCTAAAATAGTTCTTTGAAGTTTTTAGTAGTTTCCGAGTTTATTGTATTTTTTTATTCAATTTCACCTCGCTTTTTAATCAATTTTCCCATTTTTTTTATACCAACCTAACCGGTTGTAGGAAACATACTTCCGGTATTCTAAATTTAAATCCTTGATCTAATATAAATGTTTCGATATCAATACAATTTCATAAAAAAATCTATAATATTATGCATTAAAATAAAAATTAAAAAAAAGATAAACAGAATTTATATGGCTTTATTTCCTCTTTCACCGGTCCGGATTCTCACCACGTCTTCCACATTTGATATGAAGATTTTACCGTCTCCAATATTTCCTGTTTTTCCTGTTTTTACAATACTGTTAATAATGTCTTCCACGTCTTCATTCTTGGTAACGATTTCGATTTCGATTTTAGGTAATAAATCCACTTTGTAATCTCGTCCTCGATAGCTTTCAGTTATACCTAATTGTCTTCCTCGACCCTTCACATCCTTTACAGTTATTCCATGACATCCGATTTCTTCTAAAGCTTGTTTCACGTCTTCCAGCTTATTTGGTCTTATAATAGCGATTATCTTTTTCACAAATCCCACATCCTCGAATATTTGATTCTAAACAAGTAGAATTATCTGAGCACTTGTCATTTATAAATAATTATGACAGTCTGTAACCGGATTCCTCGTGTAGATTAATGTCTAATCCATTTATTTCATGCTCCTCTTTCACCCTTAGACCTATGGTTTTATCTATAACCTTACCGATTATGAGGGTCATAATGAGTGAGTAGGCTCCGATTGCTGCAATTGCTAGAAGTTGGATACCTAATTGTGATGGATTACCATATAATAAACCACCTTTAATAGTACTGTTTATTGCTGTAGTTGCAAAGATTCCAGCACCTATGGTTCCTACGATACCGCAAACTCCGTGAATTCCAAATACGTCTAAAGCATCGTCGTATCCCAGCCTAGCTTTGAGACTTGAAACCGCGTAGTAAGCGAAGAAACTGCCGAAGAATCCGATGATTATAGCAGCTGTGAAGTTAACGTAACCTGCAGCAGGAGTGATACATGCAAGACCTGCTATTGCACCGGATAATGCTCCGAGAAGTGTTGGTTTTCCAGTTTTAAGTTTATCCATTAACATCCATGTCAACATACCCACTGCAGCGGCGGAGTTGGTTACGATCATTGCTGATACTGCTAGATTGGTTGCTCCTAAAGCTGATCCAGCGTTGAATCCGAACCAGCCGAACCAGAGAAGACCTGTACCAAGAATGGAATATCCTAGGTGATGGGGTAATAATTTAGTATTTTTACGTACACCTATTAGTAGTACTAATGCAAGGGCTGCCATTCCACTGTTAAGGTGAACTACGGTACCTCCTGCAAAGTCAAGGGCACCCATCTGAGCGAGCCATCCTCCGCCCCACATCCAGTGTGCTACAGGTAAATATACTAGTGTTAGCCATACCGGTATGAATGCTAGCCATGCTGAGAATTTCATTCTCTCCACGATGGCACCAGATATTAGAGCGACTGTAATGGCTGCGAATGTCATCTGGAATACTGCATATAATCCTTTAGGTATAGTGGGGGCATATGTTGATAGTACATTCGATTCTACAACATTATTAAAAAAAGGATTGCTTAATGTCCCTAAAATTCCATTTATATCATGGCCAAATGCTAGATCGTATCCGTAAATGAACCATAAAATACTAACAATAGCAAATGCTACAAAAGAAAGGAATATAGTATTTAATACATTTTCTCTTCTGATTAACCCCCCATAAAAGAGTGCTAAACCAGGAATAGTCATCAAAATTACTAACGCTGTTGATATAAGCATCCACGCTGTATCTCCAGAGCTAAGTACTGGATCCATAAGTAGTTTCCTCCATTTAATTTATTTAAATTAATTTAGTTGGTTTGGTTGATTTCTAAAGAATTCAAAAAATGCGTAGTACTGATATTTTCTATAAAAATTTTTTTATTGGATTTTATCCCGTTATATTGGATAAAAGTTTTGTTTTCGAATTTTCTGCATTTTTTTATATTCTTGAAAAAAACAGATACAGGAAATATGCATCCGTTTGGAATAGGATATAGGAAACCTAATTCCGTTAAACTAATTTTGGAAAAATAGTATATAACACTTATGGTTTAAGTTCATGAATATTCATGACAAATCAAGTTTGAAATAATCTAAAAAAAATCTAAAGTAAAGAAACCATGAGACATTAATGAATTCAAAAAATTAATTAATACTTCTAAAAAGGATGTTCATAGAATTAGAGTTACATTAAATCTAAATGTGGATACTTTAATAAAAAAATGGTAAAAAAAAGGAATTTTTTAAAAAAAATTAAAAAAAGTTATTTATAAGCTATAGGCGCCTCTAAACCTGCCATTTTAACTCCAGTAAGCGCGGATGATTCCACCGTCAAAGCACGTAAATCATCCTTCTCCAATTTAAGGATATCCGTATTACCTGCCTGTTGGGTTAGCATAACAGCTTCTTCAGTCATGGCTTCTATATAACGAGCTACTCTTTTACCACCCTCCAAGTAATCTAAGCGTCTTCTAAGCTGAGGATTCTGTGTGGCAATACCTTTTTTGCAAGTACCAGCATAACACATTTGACAAACCCTGCAGCCAATTGAAACTAAGGCAGCAGTTGCAATATACACTGCATCAGCACCTAATGCTATTGCTTTAGCCATATCAGCACCGTTTCTAATACCACCACCAGCGACTAAATTCACTTCTTCCCTTAGATTAATATGTTTAAGTGCTTCATCAGCTTCTACGATAGCGGCGATAGTGGGAACTCCTGAATGTTCGGTGACTATATCAGGCCCGGCACCTGTTCCACCTTGCATACCATCCACCACTACTATATCTGCACCGGCTTTAGCTGCAATCTTAACATCATCACTCACCCTTCCAGAGGTAAATTTCACGATGATGGGCACTTTCCAGTCAGTTATTTCTCTTAATTGAGATATTTTCATGCTCAGATCCTCAGGTCCTACAATATCCATGTGTCGAGCCGGACTCAGGGCATCGGTTCCTTCAGGAATCATCCTGATCCGAGATACGTCAGGAGTTACTTTTTCACCTAAGAGATGACCTCCCATACCCGATTTAGCGCCTTGACCTATTTTTATTTCCACTGCTTCGGAGTTATTCAAATAAGCAGCGGAGACACCAAAACGGCCGGAAGCATATTGCGCTATAAGTTTCGTTGCGTATTTCCTCTCTTCAGGGAGCATTCCTCCCTCCCCAGTGTTAGTGGCGGTGCCTGAGAGAGAGGCACCCATAGCTAAGGCTATTTTAGCTTCTTTACTTAGCGCACCAAATGACATGGCGGCGATCATTATAGGAGTATCCAGTATTAATGGGTTTTCAGCGTATCGCGTTCCTAAAACTACCCTAGTGTTACACGGCTCCCGGTATTTGTCAATGGGTGGTCTAGATACTTGGGCGGGTATAATAACTAAGTCATCGAAGGTTGGGATTACTCGGGTTGCTCCGCAGCCACGGACCTTGTAGCTTCCTTCAGTGGATTTTCGGTTGATTTCGACTAGATCACTGAATGACCATACATTTCTACGATCTTCTGGTACAGCATTCACTTCTATAGCATTGTTGGGACACATTTCCTCGCATATCCTACATCCTACACAGAGTTCATGATGCAATGGATATGGTTCATCATCGATTATCTCGTAAACTTCCTGTGGACAGTTGTTGAGGCAGGAGTAGCAGTTTTCACATAATTGCTCATCTCTATTATCGCACATGTACCAGCAGCAGCCTGGTCGGTTGAAGTTTCTCCTGCATAGTTCTTTGTTTCTTTCTATTTTAAATGGCAATTTTTACTCCTCCTTACTATCTTTAAGGGATTTAAGAGGTTCGAATATTGGACATGCTGCATATTTAGTACCTGATGCACTTAACACGTCGGCTAAATTGTTTGTTAATTTAGCTTCAGGTTTCCATGGATGGGCTTTGTTTTTATCAACAACAATTACTTCGTCAACCATTTTCTGTGAAAGTGCATAGTTTAATAGTGCTGTAGCTACTCCTCCATCCTGACCTTTAATCATAGGTGCTTGGGCAGATACTATTTTCAGGTAGTCTCCTAATGGCTTGTTACTCGTGTTTATACTTAAAATGTCTTCTGAGAGATATGTGCGTGGACACGTTACATAGCAGAGATTACAGTCTTCTGGGCAGTTTCCTTTTAGTTGTGGTTTTCTATCTTCTATAGTAACTATATTTTCTGGACATGCTAGTACGCAGGCTCCGCAGAGCACACAGGCTCCTACATCTATAACATCACTTTTGAGGTCGATGAATTGGCATTCCCTTACTTCTTCTTGGAATTCATCTCTAGATATATGTCTCCTATATAAAACAGGTCTTCCTACTTTTTCTCTTTTTTTAATCTCCTCTTCATTTTCCTTCTTCTTCTTAGTGGCTAATTTTTCAATAATTTTCAAACCAGATTCGGTTAAAGGTTTCGTTTTTATATAATTATCGTTTTCAGCATTTTTTAAAAGCTTTAAGCCTTTTTCAGTTCTAATTATAACTGTTGACCATTTTTCAGGTGAACCCACTGAACCTACAGATATGTCGGAAAGTTCGGATGAAAAGTCCATGCATACCTGGCAATTTTTACGCATACAACTTCTGGCTTCTTTTAAGGGAATCTTAACTAAACGATCTTCAGTGAGGTAAAACCAGAAATTATTCTTTTCAACTCTGCATTCTATTACATCCTTCATATCAGCATCATACTTCTCCAGTAATTGTTTCATATAACTGTATGAGAAGTTCTCCATACAGAAAAGCCCTATTTTGATATCCAGGGGTGATTTACCGAGATAATCCGAAAAAGTATCCATCTTCGCTGCAGCTATCATATGACAGGGTGTTCCTACCAAAGCTACTTTCCCTGTTTCTTGGTTATTCTGATCCATAATTCATCCTTCCTCAGATTCTTTACCATAGAATGGTCTATTACTTCGCGGAACTATTTTCTTGAAATTTTTGTAATCATCTTGTGTTAATTGGAATCCGTAGTTAGTTAAAAGTTCATAAAGTTCTTCTTTGTCTTTATCATTAATTTCTTCAACTTTAGCATTTTTCCCCAGACTTTTAATGTCTCCCCTGACATAAATAGCTCCCCTTATGATGGATTCACCAGCATCATCTGATATATTGCCTAGGATAATTATACGACCTCCCATCATGAAAAGTCCACTCATGAATCCGGAGTTACCTCCGATGATGATGGTTCCGTTTTTCATTATTTCACCAGTTCTGGAACCTACATCTCTTTTAACTACTACTACTCCACCATATATTCCCTGACCCACACCGTCACCCGCGGATCCGTCAATTATAACCTCTCCTTCCGTCATGTTATCTGCGGGGAACCATCCCGCGTTACCATTAATATGTATTTTTGCCCCGTGAATCATAGTCCCAGCGAAGTATCCTGCTGAACCATCTATTAATACTTCTACAGGTTCCGTTAAACCAGCAGCAATGTAATGCATAGCGTTTGGATTTTTAATAATAATTTTATCATTTTCTTTAGCAGATTTTTTTATGACTTGGTTAACTTCACGTGGTGTTTTATGATTAGCGTTAATTTCAAATTCCTTCATTTAAGATCGCCATCCCTTCTTACTACTACTACTTTATTTTTATTTCTAATCCCTGTGAAACCTAGATAGTGTAAGCCCTAGCTTCTCCTGGTGAGATTTGTTCTATGTCATGAGTATCCATCACTTCTCGAAGGGCTACTTCTTCAGATGCTATGGCGAATAATTCATCATTTTCAGCGAGAACTCCTGGCCTGAGACCTAACTGGTCTTTAGCTATTCCCACCCCATTAGGAGTGCCTACTATATAAGAAAATGGCCCATCCATGTCTTTTACGGATTGTTCTAGAGCTTCTTCTAATTTATATCCTTCTTTCAATTTATCGGCAATATAATGGACAATGCATTCCGTATCATTTGTGGTTTCAAAAATATGACCTTTTCTTTCCAATGGGTCTCTTATTTTCCAGTAATTAGTGATCTGACCATTATGCACCACAGTGATATCAGGTATAATGTAACTTTGAAAGGGATGAGCATGATAACGGTCAACTATACTTTCTGTGGAGAACCTGGTATGACCTATGCCATGAGTTCCCTGTTTAGAGTTAGTGTCATATCTAGCGGCAATATCCTTCACCAAACCTACATCTTTAATCATCTCAAATGAATGGCTTCCGTTAAGCACTATAACATCGTTTATCTTATCAATATCCATTATAAGTGGTTTTAACTCGATAAATGAATTAAGTGATACTTTACATCGGTATATTATATAATTCTCCACGGAGGGAATTATCTCCTCATTTTTTATTGGAGTTAAAGTATTAACCGTGTCTTTCACCTGTTGTAGAAGACCTGGTTTCTCTTTAACCTCAATATTTAGAAGGTAATCGTCTTTCATTAAACCAAGACCCCCATATATAGCGAATCCTGCTGAGTCTGGCCCTCTGTGTTGTAGGGCATTCAGCATTTTGGTTAGAGAGTCTCCTACTGGGTGGAGTTTCCCATCTTTAAATACTACTCCTGCTATTCCACACACTTTAACACCTCCTTTATGAAATATTCATGGATTCTGGTATCTTCTACAAGTTCAGGGTGGAAAGCTGTTGCTATATACCTTCCCTCCCGTACAGCTACTATTTTATCTTCAATTTTAGCTAATACTTGTACTCCATCTCCTACTTTGCTAGCGTAAGGAGCTCTAATAAATATTCCCTTAAAATTTTGATCAAATATTTTAATTACTTCTTCAAAAGAAAGTTTTTGCCCTCCAAATCCATTTCTTTTAACATGCATATCAATTAAACCTAAAAGAGGTTGTTCATAGCCTGCCATTCTACTAAGAATCACCATTCCGGCACAAGTGCCCATAACTGGCATTTCATAGTCTTTTATCACCTGATCGATTCCTTCTTCTTTTAGAAGTTTACCGATAACAGTACTTTCGCCGCCGGAAATTATTAATCCTTGACATTTTGAAACTTCACTTGAAGTTTTGACTTTCAATACTAGAGCTTGAATCTTCATTTTATCTAAAGCTTTCTGAGTGATTTCAAGATGTTCCTGTACATCTCCTTGTAGGTCTATGATTCCTATTTGTATCATATCATTTCTTTCCTTTGAAGTGAATATTTTATCATCGATATTTTGTAATCTGATAATATTTGAAAAATCTATAATATAAAGTTAAGGGAATTATATTTCCGCTGCTATATTTAGAAATCTGAAGATAATTCATTAAATCAAATTTTTTTTATACAATGTTCAGTATTAGGGTCAGTAAGTATAGTTTAACTGAACAATTATATAAATGTATCTAACCTAGATTCTTAAAATCTAATTTATCATATTTTAAGATTAAAGTACCCCATAATAAACACCAGACCCTGTATTAAGGGGAGAACCCAAAAACGCTTGGATTAATGAAGCTAAAAATAAGGCATCGAAAGATTAAAAAATGAACACTAGAATTTTTTTTACTACACCAAAACTCGCATTAAGAAATAAAAAGTAGTAGTTTAAGGACTCGAAATTAATAAGTGAAAAAATATTAGAAGTTTGATATGAAGTCTTAAAAACGTGATGTAATTTAAATTTATATCCGTTTTACTTATCTTCACTAAACAATTTTTTTTAAATAAAAATAAAATTATTTAATTTAAATCTCCAAAGAGGACATTACTCTCTCAGTATTCCCTTTAACCACTTCCGCAGCATTTATTAAAGCTTTAGTTTCATTATCATTCATTTTTATGGGAATTATACGTTCTATACCATTAACACCTAATTTAACAGGTACACCTAAACATACATCTTTTATATCTTCGATTTCTCCGTCTAAATAAGTACTGACAGTTAATATTCTCTTTTCATCATTTAAAATAGTAGTGATGATGTTAGATATAGCGTAAGCCGGGCCATATTCTGTTGAACCTTTTTTATCTATAACATAGCTACCTGCATTTATAACTTTTTTAACCATTCCTTCAATGTCAATACTTCCATTTAAAGCATAATTTTTAAGTAATATTCCACCGATAGAAGTAGAACTAACAAGTGGCACCATGTGATCCCCATGCTCCCCTATCACCCTAGTGTGAATTTCACTTACATGGATATTGAAATGTTTCGCCAGCATATTTTTAAGCCGCAACGAATCCAAATGATTTCCCAATCCAAAAACCTTATTTTTATCAAATCCAGAGGCTTTCAAAGCCACATAAGTCATTACATCAACAGGATTGGTTACGACTAATATTATAGAATGAGGCGAATGTTCAGCAACTAGTCTGGAGTATTCTGCAACTATTTTAGCATTGGGCACTGCAATATCAGACCGGGACATACCAGCTTTACGAGGCACTCCAGCAGTTATAACTACAACATCAGAATCATGTAAATCTTCCATTTCACAAGATGCTTTAATTGAAATTCTGATATCTTTAGCTGCCATGGCATCATACATATCCAAAGATTCGCCTTCAATTTTCTCAAAACTTTCTTTTCGGGCTATTAATACCAACTGATTAGCCACGTTTTCCTCAGCCAAACAAAATGCAGCGGATTTTCCAACTTTCCCCGATGCACCTATTACACTCACCTTCAATTTGAACACCCCACAAAAATTTTTTTAGAATATCCAACTTCGAATTTTTTTTAGAATCTTATCATTTTAATCCATTTTAAGAAAAAAATGTATAAAAATCAGATTTAAAAAAATTTCATTACAAAAGAATTTTCGTAATTAATTATTTGTACTAGATAATATAAATTTTTTTTTAATCTATATTCTCTAGGTATTTCTCAGCAACTTTTCTGACATAACTGCTTTTATCGTTTAAAGCATTTTTCAGGGGTTCTTTGACTTCTTCACCGCCTATATTTCCCAGCGCCCATGCAGCACCGCTTCTCACGAAACCGCTTTCATCTTGCAGTGAGTTAATCAAAGGTACTATTGCTTTCTTATTGCCTATTTTTCCTAGAGCCCAGGCTGCTCCTCCCCTAACCCTCCAGTCAGGGTCGTTCAATAATTTTATTAATGGTTCAACAGCAGAATCTCCCATTTTACTTAGAGCTCCTGATGTTTCACGCCTAACCCATTTATTAGTATCACTCAAATTATTTATAAGCGGTTTTATAGCTCTTTCATCACCAATTTCTCCAATAGATCTAGCTGAATACCTTCTAATATTTTTATTCTCATCTCCTAAAGCGTCTATGAGTGATTCAACTGCAGGTTCCCCTATTTCTTCAAGTAATTCAGAAGCTTGAAGTCTCATAAGCTCATCTTCGTCTCCTAAAGTCTTAATTAATCTTTTAATATTTTCTTCCCTTTCCATTTATATTCTCCACCCTTAAAATTATGTTTTCTTAAAATTAAATAATTGAAAATTTTTCTTAAATCGTGGTTGTTTAATTACTTTAGGTACTTTATTATATTCTTTAATAGCAATATATCTTATTCTTTGGAAATGCCCATCATCTAAATGATTATAAAAAACTTTAATATATTAAATAAAAAAAATGATTTTTTATGTATGATATAACTGTTATACCAGGGGATGGTATAGGATTGGAGGTTATGGACGCTACTTTACATGTATTAGAATCATTAAATATTAATATAAATTACATAAAAGCTTATGCTGGTAATGAATGTTTTAAGCGTACAAGAACCACTATCCCTAATGAAACGATTGAATTAGCACTTGAATCAGATGCAACCCTTTTTGGAGCAGTTACTACAGTACCGGGTCAAAATAGTGCCATAATAACCCTGAGGAAAGCAATGGATCTGTACGTCAATATAAGGCCAGTGAAATCTCGTGAAGGAGTAAAATCCCTATTTCCGGATATAAATTTTGTTATATTAAGAGAGAATACGGAAGGACTTTATTCCGGAGTAGAGGAATATACTGAAGATGGAGCAGCAGCTTTAAGAGTAATTACAAAGAAATCATGTCAAAGAATCTGTAAATTCGCTTTTGAATATGCAAAAAAAACGAGAAGAGAGAAAGTAACTGCAATTCACAAAGCGAACATTTTAAAAAAAACTGATGGATTATTTAAAGATATTTTTTATAATGTAGCAAAACAATATCCTGAAGTCAAAGCTGAAGACAAATATGTAAATGCAGCTGCCATGTTTTTAATAACAAATCCTAATGAATTCGATTGTATAGTAACAACCAACTTATTTGGCGATATATTATCAGATGAAGGCGCAGGTCTTGTTGGAGGTCTTGGTTTAGCTCCTTCTGCAAATATCGGGGAAAATCATAGTTTATTTGAACCTGTGCATGGTTCTGCCCCTGCACTAGCAGGGATGGGAGTGGCTAATCCCTCAGCCATGATACTCTCTGCTGTGATGATGCTTAATTATTTAAAAGAATTTGAAGAAGCATCTAAACTTGAAAAATCCTTAGAAGATGTATTAAGGGAAGGTAAAGTAGTTACCCCTGATTTAGGTGGAAAGTCAAAAACTATGGAAATGGCTTTTGAGGTAAAGAAAAAACTTGGGGAAAATCATTGAAAGAAGATTATAAAGAATGATGACTAATTTTTTTATAGTTTTCTAAATGGGAAAAAGCATAAATATGGTTACAATATAGATTCTTATATTAAGACTAAAGTAATGAGATAAGTTATTATCGACAGCTTAATACGATGAAAGACGGATTTTATTTGAACTAAAAAAATAGTTCATGCATAAATCCTTACAAGAATTACTTTCATCAGCTTTTTTATGCTGTATAAGAAAAAATCTACAATTTTTTTGGAGGTATAATTTATGGTGAAAACTACTGTTAGTGTGATAAAAGCAGATGTGGGCAGTGTTGCAGGACACGGGTTGGTTCATCCAGCCTTATTGAAAAAATGTGAAGAAATTCTCGAAAATGCGAAAGAAGAAGAGCTTCTGATGGATTATCATGTAACTAATTGTGGAGATGACACAGAACTCATAATGACGCACAGAAATGGTGAAGAAAATGAGGATATCCACAAGCTAGCATGGAATGCATTTATTGAAGCAACAGCAGTTGCGAAGGAGCTAAAACTATATGGAGCAGGCCAAGATCTACTTTCAGACACATTCTCAGGTAACATTAAAGGAATGGGTCCTGGAGTTGCAGAAATGGAATTTAAGGAAAGACCCAGCGATCCAGTTATTATTTTCGCCTGCGATAAAACCGAACCAGGCGCATTTAACCTGCCTATCTATAAAATGTTCGCAGACCCTTTCAACACAGCAGGATTAGTAATAGATTCTTCCCTGCATAATGGTTTTAATTTTGAAATATTCGATGTTATGGAACACAAAAAAGTAATAATGAGCTGCCCCGATGAAATGTATGATTTATTAGCGCTTCTAGGCACTATAAGCCGTTACGTCATAAAAAGAATTTGGAGAAGAGATGACAATGAAATAGCTGCATCTGTAAGCACGGAACGATTAAACTTGCTGGCAGGGAAATATGTGGGTAAAGACGACCCAGTAGCCATTGTAAGATCACAATCAGGATTCCCAGCTGCAGGGGAAGTTGTAGAACCATTCGCATTCCCCCACTTGGTGGGTGGATGGATGAGAGGTTCACATAACGGTCCATTAATGCCTGTAGCTCAAAGAAATGCTTATCCTGTACGATTTGATGGTCCACCACGAGTAATGGCTATGGGCTTCCAAATATCTGACAGTAAATTAATAGGTCCTTCAGACATGTTTGATGACCCTGCTTATGACCGATCACGTGCACTTGCATCTGATATAGCAGATTACATGAGGAGACACGGCCCATTCGAACCACATCGACTACCTGCAGATGAAATGGAGTACACCACCTTACCCGGAGTACTGGAAAAACTGCATGGAAGATTTGAAGATATAGATTAAAAAAATTTTTTTTCTATATATTCTTTCACATTTTTAAGCTTCAGGTAAATTATTCAGTGCTAACAGATTCAAAAAAAATATTTTTTTTCAATTAATTAAAAACTTGGATAATGATAAATTCTTTTTTTTTATTTTATAAATGTAACATGGTATATCTAAGATACGATCTACTTTATCCATTATAATACCGTCACTTGTTGCGACAACACCCCCCGTTTGATGTGATAGTTTAATTAATTGAAAATCCACATTTACTGCAGTTTCAGCTTTTCCTGATATTCCAAGGTTTTCCATAATCCCTTCTGTAAGTTTTGCTAATTTACCACTGTAACTAACAGGTTTATCATAAAAAACTCTGACATCTTTTGGTTGATAGACTCTAATAAGACTTATAATTGAATTCAAAGCATTTTCTGTGATTTCTTTGAACTTATATTTCCCAAAAACAGCATTCACATCCCTCATGATACCATCATCACTAATTATAATGGAGTCCTCATCCAAACATATACTTTCTATGGTTATTAGAATGTTATAACCGTCAATAAGTAGAGTATTCTCTTTTATTTTACATAAAGGAACCACTTTACCTTTTCTGATTAGAGACTTCTTTTGGGAGAAAACAGTTCTATGTAAAAAATTCCGTTCGTTTTTATCCAGTAAATAATGGTTTCCAACAAAATTAATCGCCATTAACTTCCTGTAACCCCTGTTTAGAAGGAATCTTAAATCATTGCTTGCATTCTGCAATTTAACTGAATTTTGAAATTTCATAATATATATTTTTTCATCCACGTCTTTTAGCAGCTATAATAAGAGCCCTATCAGAAGCATCTTCAGCACGATCCACTACATTACCTAATCTTAAAACAATATTATTAAGTTCCATTAATGTTAAAATACCAATTTTTTCATCCCGATATAGTTGATAGAGTGTTTTCAGTATTTTTCTTTCAATTACATCAGCCTTGTCTTCTAACTCCTCCACTTCATGCGCCTTGGCCATGGCGTCACCCAAATCTATATCTAAATTTTCAATACATTCCTTTAATACTGAAACAGATTTAATAATTACATCTATATAGTTTTCAAAATCTTTTTGTCCTTTTGAAGGAAAATGAATTCTACTAAGGGAAATTCTATAACCTGTTTCCTGAGCCATATCAGCCACATTATCCACTAATTCAGCTAGAACTATCCTATCTTCCCGATCAAAGGGTAGGAATGCTCCATGATAGAATTGTATTTCCATTTGTCTGCGGATTACATCTGCTTTATGTTCCATTTTTGATAATTCTTCTACTTTTTCATCTACCTGGTCAAATTCATGCTGGTAGAAACACGCCATAATTTCCTTAAGTTTTTTAACACAATCATAAACTAATTCTACATGTTGTTTCCCGAATTTTTCTACTTGGGATTCCCTTCCAAATAATTTTACCATTATAAACCCTTCAATTCTTTGAAAAAAACTGTTTGTTTTTATTGAAAAATGTAACTTTTCTAGAGAATGTATCTATATAAGTTTATGAAGCAATCGGATTGCATCAAGAAGGCCATGTGCATAGGTTATGCATCCAAATGCCGTTAAATTATCATTTTTTTCCATATAATAAATAGTGTCATTAGAGTAACTTCTAGCCATCTCAACTATTTTCTCTTCTGAATCACTAATTTTTATTGACTCTAATTCTTTTATATTTTTTGCAAAGAGATTCACATCCTTCTTAATCCGTTTAACCTCTTCCATTTTTATCAACCTTTTTTTCAGATTAAATTGGTTTACTTAAAATTATTTCTTGAAAAACAACCGGCCAAAAAATTTATGAAAACTTCTAAATTCTTGTAACTATTTACCGTAAATCCTCTTTAAAAAAATTTTTATTTTTATTCATCCTTTAACTCATTTTGTGAGTGAATTAATCTCTGAAGTACTGTTAAGTAACCCAGAATCATCACTAATGCCACGGCTAAACCCATAATAATTGGATTAAATATGTAACCTAAAAATGCACCGGCCATGAGAATAACCAAGCGTTCAGGTCTTTCTGCAATTCCAACATTACATTTAATACCTTCTGATTCTGCTCTGGCTCTCACATAACTTACAGTTAATGAAGCATGCAGAGCTAATATTCCAATTATCCAGTTTACAAACCCACCATATATTATACCTATTAAAATAAATGCATCTGCAAATCGGTCACTGGTTGAATCCAAAATACCTCCAAAGGGTGTGGTTGAGGAATGTTTTCTAGCTACTGCCCCATCTATAATGTCTACAAAACCGCTTAATCCTATAAAAATCCCCCCCAAAAGTAAACTTCCAGTTGCAAACATATAAGCCGATATTACACTTAATATAAGGCCAATGATGGTTATAATGTTAGGGTTAATGTTTAATTTTTCTGCTAAGGGATCTAACAATATTTTAACTTGAGGTCGCAGTTTATCCAGCATAACTTTAATTAAAAACTTTGGAAGGATATATGTTTGGTTAATGTGAATATTTATGATTGAATGAAAATAATTAAAATAGATTCAGATAAGCCACAACTGGCGAAGATTGAATATGCTTTAGATCTTTTGAGAAATGGCGGTACAGTTGTTTATCCAACCGACACCATCTATGGATTAGGAGTGAATATATACGATCTATATGCAGTCGAAAAAGTGTTCCTTATTAAAAAACGATCTCTAAATAAACCATTATCCGTTTGTGTTTCTCAAATTAATGATATAAGTAAAATAGCTTATTTGGATGAAACTCAAAGGGATTTCATAAATGAAATTCTTCCAGGCCCATTTACAATCATTCTAAAAAAGAAAAAATGTGTATCAACTCTTTTAACAGCAGGTGAAGATAAAATTGGTGTTAGAATCCCAAATAATAAGATTTGCATGAAGCTTACAGAATTATTCCCCATAACCACCACCAGTGCTAATTTATCTGGCAAAAAACCACCTGAATCTGTAAATGAAGTTGTAGAACAATTAAATGATTCAGTGGATTTAATTTTAGATGCTGGAAAATCTGAAAATAAATCTCCATCTACAGTCATCGACCTGACTTTGAATCCTCCTAAAATACTCAGAGAAACCTCTTATAGACTTAAAGAATATAAATAAAAAAAATGTTTAAACTATTTCGCTGATGATTCATTCTCTAATTTTTGGTACCATCCTTTACTGTCTCCACCATTAATTTTAGGTAACACAAAACTCCGGTAAATTATTCCTAATATTACTTTAAGCATGTGACGGTGTTTAAGAAGGTACTTGGGTCTGGCATAGAATTTTAAATAAGCTTTAGTCAATTTTTGCTCTACCATCTTTTTACTTAAACCCAATTCATCATATTTGATCACAGATTTTAGAACGGTATATCTATCCCAGTTCTCCGTGTCAAGCAACTTCTTCTCTTTTAATTCATTATATATGGGCGTACCTGGAAATGGAGTTAAAATGGAGAATTGACTATAATCTGCATCAAGTTTTATAGAAAAATTTATAGTTTCATCTATCTCATCGCGAGTTTCACCAGGAAATCCTAATATAAAAGAGGTTAAAACTTCTACACCAATATCTTTAGCTGCTTTAACCGCAGTTTCAGCTTGTGTTAATGTAATACCTTTTTTCATAAGATTAAGAACACGCTGTGAACCCGATTCCACCCCATAATATAATGTGCTTAATCCTGCGCTTTTAAGTTTCTCTAATAGATTTCTATCAATCATATCCACTCTTGAAGATGCAACGAATCCTATATCCAATCCTCTGCCTTTTATTTCATCAGCTATTGCATTTGCCCTTCTTTTATTAAGCATGAACGTATCATCCATAAAAGCTATGTCGTTAATTTGATAATTCTCCTGTAATTCCTCAATCTCATCTACTACATTTTCCGGGCTCCTAGCACGGAATTTCTTACCCATTATAAGGGATGATGAACAGTACCCGCAAGAATAAACACATCCTCTACTGGTTATCATGTCACTTGTCTTATCCTTCGTAGTACCATATGATTCAAATGGAACTAGATGTCTAGCTGGGAATGGAATTGAATTAAGATCCTTTATTAATGGCCTTGGTTGAGTTAATTTTATATTTCCCGTTTTAATATCCCGATAAGCTACCCCATTTACTTCATCCAGGTTTCTATGATTCGTTTCACAATATTTATTAGTGACGTCAGTTATTGTTTCTTCGCCTTCACCAATTACCACTACATCCAGAGATGGTGATTCTTTTAATGTTTCAATAGGCATGAAAGTGGCATGAGGACCTCCTATAACATTTAAAGAATTTGGTAAAACTTTTTTTATAGATTCAACATATTTTAAAGCAGTTTTAATATTGGATGTAGTGGCAGTAAAGCCAACAACTGAAGGATCAAGTTTTGAAGCTAATTCAGAGACTTTTTCATAACCCATCTTCATTAAATCATCATCTATAATTTTAACTGACATTGAAGATTCTAATGCTCCAGCCAGATATAAAAGATTTAACGGGGGTGTAATAAACCCTAAACTATTCTTCACGGCATTCTCATCATAAGGATTTATAAGTAATACGTCCATTTTTTATCAACTCACTTTATATTTTTTATATAAAAAAATCTGAATTAATTTCATATTCATTTACCGGTTAAATCCACGAAAATATCACCATTGGAAAGTTCCGTGGACTCTTTCAAGAGCTTAGATCTAATTTTATTCCATTCATAAGTATTGTTTATGCAGCCAGGGTCCGGAGCCAGTACATCATTGAAATAATTGTATGCGCGTGCTCTGCATCCGCCGCAAATGTTTCTGGATTCACATTCACCACAATGTCCTTCAAGAATATCTTTATTTCTAAGATTCTTTAAAAGACTGCTATTCATCCAAACATCATCAAAATCATCTACAAGCAAATTACCCAACATTACTTCATCCTTATGGGGGAAGAAAACGCATGGATACATGTCGCCATTAGGTTCTATGCTCATATAAAATCTTCCGGCTCCACAACCTCCTATGAATTCTGCCAATTGTCTAACTGATGGAGTGTTATACTCCGGGTTTGAAAAATGAGTTGGAATCACCTTATTCTCATTAGAAACCAATGAATCAGCCACCATAGCATACTGAGGTGCAGTGGAGAGTATCTGCATTTCACCCTTGCTATTCTCAGAGAAAGCTGTTTTTAACAATTCCAATCTTTTTGTTGGAGAAATATCCATATCAACTATATTTTCACCATTACCCGTAGGTATGAAATTGTAGATCATGAACCAATCCACACCAAGATCCCTAATTAAATTTATCATGTCTGGGATTTCCTTGAAATTATGTTCTGTTACTGTGGTAGCAACCTCCACAAAGAGATCTGAATTGACACAGTTTTTAACAGCCTGAATAGCCTTAACCCAGGCACCATCAATTCCCCTGAATGAATCATGAGTTTCTGGTTCCATACCATCAACACTGATTTGAACGAACTTCAATCCATTTTCAATATACTCTGCACATACATTTTCCTTGGAAAGTACATATCCATTTGTGGCTATAGCTGGGAACATGCCCAGTTCATCTGTATATTTAATGAAATCCAGTATATGCGGATGTATTGTAGGTTCTCCTCCGGAGAAGGCTATGGACGTTACACCCGCCTTTGCCATGATTTCCAGTCCATCCATTACTTCTTGTCTATTTAATTCGTTTTCATCCCTTTTCCCAGCATCCTCATAGCAGTGAGAACATTTCATGTTGCAGGCTCTACTCAGGTTCCATACTACCTGGAAAGGCGCTCCTGGGACGAAAGGTGTCTGTACACCGAAATTAGCAATGCCTTTAATTACACTACTTAAACCTTTAACCCAGTATTTATCTTCCATGGTACCTCTGAGTTCATCTTCTGATACACCAAAACTAGAAGAACCTTTTCTGATTAGGTAAGATACAAATTTGGAAAGAACTTTACAACTATTGCAAACATCTTCTCTATTACCTAAATAAAGATCTAAACATACTTCTAATCGGTTGCCTTCATCTTTTTCACAGTAATCTAAAGTTCGATTTAGAAAAAACTTGGATAGGGGATTGTCTGCAATTCCTTTAAAGGTGCCTATCATATCACCCAAATCTGCACCGTTTTTTTCATCTACTTCGATTTTTTGAGTTCTAGCAAACATTTAGATAACCCTCAATATTCTTTCAAAAATTCATAATTTTACTTTAAATTAAATTAACGAATAAATAATTGATTAAATCAATTTTTACAATTAATATTTAATACTCCCCTCATTAGAATGTCTGTATACCCTTCAAATGATTTTTTATTATCTATTAATATTTTTTCTTCGAAAATTTTTTCATTTATACTGCTTTGGAATATGAAGCTGAATACAGCCATAGCTATTAGTTCAGGATTAATGGGACGTATGTTGCATTGTTTAATCTGTTCTTGGAAGTAATCCCTTAGATGTTCCAGCATTTTCTCCCTAAATGAACGGTATAAGTGGTTTAATTCAGGTCTTTTCCTTCCTTCTATCATTAACATTATCATGAAATCCATTCTTTCATCAAAGAATTGTTTCAAGTTTATTCCAAGAGTTTTAACACATATTTCAATGTCAACATTTTTTTCTCGGCATAGAATGGAGTCAAGTTTTTCCAGTGATTCCATGTTATTCTTTTCTATAACAACCTTCAGAAGATTTTCTTTTGAATTGAATTTACGAAAAATGGTTATTTCATTAACATTAGCTTCACTGGCAATTTTCATTGTTGTGGCGCCTTTATAGCCATTTATTGAAAAAACTTTCATGGCTGCATTGAGGATCCTCCTCTCAACATCATTCATCTCTGCACCCAAATCTTCTATTTTCAACTTTTCCATCATTTTTTTCCACCAGTAAAATTCAACTTACTAGTAAGTATGTACTTGCATGCGGTTATATTTTGTGATTCCAATAATTATTTTCTTAACATACAGAAGGAATGAAGCATACAAAAATTTATTATAAAATCTATATTTATTATTACTTAAAAAAATCTTTTAATAAATCTATGAAAAATAGTAATAAACTCAAAAAATCTTTATCCAAAAAAAAATTATACAAAAAAATAAATTCAAAAAAATCTCTTAACGAAAAAAATCATTTATAATTATCCCAGTAACCCCTTAGATAATATATCCATTGTTGCCTCTTTAAGATTATCACATCCCGTCATAATCATAGCCAAACGGAGATCATGCTTAACATACTCAAAGTACAATTTAACCGCATTATAACCACCTGCTACAGACATTAAAGCCAAAGGCCTGCCAATCAAAGCCACATCCGCACCAAGAGCAAGAACCATTAAAACATCAAAACCCGTTCTCACAGCACCATCCGCTAGAATAGGAATCTTCCCAGAAACCTCCATTGCGATATCGGGAAGCACCTCCGCCACCCCTTGACCACAATCCATAGGTCTACCCCCATGATTTGAAACATAACAAGCATCAGCTCCGGAATCCACGACTTTAACAGCATCCTCAACATTCATAATACCCTTGAAGATCACTGGTTTTCCAGTGGAATCCACCAATTCCTGAATATCCTTCTCACTTTTCCTGTAAAGCTGTTTTTCATTCCAAAATTGAGATCCCACCCCATCGAGATCAACTCCAACTGCAAGTACATTTAATTCTTCAGCTAACTGGAAAAGCTGAACGAGCCACTCCTGTGAATGAGGCTTAAAAATTGGAATACCCCAGCCATCATTCTTCTCAATAACAGTAACGCCTAAATCATCAGGACAAGCTGGAGTATTTCCCACCATTGCTATGCACCCGGAATCTCGAGCTCCTTTAAGAAGCCCCCAATAAAATTCTTCCTCTGAAATTACATCATTAAGACTTAATTTAACCCCGGAGACACTAGCACCCATCACTGGAATGGTTAACTCTTTTCCAAAGATTGAAATCGACATTTCCGGCTCATGATGGGCTTTAATCATCTGCATCCTCAAACGGTACTTGTGGAGCGTATTATAATTTGTCTCAAACGTTTTTCCCTGCCCGGCACCACCAAGGCCCATGGTGGCTCCGAACTTCTCTGGCGTACATATATAGTCAGGTTTACCATCACAAACATTACTAAAATCTTCTAGCATATTCCGAGCTATATTATAATAATAATTTAAATCCTTATTTTTCATGTTTTTTCACCTATTATCGCTTAATTTTTATTCCATAAATTTATGTTACACACAAGAAAGGGTCCCATGACTACTTCTCACTCAATTCTTTACTGTAACCATTTTTAGGAGATTGCCATGCTTAGAAGAGATCAACTGGAAACTGTTCAGACAGACTTCCATTAAGAATTTCATCAGCAGCTTTCACAATTGCTGATCCGCGTTTTTTTATCTATAGCTCCGAGCTCTATATTGACTATAGCAGCGGCCTTTTTTACAATTACGTATGCGTAGAATAGTTCAGGACGCTCGCGTCTGCCACTAACTGGAAAATTTTCTATTGCACGGAGAGTCTTTATGCCATAATAAGCCTTATCAGAGATCAATCTTTCGCCTAATGAGTCCTTTTCCTTGCACATCGCCATCATTTATCATCCTGTTTTCTAATTTTCGTCAATTCAGCTCTAGCTTTCGCGATTGCAGTGTTAGGAGAAACATTTTTGGGACATACTAAACGGCAATTCCCATGGAATTCACATGCCCACCATCCATTCGAGATGTTTGCTTGTTTTAGCCTAGATTTTCTTTTTGTCTCCCGCGGGTCTATGTGGAAACGGTAGAGTTTAGCTAATGCGGCAGGTCCTAGATATTTGGGATTTTCCCCGTTAATCGGACAGGCTCCGAAGCAGGCTGCACAGAGAATGCAATTCGTATACAGTTCGAGTTCCTTCACAGCTGCTGGCTCCATGAGCCTCTCCTTTTCAGGGGTTGGATCTGATGGTTTGAATACAGGTTCTACAAATAAATAATCTCGGAAAAATGTATTCATATCTACAATAAGATCTTTAATGACGGGAAGATGAGGAAGAGGTTCTACCAAAACTTCATCTTCAGGATTCCATGACACGGTTTCTTCGATTGCAGGATAGTTTGAAAGAAATATCTTGAGTTCTCCATTAATTAGAGGTTTTATTTGTGTTCTACACGCAAGCCTTGGGATTTTGTTGATGAGCATGGCGCAGGTACCGCAGACCGCGCCTCTGCAGGAGTAACGAAATGCAAGGGAATCATCAAATTGTTCCTGAAACTGGAATAAAGCATTAAGCACAGTCATCCCTGAATATGGTTCGAATTCAAATGTATCGTAGCGGGGTGACTCCATCCCCTCATGGTATCTGTATACTTTTAATTTCATTTAGTACATGCGCTCCTTTAATTCAAATATTCCTAAAGTAACGGGTGTATAGGAAACCTGTAACTGTCCATCCTTGATTACTACTGTTGTATGATTCAAAAAACGTTTATCATCTCGATTAGGGTAATCTGTTCTAGTATGGGAGCCTCGGCTCTCCTCCCGATTAAGGGCACCGTAGGCAACCACTTCAGCAAGCATGAGCATGTTTTCAAGTTCAAAGAACCTGATAAGAGCTTGATTTACTTTTCTATCTTTATTATTTATGCAAACCTTAGAAGCTTGATCCTGTAATTTTTTAATTTCTGAAAACCCCTCTTGCATCCTTTGAACATCACGAAAAATGCCGAATTTATTGAACATTGTCTGTTTCATCTTATCCATGATACTGAAAAGATGTTCACCATCAGTCCGCTTAAGAATGTGCTCTATTCTTATATCAATCTCCTGAATAGCTTTTTCTATTTGTTCAGCCTCTGGCTTGGGAATATTTGGAATATCTTCAATAATCTTATCTGCTATAAGACGCCCGAATACTACTGTTTCTAGGAGTGAATTTCCACCGAGGCGGTTTGCACCGTGTACACTTATACAGGAGCATTCACCAGCAGCATAAAATCCGGTAAGTGATGTTGCCCCGTTGATATCCACATTTATTCCACCCATAGAGTAGTGTTGACCAGGTTGTATGGGTATTGGGTCTATTATAGGGTCCACACCGGCAAAATCCATTGCTATTTGCCTAATTCCCGGCAATCGTTCCATGATTTTATCAGCGCCTAAATGACGGAGATCAAGGTGAACATATCCTCCTTCGTAACCTCTTCCTTCGGAAATCTCCTTTTCTATAGCCCGTGCCACGACATCACGCGGTGCTAGATCCATCGATTTGGGTGCATAACGTTTCATGAAACGCTCCCCATTCCTATTAACCAGGATACCACCTTCACCTCGAGCTCCTTCGCTCATCAAGATATTTGTACCATATAGGGTGGTTGGATGAAATTGGATAAATTCCATATCCTTAAGAGGAATACCGGCACGGAGTGCGAGTGCCTGCCCATCACCATTATTGATGAGTGCATTTGTCGATTTACTGAAGATTCTGCCAAAACCTCCAGTTGCCATGAGTATGACCTTTGCCACAAAACCGTGGACTTGTCCGGTCATGACTTCAATGGCAGTGCATCCAACGCATCGTCCATTATCATGTACAAGAGATGTTACAAAAAATTCCTCGTATATGGGTATATTACGATCCATTACATGTTCGTAGAGATTGTTGAGTATATTATGCCCGGTACGATCCGCTGCGTAGCAGGTCCTTGGAAATCCTGCTCCACCGAATGGACGCTGCGCTATTTTACCATTATCCATTCTTGACCAGACCATTCCCATATGTTCCAATTCAAGCACAGTAGTGGGAGCTTCACGGCACATTATTGCAACTGCGTTTTGATCGGCGAGATAATCGGATCCTTTGACAGTATCATAAGAATGCGTTTGCCAACTATCAGTGGTTCCATCCTCACCAGGGACATTGCCAAGAGAGGCATTCATACCACCCTGCGCTGCCACTGAATGGGATCGTAAAGGATGAACCTTTGTAATCACTGCCCCGTCTAAGTCAGCATCCGAAATCTGCATGGCTGCTCGAAGTCCGGTTAACCCTCCTCCGATTATAATAATATCATGATGATGAATCATAGATGAACCTTTAACATCACTAAGTTCAGCATTCTGGTTTGGAGCCGATTTTATTAGTTTGTCCCCCTTTAGGCTATAAAATTATTCTTTTAGTGTAATCATATTATAGATTTAATATTTGATCATTAACTTTTAAATAATTTGCTTAAAATAATTTTTAAATAGATTTACAGCCTAAATGAGAGTTTTTACCTGACAGAAAATATAATAAATTGGGATATTTAGAGTTAAAGTAATTAAGGAACATTAAACTTAAGTTTAATTCAATTTTTTTAATGCAGAATATTTATAATATGAAAAGTAGAAGTTTATTTGATGTATAAAGATTTTTCCAGATAATTATTGGTTACTTAGGATTTGATTGATCTTGAAAATTTTATCAAAAATGAATGATAATAGTAAAATAGCCATAAATTGTTCTATAGATAATATAATGGGTGGAGGAGTTGAGAAAGGGTGTTTAACTCAGTTTTACGGTCCTCCGGGCTCTGGTAAGACTAATATAGCTTTAAACCTATTGGCACAATGTGTGAGACAAGGTGGAGAAGCTATATTTATTGATACTGAAGGTGGATTATCATTAGAAAGATTTAAGCAGATATCCGGAAGTGATTTTGACATATTAGCTAGTAAAATAATGATATTAGAACCTAAAACCTTCCAAGAACAGGATCAAGCTTTAAAAAAAGTGGAGAATCTGATGGAATCTAGAAGAGAAAAAGTTGAATTAGTGATCCTTGATTCTGCGGTAGCTCTTTACAGACTCAAAGAAGGTGATTTATCCCAAATTAATAAAGAATTGGGTAAACAAATGGGTCTTTTATCCAGGATAGCCAGAAAACATTATATAGCTGTAGTAATCACTAATCAGATTTATTCAGTATTTGATGATGATTCTGATGGTATTGTAGCACCAGTTGGAGGTACTATACTCACATACTGGAGCAAAATCATGGTTGAGCTGGCTAGGGGAAATGTTAATGGCGAGAGATTTGCCAGTTTAAAGAGGCATAGAAGCCGGCCTGAAGGTCTTAAAACTAGGTTTAGAATAGTTAATAATGGACTAGAATGAACATTTAAATATCTCAAAAGAAATAAAATTTAATATAATATACTAGAAGCTAAAAAAAAAATTATTTTTTTTTGTGCACAAATTTTTTCTTAAATTATAACATTTAGTGAATGTGATTGTATGATTTCACCAAAGAAGTATGCTAGAACTGCAAAAAAAGTACCAAAAGGCTTTGAAACTCCAAATGAATTCTTTAATTATGTTTATAATGATGAAGAAATGATTTGGATGGGTCAAAATACCAACCATCTTCATAATGAAAATGGTGTAGTGGAAGCTATGATGGGATGTATTAAAAAAGGAGATTATTCTAAATATCCTCCACCTGAAGGATTTCCAGAATTAAAAGAGCTAATAAGGGAGGATTTAGGACTTGTCCATGGATTTGACACATTAATAACAGCCGGCGGTACTGAATCATTATATCTGTGTACCAATGATATTTTAGAGCCGAATAATAACACTATAACATGTGACCCTGGTTATCTCATTATTGATAACTTCGCCAGTAGATTCGGTAATGTTAAATCCGTTTCTATATATAATAAGGAATGTGGTTACAAGCTAACTCCTGAATTGGTAAGGCAGAATATGGATGAAAATACGAAGCTCGTATCTCTGATAGATCCTCTAAATCCATTGGGATCATCATACACTAAGGAAGAATTAAAAGAGTTCAAGGAAATTGCAGAGGAAAATGATATTTACCTAATTAATGATATCACCTATCGAGATTTTGCAAGGGATCATCATCTCATGGCGAAGTATGCTCCAGAGCATACTATAACCATATACAGTTTCTCCAAAATCTATGGGATGGCTGGCTTGCGTATAGGTGCTATGATATCAACTCCCGAAATTATAAATTCCGTCCGCTCCATCCTTATAAATGATCTGGGCACTAATCTTGTGGCTCAGAAAGGAGCTATAGCTGCAGTTAATTCTAAATACGAATGGCTGGATAGAATCAGGAGAATCACTCATCACAATCAAAAACTTATCAAAAAGGCAGTGGATCAATTAGAAAATGTATTCATACCCGTTTACCCTTCTGATGGTAATATGATGGTTATAGACATGTACGATGCCGATGTAAATCCTCGTGAAGTGGCAGATTATCTCCTAGATAAAGGAATATTCACAAGGGAAGGATCTTATACTAGTAAACGATTCGGCCACCGTTACTTAAGGGTAAGTTACTCAATACCTACGAAACAAGTGAAATACTTTATTGAATGTTTCCTGGAAGTTATGGGATAATTAAATTTTAAATAACCAATTTTTTTTAACTCCCCAAATAATAATATTCTCCTTTTTCCTTCTGCTCTCGATCCAAATAACTTCCTATTTTATTTACGCGTGGCCTTTTAGTTTCTTTATCCCTGCGGAAAGTGATTCCCACATTCGAAAGGAAACGATTCATTGCGGAACGTAGATTTGTTGGAGCACTAGCATGACCTTCCAATCCAGGTTCCCCATAGAATACCATAGCCCGATCCGAGATGTAATCAATGAAAACAATATCATGATCTATAATGATTGCCGCCGCATTACGACTTTCAACAACTCTTTTAATGACTCTAGCAGCTTTTAGTCTTTGTTCAACATCTAAAAATGCAGTGAGTTCATCAAATACGTAGATTTCAGCCTCCTGTGATAAAGTAATAGCCACTGAAAGTCTCTGTAATTCTCCTCCACTAAGATCCTGAACTTCTTTATCTAATAGTTTATCCAGAGAAAACGGTTTCATAACTTCAGTTTTAAATATTTTACTACCATAATTCGGTATTCTGGTAATTAGAAGTTCTTGTACTGTTCCTGTAAAATTTGAAGTCAAATACTGGGGTTTGTAGGCTATAGTGACGCTTTTATTGATCATTCCAGAATCAGATTTAGTTACACCAGCTAGAATCTTGGCATAAGTTGTTTTTCCAATACCGTTAGGTCCAAAAGCTGTGATGATTTCATCATGATGCACTTTACCTTCCTCGATGTCCAGTTGAAATTCTTTATAAGATTTTTTAATGTTAGAATATTCAGCTAACACTTCAGTTTCAATTATAGAAGTAGGAGGCCTTACTTCAAAGACTATGGGCTGTTTACGGAATCTAACATTCTCTTCACGTAGAAAACCATTTATATAAGTGTTAATCCCCGCTCGAACCCCACGTTGTTGAGAAATCACCCCATATCCTCCGGGTTCTCCATAGAGTATGTGCACATAATCTGATATAGCGTCCAAGGCTGCTAAATCATGTTCAATTACCAGAACGGAATTATCTTCCTCTGCAACTTTTCGTATTACTCTAACGACATTCAAACGTTGTCGAACATCCAACCAACTGGTAGGTTCATCAAAATAGTAAAAATCGGCTTCTCTAAGTACAGCAGCAGCTATAGCCACCCTCTGTAACTCTCCTCCACTGAGATTTTTAATGTTCCTTTTTAGGATGGATTCCAATTCTAAAGATTCTTGAACTTCTTCTAGAACATTTCGTTCATTCACATTATCCAGTAAATTCTCAACAGTGCCTTTTACAAATTTAGGTAGAAGACCTACCATCTGTGGTTTATGCACTACCTTTAATTCTCCCTCAGAGAGTTTTTGGAAGTATTTTTGGAGTGCAGAGCCCTTAAAAAATTTTATAATGTCTTCCCAGGCCACTTCATCTTCATAATTCCCGAGGTTAGGCCTAAGCTCACCAGATAATATGCGAATTACGGTGGATTTACCAATACCATTAGGGCCTAACATTCCAACTACTGTACCCTCCATTATGTTTGGTAGTCCGAATAATTCAAACATATTCTGTCCATAGCGGTGGATAGGCGCTGCCCAAGCCTCTTGCAGGTTAATCGGACGCACTGCTGGGAATGGTCAGGGATTGGTGCGTATCGAACATCCAACCAACTGGTAGGTTCATCAAAATAGTAAAAATCGGCTTCTCTAAGTACAGCAGCAGCTATAGCCACCCTCT
>Ga0182021_10000774_pt1 | contig 35599 bp, 21 predicted proteins | sample 612E3MmetaG_FD_120493 | JGI IMG/M metagenome (GOLD analysis project Ga0182021, IMG submission 120493) | Permafrost microbial communities from Stordalen Mire, Sweden - 612E3M metaG (Illumina Assembly) | ecosystem: Environmental > Terrestrial > Soil > Wetlands > Permafrost | place: Sweden...
ACCATCCTCAGGCTCGGCTACTGTTGAGTTTGGCATGACCGGGTGGGCATTATGCGGAGGTAGGGTGCGGGGGTGGAGTTCGTTGATTCGACCCACATGTGCGCCCATCGGCCGGACGCGATGGCAGATTTGAGGTTTCAGAAGTTGACCGCCCGGAAGTTCTGGCGCCACTTTGGTGACCACTTTTTGATTATGGCGGTGAAGGAGATGGGTGGAAGTAGATGAAGACGCTTCTCAAGTACGGAATCGTGTTTTGGGCGAGGCGACTGAAGACACTTCCGGTCAACAGGCCTTCATTCATTGCCAGTGCTCTGGCGTGCGACGGGCAGACTTCGGAGGATGAACTGCGCCTACTGGCGCGATATGCAGCGCAAGTGTCGTCAGGAGAAAAGATACTCGAAGTGGGATCTTTCCGGGGCAGGTCTTGCGTGGCTATCGCAGGCCCATGCCGTGAGGGTGCTGAGGTCGTGAGTGTGGATCCGTATCTTCCCGCCGACAGTGCCGTGAAGGGAAGGAAGTTTGAGTACGGATCCTTGGATAAGGAAATATGCCTGGTCAATCTGCTGATTGCTGGTGTGGCCCGCAAAGTCCGATTACTCCACTGCGTCTCAGCGTGCGCAGCAAGATGTTTCGGACAAGACGATAGGATTCAGATGATATTCATAGACGGGGATCATTCTTACGAGGGTGTCTGCGCCGATTTCGGCGTTTGGTTTCCGGTTCTGCAGTCGGATGGGTTCATGATGTTTCACGACTCAGTCAATCGCCACGAGAGTTGGGGAGTGTGGCGTCTGATGGAAGAATTGAAGTTGCGGAAGGATATGGAGTTGGTTGAGGTCGTGGAATCGGTGTCCGTGTTCCGCAAGATATGAGCGGTAACAGCAGGTAAGTGCTGGGGTGATCCTTGCCTCAGAAATCAACTACGAAACACGCGAAAGGCGCGAAAATGGGAACAGAGATTCTGTATCGGGAGGAAAGTTACAGGATAATCGGGGCTGCGTTATGTTTGCGGTGCTTCAGGCATGGGCGAAGAGACTGATTGGGTCGATTCAATCTGGAACTCAGGAAATCAGGAAGTATGGACGCGGACAGGATAACGCCTCAGTGAGGACCTAGGGGGATTCTGTCTTCACGACGAGGAGTAATTCTGATAAATGATGCTTGAAAGCATAATGCCTGCTCGCATAATGTTGTCACATGAAGTTTCTTGATCGCCATTCGGAGATGGGGAGGCTGGAGAAGCTGGCCCTGCGTCAGACCGCCGGGTTGGTCGCCTTGTGGGGGCGGCGGCGTGTCGGGAAGACGCGGTTGCTGTCGGAATGGTGCCGTCGGCACGCCGGGCTCTATACGGTGGCGGATCAGTCAATGGAAACGGTGCAGCGGCGTTATTTCGCGGAGGCGGTCTCCGAAAAACTGCCGGGATTCAACGGCGTGGAGTACCCGGATTGGAATTCCCTCTTGCGCCGGCTCTCCTCCGAGGCCCGGGCGGCGCGATGGAAGGGGCCGTTGGTGCTCGATGAGTTTCCTCACTGGGTCGCCGCTTCGGCCTCCTTGCCGAGCGTGATGCAGAATTGGATTGACCGGGAGGCGGCGGCCGACGGACTGCTCGTGGCGATTGCCGGTTCGAGCCAGCGCATGATGCAAGGGTTGGTGTTGGAGGCGTCGGCGCCTCTCTACGGGCGCGCGGTGGAAGCCTTTGCCTTGCCCCCGATCCCTGCAGGCTGGATTAGCGAGGCGTTGGGATTGTCCGATCCTGTCACCACCCTACAGGCCTATGCCCTGTGGGGTGGCATTCCCCGTTACTGGGAGTTGGCCGCGCCGTTTGGATCGGCATTGGATGAAGCGGTTGACGCATTAGCCCTTGATCCGTTGGGTCCGCTGCACACGGAACCGGATCGCTTGCTCATTGAAGAAACGCCTTCCGCCTTGAGCCTGCGGCCGCTGTTGGACGTCATTGGCAACGGCTGCAACCGGTTGTCGGAAATCGCTGGCCGGCTGGGGTGCCCGGCCACGTCCCTGAGCCGACCGCTGGGACGTTTGCAGGAACTTGGACTGGTCGTGAGGGAAACGCCGTTTAACGAACCGGAGAAGGTCTCGAAGAGGGCGTTGTACCGGATGGGCGATCCCTTTTTCGCCTTTTGGTTCCGGGTGGTGGCGCCGCATCGGGGTTTTCTGGCGGGAGCCTCCGCCGTCGCCCGGAAGCAACTCTGGAAGCAGGCAAAGCCAGCTTTGGTTTCCAAGGTATGGGAGACGTTGTGTAGGGCGGCGGCCCGAGACCTGGTTGGAGAAGTGGCGGGCCCCGAAGGCCGGACGCATTGGCGTCCCGCCGCGCGCTGGTGGCAGGGGCAGGCGCCTGAATGGGATGTGGCGATCGCCACAGCGGATGGCCGCCAGGGAGCGGTGGGCGAAGTGAAGTGGTCGGAGAGGCCCTTTGACGATGCCGCGCTTAGGCGGCTCGTCAAGGTCATGGCGATGCGCGCGCTCCCGCCGGGACTGCCGGGCGCGGTGGAGCGTTTTCTATTCGTTCCCGCGGTTTGCGGGAAGGCGGCCCTTGTGCATGACGGAGTCCACGTCATCACGGCCAGGCAGGTCCTGGCCTGTTTGCGGTAGTGGAGGGGGTGGGTGGACGGTGGGGGAGAAGATCGGAGACCCTAGACCGAACTCAGTGAAGACCTAGGGGGATTCTGTCTTCTTTGTAGGGCCGCCGCTTGCGGCGTGCCGGTGGCCGGCGTGGCGCAAGCGCCAGCCCTACACAACTCCTAGTCGGCACTCGTAGTCGTCCCCCCATAGTCGTTTGACGAGGAGTCACGACTAAGCACATGATGCCGTAAACGCGATGACAAAGTCGGAACGGCCGGTAGAGCCGGCTTTATGCCGGCTATGCACATGGCCGGTATAAAACCGGCCCTACGAGGAGGACCGCCAATACGTCACCGAACTTGCGACCCAGAGTACCAAGAGTTACGACTAAGAGTCACGACTAGGAGCAGGAGATAGGTGTTGGGTACGAAACATCACAAAGGAAAAGGAGGAGAGAGAGGTATGGCGAGGACGATTAAGGGTTATGGGTGGATACCGGATTTGCCGGATCATCGGGATTTGGTCTATAGCGCGCCTCGGGCGGTGACGAAGAAACTGCCGGCGAAAACGGATCTGAGGCCGCAATGTCCGCCGGTCTATGACCAGGGGGAATTGGGCAGTTGCACCGCCAATGCCATCGGCGCGGCGCATCAGTTTGAACAATTGAAACAGGAGAAGGTGAAGGCGTTCGTCCCGTCCCGCTTGTTCATCTATTACAACGAGCGGGCGATCGAGGGCACGGTGGACGAGGATTCCGGCGCCATGATCCGGGATGGGATCAAGACGATCGCGAAACAAGGGGTCTGCCCGGAACCGGACTGGGCGTACAACCTCGCGAAGTATAGAACCAAACCGCCGAAGAAGTGTTACACGGAGGCGCTACAGAACCAGGCGCTGACGTACTATGCCGTGCGGCAGGACCTGACCGAGATGAAGGGCTGCCTGGCCTCGGGGTATCCTTTTGTCTTTGGCTTCTCGGTGTATGAGAGTTTCGAGTCGGCCACGGTCGCAAAGACGGGCAAGGCGTCCATGCCGAAACCGAAGGAGAAACAACTGGGCGGCCATGCGGTGATGGCGGTGGGATATGACGACGCGCAGAAGCGGTTCATTGTGCGAAACTCCTGGGGGACCCAGTGGGGCCTGAAAGGATATTTCACCCTGCCGTACGAGTATTTGCTCAGCCAGGGCCTCGCCGCCGATTTCTGGACCGTGCGGTTGGTGGAGTGAGAGAAGGGGAATGGTTGAATGAGGTTCGCCGCGCGGAGCGCGCCTCCCACATTCGGAATGTAGGAGGGGCGCTCCGCGCCGCGAACGACCGGGATTAGCCTCCTCCCACATTCGGAATGTAGGAGGGGCGCTCCGCGCCGCGAACAACCGGGATTAGACTCCTCCCACCTTCGGGTGTAGGAATTGAAGGGAATATGAACAGCGTTCCGAATGTAGGAGGGGCGCTCCGCGCCGCGAACCATCCGATTCCAACACCTCGCCCCGGAAGCGACCTTCGCCATTCCCATAGTCTCCGAACTTACAGACGTTATGACGGACCGGGTTGCTGGTTCGTTACAAAGTGCCTTCAACCTCGGCGTCCCCTGCTGGACTCGCAAGCGGCTGAACGTGTAGCGGACGCCCTCAAATGGTATGCGGCACAGGGGGATATTTGCGCTGGCGCGTTTGTGATTATGCCGGACCACTGGCATTTGCTCTTCCATACGGGACCCTGCGGCCAAGTGAAAACGTTCATGCGGAAGGCCTGTCACTGGATCTCCCGCGAGACCCGTGACTCGCTGGTGCTCAAGAACGGTGCGTGGCAGGACGGATACCACGACACGCGCGTTCGTTCGGTCCGCCAGTTCCGATTCATACGGCACTACATCGAGGAGAATCCCGTGCGAAAGGGGCTTACCGCTACGCCTGAGGAATGGCTGTGGTCCACGGCAAGTCCTCGCTATGGTGACGTCCCTCCCTTGAATTGGCCGTATGAATTTGAGGAAGAATGAGATTCGCCGCGCGCCTCCCACATTCGGAATGTAGGAGGGGCGCTCCGCGCCGCGAACGACCGGGATTAGCCTCCTCCCACATTCGGAATGCAGGAGGGGCGCTCCGCGCCGCGAACGACCGGGATTAGCCTCCTCCCACATTCGGAATGCAGGAGGGGCGCTCCGCGCCGCGAACAACCGGGATTAGACGCCCGTTCGGGGAATGAGGAGGATTTGAACAGAAGGCCGCCAAGGTCGCTAAGAATTCAAGAGGCGCCGCAGGGGACGTTGTCCGCCTTGCCCGGCGCGAAGGTCTCCGCCTCACGTCGTTCGGCGTCAACCATTCGCGCCCTACAGTTCGTCCGGTTTCGCGTTCTGTAGAGCGGGAATGGTCCCGCCCCTGCGGGACCTTCCCTCTGGAGGCCATCCCGCCTGTGTCACTGAAGCCTTACCGCCTGATCTTGGGTTGCGGTTCTCATTGCACGGCGTTATTCTACGGTCATGCAAGCAGCGAGAAAAGATCCCATTGTTGAAGAATTCGGATCGCGTGTGCGCCGGGTGCTTGGGGCCAAACTGGTGGGAATCTACTGGTTCGGCAGTCGTGCCCGGGGGCAGGGTCATGCCGATTCGGATTACGACTTTCCTGTGGCTACGCATGCGCCTATCCCAAAGAGCGGAGCACCGTGTAGTAGCCGGTGCTTGCCACGCCGAAGCGTACTCGCGTAGGCGGGTCCCGCCTCGCAGGACTCACGTTGCCGCGCGGAGCGCGCCTCCCACATTCGGGGGGGGGAGGAATTGAAGGGAATATGAACAGCATTTTGAATGTAGGAGGGGCGCTCCGCGCCGCGAACCATCCGATTCGGACGTTCCTCTCTTTCATCGTCTTCTCTTGAACAGAATTCCGCCGCCCAGCAGCAGCACGACCAGCGCGAGCAGCAGGGGATGGTAAATGAGGCCGAGGGGCAGGCAGTAGAGCCAACTGATGCATTCTCCGACCACCAATTGCCGGTTCCGGGGAGTCGCAAAGCACTCGCGCCAGGGGATGTCGCGGGAGGTGAAGAAAGAAAGACCATAGACCTTAGACCCTAGACCATAGACTCCGCCGAGGGGGAGAATGCCGGATAACAACCAGCGGGCGCGAGGGGCGTGGTAGTTGGAAGTGATGACCAGGATGTCGGCGGATGGTGGACACGAGACCAAAGAAGGCACCCTCACCCCAACCCTCTCCCCTGAAGGGAGAGGGAGCAGAGGTGCCGACTCGCGTTCTCCTCCCTTCCTCTCCCCTTGGGGGAGAGGATTGAGGTGAGGGGTATTACCCAACACAACCGAATCGTGCCGGCTTGGACTTTGGATTTTGGACTTTGGGAAGTGTTGTTCCATCTCGCGCGCGAGATGGACGCAGCTCGCCCAAGTGGTTTCGCAGGTGTCGGTGAGAACTGCGGGACGGGTGGGTAGGGCCGCGGCAAGGGTTCTGACGCGCGCCGCCCAGTTGCTGTATTCGCCGCTGTATTCCGCGCCGGTGAGGTAGATGACGGACGGCGGCGGCCGGGACGCCAGAAGTTCACAGGCCAATGCCGTTCGCTCAGGCGTGTGCGGCCCGCCCGCAAACACAATCATGATCGCCGCGGCGTGGAGGTTGGTGAGCATGGAGGAGGGGGGGGAATGGTTGATGGTTTATGGTTGAGGGAGAGGGGAAGAATGGTTGATGGTTTATGGTTGGGGGAGAGGATAGCATGGGGGCGGGCGCGAGGGAAGAGGGGAAGAAGGAAGGGTTGAGGGAGGAGGGTTGATGGTTGAGGGTGGAGGGTGGAGGGTGGAAGGGGCAAAGTGGACGGTAGGGTGTCGGAAGCCGTTCTCCGAACGGCGATGCGGTGAGTGAAGAGAAGATGTTAGGTGTTGGGTGGTAGGTAGGGTCAATTGATGTGAGTGAGGTTCGCCGCGCGGAGCGCGCCTCCCACATTCAGAATGTAGGAGGGGCGCTCCGCGCCGCGAACAACCAGGATTAGACGCCTCCCACATTCGTTGAGGATGAGCCGTGCAAGAACAGCACTTCGAATGTGGGAGGGGCGCTCCGCGCCGCGAACGGTCTTCCCCAATGCAACCAATTTCCCCATCAACCATTAACCATTCCCCCATCCCCTCCCATGAAGATCGCCATTGCCAGTTCCGGTCTCGGTCATGTGGCCAGAGGCATCGAGACGTGGGCCTGCGACACCGCATCCGCTCTCGCGGAAATGGTTTCATTGGGAAATGGTTTCATTAGGAGTGACAAAGGCGGGGAAGTCTCATTAGAGAAGGATCGCATGGGGGAGAGAACGGCAGAGCATGATGTTCCCTCTGCTCTTCCCAATGCAACGAATGCAACCAATGAAACGAATAAGGCCATCCCTCCCCTCACCGTCACCCTCTTCTGCGCCGCCCCTCTTCCTCTTGCAGAGGAAACACCAAAACCCAAACACCAAAATCCAAACACCAAAATCCAAACACCAAGCTCCAAATCCGAAATTCCACATCGCACATCGCACATCGCACATCTCACTATTCGCATGCTTCCCTGCCTCAAACGTGGCGACTGGCGCACGCGGGCGCTGGTCCGGATCATGCCGGGCTTTACCTGGCGGTGGGGATGGAAGAGCGCGTATGACCTCGAGCAGCGCAGTTTCTGGCGGCGTCTGTGGCCGATCCTGAGGGATGAGAATTACGATATTCTCCATGTGCAGGATCCCCTGCTGGCCGACCTGTGCCGGCGCTATCGTCTGGCCGGAAGACTGCGCACCAAGGAAATCCTCGCCCATGGCACGGAAGAATCCGCGGCGTTTCTGGCAAAGTTCGAGTACGTGCAGCACCTGGCCCCCTGGCATCTGAGCGAAGCGCTGAAGGCGCTTCGCGGTGGACAGTAGACGGTGGACGGTGGAGGGTACTGCCCTGCTCAGTAAGTACTTGGCTGGTATCCTGGATGATTCCCAGTCGGCGCTCTTAGTGTTCTGGGTCGCAAGTTCGGCGACGGTATTGGCGGTCCTCCTCGTAGGGCCGGTTTTATACCGGCCATGTGCATAGCCGGCATAAAGCCGGCTCTACTGGCCGTTCCGACTACGTCACCGTATTTGCGGCATCATGTACTTGGTCGTTCGACGAGAAGCGGCTGCTAGGAACAGTGGGCAGTGAAGTTAATTTCATTAGTGAAACGTTTCGTTGGCGGTCATTCACCGTCTACCGTCCACCCTCCACTGTCCACCCTCCACCCTCCACCCTCCACCCTCCACCATCAACCATCGAAGGGGCACTGGACGGCGATTCCGAATTTCGTGGACTGTGCCGTGTTCCGGCCGGCGGCGGATGCCTCGGAGAAGCGGGCGGCCCGGAGGCTGTTCGGCGTCCCGGAAGACGCGTTCGTCGTTGGCTGCGTGTCGGCGGTGAAGAAGGGACACAAGCGGGTGGATTATGTGATTAGGGAGGTGAAGGGATTGGTTCCATTGGGAAAAGGTTTCATTGGAGAGGGGAGGGGAGGGAAGGATTCATTGGTGCATGGTCGCGATGGGACAAAGACACCGGAGTACTCCGCCGCATTCGATTCTTTCAACGCAACGAATGTAACCAATGAAACGAATAACCCCGTCGCTCCATTCTTGCTCATCGCTGGGGCGCGGACGCCGGAGACCGACGAACTGATCGCGCTGGCGGAATCGCTGATCCCTGGTCGCTACACGATCCTGACCGATGTCGGCCGGGCGCAGATGCCCGAGCTCTACCGAGCCATGGACGTGTTCGTGCTGGGCTCGCTGTTCGAGATGATGCCGATCGCCTTGCTGGAAGCCCTGGCCAGCGGACTGCCCTGCGTCGTAAACCGCCATCCGGTGCTGGAGTGGATGATCGGCGGAGCCGAGACCGTAGACCTTAGACCGGAGACCATAGACCCTAGAACGAAGACCATAGACCGAAGAGAGGAAAATACCCCTTTGCTCCCTCTCCCTTCAGGGGAGAGGGCGGGGGTGAGGGTGTCTTCAACCGAAGCCTTGGCGAAGAAGGTTCCCGCCGGTACTTCAGAAGAGGGAGCGGAGCACCGTGTAGTAGCCGGTGTCCCCACCGGCGATGAGCAAAGAACGCGGCTGAGACAGACGCTACTGCAACAAGAGGAGAGCGGAGCACCTAACTCCGGGTCTAATGTCTATGGTCTAAGGTCTGGGGTCCGCTCTCTCCCCGCCGGCGGCCTCGCCATTGACATGAGCAAGGAAGGCGCCTTGGCGGCAGCCTTGGCGGGGTTGTCGCCCGAGTGGCTGGAACGGCATGGCCGCCAGGCGCGGGAGCGCGCGGTGGCGATGTTTTCGAAGGAGACCGTAATTTGGCAGTATGTGGAGTACTATGGGAAAGTGATGAGGAATGGTTGATGGTTAAGGGTTGTTGGTTGGGGGGGGAGGGGGGGACGGGGGGGGGAGACCGCAGACCCTAGACCGGAGACTGGAGCGGAGCACCGTGTAGTAGCCGGTGCCTCGCCTCGCGGGACTCACGTCGCCGCGCGGAGCGCGCCTCCCACATTCGGGTGCGCCTCCCACATTCGGGTGTAGGAATTGAAGGGAATATGAACAGCATTTCGAATGTGGGAGGGGCGCTCCGCGCCGCGAACGATCATCCCAATGCACCCAATCTCCAATTCCCCTCCCCATCAACCATTAACCATCAACCATTCCCCATGATCTCCGTCATTATTCCCGCTTACAACTCCGCGGCGACCATCGTCGAGGCGCTGGAGTCGGTTGCGGCGCAGACGGTGTGGTGTGAGGAGACAGTAGACCATAGACCGGAGACCATAGACCAGAGCGAAGCGCCGGCTACTCGCCTTAGGGCCTCCGGCGGGAAGGTCTGCGACCCTTCCCGCCCTACAGAAGACCAACAAAATGAGCAAACTGTAGGGCGGGAATGGTTGAGGTCTCGAAACCTTCCCGCCGCCAAGTCACAAGATGCCGCCGACACGGCGGCTACTACAGAAGAAGGTCTACGGTCTACGGTCTATGGTCTAAAGTCTAATGTCTCTTCCCCGCCTCTCTTCGAAGTCATCGTCGTGGACGACGGCTCGACCGACGACACGGTTCGTGTGGTTGAGCAGTGGATGAGGGGAGAACAGGTTCGCCGCGCGGAGCGCGCCTCCCACATTCAGGAGAAAGGTTTATCGGTTTCATTGGGGATTGGTTTCATTGGGGACGATGGGTCTGAGCGGTGCGCGTCAACCGTTCTTCCCAATGAAACAAATGGATCCATTCCCCAAAACCATCAACCCTCAACCATCAACCATGCTCCCTTTCCGCCGTGGCGCATTCTGCGCCAGGCGCAGAATGCCGGCCCCGCCGCTGCCCGCAACGCCGGCCTCGCCGCGGCGCAAGGCGAGTGGATCGCGTTTCTGGACGCGGACGACCTGTGGCTTCCCTGCCACCTCGAAGTGCTGCTGGCGGCGGCTCGCGAGACCGGCGCGATCATGGTCTGCGGGGAGTCCGTCCGCTTCCAGGGCGAAGCGGACGGACAGACCCGAGACCGTAGACCGCAGACCGGAGACCGAGGAGGAAGACATACCCCTCACCTCAGTCCTCTCCCCCAAGGGGAGAGGAAGGATGGGACTTTGCTCCCTCTCCCTTCAGGGGAGAGGGCGGGGGTGAGGGTGGACTTTCCCCCTCTCCCTTCAGGGGAGAGGGTCGGGGTGAGGGTCTATTCCCCCTCTCCGTCGAATGCCTGTGGTCTTGAATCCAATCTCCAATCTCCAATCTCCAATTCCCAAAGTCTCCTCTCTCCTGTCTCTCTCACGGAACTCGCCCGGCACAATCCGATCGCCACCTCGACGGTGATAATGAAGAAGGCGGTGCTGGAGGCGGTGGGCGGCTTCGATCCCCAGTTCCGCGGACCGGAGGACTATGATTTGTGGATCCGCGTGGCGGCGTGGGACACGGCGGTAGCCGTGTCAGACTACAGACTACAGACCTTAGACCCTAGACCGCAGACCACTGAACCTTCTACTCAGGAGGGTCTTCGGTCTTCGGTCTCCCGTCTTCAGTCTAAGGTCTATGGTCTAAGGTCTAATGTCTCTTCTTCCCCTCCAGCCCTCATCGTCTCCTGCGCCATTCCGATCTCCCTCTACCGTCAGGCGGCGGGCAGCCTGAGCATGGACGAGCGGAAGTTTCTGCCGCAGGTGTTGCGGGTGATCGAGAAGGCGTATGGGCCGGGCGGGGCGCTGGCGGGTCTGCCCGAGTGGAAGAACGCGGCGTTGGCCACCCAGTACCAGCAGGCAAGCTGGATGGCCTTCTGCCGGGGCGAGCGGGGGACGGCGTTGTGGCATTGGTTCGTGGCGATCGGGCGCAATGTGCGGGGTCCGAGACGAATTCAGAAACCGTGGTGTGGACTGGCATACAGGTATCTATTGGGTGAGCCCATGCCTCGGGGGGGATTGGAAAAATGGATCCCAGCCACGAAGGTGACGGAGTCAACGCATGAGAGCAAGTCTTCTTGATTCGTGTAGTGGTGTTTCATAAGGAAGAAGTCAGGAGAAACTATGCTTGAAATCACAGTTGCTATATGGATGCTGACTTTAAGCGGACTATCGCTTGGATTGGGAAATCTGCTCAAGCAAGCGATGCGATGCGGCGGATCGTTTGAAGTGGTTGATCTCTGGCTCGGTTTCACAGCATTGATTGGCATACTTCAAGTGTGGCATCTTTTCCTGCCGGTGGATGGGCGAGCCGGAGTGTTAGTGGGCGGAATTGGTCTTGTGGGACTCTGCATCGGATCGGTGCGGAATAGAGCTGTGTTCACGTTCTCGAACATGGCTTGGGTCCTCATAGGAGGTGGACTGATTGCCGCGTGGTTGGGTATACATACGACGAACCAGCCAGTAAATGTTGACAGTGGACTCTATCATCTGAACTGTGTCCGGTGGGCGAAAGAATATGCCATTGTTCCAGGACTCGGCAATTTGCATGCCCGTCTTGCCCTTAATCAAAGTTATTTTCTTTACTCCGCACTTCTCGATGTGGGTGAGTTCGCCCATCGTTCCCATCAGTTGGCGTCGGGATTGTTGTGTCTGTGGGCTTTGATTCGGAGTCTCGTGTCGATCAGGGCGGCAATCCGCGCGCGAGACAGGTTGAAGGCGAATGTAATCTACGACATAACGATGATTGGGCCGGTTGTCTATGAGATCGTTAACGGTATGAACATCTCCAGTCCTTCCCCCGACATATGCGTCTTCCTGCTGGGGACTACAGTGGCATCGGAACTCATCAGAGTCCTCGATGCGACCGCTTGTGAAGAACGGGAGTACAAGGAGAAGGCATTGCCGGTGATTTTGCTGGCAGTCCTAGGTGTCACTGTAAAGATTAGTTTTGCGGCCACCGCGGCAACCGTTTTTGCTGTGGTGTTGGTTTATGGCCGGCTCCATGTCGGGCGTCGTATGGTCCTCCCTCTGTTCGGGATGGGTGCCCTGTGGTCGGCATTTATCCTGGCACCGTGGGTGGGCCGGGGAATCATTCTGAGTGGGTACGTTGCATTTCCGCTGGCAGTATTGCCCTTGCCTGTGGATTGGCGGATGCCTGTGGACATGGCGCATAGATGTTATGGGTTGATTCGCATGTGGGCACTGACTTGCGGTGGTAAGATACCCGCCGAATACATGGGATCAGCGAAAGGGTATTGGCTTTGGTTGATGTACGTTCTACGTACGCAAAAGCCTACGATCATCGTTCCAGTCTCACTGGCAATTCTTGGACTTCTCTATAGACAACTATATCGCCCTGCGCGAAGAGTGGTCGCGGAGTGGGGGTTTGACGAAGCCTACTTTCTTGTTCCCTGCGTGTCATTGATCTATTGGTTTGTCACGGCACCTGACCAACGATTTGCCGGTGCTTCATTCTGGATGCTTGGAGCCGGGGTGGTAGCCTTGGTGTTGGCAACGGTGTCGAAAGAATCTGCCGTGTTGAGTCTGATCTTTGTGACGGGCATGTTACTCTCCCGTGAGATTGGGATCGTGGATGCGATGGGACCATGGCGGAAAGATAATGGCCCCGCCAGAACGGTGGTTACTGAAGAAAGAACAACAGATTCAGGCCTCAAGGTGTATGTAGCCACCGTGGAGAACGAGGGGCGAACCTGGGATAGTCCCTTGCCCTCGATGCCATTCTTCAACCCGAGGGTTGAACTTCGAGTTCCAGGCGATGTTTCAAAGGGTTTTCGCATTCGGCAAAAGTGATGACTGGGCATTCGATTGAACAGTCCTGGTTCCCTTTGGCAAAGTGCACTGGCGGTTAGAAGGGAGGTCAGCGCTCCCCATCTGTTGGAGATGAAGGGGCTATGGAAAAAGGGGGGTAACCATGAAGTTCACGAAGAACACGAAGGCCGTAGTGCCCATGTTCTTACTGTTCGAAGTATGGAGGCGATGGAGATGCTAGGACTATCCGCAGAGATCGACCTTGTCGGCAGGGATGTCGTTGACGCCTCCGTCAAGGTCCATAGAGCCATGGAGCCGGGACTACTGGAAAGTGTCTACGAGGAGTGCATGGCATATGAACTGTCAGTCAACCGCGGGGTGAAGGTTGAAAGGCAGGTGGAGTTGCCTATTCTGTACGATGGCGTGAAACTTCGAAACCAATTGCGGTTGGACATGGTAGTCGAAGGGTGCGTGATTCTGGAATTGAAAGCGGTCGAAAGAATTCTTCCGCTCCACCAAGCCCAGTTGATTACGTATCTGAAGTTGACCGGACTGCGACTTGGGTTCCTTCTGAATTTTAACGTGCCATTGATGAAGAATGGGATTAAGCGCATGGTGCGTTAATGCTTTGACAAGGGGGGAAGGAGTCACCACGAAGTTCACGAAGAACACGAAGGAAGAGGATTATCAGGCTTACCCCTTCGTGCCCTTGGTGTCCTTCGTGGTGAAGAATCTTAGAAGATGAAGACGGTGTTCTTCTGCAACCTGGTCCCGCTCAAGACCGGGGCGTTTGAATGGGTGCTTCGCTGCATTGGCGCTGAATTTCAATCCCACGGCGACCAATTCATTGTCGTGTTTGCGGGTGAACCGATTCCCGAGGTGGCGCAATCACTCCGCGACGTCGGTGTGCGGTGGGAAGTGATCGATGGGTGGACGGAGAGAAGGCAGGTGGAAGGTGGTAGGTGGAAGGTGGAGGGTGGGGGGAAGACCACAGACCATAGACCGAAGACCGTAGACCAGAGACCAGAGACCGAAGACCACAGCGAAACCGCAACTATTCGCCCTATGGCCTCCGGCGGGAAGGTCTCCGACCATTCCCGCCCTACAGAAGACCAACCAATTGAGCATTCTGTAGGGCGGGAATGGTTGAGTACTCGAAACCTTCCCGCCGACACGTCGCAAGATGCCGCCGATACGGCGGCTACTACAACGGGCGAGAAGGTTCATCCCTGGGGCTTTGTTCTCCCGGCTCTCCGTCTGCTTCGGCAAGAGCGACCGGACGTGGCGGTGGTGCATTTCGGCAATGAACTGCCAACTGCGGCAACCATCCTGCTGGCCCGGCTGACGGGACTTGGGAAGATCAAATGGATTTGGCAACAGGATCAACATATTCATGACCCCGGTCGGATCGGAAAGCGCTTGTCCCGCTTGCGTTTGCTCAGTTTCTTCGCCGACCACTTTGTGGCGGTGTATGAAGGCGGACGTGAATCCATGAAGAAGAGGGGCATCCCCGCCGATAAGATCACGGTGATTCACAACTCCGTCGCTCCCCACACGCCGATCCGTCCGAAGGGTTGGCTGCGGAAGGAGTTGGGGATTGGGCCGGATGAAGTTCTTCTCGTCACCAACGGCTCACTCATCCCCCGCAAGCGGATTGATTTCATCCTCAGGGCGTGCGCGGAGTTGGGGAGGGGAGGGGGAATGGTTGATGGTTCATGGTTGAGGGTTGAGGGTGGGAGTCGAGGGCGGGGGGAACGCCAAACACTAGGAACGAAGGAGGCACTGCCCACTGATCACTGTTCACCTACCACCTATCACCTTCCACCTACCACCTATCACCTTCCACATACCACCTGCCCCCCTCCTCCCTGGCGCCTCTTGGTCATCGGTGAGGGACCGGAACGGGAGCGGCTGGCGGCGCTGGCGGCGGAACTTGGAATTGCCGGACGCGCGCATTTCCTGGGTCTCCGGAACGATGTCCGCGACATTCTAGCCGAGTCAGATCTCTATCTTCATGCTTCGCTCGCGGAAGCAGGCACTTACGCGATCTGTGAATCCATGTCGGTATCTATACCGGGGGTAGTGACAGAGGCGGGGGCGGCCCGGGAACAAATCATTGACGGCGTAACCGGCTGGGTCCTGCCGCCAGACGATCTTGAGGGGTTTGCCAGTAGAATTGAGTTGTTGATGACCGAGAGCAAGACCCGATGTGAGATGGGTAGGTTGGCGCACAAGAGATGGCACGAGCGATACCGGGTTGAGGTTGCGGCGGAAAAGTTCTACGAGCTTTACGCAAGACTCGGGTGAATGGAAGATGACGCCGACACGGCGGCTACTACAAAGTTCAACAAGAGGGCGTATGATCGAACGACCCATGACTGAACGCGTTGAGCGATGTCCTGCCTGTCAGGGAAACGCCTTCAGGCCGTGTCATGCGCCGGACATCAAGATTGGGTCCGGGTTCTGGCGTGCGCATGGTGTGGCTTGCGGCCTGGTCCAATGCCGCGCCTGCGGGTTGGAGGTGGTGTCGCCGCGCCCGCGCGCCGCCCTTCTGGATGAGTTCTACAATCAACCCGGCTATGCGGCGCATTCCGACACCGATGCGGACGATCAGTTGATGATCGCCCAAGCGCGCGCGGCGGCACTGGGGCCGTGGTCCGCGGGAGTTCGGGTCTTGGACATTGGGTGCGGCAATGGACTGCAACTGCGGGCGTTTCACCAGTGGGGAGCGGTGTGCGTGGGCATGGAACCCTCGGTGCAGGGGCGGTGTGTGGTGGAGGCGAGGGGCTTCTCGGTCTATGCTAGCCTTGACGAGGTTCAACGGCAGGAGCCGCCATTCGACCTTATCACCCTCTATCATGTGCTTGAGCACGTGCCTGACCTGAACGGGATGTTCTCCAGTATCGGGCGCCTGCTGAAACCCTCGGGCCGTTTGTGCGTGGAAGTGCCCAACTTGCATTCGCTGCGGGCTCGTTTGTTTTCCCTCTTGCCGCCGGCCTGGGCCCGGGACGACGACCGCTATCGCGCATTTCCCATTCACCTGTACGGGTTCTCCGCTGCTAGTCTGAAGACGATGCTGGCGCGTTATGGCTGGGCGCCGCGGGCTGTGATGACCACCGGGCTGGGGATCGGCGGCGCCAGGAAGAGCGAAGTGCGGGTGGACGATGAACCGACGAACGCGGCTGGGGACCCGCCTTCGCCAAGATGCTACGGCGGGGCAGGCAGCCGCTGCTACAACGCGGAAGGCGGCGCTGAGCACCGGCTGCTACACCCGAATGAGAGAACGCTTCATCGGCCCCTGTGGCGTCGCGTGGCGCGAACGATATGGAGGCAGTTGGAACGACTGGGCTTGGGCGAGAACCTGACCGTTGTTGCCGTGAATGCGAATAGGCGATGAATCGGACGAAGGAATCTTACGCACTTGTGATTGCCTGTCACGATTAGATGAACATTTCTATCACCATTGATGTAGAAAGTTATTCCGGAGAATATGGTGCGGACGTTTACGCCCGTGGATTGGGATTGCCCTTTATCGTATCCCGCCTCCAGCACTACGGCGTTGACGCCATTTTTTTCGTGGAAGTTCTAGGGGCGACACGGTGGGGAATCGAGGGGACACAGCGAATATGCAGCGATATTCACCATGCGGGGCAGGAGGTGCAACTGCATCTGCACCCGTCGGTCGCCAATCTCGATGGATTTGTTGACAAGGATGATGTGTTGTGGAATCAGGGCGTCGGCGTACAAGAACGGCTGCTGCGGGTGGGGTTGGATGTGTTGGCGGCGTGCGGCGTGAAGCCCAAGGCCTTTCGCGCCGGGGATTTCGCGGCGAATGAAGATACCTTGCTGGCCATGAGACGGGTGGGACTTGCCATCAGCTCAAATCGGGATCTGGACACAAAGTCGTCCATACGATCCAAGGTAAACTACTGCTTTCCGGTTGTGAACGATGTATCGTTTCGCGATGGCATTGTGGATATACCCGTGACGGCGTTCCGAAGTCCTTTGCCGAAACTGGATGGGCAGTTCCGGCATTTTGAGATCAGTGCGTTGAGTTTCCTGGAGATGAGCGAAGGGTTGATGAAGGCGTATCGGGCGGGATATTCGGCAGTGGGAATCCTGACGCATCCCGGCGAGTTCTTTCGCCACACCCGGCACGGGGTTGTGCCGATCAGGAAGAATCGCAGGCGCTTGGAACAGTTGCTCGGGTTCATAACGACCCGGCCGGAGTTCAAGGTCTGCACGGTCAGTAGATTTGCGGCCATTGATCCATTGCCGAAACGGTCGCCACCGGAGATCAAACTCTCGCTCCCGAACACTCTGCTGCGCGTCGTGGAGCAGGGAGTGGATCGGATCAGGGCGCGATTGGGACGGTAGCCTTCTTTTTGACAATTCCCTGACAATTATTGCCTCGCCACCCTTCCCCCTCTCCGACTACTCTATTTTCATGCAAGTGCAGCATTTTTTCATTATTGCCGCTGTCGGCGGGAAGGTCTCGGGCCCTCGACCATTCCCGCCCTACAGTTTGCCCGCTCTTGCTCACACATCCCGCATCCCACATCTCACATCCCATATCCAATGACACCAATGAAACCTCACTTTCTTTTCCTCATCGGTCTGCTCCTCTCCCTGGCCGGTCTGCCGGGTTATTCCGACCTCGCCACCAACTGGCCGTTCGCAACCGCCTCGCAATATACGGTCTCTGACAGCAACAAGATCGAGGTGGCGGATGGAGTGGCAAGGTTGAAACTCGGGTCAACGACAAGGCGGATAGCGAGTATTGCGGAATACACGACCAACTACACGCAAGTGTCAGGGTTGGCGATGGGACCGGATACAAGTATCGGGTTGATGAAGACCGGTTCGGCATACAGTGCTACGGGCACCTACATGTCGCAAGTACTTGATGGCGGAGGCACCAACGCCTGGCAAAGTCTGGCTCTGCGCGCTTCGAACAGGAGCCTCGGATCGCATTCCATAGCAGAGAACTCACCTTCGGAAACCAACGTTGTTGCGCTGTACCACTTTAACGGATCATTCTTAGATGAAGTATCAATGACGCCTGGATCTCCGACAAACCTTGCTTTCTCCGGTGACGCTGCCTTCGGGGCATACTCGTTTAACAATACTTCCAATACATACTTTACGACTGTAAACTCAAATCTGCTGGATGGGGCGACAGAGTTCACGATGTCCTTTTGGGTTAAACCCAACGCATTGCCTAGCGAAGGCGGACTACTGGGGTCTTACGACGGTACGAGGCGACTGGAGATGTTTCTCTATGGTAACGAGGTCCATTGCAATGCTAATGGATTGGAGATCGCCATTCCCGGTAAGATCGTGGTAGGAACATGGAGTTTCTACACGGCAACATACAAATCGGGCGATGGTTTAAAATTATACCTTAACGGAACACTTGCTGCCCAAGCGGTGGCTTCCGGGACGATCACTCAAAAAGCCCCTTTCGTAGTTGGTTGGTGGTGGTATGTGTCGGCATTTACGCGGGGATTGTTTGATGAAGTGGTTGTGTACAATCGCGCCTTGAGCAGTTCCGAGATTTTGGATCGGTATAACCGGGGGGCATCATTAGGGGTCCAAGTCCGATCAGGCAATGGTTTGCCCTTGACGGGACAGTTTGTGGGGCCCGATGGAACCCCAGGTAGTTTCTTCACGGGAAATGCTGGACGGTTAAAGTCGATCGGTTTGTTCGATAATAGCGCCCAGTATATGCAATGGAGAGCAATCATGTCGTCTGACTCAATTCGGTCTCCTTATCTTGAATCCGTGAGGGTGGGTGGATCAACCGTGTCATACTATAATGATGTGTGGCGGGATTTTCAGCAGGGTTCTTTTCAAGGCGTCACAAATGTGCCGCCAATACTGACTACCCCCGCGATGGTTCTTGGGAAAGGGAATTCAGGGGTGTCTTCGAACGGAGTATTCACGTCGCGTGTGTTGGATGCCGGAAGTGGCGTCAACTGGACCAAGATACAATGGAATCAAGGCGGAGTATTGGCAGCCAACCTCTATGGGTTGGCGGGGCTTTGGCATATGGATGGATCGTGGGGGGACAGTTCAACGAACACGCCAGTCCATAATGGCACGGTGGTTGGTGGACTGAACTACACTCCACTTTCGAAGATTGGAGGTTTTTCCTCAGTGTTCAATGGGCAGAACTCCTATGTCAACATCCCGACAAGTTTTGGGACAACTCTACAGTCGGCGGAATTTTGGATCAAAACAGATACTGCCTCGGGTGGCATTCTGGAGTTCGGTGCATCAAGCCCCTGGCTGGCGGTGTCCAATCAAATAGTGGTGGTGAATGGGTGGTCTGGCGGCAATCCACTTGTCTATGTGAACAGCCGGCAAACGCCCCAATTGTTGCCGGGATGGAATCACGTGGCTGTGGTTTTCCCCGCGCTGATTACTGCGGATGCCGTGAATATCGGTCTTGCCAGGGGTTCCTACTTCTCCGGCCAGATGGATGAACTTGCGGTGTACAACCGAGCGTTGACGTCCGGGGAAATCACTGAGCACTATGTAAATGGACGTCGAGACGCGGCAGGTCAGTTGCAAGTCCAAGTCAGGGCCGACAATGTCACCCCACTTCAATCGACCTACTACTTGACTGCCAATGGCGCCGACTTGTCGTCGGGTGGTCAGTTTTCAGGAAAGAGGTTTTTCCAATATCAGGCATTGTTTGCCGGCGACGGGACCGCAAGTCCGACCTTGTCCGGCGTCACTGTCCAGTACGGGTCAGGGCAGACCCTGACTGACGGCACAAAGGATGGTTTTGGTTCTGGATCGTTTGACGGTGTTACGGTCCGACTGCACGGCGATGAGTTGACGCTGCGGCCCCTCTATTCCTCCGGCCCGGTGAATTTGAACCCCGTCAACAGTCCCCAAACCCTTCGCCTTTGGCGTATGGATGATGACAGTTGGACTCTGGGCAGTGCCACAGTTATGGACTCTTCCGGTAACATTGAAAACGGGATTCCCTATGGCGATGCGACGGTCGTGGATAATGGCCAGGTTGGATCCCGGTGCGGGAGCTTCTCGGGAAGCGGGTATATCTCAGTTTCGGGGGGCAACCTTGGAAGCAGCAATTTCACGGTGAGCGCCTGGTTTAAGACGAGTACCGGGGGGCGGGCGGCCGTGGTCACGACTTATAACGGGTCAGGGCAACCGTATTACGCCTTGGAGATCAACGGGAATGGCGTGTCGACAGTAACTGGAATGACCACCTTTGTGATTTCGGATGGGACCACTACGGTGACCGTGCCCGGGAACCGGACCGGACTTAATGACGGGGTCTGGCATCATCTGTCTGGCGTAAGGAACGGGCAGCAGGCGCATTTGTATGTGGATGGCCTGCTGGCTGGGACAGCCCTTCTGGGCGGGGGTTTTGGGTCGTTGGGAAGCGGGCAGATAACCATCGCGAAGTATGGAACGCAGAGCATCTTCTTTAGTGGTTACATTGACGAGGTGGCGGTTCATGGACGCGCTTTGACGGAGGGGGAGATCGGCGACCTTGCGGCGTTGGGATACCGGACGGCTCTGCAGGGTTTGTTTGTCGGTCCTGTGGTGGACGCAGGGCAAACAGCCTATTGGGAGACACTGTATTGGGGGAGTGATGCACCCTACGGACGGCCGCTGAAGACGGATGCCTCCATGGCGGGGCTCTGGCATTTCGAATCGGTCAGCAATAACCTGACGGCGGATGCCACGGGGAACGGAAACGATGGCACGGTGCCGGTCGGCGCAACGGTGAGCGCCAACGGGCGGTTCGCCAATGGGCTTAATCTGTCAGCCCTACAGCAGGTCTCGGCGGGCGCCATCCCCGCGCTGACCACGGATGTGTTCAGCGCCGAGGCCTGGATCAATCCGTCCAACGCGCCCAGCCTGATCGTGATGCAGAAGGTGTCGGGAGGGCCGGGATTCACTTTGGGGACGGATGCCACGGGCCGTCCGTACCTGACGGTGAACGGCGTGACGACAACCGATCCGGACATCCTGCGCGCCCGGAAATGGAATTTGCTGTGTGGCACTTATGATGGGCAAACGGCCCGTCTTTATGTGAATGGGTTGATGAAAGGGACGGCGGCCGTGGGCGGGACCACACAGAACGGGGCCTCCCTGATCCTGGGGAGTGGCGGAGTGGGGATCATTGATGAGGCCGTGTTGTACGGGCGCGTGATGAACACGACCGAAGCGCTGGACCACTACCGGGCCGGGATCGGGACTCTGAAGTTCCAGGTGCGTTCCTTCACCGGCACGCCGCAAGGGAACTTCGTTGGGCCGGATGGCACCACGAACACGTGGTTCGTGGATTATGACGGCAGCAGTTTGGCCGGAGTGATTCCGATCAACCAGCAGTTTCAATGCAGTGCGGTGATGGCGACGGAGGATGCACGGTACTCGCCCGTGCTGGATGGCATCCGTGTGGATGCTTCGGCCTATCCGGTGGACAACCCGTGGGTGACTCCTGCCGACGGTTATGGCAGTCCGTTCTTCGGGAATCTGACCTCATTCGCGGATGTGCTGGTTACCTCGAACAGCGCGGCGGTCCAATATCAGATTTCGGGCAACAACGGCTCCAATTGGTATGCCTGGGTTAATGGAGCCTGGTTCGATGTGACGGGCTATGCGAACTCAACCTCGCAATGGCAGTTCTCGAATTCACGCAGCGTGATCAGCAACAACGCCGCCTCTTTCTATCCTCAGGTCTGCCATGGAGTTGGGGGCACTTTCAAGTTCCGCGCGTTCCTGAAGTCGGATGCCATTCAACAGGTTGCGCTCGACGAGGTGGACCTGGGGTATTCCGCCGGGCGGCTTACCGTAGTGAAGCCGAATGGAACCGAGATCGGGAGCAGGGCGTGGGTGATCGGGGTTCCCTACAACATCCAGTGGTCTTCCGCGGGCGGCGTGAACAGCACCAATATTGTCATTGATCTTTACGACCAGACCGGGTCGAACTACATCAATACCCTTGTCAGTGGCGTGACGAATTCGGGCAGTTACACCGGCGTGGTCTATACCGTTGCGGGCATGTATCGCATCAAGATCCGCGACGGCAGCGACCCGACGATCTGGGATCTGTCGAATCCGTTCCAACTCGTGGGAAACCTGCACTTGAGCCAGCCCGACGGAGGGGAGTTTTGGTATCTGGGACAGACCAACTGGGTTCGATGGGAGTCTCCGTCCGCTCCCGATTTGAGCGGCTCTGTCGCCCTTTGGTTCAGTCCTGACGGCGGAACGAACTGGGAAAAGATGGTTCCCAACGCCCCCAATGCGACCGGGACCAATTCCTATGGGTGGGCGACTCCGACGTTGGACGCATTCCTACCTTCGACCAACGCGGTGATGGCCGTCTCCACGCCTGAAGATGACTCCATCAGGCCTGACCAGAACCACTACAACTACGATATCTCGGACAACCCGTTTATCATGGCGGGCATTGTCGTCACCTTCCCGACGGCAGGAACGGGCCTGAAGAGGGGGACCGTGACCAACATCACGTGGGTATCGGCAGCCGCCGGCCCGGCGGTATCCATCGCTCTTTTCGACGGCACGGCGTGGACCAACCTGACACCGAGCACGACCAACACGGACGGGGTGAACAGTTACACCTGTGCATTGAATGCGAAAACGCCCACTGAATCGGCGTTGATCCGCGTCACGTCGCTCAGCAATGCGGCCATCGTCGGAACGTCCTATCCCTTTGTTCTGGCCGACATCAATATCCTGGCGCCGGCAGCCGGAAACCAGTGGCAGATCGGGACCACCAATATCGTTTCTTGGCTCGCGGCCGGCGTGGGAGACCTCGTGGACATCGCGTATTCCGCCGGGGGAGGGGTCTGGTCCAACCTCGTGACGGGCTACACCAACATCAACAGCAGCGGGAGCACGCTTGTGACGAACTACGCGCCGCCCTGGGCGATCACGGGCCCGCCGTCCACGGGCGTTACGGTGAAGATTACGGCCACGCAGAAGGGGTTATCCACTCTAAGCGGGGCGTTCGATATTTCCGGTGTTCAGGTGGTGTCGCCCAACGGCGGCGAAATCTGGGATTTTGCGGCCAGCAACACCGTCACATGGCTGGCGGTTGACGCGGGCACTCCGGCCACCCTTGACGTGGCGTACCAGGACGGAGTGACGACGAGCGATTACCAGACCGCCGCGAGCGCGTTGCTTTACACGGGTCGCCAGACGATTCCGCCCGGGAAGCTGGCGCGGCCGACCACCCTGGGCAGGGTCCGGATCACCGCCACCTCGCCCCCGACCAATGCCCTGCCCGTCCCGATGGCCGACATCTCCGACAAGAGTTTCACCATCCGCGGGCTTCTGGTGACGTTCCCCAGCACGAATTCGGTTTACACGATGGGCACGACCGTCACGAACGGAATCCAGTGGTATTCGGCCGCCACGGGGACCGGGATCAACCCGGCGAACCTGTACTATTCCCGCGGCGGGACCAACTTCACGGACTTCATCATGTCCGCGTACAATAATGACGCAGGCACCAGTTTCAATCAGATGGACTGGACCGTATCGAGAAGCCTGACGCCCTCGACGACGGCGCAGGTGGAAGTGGTGGCCGGGGCTTTCACGGCGGTTTCGCGCCCCTTCTCTCTGCGCGGCATCCGAATCACCCAACCGGCCGCCGGCCAGGTCTACGATCTCGGGTCGAAGCAGACCAACCGGTGGATTTCGGCCGCGATCTCGGCCGCCGACTACGCGTCCAACTCGGTTTCGGTGAACGGGCTGGCGGGCCCGTTCGTGAGCGGCGGCCTGCCCGGCGACACATTCGTCGCCGGCGGCAGCGCGGCGTGGACCGTAGATCCCTCCCTGACTCCAACGACCAACGCCGTAATCCGGATGGCCATCACGAGGCCCACGGATACGGACATCGTCATGTATTCGGACCCGTTCGTTCTGCGCGGCGCCAAGATTCTTTCGCCGGCCGCGGGAACGAACTGGACCGTGGGCACGTCGCAAACGGTGGTCTTCGTCGCGGCGGGCATGGCTCCGGGCGCGACCGCGAACTTTTACTATTCGCCGGACGGAGTGGCCTTCGATTTCGCCAATCCCGTCGCGCAGAACGTCCCGATCTCCAGCGGGATCAATACGGTCGGATGGAACATCGAGAGTTCCTCGCTCTTAACGCGAACGCCGTCCACGAACGCGTACCTCATGCTGACGAGCGGAACGTTTACCAACACGAGCACGGCGTTCACGATGCGGGGAATCAGGATCCTGTCGCCCGTCAAGGGGGATATTCTCGCGGTGTCGGACCTGACGAATACCCTCCAATGGGCCGCCGTGGGAACGACGGGGCCGTTCACGCTGAGTTACACGGTCTACGATCCGCCCGGCAGTTCGGGGGTGATCGTCCCGAGTGTCGGGGGGACCTCTTACAGTTGGGCGCTGACGACCAACCTGATCGGCAGCAACGTGACGGTCACCATTACGGACGGAGTTTCCACGAACGAGTCAGGGCACTTCAGCGTCGTGGCGGCGCCCACGATCAAGATCGTGAGTCCGGCGGCGGGCCAATTCTGGAAGGTTGGCGAAACGAATAATTTCATCCGTTGGACCCGAGGCGGGCAGATGACCAACGATTTTACCGTTTCCTATTCCGTCGCTCCCTATGCCTTCACCAACGTCCTGCCGGGGGGCACGGGGCCGATGGGTCAGGACCTCAACAATAATTACTACTGCAACTGGCAGCAGATCCCGATTACCTTGGGACCCGTTCGAATCATTGTCGTGAACAATGTTAATCCGATCGTCCAGGATACACTGGACGGATTCCAGATCGCGGCGAAGTTCAATATAAGTCCCCTGGCCGGGACCCCGTACGCGTTGGAACCGGTGGCCGTGAACTGGACTACCCTCGGCTCGCTGTCGGCGGTGGATTTCTATTACACCACCGATCCGCTCAGGGGAACGAACAGTTGGCTGCCCGCGACCGGCCAGTTGTCCGGCAGCGTGGGCAACAACCTATTCAGCGCGTTCATCTGGAGTGTCCCGAATCTCCAGACCAACACCGTCTGGTTCCGCATCCAGGACCACACCTATGCCGGGACCGTGTTCGATGCTTCCCAGGAGGGGCCGTACGACGATCTCGGGATGTTCGAGGTGGATTACTTCACGATCGTTTGGAGGATCCTCGATGGGGCCACCTCGAACGATCTGGATCAGGTGAGCGTGAGCGACAGCTCGGGGTGGTCCGCCGGGGGGCTCACGTCGCCGATCACCAACGGCTACCCCTTCGGGACGTGGAACACGATCTGGTCCAGGCAGTACTTCAACGACAAGATCATTTTCAACTGGGCGTCCAGTCCTTCACGGACCAACACGGTTTACCTGACTCCCTCGGAGAGTTCGCCGGAGTATCACGTGATGGCGAATTTCGTCTATGACCCGTCGAGTAACGTCTTCAAGACGGTGACCTGGTTGGAGCGAAGCAGTCACATCATCCCGGATCCGACCGAATGCACGGTGTCGGTCTACGACCCGGAGGGCAATCTGGCTCAACAGACGACGTCCTCTTCTCATCAGGCAACGGGAATCTTTTGGATCGATGTTCCGGCCCTTCTGGAACGAAACCGGCCCTATTTTGCGAAGGTGGAGATCAAGTATTCCGGCGTCGTTTACACGTCGGGTCTGACCTTCACCCTGATGGTCCCCTCCGACTCCGCCATCTCGGCGGTGAATTCCGCCCGGGACGCGATCCTTGGGAGTGTCTCGAACGTCAATGCCAATGTGACGGGTGTGGGGATCGCCCAGCAGGCGTTCCGCACCGACGTGACCAACCGGCTCGACACCCTGACCAATATGACCGCCCTGATCGGAACGGACGTCGCCGCGGTTCGCACGAACCTGACCGCGTTCAGTTCGAATACGCTCGCCCAACTCGCGCTACTGACCAATACGATCGGAGTGATTGGCCCGACCGGCACCAACCTCGTGACCCAGTTCGCGAACCTCGTGGAGAGCACGATCCAAAGAACCTCACGCCTCTTGACCCGGCCCACGACTGTGAAGCTGGGGACGACCCTCGACATCCTCTATCGCTGCCGTCCCTCGGTGATCGTCAGCATGACCGTGTCGAACATGAGTCTCGGGCTTCTGGATTGGTCCGGCGGCATGAGCGAGCGCTCCGGCGGCGTCTACGAACAGGCTTTGACGCCTTCGCACGGGCTGGGCGACTACCTGGTGGCCGTCTCGGATTCGGCGGGGGGGCTGGACCGGATGATCGTCAAGGTGACGGCCTCGGAGATTGACGATCTGGCGGGCTCCTGGACCAGCGTCAGCAACGAACTCGCCCTGATCGAGAAGTCGCTGACCAACATGTCCACGTCCGTCTCCAACGTGCAGGGCAGCGTGACCGCGATGTCCACCAATCTGCTTCTGCTGCTTGCCGATGTGACGAACCTGCAGGCGAACCTGTACACGCTCACCGGCATGCCGTCGCAGGTGGCGTATCTTACCAACACGATAGACCAAGTCATCGCCCTGACCAATATGGCGGGCCAGGTGTCCATTCTGACGGCGGCGGTCGCCAGGGTCTCCTCGCTCACCAACATGGGCGATCAGTTGTCGTACCTGACCAATCTGCTGACTCAGGTCGCGCCGGTAACGAACGTAATCGCCCAGGTTTCCTCGCTGACGAACCTGCCGGGGCAGACGGCCTACCTGACGAATCTCCTGACCCGGATGGGCGGGTTGACGAACCTGCCGGGGCAACTGGCGTTGCTGACCAATATGCCTGCGCAGTTGGCCAGTCTGACGAATCTGCCGTCGCAGTTGACGGGGCTCACGAACGTGACGGCGCAGTTGGCGGGTCTGACGAACCTGCCGTCGCAACTGGCCGGGTTGACGAACCTGCCGTCGCAACTGGGCGGGCTCACGAACCTGGCGGGACAGGTGGCGACGCTGACGAATCTGCCGGCGCAAATGGCGGGCCTGACGAACCTGACGACGCAGGTCGCCTTGCTCACGAATCTACCCAGCCAGATTGCGCTGTTGACGAACCTGCCCGGTCAGACGGCTTACCTGACCAATCTACTCACGAGCATGGGCGGGTTGACGAACCTGACGGGGCAGATGGCGTTGCTGACCAATATGCCTACGCAGTTGGCGGGTCTGACGAATCTGCCGTCGCAGTTGACGGGTTTGACGAACGTGACGGCGCAGTTGGCCGGACTGACGAACCTGCCGTCGCAACTGGGCGGGTTGACGAACCTGCCGTCGCAACTGGGCGGGCTCACGAACCTGGCAGGGCAGGTGGCGACGCTGACCAATATGCCGGCGCAATTGGCGGGCCTGACGAACCTGACGACGCAGGTGGCCTTGCTCACGAATCTACCCAGCCAAATGGGTATGTTGACGAACCTGCCGGGGCAGACGGCCTACCTCACGAACTTGCTCACGAGCATGGGCGGGCTCACGAATTTGGCAGGGCAGGTGGCGACGCTGACCAATATGCCGTCGCAATTGGCCGGTCTGACGAATCTGCCGTCGCAATTGACAGGGCTCACGAACGTGACGGCGCAGTTGGCCGGACTGACGAACCTGCCGTCGCAACTGGCCGGGTTGACGAATCTGCCGTCGCAACTGGGCAGCCTCACGAACCTGGCGGGGCAGGTGGCGACATTGACCAATATGCCCGCGCAATTGGCGGGTCTGACGAATCTATCGTCGCAGTTGACGGGTCTGACGAACCTGCCGGTGCAACTGGCGAGCCTGACGAACCTGCCGTCGCAACTGGGTGGCCTCACGAACCTGGCAGGGCAGGTGGCGACGCTGACGAATCTGCCCAGCCAGATGGCGATGTTGACGAACGTGCCGACGCAGGTGGCGTACCTGACGAACGTGATCGGCACGTTGAGCGGGATCACGAACATCGGCGCGCAGGTGGCGGACATGACGAACGCGATCGGCCGCCTTGCCGGGATGACGAACATTCCGAACCAGGTCTCGTTCCTGACCAACGCGATGGCGACGTTGACGGGGTTGACGAACCTGACGACGCAGGTGGGGGCGATGACGAGCGCGGTGAATCAGGTGGCGCTGCTGACGAACATTCCGTCGCAGGTGGCGTACCTGACGAATGCGATCGGCACGTTGAGCGGGATCACGAACATCGGCGCGCAGGTTTCGGACATGACGAACGCGATCGGAAAGATCGCGGGGCTGACGAATCTGAGTTCACAAGTGGCGGCCCTGTCCGGCCTCACGAACCTGACGACCGAGGTGGCGGCCATAACCGGAACCTTAAGCCAAGTCTCGATGCTGACGAACGTGTCGGCCCAGGTGGCGCTGCTGACGAACCTGCCGGCGCAGGTGTCGGCTTTGACCAATTCGCTGGCGGCGGTCACGGCCCTGACGAATCTTGGCTCGCAAGTCTCGACCCTGACCAATTCCATCAGTCAGATAACGGCCCTGACCAACATGGCCGGCCAGGTTTCGGACGTTTACAGCATGATGGCTGGAGTCAACACGAACGTGGCCGCCCTGGCTTCGGTCGTCGCCACGTCCAATCTCGTGAACAGCATCGAACTTCGCGTCGGGCAGCAGACCGACCCTGCTTCGTCCGACACCCTGTTTGGGCGGCTGGCCTCGGTCTTGCAGAATCTGGAGACGGTCGGCATCGCCGCCAATACGGCGGCCAAGAAGGCGACGTCCGCGCGCACGGATGCCAGTTCCGCGGCCTCCGGGCTCCAGAACATCATGCAGGAGTTGGGGCAGGGCCGTGTCAGCCAGATGGCGTCGGATCTCAGTCAGGTCCAACAATCGCTTCAGAAGGTGGCGGGTTTGGTCAAGGAAGTGCCTGAGGGGATAGACACGAAGGGATTGGCCGAGGCGCTCAACGATACGGTGAAGAAGATTGACCAAATAGGCAAGGACAGGGGAGTGAACCTTGGGAAACCCGAGGCGGCGCAAGGCGGCCCGCTGACGGCGGAGAATGTGGACAAACTCATCAACAAGATGGCGGAGACGAAGGCCATGATGGACGCGATGCGCCTGTTGATGGAAGAAACCGTGAATAAGCCGGTCGTCGTCGAGTGGCTCGAAGGAAGCAAGTAGGCCGGGCGCCACATCTCGCATGTCCCCTAACGTCCTTCATCTGGTCATTTCGCTTGCCCCGGGCGGACTTGAGCGGTTGGTGGTGGATTGGACCAATGCCCGCAACCGGCGGCTGCCGGGTTCGACGGCAGTGGGGTGCCTCGACGAACCCGGCGAATTGGCCCCGCAAGTGGAGGGGGCGGCCGTACGGTGTTTCCGCTCGGATCGTTCCCGCCGGCCCTGGGACCGGGCCGCCGTGAGGAAGTTGAGGGAAGAACCATTCCCCATCAACCATCAACCATCAACCATCAACCATTCGCCCCGCGTCCTTCACGCCCACAATCTTGCCGCCTGGCAATACGCCGCGCTGGCGAAACTTTCATGGAGGGCGAGGGGTTCCGCTCCTGCTCCCCGTCTCGTCTACACCCAGCATGGCGCGAATCTTCACAACTTGACGCTCGTGGATCGCCTCAGGGGGCGCGCCCTGGCTTGTTTCACCGACCACCTGGTGGCCGTCTCGGAGGCGACCGCGGAGGCGATGGCGAAGTCCCTGTGGATTCCCCGGCGGCGCATCGAGGTGGTGGCCAATGGGGTGGGTAACGAAAATCCGAAATCCGAAATCCGAAATCCGAGGGCGGAACTCCGAAGGACATTGGGTTTATCCGATGGCGCAACGGTCATCGGCTCGGTGGGACGGCTGGCGCACGTGAAGGGCTATGACCGCCTGATTAGAGCGTTCGCAAGTCTTGCTCCCTCCTCCCTAAACTTTCCCGGCGCCAGCGATCGGAATGCAAATCGCCGCTCCGCGCCCCTGCTGCTTCTCGTCGGCGATGGCCCGGAACGATCCAGCCTCGAAAGGCTGGCGCGCGATCTTGGCGTGGCCGGGCGGGTGATTTTTGCCGGGTATCAGGCCGATCCGGCGCCTTATCTGGCGGCCATGAATCTTTTCGTTCTGCCCTCCCGCAGCGAAGGGCTCTCCGTGGCGCTTCTGGAGGCCATGGCGGCCGGTGTTCCCGTCCTCGTCACGGAGGTCGGGGCGAATCGCGAGGTCATCGCGGATGGCGAGGCGGGAACGTTGTTGCCGGACGACGAAGAACGCTGGCCGGTGGCGCTGGCGTCGGCGCTGGCGGACAACGCCCGCGAAAAAGTCGCCGCGGCCCAGGCGCGCGTGAAGACGCATTACTCGCTGGAGACGACGTTGGACCAGTACGAGAAGATTTATGCTCGCAACCCTTTCCAACCTTTTCCCTCGTCCTGATCAGCCGCGGCGCGGACTGTTCAATCTGCACCTCTTTCGCGCTCTCGCGGAAGCCCTGGGATCCGAGACGCAGGGCGTCCCGGGTTCCGAACCGCAAGTCCCGCCGTCTTCCTCGCTTCTCAACATCTGCCTGGTGCCGGAATGGCGCTGGTGGCGCTGGCCGGCCATCCACGCGTGGGACGGATTCTCCCCGGAGGGCACGGGCTCCCCGGCGCCGTTCGAAACCCGGTATCAGCCCGTGTGGTATGCGCCCGGAGCCGGGCGCGACTGGAACTGGCTGACGTATTCGCGGTCGTTGAAAGCGGTGAGCAACGCCGTGCGATGGCGCAAGGCCGTCCTCGCCGCCTGGCTTTATCCCGACGGCGTCGCGGCGGCCCGGCTCGCCCGGGAGCTGGGCGTTCCGTGCTGGATCCTGGCGCAGGGAAGCGACGCGTTTCATCTGCGGCATTCCCGCCGGCGGGCGGCCATCCTCAAGGCCTCGGAGTCGGTGGAGGGCTTCTTCTGCGTCTGTAAGCCGCTGGCGGACGTCCTGTTGCGCGCAGGGATCCCGGCCCGGAAGATTCAGGTAACGTCCAACGGCGTTGACACGCGGCTGTTCCAGTTCAGAACCCGGGCGGAAGCCGCCGTGACGCTGGCCGCGGTTCCCGCGGGACCCGGGGCCGAAGTTGACGTATCCGACTTGTCGGTCCGGTATGCGTTGTTCGTCGGCAACCTGGTTCCGGTGAAGGGCCCTGACCTTCTGCTCGAAGCCTGGGCAAGAATGCTCAACGAAGCCGGAACCCGCCGGGGAACGAGGCTTGCCCTGATCGTCCTGGGCGATGGCCCGTTGCGCGGGGAACTGCGCCGGCAGGCGCGGCGGCTCGGGATCGCGGACACGGTTCGTTTCCTCGGCAGCCGGCCGCAGAACGAAGTGGCGCTATGGATGAACGCGGCCGATGTGCTATGCTTGCCCAGCCGTAGCGAAGGCATGCCGAATGTGGCGCTGGAAGCGCTGGTTTCCGGTCTGCCGCTGGTGGTTTCGGACGCCGGGAATTGCCGCGAGATCGTCGCCGATGAACCGGGCGCGCGAGTGGCGATCCCGGGCGACACGCGGGCGTTCGCGGCGGGGTTGGGCGAACTGCTCGCCACACGGCTGGACCGACAGGCTCTCATGGAACGACACCGGGCAAAGTATTCGTGGCGGCGGCAGGCGGACTCCATTCTCGACGCGATGCCGGACCTTCGTTCACCCGTCGTGAGGCCTCCCCTATGAGCACCGCACCCCCGGCGGGTCCCGGACAAGAGGGAACCGAAGACGCCTACGAATTCGAGCCTCTTGCCGAAGCGCGAAACTATCGGCGCGCGATTCTGAAGGAATTCAGCCCGTGGCTGGCCGGCGACGTGCTCGAAGTCGGCGCCGGCGTGGGGCAGTTCACGGCCGAACTGGCGGGCTGCAACCCGATCCGGCGGCTTTCCGTCGTCGAGCCCGATCCGGGGTTTTGCGGGCAGATCCGGGAGAAGTGCTCCGGCGTCGAGGTCATTGAGGGCCCCGTGACGGCGATCGAGGCGCAGCGCGCTTTCGACGCCGTGGTGGCCGTGAACGTATTGGAGCACATCGAGGACGACGTCGGGGAACTGCGGCGTTACCGAACCTGCCTGCAGGCCAGAAAGGGGGCGGTTTGCCTTTTTGTGCCGGCGGGTCCCGAGCTGTACGCGCCCCTGGATCGCCAATTCGGTCACTATCGGCGGTACAGTCGGGGCGGACTCAGGGACGCGTTGGCGTCCGCGGGATTTTCGACCGTGTATCTCCGCTATTTCAACTTTCCGGGGTACTTCCTGTGGTGGTTGGAGTTCTGCGTTTTCAAACAGAGGGAATTTCGCGCGCGCCGAGTGTGGCTTTTTGACCGGCTTGTGTTTCCCGCGATCCATTTCATCGAGAGCCGGTGCATCAGGCCGCCCAAGGGTCAGAGCCTGATCGCCGTTGCCAAAGCCGTAGGTCGGTAGAGACCCGGAACGTCCATGGATTTCGTGATTGTCGCCAATGCCTGGGGGGCCGGGGTATCGAACCCGACCAGCAAGCATCGCATTGCCCTCGAACTCGCGCGCCGGGGGAGCCGCGTGCTGTGGATCGAGGGCGCCGGCATGCGCGCTCCGCGCCTTTCCTCGGGCCCCGACAGGCTTCGCCTCGTGAAGAAGGTCTTCCGCGCGCTAGGCGGTCCGCGGCGGATCGAAGTTCCAACGCGCGGCGACGGAGGGCTTTGGGTGATGGCGCCGCTCTTGATCCCTTTGCCGCGCTACGGATGGACCCGACGCGTGAACGGCGCAATTTGCAGAGGGGTGGCGCGTCTTGTGGGGCGCCTATGGCGGTTCCAATCTCCCGTGCTGATCAATTACGTGCCGGTTTTGGCCGAGGCGATGAGAGGGTGGGGCGCCCGGGTCGTCTATCATTGCGTGGACCGGTGGGATGCGTTCAAGATGTACGATGCGGCGGTGATGGCGGAAATGGACCGGCGGTGCTGCCGCTACGCCGACGTGGTGATCGCCTCGTCGGACGAGTTGTTCGCGCGCTGCAAGGAGCTGAACCCGAACACGCGTCTGTTGACCCACGGGGTGGACTATGAGCACTTTGCCCAGGCGGTGGAGATACGGCGGAAAGGCGAGGCCGAAGCCGGGCTCAACAGAAACGATCCCGTTGCGTTGGGGAATACCCCTCACCCTTCAACGGATGAATCGCACCGGTCCAGCCACCAACCGTCCGGTTGCGCTTCGGTCCAACCCTTAACCCTTAACCATTCTTTCCGTCCCCGCGATTTGCCGGCCGGGGCGATCATTGGATTCTTCGGTCTGCTCTCCGAATGGATTGACCAGGACCTCCTTCTGGACCTCGCCACCGCTTGCCCCGCCGCCCACGTGGTCCTCATTGGACAGCCGGACGTGTCCGTGGAGCGGCTCAAGGGGGCGCCGAACATTCATTTGCTCGGACCGAGGCCCTTTGCCGAACTGCCCCGCTACATCGCGTGGTTCGACGCGGGGATTATTCCTTTTGAAGTGAATGACCTGACCCGTTCCGTGAATCCCATCAAGCTGAGGGAAATGCTCTCGGCGGGTTGCCCCGTGGTCTCCACCCACCTGCCGGAAGTGGCGCGGTACGGGGCGCTGGCGGACGGCGCCGTGGCTGTCGCAAAGAGTCGGCAGGAGTTCGTGGAGTTGGTGAAGCGCCGCCTTGCGCAGCCGGTCTCGATCGAGGAGCGCCAACGGATCAGCCTGGAGATGGCCGGCGAGACGTGGGAACGGAAAGTGGATGAAATGATGAGGCTGGTGGGGGAGGAAGAAGGGCGGGATGGGGGCGATCTTCGCTTTTCTTCGTCCCCAGGAACTGATATCCAACAACCATGAACCTCTTCTCCCTCATTCATTCAGACCTGCGCGCCAAAGCGCGGTGGTTGTACGGCGACGAGGCCTGGCGCAACCAACTCAAGGCCCGCTTCACCGACGGCTCCTCCGCCATGATCCTCTACCGGTGGATGCAGTGGGCGCAACGCCGGCGTCTGGTCCCGCTGGCCATGCTGTTCAACAAACTCAACGTCGCTTTCAACCAGTGCATCATCGGGCGCGGCGCGGATTTCGGGCCCGAGTTCGTGCTCGTTCATAGCCAGGGCGTGGTCATCAATACCACCGTCACGGGCGGACGCGGCGTGGTCGTGGAGCACCAGGTGACGATCGGAGCGGAGAAGAGCGCGGCGCCGGCGCTCGGCGACGGTGTCTTCATCGGAGCAGGCGCCAAGATTATCGGAGGCGTCCGGGTGGGGAATGGCGCCAAGGTCGGGGCCAACGCCGTGGTGGTTGACGACGTGCCCGACGGCGCCACCGTGGTCGGCGTGCCGGCGAAGGTGGTGCGATCTGAGCCATCATGAGCATCCTCGTCCTTGTGCTGGCATTTGTTCTCGCCTACGCGTGGCTGATCTATCCGCCCTTGATCCAATGGGTAGGGCGTAGGACAAGGAATGCGATTCGGATTGCCGAAGGCGAGCCCCACCGTATCTGGCCGCGTGTGGCCATTCTTTTCTCCGCGCATAACGAGGAGGGCGTGGTGGAGGCCCGGCTCAGGAACCTGTCGGAACTGGATTATCCGGCCGATCGGTTCCACGTCTTTGTGGGCGTTGACGGCGGTTCGGATCGGACCGCCGATATCGCGCTCGCCTGGGCCTCGCAACACGAGAACGTCCATGTGGTCGTCTCTTCCGAGAACAAAGGGAAGATGGCCATGTTGAAGGACTTGGTGAAACGGGTTCAGGGTTCAGGAGTCAGGAGTCAGGAGTCAGGAGTCGGACTGCCGAATGTGGGAGGGGCAGTCCCCTGCCGCGAAACACAGGAAGTGCAGGGGGAGAAGATTCGCGGCGCGGAGCGCCCCTCCCACATTCATGATCAACCCTCAACCCTCAACCCTCAATCTGGCCTTCGCCACCCTCCACCCTCCACAATTGATCCCGAACCCCGAACCCTGAACCCTGAAACCTTCCTCCCCGCCTTGCTTGTTTTCACCGATGCCAACACGATGTTCGAGGCCGACGCCGTCCGGAGGCTGGCGGAACCGTTTACCGATCCTCGCGTGGGCGGCGTCTGCGGACGGCTTGTGTTTCAGCCGGCTTCGGCGGAGCCCACCGATGAGCCCCATTACTGGGATCTTGAAACGAAATTGAAGGAAGCCGAGAGCCGCTTGGACTCGTGCCTGGGGGCCAACGGCGCGATCTATGCCGTTCGACACGAGCTTTTCCCCGCCGGGATCCCCGACAACGTCATCGTGGACGATTTTGTGATCGGAATGAAAGTCCGGGAGCAGGGCCGCAGGATGGTGTACGTCACCGGGGCGCGGGCCCGCGAGGATCTTCCCGCGACGGTGGGCGAAGAATGGTCCCGCCGCGTTCGCATCGGCGCCGGCGCCTACCAGGCGCTCTGGCTGTGCCGGCGGTGCTTGTCGCCGCGTTTCGGAACGTTCGCCTGGATGTTCGGGTCGCACAAGGTCTTGCGGTGGTTCACGCCGCACCTGCTTGCGACATTGGCGTGCCTGCTGCTGGCGGAAGGGTTCAGGGTTGAGGGTTACGGTTCACCGTTCACTGTTCACTGTTCACTGTTCACCTTCATTTTGGCGGCCGTTGGCGCGTTCTCTCTGATCTGTGTGTGCGCGCGCAAGGTGGACGCGCGGTGGGCCAAACCTTTTCGCCTGACGTTCTATTTCGCCGTCATGCAAGCGGCCCTGTTCGCGGGCTTCCTGCGTTTTTGTGCGGGCGACCTTTCCGGCGCCTGGAAAAGGACCTCGCGTCATGTTTCGCGCCCTTGACAAATGGTTGATGGGGTACGTGAAGTCGGCCGCGGGCCGCCCGCGCCACGTCCCCGGCCTCAAACACCTTTTCTTCTGCCTCGCCGATCATTTCGAGCCGTTTCGCGGCGGCGCGTCCAAGGCGGAGGCCGTCTCTTTCGTCCGGGAGTGGACCGAGGGATACGCGCGCGCCGTTCAGGGAATTCGCGACGCGGACGGCCGGGGGCCAGATCGGA
>Ga0182021_10000776_pt1 | contig 35571 bp, 39 predicted proteins | sample 612E3MmetaG_FD_120493 | JGI IMG/M metagenome (GOLD analysis project Ga0182021, IMG submission 120493) | Permafrost microbial communities from Stordalen Mire, Sweden - 612E3M metaG (Illumina Assembly) | ecosystem: Environmental > Terrestrial > Soil > Wetlands > Permafrost | place: Sweden...
CTGTTTTCAGTTCTTGGATTCCATCAATTTGTTGACCTGAGTTCTCATGAGATTAGTCTTTCCTTTATCCTCCCCCTGGCTATTGCTGCCGTTGGTGGCTTCATGAACTACGCCGTAGGCGAAATTGATCGAAAGAGATTGCTAGGCGACATTAAGCTAGATAGAACTTATAAGACGACATTCTTTATCTCGGACGGTATCATGATCTTTTCACTCATTCTCGGGGCTATTATGAATCCGCAAATTGTCATTTCGACGATTAGTGAAATTCCATATATTTCAGCAGGAGTTGCTGTGATACTTTTTGTTTCATTCGTTGTATTGAAGATTAATACTTCAAAACCACTTCCAAGTGATAACACAAAGGAGCCACCTATCATATGATTATATCGTGTAATCTCATTTTGACATATTGAATGATCTGAAATACATGCGCGCACTCAATATATGCAGTTTAATTACGCGTGCACTATGGTCTGACTCATAATCTGTTATCACTAGCCGTTCTAATCGTTCCAACTAACCCTGAAGCATTCGCGCGCGCGTATGATCGCCGCCTTGGCATGGTGGAAGTCGGGGGTTCAAATCCCTCCGTCCACCAACCTAACTTACCTGCGCGCGCGGCCCGTCCCCGTCGAGGTGCAGAGGAGCCGCGTAGCTCCCTCTCAAGGTTCCCGTCATACATAGTAGCGCCTGGACAACGGCGTCGCTGGTGGACTTCGATTCCTCTCGTCTTAGCCTCCCTGATGATCCTCGCTGGTTCACCAGTTAGGACGAAGTTAACCCATACTCTCTCTTCAGACATAATTATCCCTCAGTCTGACAAAAGGCGCGCGCGCATGCGAGCAACTTGGCGGAGATAAAAGTAAAACGGAAGGGATACTAGCGAGGCCCGTATACATACTCACGCAACGGCAAGGTCATCAACGTTAAGAGGAGCTGAGTTCCCGAGACCACCTATATGGCTGAGGACAGGGGTAAACCCGGGAAGACGCCTGAGGGTGAATGCGCGCGCTCTATAATAGGTAATCTGATTGGCGCGCGCATGAGTATAATACGTCTTTTCTATAATTACTATTAATATCGAGTTCGTCTTCACCCAGAGTTAAAAGTTAGATAGTAAAGTGGAATTCTATTTCTAGTTAATATTACAAGGAGATATTGAATCTAGACTTATCATTATATTTATAACATTTATAAAAATAATAGAAATAGAAGTATTATAAATTAGAGTATATAAGAAAGATTTTAATTATGGATTATAATTATAAATTTATATTATGCCGATTCTAAATTAAATTCAGGATAGAAATGTCTAACAAAGTTGATGAGACTGCGCGTGCGCGAGGCACCATGAGTAAAGAAAAGAGAACGATTAATAACGGAAAACAGACGAAGAAAAAACGTTCAAATCCCAACCCGGACACTCATGTGACTGTCGGCGGCGAGCTACACCAGATCGCTGTTGGAGATCACTACCCGCTCACCACGAACCAGGGCGTCGCTCTTTCCGATAATCAAAACTCGCTCAGGGTCAGTCCGCGCGGCCCTACACTTCTCGAAGATTTCATCCTTCGCGAAAAAATAACGCATTTCGATCACGAGCGTATTCCAGAGCGTGTTGTTCACGCGCGAGCCACAGGAGTCCATGGATTCTTTGAACTGACCGCCTCGTTGAAGCAATATACCACCGCCAAGATACTCACCGAGGTGGGTGAAAAGACACCCGTATTTACTCGTATATCGACCGTCGCAGGCGGTGCGGGTTCGGTAGATACCCCGCGTGACGTACGCGGTTTTGCCGTCAAGTTTTACACGAAGGAAGGCAACTGGGATCTGGTAGGCAACAACATCCCGGTATTCTTCATCCAGGATGCTATCAAATTCCCTGACCTGATCCATGCCGTAAAAATGGAACCCAACCGCGGCTTTCCGCAATCGGCAACTGCACATGACACATTCTGGGATTTTATTTCGCTCACGCCTGAATCCATGCATATGGTGATGTGGATAATGTCTGATCGCACCATACCCCGTTCGCTGCGGATGATTGAAGGCTTTGGTGTGCACAGTTTCCGGTTGATTAACGATGCAGGCAGATCAACGTTCGTCAAATTCCACTGGCGACCTAAGCTCGGCTTGCAGTCCACCATTTGGGATGAGACCGTCAAGATCGCAGGCGCCGATCCGGATTTCCACCGGCGTGATATGTTCGAGGCCATCAAGGCGGGTAACTTCCCCGAGTGGGAATTCGCGGTTCAGCTTTTCACACAGGAGGAAGCTGACAAATTCCCATTCGATCACCTGGACGCGACCAAGCTGATTCCCGAAGAACTGGTACCCTTGAAAGTTATCGGCCGCATGGTGCTGGATCGCTGGCCGGACAATTTTTTCGCCGAAACCGAACAGGTTGCTTACTGCCCCGGCAATGTTGTGCCGGGAATCGATTTCTCGAATGATCCGCTATTGCAAGGCCGTTTGTTCTCCTATATCGACACGCAGCTTTCGCGCCTGGGTTCGGTCAATTTTCACCAGATCCCGATCAACGCGCCGAAGTGCCCGTTCTCTAATCAACAACGAGACGGACACATGCAGATGACGCAACCGATGGGCCGCGTTGCCTATGAGCCTAACTCCTTGTCTGAAAGCTCGCCACGGGAAACCCCGACGGGCTTTCATAGCGCTGCGGTAACTGAAACCGGCCAGAAAGGCCGCATCCGTGCCGAAAGCTTCGCAGACCACTATAGCCAGGCGCGGCAGTTCTATCTCAGTCAAACCGCGTATGAGCAGGCGCACATCGCCTCGGCGTTAGTATTTGAGCTCTCCAAGGTCGAACAAATGCACGTACGCGAGGCGATTGTCGGTCATCTGCGACATATTGAAGAAGACCTCGCCAAACGGGTCGCCGCAGGTCTCGCGTTCGCTAAAATGCCCGAGGCGCCGGTGGCACCATCGCCCATTTTGGAGATGAAGTCTTCGCCCGCGTTACAGATCATCGGTAAAATGAAAGACACGTTCTTGGGGCGCGCTGTTGGCATCCTCATCGCGGATGGTTCAGATGGCGCGGTCATCAAGAAGATTAAAAAGGCCGCGATCGATGCGGGTGGTTCAGTGAAGATCGTCGCGCCCAAAGTGGGCGGTGCGAAGCTTGCCGATGGCTCGATGCTGGAGGTCGACGGACAACTTGCAGGTACACCTTCTGTGCTGTTTGATGCAATCGCTGTCATCCTCTCTGACGAAGGTGCAAAGGCAATGTCGAAAGAAAGCGCCGCGATCGATTTCGTGCGCGATGCTTTCAGTCATCTCAAGGCAATCGCCGTCGATAAAGGCGGCCAAGCGCTTTTGAAAGTAGCGAATGTCGGACAAGATGCGGGCGTGGTGGATACTGACGACAAGGACGCATTTATTGCTGCAGCAAAGACACGCCAATGGGACCGGGAAAAGTCCGTTCGAACATTGGCATAACCGCTGCGCGCGCATTTGATAGGCAAATAAAGAAAATCATAGGTTAAATGGCGAGTCACTGAACTATCAGGGACTTTTTCATGAACAGTTTTACTTATGTTTTCACACTATCACGGATATGAAAAAATGTAACTATTTTTTTTTGCGCGCGCGCCATTTGGATGAGTATTTGTGCAACCAAAGTGCAGTTATACGCACATAAAATTGGCTCATTTTCTCACTTTTTAGGTATTAAGTCTGATCTGCACTCCTAAGCCAAACGTAGGCCCCAATCGCTCCACCCAGGCAAGTTAGGAGGACGAGAATATAGCTGAAGATGCCCAGTGGGTCACCACCCATGTTTGCCTTAATAAAAAGTCCCGGGATAGCATAAGGGAAATACATACCATACCCGATCACCTCCGTTACCTGCGCCAAAGCCAACGCCAAAAACATAAACCCAACCGACGGAAGATACCCACGCCCAAGGAACGCAATTAACGTAATCGGGGTAATAAGCATCACATTCAGGACCCCGACCACGAAAATAGTCGACAAACCACCGAGAATGACAGCTGATGTAAGACCCGGTAAACCAATAATATAGCCTAAAACCACCCCGAAAACTGAGACAATAGCGATCATCAGGAGCGACCAGAGGGCGAACACCGTGTATTTCGCTACTATGAACGCTGAACGCGTGGTCGGCAAAGCAAGGAGATCCTTCATCGTCCTGTCGGCGTACTCCCTACCGAAGATCCAGCCACCCATCAAGGCGCTCAGGATGATGAGCCCCATTACTCCCTGTGACAGCATCCCGATGTACGTCGGCCAGTCAACTACGCCAACCATTATCTGCGCCTTCACACCGATAATGCCAAAGCGACGAGCCCCCTCGGGGTCCTTCATAATCACCATGAAGAATGCCATCGCCAACGGAACTAGAACGTACCCTAAGGCTATGAATAGAGGAACCCTAGACCTCCTGGCCTTCAGTAACTCCGCCCAGAGCGCGCCCTTGAAACCTTTCAAGGCATCACATCTCCCTCGACTCAACCAGTTGGAGGAAGTGCGCCTCCAAGTCTGGCTGTTCAACCCTGAGCGACATCGGCGGATGCCCTGCACTCACTAGGATAGACGCTATCCTATCCGGGTAGTCTACAGCGTCCTGGCCGTGTACAGTGATTCCGTCTTTGAGTGAGACATCAAGCCCAGCAGATTCAAGACACTTGAGAGCCGCCTCGTTATCTCGAGTCTGGATAACCAAGGTCTTCCGGGAGCGTATCTCTAAATCGATTGCGTCTATCTCCTCCAAGAGCCGCCCCTCATGGATTATCCCGATTCGGGTCGCGAGGCGGTTCACCTCGCTGAGTATATGCGACGACATGAACACTGTCGACCCCTCCTTCACTATGCTAAGTAGCATCTCCCGTACCTCCACGATCCCCGCAGGGTCCAACCCATTTGAGGGCTCATCCAAAATCAGAAGATCAGGATTGTTTATGAATGCCTTCGCTAACCCAAGGCGCTGCAGATTACCGGTTGAAAGTGCCTGTGCGCGTCGATCTGAAAACTCGGTCAAACCCAGCTTCTTGATCACAGAATCGACAGCTTGTTGATCATTCATTAGGTGGAGTCTGTAGGTAACTTCGAGGTTCTCTCGAACAGTTAACTCGGGGTATGCAGAAGGTCGCTCGACAAGGTAGCCGACGCGTGACCAGACGGAGTTTGAGCTTGGGGATACGGGTTCTCCGAAGATGCTCACAACTCCCTCTGTGGGATTGATCATCCCTAGCAGCATTCGGATTGTCGTCGTTTTCCCAGCCCCATTCAACCCGAGGAAACCATAAATCTCTCCCTTGTTGAGTGTTATCGAAAGTCGATCTACAGCAGTCACTTTTCCGAATTTTTTAGTGAGATTTTGCGTTTTTATTACTTCAGACATCGGAACTCCAACCAACCATTAGTATATCATAGTATACTATGGGTTATTATTATATACTTACCATTTTGTATTTATACCCCTAACATAATAATAGACTCATGCCGAAGGTTATCCCAGAGTACAAGGAGGTTGCCCGGACAAGGATCATTCAGGCTGCCACCAAGATATTCTCCGAAAAAGGGTATCAGCAAGCTAGCATGGATGATATCGCTAAAGAAATAGGCGTCACGAAGGCCACTCTTTACTCGTACTTCGACAGCAAGAAGGACATCTACAACATAATTGCGACATCAGCTAACCAGCGGATGAGGGATACCTTACAAAGATCGTTGAACAAACATGACTATGTTGCGGCTGTTGGGGGGATAGTCAACTGGAAGATAGACCTCCTGAAAGAATTCATTCACGCCAGCATCGATATCGTGAAGCTCTCTCCTAATGACGAGGATGTTTCTAAGATATTGAGGGATGAGCGGGAGAAGGACTTGAGGTCGCTTCAGACCTTTTTCCTAGATCTGATGGACAAAGAGGCGATACGAGGCGATGTGGACGCGTATACTTTGGCGAACATCGTCCTCGCGCTCTACTGGGAGATGATCACTCAGCTCTACGCCGGGTTTGATAGGGAGAAGGTTCAGGATACTTGGAGCAAGAGCATGACCGCGATAATTGGTTAAATAGTCAGTTGTTTGCACACGCAATAATAAACGGATCTAAATTAATTAATCATATACACGCGCGAAGATCCACTCAATAATTTAATACGTTCTCACTCAATGCAGCAATTAATATGTCAACCACAGTCCCGGGAAGCAAGAACATTCGTCTACTTGGCAACTTCGACTTGAACGGTTTCGGGAACGGCGGGCAGGTTACTGTTGCTAGGAGGGGAAGCGATTACTACGCATTCATCGGTCACATGCAGGGGATGGGCACATCCATAGTCAACGTCACCGACCCTAAGAAGCCCAAGATGATATCACAGATAACGGCGCCGGAGAACACACACTCACATAAGGTTAGGGTATGCGGAGAAGTAATGCTGATCAACAACGAGCGGCTGAGTGGGAAGACTTGGGAAGCAGGTCTACGCATCTTCGACATCTCCAACCTCGCCAAACCCATCGAATCATCCTTTTTTCAGACATCGGGGAAAGGCGTGCACCGCTTTTGGGTCGACTGCGACAAAAGGCTTGCATACATCTCCACGGAGATGGAGGGATATCTGAATGCGATATTTGTAGTAGTAGACTTCTCCAACACCCGGAAGCCGAGGGAGGTCTCAAAGTGGTGGTTACCAGGCCAGTGGACGGAGGGAGGAGAGAAGCCATCCTGGGACACAAGTAAACATTCCTATCGGCATCACCACCCTATCGTCCTTGGCAATAGAGCCTACCTCGGCTACTGGGACGCTGGATTCATCATCCTAGACATCTCCGACATCAAGAAGCCAAGGTTTGTGAGTAAATGCGATTACAGCCCAGCCTACGGTGGCGTCTTCCACACCGCGCTTCCAGTCGACAGACCGATCCTTGGCAGGAGGTGGATGATAGGGTTCCAGGAGTCAATTGCACCGCCCAGAAAGGAAGGAAAGAAGCTGATGTGGGTTATCGACATCACCGCTGAGGAGAACCCAGTCTCAGTCGCCACCTTCGACGTACCCGTTGAAAACCCAGATAAGATAGATGAAATGTTCGGCCCCCATCAGCCATTCGAGGACGTGCACCTGAAAGACAATCTGGTCTATGCATCATGGTTCGGCGGGGGACTGCGCATCATAGATGTCTCCAACCCGTATCAGCCAGTGGAGGTGGGACACTTCCTCCCCAAGTGTGACAGCCAGAAGATGGTGCAAACAAACGACGTCTTCGTCGACGACAGGGGGCTCATCTACACAATCGACCGCCTTGAGAGGGGGCTCGACATACTAGAATTCACAGGACCTCGACTTACTAGCGCGCGCGCCCACAGCTCGTGCAGTTATTCGCCCACTGCTCCTGCTTCAATTGCTTCTTGTACCTCGCCTTAACCGTGGGATCCCTATCCTTTTGGAAGTACTCGTTAACGCGAGCGCAAAATCAGTGATTTAAAACTATGTCACTTTGTTAAATCGCCTGAAGCATCTGTTTCACGGCTAGGACAAAGAGGCCGACAGCCAGTAGGAAGATGATGCTGAGGAATACGGTAAGGACCTCATTGTACTTCCCAAACTTTACGGCGAATACGGTGTTAAGTGATGGGAAGATAGCCGAGACAGCCACTAACGCCAGAAGCTCAGACTTGCTACCATACCTGTTTGGAACACCGTTGAATCCGAAGTGAACAGGTATGATCTCGGGTAGCCCTGGGTAGACAGAAGCGACGTAGAAGACTAGGGTAAGCCACGCGATCGCGACCACGGCAACTTGCACAGTTGCTAGTCTGAGGTGGAGACGAGGCTCCACCATTTTAGTCTGGGTTGAAGCGACGAACACTGTCTTCTTCCTCAGCGCATCGAGGAAGGCGTCGGGCTCCCGCGGCGATACGAGTATCTTCTCACCGTTAACCAACTCAAGGAGCACGAACTCTCCCCTGTACTTGGTCGCGTAGACCTGAGCGTTCCCGAGGCTGCTCGTGGTGAAGACCCCCCAGTAGGCCCCGGGGAGGCTTCCACCAAATAGGCGGAAGCGGAGGTTTGTCTCAACCTTCCCGGCACACCTAATCTCGGGGTAGCTGACCCTGAGTGGAGACAGAGGAAAACTCACCCTCAACTCATCCTCCCCCAGGGTGTAATTCATTCTCCCCGCCGCATAAGATGAGTAGACTATCAACCCTGAGATCGTAAATGGGACGATCATTATGAGAAATAACACTGGCTCTGATCCCACATCAGAGAATAACAGAACTAGGAGGAGGGGCAGATTAATCAGGAGGGCAATCAGGACCGCCCACTTGAGGCTATTCCCTGAGTCCCCTGCTGGGTAAGATTGAGACATATATGTCAACTACCCACCACTAATGCGCGCGCGTCAATTGAGATTTCTGTATCTCCCTATACAGTAACAACAACAAAACAACCGCCATTAAACCCACAATAATCATCCCCCTCGGGTTATCGGTCCTCGTCCGATCCAGCTCCTGAATAGGAGTGAGCAGAATCAACAAGCCCAGAGAGCCCGCATAGATCGCCAGCTTATGCAGTCTAGTAGAAGCACCCCAACGGCATCTTAGATGTTTAATCAGGGTCAGAACCACGGCTACGCCTAAGCCTATTACGGCTAAAGGACCAAACTGATTCTCCATTAAATTAGGTAGCACATAGAATATCGCAGCGCAGATAACAGAGCCCAGAAACGTGTAGAGAAGGTAATATCTGGGGTTTCTAACTGATCTACTCTTATCCCTGGCCCAGCCAGCCGGCAATCGCTTCGCGGCCAGTAGAAAGATCCCAGCAACCATCACAGCGAATAACACCTGAATCGGATTAGGTGTATACCCCGTGACTCCACCGAAGAGAGCCAAGCCAAACAACACATCAACCATGAAGACGATGGCCATGACCTGAATCCACCGCCCTCTCAACCAGCTCTGCGTACTCCTCTCCGGATACACTAACTCAACAAGCATCACAGGCACAGAGATGCTGACTATTGAATGGTAGATGGTTAGATCCACCGCCCACACTCAGTTCACACCCAGCCACCTCCCGAACACTCGGCCATCTGGGATTAAACCAGCTACCCACCATCACACCCTCCTCGATAACCCCATATGACGCACCCAGGAGGAGAAGCGTGCCCAATCCCTTCCCCCAACGAATCTTCAACTCCCTTGCAAGTAGTGCCCCCCCACCATAGTGCCGTCATAATGGTAAACCCAAAAAGCGTGAAGAACTCCGAAGGAGGAGATGACCCGGAAAGAAGCTCACCGATCATCGGAGCCAGCACTAGCAGTATAACGCCAGGCGGAATCCGATCCCTAATGGCCATGACTCAAATACGTACTCTCAGTTATTTCACGATTCGCGCGCTTAGATGATAGAGAAGCACGGTAAGAAGTCTATGCACGCGCCTAACCTCTATATACAATTAACGCGCGCGCGCAGCTAAAAGTGCTCATATCCTAGGATTCCAAATAGTATCTCATGTCTGAAAAGCTCAGATCCACGTTGAATTACCTGGTTGAAGAGGAGAAACGCCGAATAGACAAAGCGCTTTCAGCCTACACCGATGCTCTGATTCGCTCAACTGATCCAAAAGGACTTTTTTTAACAGTTTCAGTTGAAGGAGTCGATCAGTCTCAGCCAATGAACCGAATCCTGGATGATCTTCGTAAGGTGGAGTTAGTTACAATTGACATCCACTATACTCATAGGGACTCAGAGATCATAGCCAACGCTACTCCCCTTGGATTTGAGATCGCTCAATTGCTCAAAGAAGAAAAAAATTAAGAGCCACATTTTTGCGATATCGCGCGGGGAGGATCATACTATGAATGTTGAGGAGATCGCTCAAGAAATGGTGAGTCCCACGGTAGTATTGTTCACGCTAGCAATCCGGAACCACGGATCCAAGACTCTTCTTGAAGCCAGGAGATCAGTTGGAAGCGACTATAGAGAAGATTGGAACACTTAGGAACCGTATAGTATCAAAATAGTGGTCTGCCTACGTTATGCAGGCGGATGGAAAGATGCGCGCGCGGACTGTTATTTAGGCGATGGATCATCAACCCAATATCCTCTACGATCATAGTGTTTATGCAGTCCAACCTCAAACTCCCGAGTTAACAGAGACTCCTCCGTGTACTCCGGTGACTGTTTGACAGCCTCTCGGGTAACATTAACGAAGATCTTCGACTCGTCCCAACTAACGCGCTCGATCCACTTCGGGGAAATAAGGACCTCCTTTCCCGACAACAAGTTCCGCGTATTGATGATCAGGTAACGAATCGCCCACGACTCGTCATCAATAATGAAATCTTCGACGTGACCAATCTCGCCGTCAGAAGCATGGACATGATAACCACTCACAGCATCGGTGCTCTGCAAATGGGGATCCCATTTTTTCTCCTCCTCAGAATTTTCGGTCCAGTTTTCAGGGTCACGCTCAATGTATGGATAATCACCCCACATCAGAGGACCATTCCAATACGCTGGCCAGCCATAATATCCATAGTATTCTAACTCGAATTGGCGGGAGACGGGCTTGTCGCTATCCCATAATGGACTTCCCTCGATCTGCTTTTTGGTTAAGTTGATGGCGACGCTCTTCTTCTCCTTCTCCACTGCGCGAAGCGCATAGGGGGAGATTAGAACCTGTCTGCCTCCACTTCCTGGCTCGGCGACTAGGTAGCGAATTGTCCAGTAATGATCATCGAAGTAGAATTCTTTGACCTTTCCTATTTCCCCGTCGAGGCTGTCCATTTTGTAGCCTTTTAGTGCTTTGACTTTGCTTAACATTATGTGTGGAACTTCGTCTTTGCTCATGGTAGCATGATTAACTTCGAATTTATTAAAGGAATAATTGTAGCTAGTTAATCTCGTGGACAAACTAAAAACCTACATCGAGTAGTGCGCCACTTTGTCCTTAAATCCAGAACAAGCTTATTTTGACAGTTAGGGTCTCGTCACCCATGGCGTGAACCAGAGGAGGTCCGATCCATAAGACAGGACGAGTACGAGACCATTGAAACACTCTTCAGAAACGTCGACTTAAGCAATACCCAGAAGCAGCTACTCGGCTGCTACCACACAACAGGACCAGACCAAAAGTCGAGGAACCCACTCGGTATCCTCAACCCTCCTAGTCATGCGATTGAAGGGCTTCTGAAGCCTATAGACGCGCGCACTCGGAGGTAATGAGATCTGTGCTCGCATGTTGATGGTTTTGACGTTTAGAGGTATCTGGCTCATACTAACTATCATCGTACCTGAAGGCATAATCACAATAAGGTTTGATAGTGAGGTAACGTTAAATGTTCAGAGAATACCTATTTTTGAAGTGAGCGCGCGCATCGTGCCGCGAGTTTTAGTGTACTTAACCAATGCTCGCCTTTATCCCCATAGCTGCGATAATGCCAGAGGACGCAGCCCCCACGATACCTCTTGAAACCCCAGCTCCATCACCCCCCACCCAGAGACCCTCAACACTGGTTTTTAGGGTCTTATCAGTCATGGCCTTCATGGCGTAGAACTTTATCTCCGGACCATACAGAAGAGTCGAATCAGAGTCCACACCGGGCATAACCGCCTCCAACCTCTCCAGACTCTCAACAATGTCTTCCACAATTCTACTGGGATAAGCCATAGAGATATCCCCCGGCGTTACCTCCTTGAGTGTCGGCTCAACGTAGCTTCTACTTAGACGATCCCACGTCGACCTTCGATGAGATCTCAGATCACCCAGCCTCTGAAGAATCGGCTTTCTCCCACCCAACGTGTTGGCGAGCCCAGCTATTCCCTTTCCATACTCTGTAGTGTTTTCAAGCGGCTCAGTTAACTTCACCCTAACAAGTAGTGCGAAGTTCGAGTTTTTCGACCTAGTATCCCTCATCGAATACCCGTTTACCCCGAATAACTCATCATCATAAGCCTCCTTCGTAACGAATCCTCTCGGGCAAACACAAAAGGTTCTCACAAAGTCATCGTATTTTGGAGTATAGATGTGGAACTTCGGGTCCCAACAACCATGCTCGTTAACAATCTCATCAAGTACCTCATTGGGGACCTCAACCCTGACCCCAATATCTATTGGGTTATAACTCATGCTCACGCCCAAGGAGGCAAGTAGCTTGAACAGCCATCCAGAGCCGGCTCTACCCGGGGCGAGAATTATCGCGTCTGCCGGATATGTCCTCTTGTTTGCTCTAACTCCGACGGCCCTGTGACCATCAACAATCAGGTCAGTTGCTTTTACACCCAACTCGAAACGTACCCCAGACTCCTCGAGCTTCTCCTTCATTTCCTGCATTACAATTGGTAGATGATCTGAACCAATGTGAGCCTGATTAATCCTCACGAACCTGATTCCCGCACGCGCGGCCTCACGCTCCAGCTGGGCCTGCCCCTCTTCTCCGTGACTCTCTGTATCGACGCCTAGCTCTCTAAAAGTATCGCGTATAGAGTCGATTACCTTCCAAGCCTCATTCATTGGCATGAACTCTGTAAGATCGCCGCCGATTTGTGGGTTGAAGTTTAGCTTTCCATCGGAGTAAAGACCTGAGCCTCCAACGTGATCACTTTCCTCCAAAATGGTCACCTCATAATCACTAGCAAGTTGCTTCGCTGCGAAGAGGCTCGTAGGACCCGCACCAACTAACACTATCCTCGACATGGCCTTCACAACAGACTTAGGATACTTATCTAATTAAAACTGAGCCTGAAACCAAAATCACCCATGAAAATGCGTGCCTCAATAAAGTGAGCTACCCACCTCTAAAGAGGTGGGCTTCCTGATTCAACGACCCAACATGCATAACAGACACCTCAGCAGAGGTCGAGTCTCCAACAGGCGTAGATTCGGCACGCGCACGCTCAATAAAGTAATAAATTCAGAGTCCAAGAGAATTCAATCAATGAATATCGATCATATTCGAGAAGACATCCCAATCCTGAGGAAAACTAATTACCTTAACACAGCAGCAAGTGGCCCGGTACTTAGACCAGTAAAAGACGCCGTTGAAACCCGATGGGATAACTGGGAGAGAGGTGAACCCGTAGAACTCCCAGATACCAGAGGCGAGGTTGGGAAGCTCCTGCACTGTAGCAGAGATAACATCGCATTAATCCATAGAGCTTCGCAGGGAATCAATCTAGTATCCGACCTAATCAAACCCAAAAATGGCCAGAACATAGTACTCACCGACCTTAGCTACCCCTCCTCAGTTTATCCCTGGTTGAAGCATAGGGAGAAAGGAGTTGAAATCAGACTGGTACACAACTCAAATGGCCTTATCACTTTAGACGATTATAAGAGAGCCATCGATAACAACACGTGCCTCGTGAATCTAAACAGGGTTGAATGGTCGAGTGGGCTTAGAAACAACGTTAAGGAGATCACAAAAATTGCTCACGAACATGGCTCAATCGTACTTGACGACGCTTTCCAAGCAGTAGGTGTACTTGACGTTGACCCTGTTAAAGACGGAGTTGACTTCCTAGTCTTCGGTGGCGAAAAGTGGATGTGCTGTCTAGCGAGAGCTGCGGCTCTTTACGTCGCCACCGACGTGATCGACCAATATCAACCCTCTTTCAGGTTCTACTGGAGGGTCTACGAGGATTTTACATGGGATCAGGCACCTTGGGGCAAGCCGGAGCACGACAACATCAAGTCCTGGGATAGGCCAGTGGTCACGACGGCTGAGAAATTCGACCCTGGGTGCGTCGGAGAGGACGCTCAGATGGGTTTTCAGGAGAGTCTACGCTACATTAACGAGTTGGATATTACAAATGTGCAGGAGAGAGACCTAAAGCTAAGCGGCTACCTCATCGAGGGCTTAAAAGACCTGGGTGTTAAGATCATTACTCCCGTTGAAGATTATAGTCGAGCTGGGATAGTTACCTATAGTCTAGGAACTTATGAGTTGAACCAATTGAGTTATAACGCGTTTAAGCAAGCGGGAATCGTAGTTTCACATCGATACGTTGGAGGCGTTGGAGGTATCAGGATCTCCCCCCATTTCTTCAATACCGAGGTAAACATCGACGAGGCTCTGCAAGTCCAGAAGATAATTCTCAAGTGTTCCTTATGATAGTTTCTGAGTCTAGCGCGCGCGAGTTGAAAAATGATTCAAGAGAAAACCGACGGGATAACGCACGCAAGGGATCGACGCAGGATTTAAAACAGGCGCGCGCATCGTAGTCTTCTTAACCGAGGACTTTTGGGAAGTGGGTCGCTTCGGGGAAAGACTCCTTCACGTGTATCGTTCAAAGGCTGCCAGGGAGATTGGGCGAGGCTCAGACACAGATACGCTTAGTACAAGCGCTCTCGCGGTTGAGATGTCAGATTGGCTTGACATTTTTGAGAGGATGCTTCTCATGTTCAGGTTATCCCCACCTCTTAGAAAGAGGCATAATGATTAGGATAAGAGAAGCGAGTACGTGTGCACGAGGAAAACGAGGGAAGAGTGCGCGCGCTAGTTCGTACATTCACTTTTATTCTCGTATCTTCAACCGTTCAAACACGTTTTCAGCGCTTAAAATGCCAAAGACTAAACAAGTTGCAAGATGACCAACATAAGAAGCGTATCTATTCTCACTTCCACCGCTAAGACTTCCCTGCATAACTGCGCCAACAGCATACAACCCAGGAATCGTTTTCAAGTCTCTATCCAGAACCTCACCCTTCGTGTTCACAAGAAGCCCACCATGAGTGGATACCTGACCCAAAGTAAATGGAATACCATAGAAAGGCGGCGAAGCTATTTTATTTACATTCGCGGCCTTGGGAATCCTTAATCTTGAAGCTCTGCCCTCATCCACTGCCTCATTGAACTCGCTTACAGTAGAGGTAAGATATTGACTCACACCCGCCTTTTCTGATAATTCCTCCACCGTGTTAGCGGAATATACTGTTCCCTTAAATTCTGAGATAGAGTCGACCACCGACTTCACTTTCTGCCGATATATCTCCTCATCGATGACCATTAATCCAACAGTATCTAACGAAAGCTTGGCCATAATGCTTCCATACATATTACACCCCAATGATTCGTCACAGAACCTCTCACCGTTCTTATTAACAATAATACCCTCTACGCCAATAGTATTGATGTTTAGATACTGGATATCCTCATTCATACAGGCTGCTTCTGGCCAAACGTTGAAGGACATGTAATTCATGGATCTGGTCGCGGCCCCCACCTCTAAAGCCATCAAAATGCCGTCTCCCGTGGCTCCAGGTTCACTGAACACTGGCACCTGGTCTACATGAGGACCAATATACTTCAACAGCATCTCCTTGTTCCTCTGGAAGCCACCTGTACAAAGTATCGTAGCCCTGGATTTGATCTTGAATAATCCATCCTTACCCTTCGCCAAAACTCCTACAATTTCACCTTTAGAATCAATCAATAACTTTTCAGCTTTGGTTTCGTAATGAATTTTTACACCTTCTCCCTTAAGTCGCGACTCAAGAAGCTTCATTGATTTGTAGCCGCCGTAGTTAGAAGAGTCATAGATTGCGCCAGGTTTGATTAATGCCCATGGCCCACTGACCGGTTTTTTTGGCTTAACTATTCTCTCCTGTCCTGGCGGTTCCTCAAATTCTACACCTTTCTCGATCAACCAATTCATGGCTCGGTGGCTGTTTTTAACCAAAGCATTACTTAACTCGGGGATTGCCTTGAAGTCTGTGTGTCTATTTATTATTTCTAAGAGTTGGTCCTCTTGCATCATTAGGCTTTGACCACATATGTGAATTGCTTGGCCTGCTACGATGGCGTCCCCGCCTATCCACCAACCATCTGGCTGTTTATCTATGATTATGACGTTGACTCCTAATTCATTCAGTCGATTCGCTGCTACTAAACCAGCCATACCCATACCCACTACCACTGCATCACATTCTTGAATTGGGAGTATGGAGGTTGACCAATTTTCCTTTTCCATAGAAACGCCATGATGAAGTGCTTTAGCGTATAATTAATATCCTTCGCGCGGGGTCCCTTTGCATACGTAAATTCTTAGCGTGCGCGATGAGGACTATCACGCTATAGTAATAAAAAACTTGAAACGACTAGCTATTTCTTATGAGGTTATTTATGGAGGATCAGCAACTAATCGAGAACGCTTCCTGCCTCTATGAGTCGCTGTAATGTCGACAGTAGTAGCCTCGGCATCCAATGCGCGCGCATTAGCTCCTTCATATTTATCATCAGGCAATAAACTTGTTAGCTGAAAAAGGGTGGAAATCCATATCAATTACTACTTTTGAGCATGGGCCGGGTACAATGATAATTACAGGCTATACAGTCCTTTTGGAATGGCTCTAATACACGAATTTTAATTAAACGCACGCATTATTCTTTTTCTTCATATATTTTATCATTAGAAACTAAATGTATTTCTTCTTCCGTATCAAATAATATTTTTAAACCAATCCATTCCATTCCAGTGGCTCTTGTTCCTTCAATAATTGGATCGAATGTGATTTTCGCATCACCCACGAGCAGTTTGATATTTTCATAAGGAAGGGGATTACCTCTACCAGGCACCATTAGTCCCCCCATTTTAACAATTATAGTCTTCAATTTCTACACCTGAACATTAATTTGAAGGGGAATTATTAAAAACATTCTCGGGTTTTAGGTCTGCAACAACCATCTTATAACCAAAATCAAGAAGAGTAAGTAATAGGAATGAGATGAGTTGACTCTTATCGCACCTGCTCCTGAACGTAAAAAGGTCAAGAAGCCAAAGAAATACATCGAGAAGATTATCAAAAGGAAATAGGTGCTTTTTTCGGTAAAGCCGCGCGCGCAGTCGTGGGCTTTCTGAGGAACCGATCGTAAACATCGACGAGGCTCTGCAAGTCCAGAAGATAATTCTCAAGTGTTCCTTATGATAGTTTCTGAGTCTAACGCGAACTCGTATTAAGAAAATCTTATCCCAAAGTTACTATGGCGTTAGCCTCATCTTACACCAAAGTATGTTGATGGTGAATCTTATGCGCGCTGTCGAAGGATGACCGCGTCACTTCATCAGCTTCTTCCCTACGCTGAAGGCCTTCTCAAACTGCTTACCCTGCTCGTAGTACCCCGCAGCGGGGCTCTCGATGAGCTGGAACTGCTCCGTCTTGGAGACGTCCAGCTTCTTGTCTGTCAGGCACTTGCCGTCAGCATAGGCGCCTACGACCTCGCCGATGAATAGGCGGGAGTCGACGAGCTCAATGGTCTGTTTAAGCTTCAGCTCGTAGCAGACTGGGCACTCCGCTATCATGGGCGCTTTGTGCTCCCCGTACTCGACCTTGAAGACACCCGACTTGTCCGTCTTCCTACCCGAGACCATACCACAGTAGTCCGTCTTCTCCGCGAGGCTCCTCCCCGGGAGGTTGATGCTGAAGACGCCGTTCTCCTTGATGCCCTCCGCCGTGTACCTGGGGTTCTCCAGCGACACCATGAACATCGGCGGCTGGCCGTTGACCTTGCTGAACCACGCGACCGTCATGAAGGTCGGCTTTCCCTTCACGTTAGCGCCTACTAGGCAAACCGGCATAGCGTACGGGATCGTCGTATTCTCGATCTTTACTTTCGCCAACTCTGAAATCTCCTTCACAATACTGGAAAATCGGAAGTATTTAAACGGGAAAGGCGAAAGCTTAGCAGTTGGTGTAGAGATGGGAAGCGATACACTCGACATCTGCCTCGGCTCAGGAGGCCCCATGATAAAGCTCCTCGGTAGCAGGGGCACCCTCGACATACTCTGCGTCTTCACCACGGGGACGAATACGGTGAGGTTCAACAAGCTGTACGGCCTCCTCGGCCACATAAGCACTAAGACCCTCACCTCGAGGCTCAGGGAGCTCGAGGGGAACGGGATACTGAAACGGACGGCGTATAACGAGATACCGCCCCGCGTCGAGTACTCGATTACGGAGAAGGGGCAGAGGCTCACTGAGGCGCTTGTGCCCCTTGTGCTGTGGGTGGAGGAGTGGGCTGACAAAGAGGGGCGAGCGCATTAAATCTTGAAACAGTTGTGCGCGTTCTGAAATGCGCGCGTTTGCTGAGATGTAGTCGTTTTTTCGTATTCAAATTACAATGGATTTCCTTAGAGTCCCTTGTTTCCTAACTTGTTGTGATGAGTGAAGTCTTCTATCTCGCGACGTACTCTAAGATAGGAGCTAGGTCCCACCGGGTACCCTAAACGGCAGGTGTACGCAATTTTTGTATATTCGGGTAAGTCGAGGAGTTGCTGTATCTCCGTCTCCACAGGTGGGTTGGAGAAGGAGCTCAGAATCTGGAAGCCGACACCCAGTACCTGAGCCGTTAACCACATGTTCTCCATGACGCAGCCGAGGCTGACGAATCCAAGAACGTCTCCCTGTGACGCGGGTGCTCTCTTCCTCGAGTCATATATCACGAATAGGAGAGTTGGGCTGCCTCGGATGGACTGGTTCAACGCGGTGGGCGCAGTTTCTCGGGCAACCTCCTTCATCTTTGACGGGTCTACCCACGCCGGAGGAAACATCGTGCCCAGAATCCCCGTTTTCTTCTTCAGAAGCTCCTCTTTGGAGAACGATAGTTGCTCGTAGTTTTCACGTAGAAACTCTTCTGATATTCGTGACTTGATGCCCCCTATCTTCTTCAGGGTAGCTTTGTCGTCGACGACCACGACCTCGAAGTTCTGCATATTGTGCGCTGTTGGCGCCCACCTCGCCGCCTCAAGTATCTGCTTCAGGTCCTCCTTTGATACGGGGTGGTTCGGGTCAAAGGGTAACCTTGAGGAATGCCTTTCACGGATGGTACTCTGGATGTCGCTCAAGATTGACTGCCACCCACATTCAGGATCATTGGAAGTGAACCTTCTGACCTTCGTGCGCGAACGAACTTGTCAACTGCCTCGCTGACCCCATCAAAAGTGAAGACATGTTTTCGAGTAAATCGACAGAGCTCTTTGCACGAGAACACTAATTCATCATCATACATCCATCGGTCACCACCTATTCATACCCTCAAATATTTTCTGAGCCATTTCACCCGAAGCTCCCCTCAGATTACGAGCCTCCCCCACAACTATCTCAAAGTTGTCCGACTCCAGGCCCGCCATCGTCGCCTTAACCACCTCAGAGGAGGGAATGCCTCTCTCCGTCTGCCCCCTCCTCGCCCTAGCTCCCCTATCGAGATCCGTGTCAACAGTCGGCGGAATCACCTCATACACCTTAACAGGCGTCCCCTTCAATTGGTGCCTCAGTGACATCGTGTAGGAATGAATAGCCGCCTTCGTCGCGCAGTATATCGGCATAATCGCAATCGGAATAAATCCGAGGGCCGAGGACACGTTGACGATCGCCGATTCCTCTCTCCCCATGAATAATGGCGTGAAGAGCGCCGCCAAGTGGACGTATGCCTTAAAGTTTACCTCTATCTCATCGTCCCCTGACAACAGGTCCACTGTTCCCTTCTTCAGATCGATGACCCTCTGGATCCCGGCATCATTAACGAGGACATTTACTTTTGGGAATTCACCTGAAACCCATTCATAGAGACCCTTACGCTCATCTACTTTAGACGCGCGCGCGCGCGGTTGGGAGATTTTGCCTCGCTGCATCTAGTTTCTTCTCCCTTCTTCCGCAGACGATTACTTCGTTGCCCGCGGAAATCAGGGCCTCGGCGAGGGACAGTCCTATCCCTGTTGCCCCACCCGTGATTAGAACTGTGTTTCCGCTCATCCTCAAATCGGTTCACCCACCAAACTCATCATTGTTAGTTTGGAGGGGAACGCTTACTAATAACCCGCGTGCGCAATCTTATAGGATGAGAATCGGGGCGTAGACTCTATTTCGGGACAAGGCAGCGCGCGGCACGCACAATAGATCAAATTATTACAAGCTTCACGTAATCATTCTCCTCATTACGCTGAAGTTCAATCGAGAGTGCCCTGATCAAATCAGCATCACCCTCAAGGATGAAGAGCTCCACACACTTACCTTCTCTAAACCTGTTGTGAAGCTGCGTGTGCACAAGCTCCTGGTATTTTTCGTTGATTTGAGTCACGTGGTGCACCGCTTCGTGCTTATGAATCGCGAGAAGCAACCCACTAACGTTGCCGGTTATGCTCTGCTTGGCCTGACTCTCCGTCAGGAAGAGCCTGATTGCGACCCTGACAATTTCAGAGCGCCCCGAATAGCTGAGTTCTTTCTGAAGTTTATCCAGGTCCTTGAGAAGCTGGTCATTGAAGGACAGGCTTACAACAGGCATCTAACATCGCTTAATAATATTTTACTAATTATATATTAATATTTATTAAAAAAGCTGATTTACTACACATTTGCCTCTAAAATATTAATCATTTATTCGTTTTTTAGATTCTAATACTTTAATAAAATAATCCCATAATTAATAGAATTATTAATAACAATTTACCTAACATTAATAAACTTCTCTGCTTAATGTGAAACTATGGAAAGAAGCCTTGTCTTCCTAGCAGGAGTAATAGTCGTTGTCGTGGCAGTCGCCGGGGTTTACTTCGTCCTACGCGCCCCAGTTACACCACCTCCGAGTTCTCGCTTATCAGTGATCGCCAGCTTCTACCCAATCTATGACTTCGCCAAAAACGTCGCTGGAGACAGGGCAAACGTCAGTGTCCTGGTCCCCGAGACACTCGACGTTCATGAGTTTGATCCAACCCCTTCAGACTTACAACGCGTCTCCTCCGCAAACGTCCTCATCTACAGCGGAGCAGGCCTCGAGCCGTGGGTGCCAAGCCTTGTCGCTGCGGTCAACAAGCCGAGCCTCACCGTGGTAGACACCAGTATGGGGATCACGCTTCTCCCAGTCTCCCAGGAGTTCCAGAGAAACAACCGGACCATCGACCCACACATCTGGCTCGACCCAATCGATGCCAAGAAGCAGGTCGAGAACATAGCAAAAGGGCTATCAGCTGCGGACCCGACGAACGCCCAGTACTACACATCGAATGCAGCCGCCTACGAGGCAAAGCTCGACGCACTCAACGCGGAGATCGTAAGGAACACTACATCGACGAAGACCAAGCTGTTCATCACCTTCCACGAGGCCTTCGCCTACTACGCGAAGCGCTACAACCTCACCCAGATATCCATACAGGGACCCTTCCAGGAGGAACCCACCCCAAGCGACATTCAGAACATCGTAAACACCATCAACAAGTACCACCTCCGATACGTCGGCTACGAGTCCCTAGAGAACCCTGCCATACCCCAGGCGATAAGCGGCCAGACCAACGCCACCCTGATCTTGATGGACCCGATTGAGGGGCTGACCCCTACCGACAAGGCTGTGGGTTTAGACTATATCTCCCTGCTCCACATGGATACGCAGAACATCGTGAAGGCGCTGGACAATGTCGGGTAAGTTAGTAGCACAGTTTAACGACGTGGACGTCATCTACCCCGGCGGGGTAATCGCACTAGAACACATTACAATGGACATTCATGAGGGTGAGTTCCTCGGCCTCATTGGGCCGAATGGCGCCGGCAAGTCCACCCTACTGAGCGTCCTCCTCGGTCTCATCAAACCAACCTCAGGCTCAGTCACACTCTTCGGCGGTCCGATCACCTCTAAGAACCTTCGGAGGGTTGGATACGTGCCCCAGAAGGCCGCAGCCTCGGACGCTAACTTCCCGGCCACCGTGTACGAAACCGCACTTCTTGGCCGGGTGTTACACAACGGGACGCTCCATAGACTCCGTCACGAGGACTACGATAAGGCCGAGGAGTCGCTGAGGCTCCTTGGCATCCACGACCTGAAGGATAGGAAGATAGGGCAGCTGAGCGGCGGGCAGTTCCAGAGGGCCATCGTCGCCAAGGCGTTAGCTGGGGACCCGGAGCTGCTGGTCCTCGATGAACCGACGAGCGGGGTCGATTCACCGACGCGTACCGAGATCTATCGGATCCTCGAGGAGCTCAGCAGGGAGAGAAGGATCACGGTGATTCTCTCGACCCACGACGTTGGGGTGGTTAAGAAGCTCGCGGGCACCGCAGCGTTCCTCCACGGCTCGCTGATCTTCAACGGGCCAACCTCCGAGCTTAGCGGGGAAGTACTCTCCAAGATGTATGACTACCCCATCGAGGTAGTACAGGATGGCAGGATCTGCGACTACCCCGCCCAACAGGTGATTGAACATGAACACCATTAGCGACGTCCTCTCCCTGCTTGCCCAGCCCTTCATTCAGAGGGCCTTCCTCGTGGGGATTCTTATCGCGGTGATGAGCAGCCTACTCGGAGTATTCATCGTGTTGAAGCGGCTGTCCCTGATTGGGGACGGGCTCTCCCACACGGCCTTCGGGGGATTATCACTCGGATACTACTTGGGCGTGGTTCCTCTCTGGGCTGCTGCGGTCGTCGTTGTTCTGGGTGCTCTTGGGATTACTAAGGCGACCCGCTCGCGGAGGATATCTGGGGACGCGGCTGTGGCGGTCATCCTCCAGTTGGGGCTGGCCTCGGGCATTGTGCTGCTGAGCCTCTCCCGTGGCTTCGGCGTGAACATCGATAGTCTCCTGTTCGGGAGCATTCTGCTCGTTGACGCGACCCAGGTACTAGTTGCGACTGTTGTCCTCGTCTTTGTTGCCGCTGTGGTGGTGGTTTACTACCGAGAGCTGCAGTATACCGCCTTCGATGATGCTCAGGCGAGGGCCGCGGGGGTTAACACTACGTTTCTCGACTACCTTCTCAGCGTGCTTGCGGGGGTTGTTGTTATAGCTTCGATCCCCATCGTGGGGGTGCTGCTCATCTCAGCGATGCTTGTGCTACCGGCGCTGATGAGTATTCAGGTCAGTAGGTCCTTCAAGGGGACGCTTCTCCTCTCCCCGGTCTTCGGGGTTATCAGCGTGGGGTTGGGTATGTTTTTCTCGATCGTAATTGATTCGGCCTCAGGCGCCACAATCGTGCTTACGGCTATTCTCGTCTTCTTAGTGATCATGGGGCTTAAGCGGATAACCGGCACCAAAGTCACCGCATCAAGATCGATAAGTGGTGTGGTTGCTGGTACTGTTTGAGAATCCACGAATAGTTTTACATTTTAATTTCTCTGCATTAAATTAGGTAAATCATATGATGCGCGCGCGAGCCGCTGGATAATGTTTCGCTTGATGATGAAGAGTTGACTGCGGAGGTATGAGCATGAATGTAGGTAGAGGTTTACTAACTCTGCTCTCGCATATTTTCGTCTGCCCCTCAGCTACAGACGTGTTCGACTCGGTTTCGCACGCAAGCGAATTCTCGCCCTGAAGCTGCAACCTAAGTATTATAAGATCACTACTATTTTTCTCGCCTTTGAGAAGATCGGATTCTAAGAGTCTCCAGCTCTCCCTCGTTAATAGCCGCTACATAGATTCGTGTCTCAAAATCACCAGATCTAACTCCCACCCATGCAAGCTCACTCCTTGGCGCATCGGAGTACCTCACAGTAAGAGCAGCCGCGGCTTTAATGGCGGCCTCATCATGACCCATGACTAAAGTGAGGGGCCCATTCATCATCTCGACCTCCAAGCGCGTCCCACCTCGTTGGGCGAAGCCCTCGAGTATGTTGTTGTCCAACTCGTTTCTACCTACTACAATACGTGTAGTACCTACCCTGAAGTGCCTCCCAATCTTTAGCAGGAGAATAGCCTCGACTGTGAGGGTACCCTCGTTTTCTAAGTAGTCTCGAAGCCTCGCCGCGAACTCAGGGTCCGTCAAAAGGCAACCACCGGAGGGACATGGGTAATTATAGATACCTAGCTTCTCCGCGAGCACGAACTGAGGGAGCCTCCTCCTACCACTAATCTCGAGGAGGTTGTCGCGGTCGACGATGCCCTCATCTTCCATACGGGTCTCCCTCATGAGCTTACCCGAGAGGGGCCTTAGAACCATGTCCTCTACGCCAGCCTCGCGCTCAATGAGGCGCATCGCTGAGCTATGCTGACTCATAGGGCGCTGACCGAGGACCTCACCCGTGACGAAGAAGCCAGCCCCAATCTGCTCCGCTAAGATTTTCGCCTTCCTTAGCATGAGGATGCGACAGTCTATGCACACATTCATATGGCTTCCCCTGCCATGAGGCGGGTCTGCGACGACTGATAGGAACTCCTCTCCGAGGAAGATGTAGTGGACCTTTAGGTCGAATTGCTCTCCGATTGTGGTGACGCTACATTTATCGCACTGGCAGAAGGGTGTCGAGAAGTGAACTGCTTCAACTTCGATACCCATCTCTTTCACCATCTTAACAGCGAGGGTGCTGTCTAGTCCCCCGGAGATGAGCGCGAGCGCCTTACCCTCCATAATGGATACCAATGGCTTCAACACTAAGCCCGCTTCTTAACTATTCTCATCCTAAAACCGCTTAACGTATTGAATCTCGACCAAAAAGCACTCCGTAGACGGGCGCGCGCAACCATTCAAATAAGAGATAGCTGCACACGATACTCCACTGCTGATTAAAAAAACTGATGCGCAGAGTTCATCTACACTGCTGAATATTTGATAACTCATGGACATTAAGAAGCCTCTCACGAAGAGTTCCGCCAAAATAACAGTGACGGAAAACGGCCCCTACTTAGTAACAGGAGGTATTCCCCTCTCCGAGGAGACGATAGGCACCGACGAGGAGGGCTCCAGCTCAGAGTGGCGCCAGAGTAAGAAATACCCACTGCAGGATAGCTACGCCCTCTGTCGCTGCGGAAAGTCGAAAACCCCGCCTTACTGCGATGGAAGCCACATCAAGACCAAGTTCAACGGTAAGGAGACGGCTAGCCACGAACCCTATAGCAAACTAGCGAACAGAATCGACGGCCCAGACCTCTACCTTCTGGACGCCCCCGAATTCTGTGCCTTCGCAAGGTTCTGCGACCGCGGCGATAGCGTCTGGGAATATACACGCGACTCAAACGACCCAGAGGCGAAGAAGACCGCCATAGCTCAAGCTCGCAACTGCCCATCAGGTCGCCTCGTCGCCTTAGAAAAGAAGACAAACCAGGTCCACGATGAGGGCCTTGAAAAGTCTATTGTGGTCGTCGAGGATCCTCAGATGGATTGTCATGGACCGATATGGGTCCGCGGAGGTATACCCATAGAAGATGCGGATGGTGTACTTTATGAGGTTAGGAACCGCGTTACACTCTGTCGCTGTGGTAAATCGGGGAATAAACCATACTGCGATGGATCCCACGCCCGATAGGGCTGCACGCTTCTATCACGCGCGCGCATTTATCAACAACGATTCTAGACAACGTTCAGAGGCTAATGGATTGGTATTGTCAATGCTGCACTACGCACCATCCATCATAGCCGCGCTGCTCACAATCTACGTAACAATAAGTGGAGGTGGCGGAAAACACAGGATAGCATCGTACGCAACCGCCGTCTTTGCTTTGATTGGCCTTTATGGCTTCCTTACAGATGACGTGAATACGCTGTTCATTTTCGGTTTTCATTCGATCCACGCCTGGATCGGAATATCAGCGTTGACCTTCACCTTAGGAACCTTTGCAATCATGAGGAGAAATAGCAGACTTCACTGTGTAGCAGGTAAAGTAGCTGGGGTTTTATCTACGGTGTCTTTGGCTATGGGTGTAATTATACTAGTAGGTCTGGTCCCGGTGGCGGTAACGAGCTCAGTAACCCTGTACCCGGCTTCGAGTCATCTCCCGGAGGTCGAAGCAAAGACCTTCATGAACAGCTCACTCACACCAATCAGCCAACAGCTGAACAACGCCATACAGGGAACACAGTTCATCGATAAGACGACTTACAGTCTCGCAGTCACGGGGCTAGTTTACAGGAACCTGACTCTTTCCTATGAAGACCTTCTCGCTTTGCCAAGCTACTCAGAGGTAACACCGTTAAATTGTGTTGAGGGGTGGAGCTTCACAGCGAAGTGGACCGGGTTCAGGGTAGGAGATCTTCTTAATCAGGCGGGCGTAAAACCTGAGGGACAATATGTCAAGTTTATTTGTGTAGATGGATACACCACGGCATTCCCACTTTCCTACCTCGAAAGCAACAAAACTCTTCTTGCATACGGTTTAAACGACGTAACGCTTCCACCAGATAGGGGTTTTCCTCTTCAGCTGGTGGCCGGAGGTAAGTATGGTTACAAGTGGGCTAAGTGGATAGTCGGAATCGAAGTAATCAAGGGACCCGAATTAGGGTATTGGGAATCTCGGGGATACAGTGACTCAGCTGATGTTGGCACATTCCCGTACGGGTAATGCTCGCGCGTATAAACGAGGAAGGGGGAGTTTTTGGAGATGAAAACAGGCTTACAAGCGGAGCTTTTTAATAGCTTCTCGCGCGCGCAGACAAAGCTAGTTATACCTATAGATAACAGTGCCCATGGATAGGTTCCGAACCCATTTAGGTTCAAATCCCACCGGGCCCACCTCTAATGAAATTTTACTGGTAAGATCGGTATTCGAATCCCTCCCCCGCCTTCCTCTCATCGTAGCAGTATCCTAGAAGGGTGTTGTAGGTGAGTGTGTAGTGGTTCAGCTGCTCCTCAAGTATCCGCTTCTGCGCCGAAGGGGGCTGTAGGCGGTACTTGTAGGAGAGGTTCATTGATGATTGATGAGTTTGGCTGGTATTTGAAGCCCAGTTTTACCACTTTCAGCAACCCCCATTCATCCCACGACTGAAGTCGTGGGCTTTCTGAGGAACCGATCGTAAATAACCCTATAATCCACTACTCTGAGGACTCCAATACTTGCGCGCGCAGCTCGTCGAGGCCCTGTAACTCCTTCGCGGCTTTAGGGTGCAGAAAGACGCTGTAGGTCACGACTATTCCTCAAGAGGAATAAGCTTCTCGGGGGAATACTCGACCTCCCTGCTTCTCGTGTCGAGCATTTTAAGGAATTCTCGCGTCCTCTCACGCTCATTATATATCTCGATCATTGACTTGATTGCATCGCTTCGGCTCCTGAATCTGCCCGACTTTACCCAGTTGTCGATCTCTTCTACGAGTTCTTCTGGGAGTCTAAGCTGAACTTGAGTCAACTAAATCGTAAACAGATCCGTTTACAAAGTTTAAAAGGAGTTACCTTTTAACTCACCTCATCGGCGCACGCGTCGCCTGCCAGGAATAAGTCCTCGAACTCATCGAATTCAAGCCTACTCTCCCCGAACTGCGCGCGTGCATTTTTCTCAATCCACTTCTACTCTCTGATGTGCCTCCCTGAGTAGGTTCCTGATGGGAAGATGCTGTGGACAAAGCTCCTCGCAGCGCCCACAGCTCGTGCAGTTATTCGCCCACTGCTCCTGCTTCAGCTGCTTCTTGTACTTCGCCTTAACCGCGGGATCCCTATCCTTTTGGAAGTACTCGTTAACGAGACTGAATATCTCCGGTATCGCAACCCCGCTCGGGCAAGGAGCGCAGTACCTGCAGCCAGTACATTTGATGAAGCCCACCTCCCTATACTTCTTCGCCACCCTATCGACAAGCATGACATCATCTTTAGTGAGCTTACCCGCGCCGCTTCGCCCCGCCGCCTTGACGTTCTCGACCACCTGCTCCATCGTGCTCATACCACTTAGAACGACACTGACCTCGGGGTGGCTCCAGACCCACTGAAGGGCCCACTCGGCGGGCTTCCACCTGTGATGTCCCTCCGCCCAAAGCTCCTTGACGGCTGTCGGTGGCTCAACTGCGAGGCGCCCACCCGCTATGGGCTCCATGACTACGACGGCGAGACCCTTCTTCGCGGCATACTTGAGTCCCTCGGTGCCCGCCTGAAAACTAGTATCCATGTAGTTGTACTGTATCTGGCAAAAGTCCCAGTCGTAGGCATCAACTATCTCCTTGAATAGAGGCAGAGAGTCGTGGAAGCTAAAGCCGAGATGCCGTATCTTGCCCTCCTTGATCTTCTCTTCAGCCCACTTGAGGACGCCGAGGTCCTTGATCCTTGGCCAGCTATTTGCTCCAAGACCGTGAAGAAGATAGAAGTCAATATGATCGGTCTGGAGACGCTGTAGCTGCTCATTGAGGATCCCGTCGAATTCGTCTGTATTTTTGATGAGCCAACAGGGCAGTTTTGTGGCGATCTTCACCTTCTCACGGTAGCCATCCTTGAGGGCCTTCCCCACGAGGACCTCACTCTGACCCCTATGGTAAACGTAGGCGGAGTCAACGTAGTTTACGCCATTATCGATAGCATATCTAATCATGTCGATGGCTTGGGGTTCGTCTATTTTCGCCAAGTCACCGCCGACGAAAGGCAGTCTCATCGCTCCGAAGCCCAACGCCGAGGGCTTGAAGTCAAGCTTCCCAAACTTCCTGTACTTCATATAAGGCACCAAAATTGCAATCGCACCTATAACATTATCCTGAGTTCCATTTTCCCAAAATGTTATCCAATATACGCGCGCGCATTTGGCTAATGCTTTGGATAAGTTGCAGAGTGAAGGATAAAGACTTCAAGAAGAAGACGGAGACGATAGGGAGGTTGAGAAAAAGAGAGCGCCGCGATCATTTAAAACGTAAATTCATGGGTTTCAAGTATTCATTAGATACTTCATGAGCACCATAAACAAATCATTCAGCGAAGACCCTATTCCACTAGATGAGTTGAAGGAATTCTATCGAATAGATGGAACCAAGTTACCAAAAGAAAGACCTTACGTATGGAACATCTACGTAATGAGCCTGACTGGAATCGTCTCCTTCTTAGAACATAAGAACACCGACAGCAGCGTAGGCATGGGGGGAAGAGGAATCTCCCTGGGCAACATGAAAGGAAAACTACCCGAGGCGGAAGGATCAGACGCAGACCGCAGGTGCCTATACTTCGGATGGACTGTATCAGACGCTATAATCGCTGGAGCAAACATCCTACGCGTCGAGCCAAACGCAACCTTCAATGTCCCATACAGAGATATGAATGAGTACCGGAAGAGGGAACTGGGAAAGGAGCTGCCTCCGATCAGGGTACTGTTAACGCGGAATGGGTTCAACTCCGAGGAACTGAAGTATCCCATCTTCAACATCAATGAACCCAAAACGATCATAGCCACGTCAAAGAATGGCTACGGGGCCATGGAAGCCGAGGCGGAGAAGCTCCCACCTCAACATAACCCGTTAGACGCATGTATCTTCGAGATACTTGGAGATAGCCAAGTTGACCTTAACGAGTTGATGAGACGCTTGAAGGTCAAATACGGAGTGAATTTGGCTGACCTTGAGGGGGGTCCAACGACATCTCATGGGTTCTTCCTGGACAAGCTCGTGGACGAGTTCAGGGTAACTATATCCCCAGTGTTTATTGATTCGCTTAATGATGATGGCGAGCATAGACCAATCTCTCTCGAAGGCATGGGCTACCATTCCGCAAATGCTCCCACCGGAAACATAATTGGGCGCAGAAACTTCAAGGAATATACCTTCCTTCGATCCACCGTGAACTACCGCTGATCTTTACGATCGGTTCCCCGACCTCTTTTAGGCATTTGAGGGCGTTGTTGGATAGCCAGAGTTTGAATCTGTATTCTCTTACGTTTTGAAGGAATCCGAGGCGCTTACCTTTGTTGCTCAAGGGGGATTACCGTGAGGTCCTCGGCGTGACGTCTGAATAAATCTTACCGAGGTATGAACCTATATAATCAAATGAAGTCGAGGAGCAGACCGAGCGCGCGCTAACTCTGAGAATATTAACAGACTCGATCATAAAACACGTAATTCGGATAGGCTTCTAATGAGCAAACCATCGCTCGATGCCTCTTACCTCCTCGTTAATTGACCGGTTATCAAACCATCAACCAGACAATATAGACAAAACCGCATAATTTGACCTTTTAACAACCAAATGTCTAAAAATAGTCATTGTTAAAAGCGAGTTATAGCCGGTTTAAACGTGGTGCCTCGGTGAAATTTGACGACACTGATGTAAGGGTGCTCCGCAACCTGCAGAAGGACGCGAGAACTAACCTCAACGACATAGCCAAAGAGTGCGGTGTCAGCATCGACACTATCATTAAGCGAATGCAGCGCATGAAGAGAAGCGGCGTCATCAAGGGGACAACAATACTTGTGAATCCTCGGCTAACCGGGTTGGATTGCCTCGCTAGCCTTGAGGTGAAGGTGGACGCAGTAGATGTCTACGACGTGGTTGCATACATGAAGAATCAACCGGGTGTCGTCTTCTGCACACCGAGCATGGGGATGCAAAATATTTTCGCTATCGCCATCCTATCAAGTATGAAGGAGCTTAACATCCTCAGAGAATCAGTCAAGAACCTCGATCACGTGAAGGAGTTGAAGACGAGCATCTGGGTTGACGACGTATTACTCTGTCCAGAGAACTTTGAGCTCGAGCAGCTTAAGGAGAGACCATAAGTTTGGATGAGGTTGACTCGAAGATCATAGAGATGCTCGAAAAGGATGCACGGATGAGCTTCCGGAAGATTGCAAAGGTGCTTGATAGAAGTCCTGATACGATTATCAATCGTTTCGAGCGGCTCCTTGATTCCGGTGAGGTTCGGGGCTCGACGGTTGTTGTGGACCCCAAACAAATCGGGTACGAGGGCATGGCTGCTTTCCACCTAGACTTATCCCGGGGAAATAGCGTTAAAGTCGACTCAACGAAAATACTTGAGACGCTGATTAAGATCCCAAACATCATCGTAGCCACGAAGACTGTGGGTGACCATGACCTGCTCGCCTTAGGTGTCATCCACGACTTCAAGCATCTGATGAGTCTCGGGAAGGAGATCTCCGCGATTTCGGGGATCAGGAGCATTCAAACGGCTTTCTGGGCGAGCGAGGGTGAGGTCTGCCCCAAATACTTCATAATCTAGTCTCGATGCGTTTTATAAACTTCAGAGCATTTGCGCACACGCATTCATGAGCCATCGTTAAGAGGTTCTGTATCTCTGCTCCTTCCACGGATCCCCGTAGTTGTGGTAAGCCTTAGTCTCCCAGAACCCCTGATCGTCATAGTCCAGGAACTCCAGCTCCCTCAGCCACTTCGCGCTCTTCCAGAAGTAGAGATGAGGTACAAGCAGTCTAGCGGGACCACCGTGTTTTCTCTCAATCTCAGACCCCTCATACCGCGTAGCCACCATCGCCTGACCGCCCTTTACATCCTCGATGGGAACATTAGTGGAGTAGTCGTCGTAGCACCGGGCGAAGAGGACCTTCGCCGTTGGCTTCGGTTTCACCCTCTCAATGATGTCGTCCAACCTAACTCCCCTCCAATTGGTGTCGAATTTGCTCCAGTTGGTCACGCAGTGTATGTCCGTCCTCATATCCGTCATAGGTAGTGTCTGGAACTGATCCCAAGTCCAATTCACCGGGTTCTCCACTGAGCCGCCTACTTTGAGGCTCCAGGTCGCCTTATCGATTTTTGGTACTGGTCCATACTGGAGTACGGGGAAGTTCTTTGTCTCATGTTGGCCTGGTGGTAATCGCGGGTCTCTATTTCTGTTGAGGAGATGATGTAGCAACATACAAGCGTTGCTAGGGATGTCGCCGGAAATAAGATTACATATGTGAGCTGGGGCTAAATTTGGGCTCAGTTTCGCGCGCGCTGTGAGGTATCCGGGATCGAACCCCACGCCATCAACATGTCGGGGGGACCCACGGACGACTAGAGCTGCTCCCAGACAAGCCTCCTCGAGATAACCTCCATGTGTAGACACCACATGATCTCCCCATACCTGGTCGCCCACATGACACGCGAGGTGAGAACGTGACACCTCACCATACTGGAGGCCTCAATTGAACTAACACGCCAATGCAAATGCAGCTTCTTCAACGCAGAACAATATCAGAACCTCCTCGCATCCATCCTTAGAGACTAGCGCGCTTCAACTTGAGTGCGCGCGAATCGATATCATGAACGCGTGCGAATTCGAATTACTTATTCTCCTTAGAATTACCAATAAATCACTTGATTGTGATTACGAATAAATCCGAAGCAGACATAGCAATTAGCTTATCCATCAGTTGCCTCGTCTCAGCCTCATGCTCTGGATTCTCCCCATAGTGATCGTGTTCTTCGAGGGCTCCACTGATCATCTTTAACACGTTTTGCCTCAATCGTAATTCGACGCCGGAGTCTCCATGATTGAATGTGGCTGACACACCCTGACCCTGCTCAACCTCAATATTGTGCTTACCCAAGGTACAACCAGTTGAGACCTGAATACCATCTAGAACACATGCATCGGGAGGCGCCCATCTAAGCACAGCCTTACACTTGATGTCGAACCACCCTCTAGCGTCGAGTATATTTAGCGCCTCTAACCCCATTTTTAGGCCGACGACCATAAAGGGGCCTCCGTGCCCATGGAGTCTCACAGCGGTTTCCTCTAGTTCTCTCGTATACGTCCTCTGTTTGGGGGTCTTCATCATCATCATGTAACAATAAACCTTCTAAACGATTGATCTCAGCGTTTCTCGACAGATTATGCGGGGATTCACAATATTACGCCTCCGATCAATTATGAACAAATCCAAAAAACAACCGCGTCCCCAAAAAAAAGGGTTCCACTCACACACCCGATTTGTGTGTTCTAAATCTATCAAGTGTATAAGCAAAGGTTTGCTCTCCAAGGTGATCACAATGAGTACAATCGAGATAATGTGGTTAAAGGAGTACACTAAAAACTCGGAGTCTATTAAAAATGGAAACGAGATAGATGCAGAGATGAAGAAGAAGTACGCGCACGAAGTTCACAAAACGCTTGGTAAACATATTACTCGGGATAAATCCCGATAAAACTAGCAAGCGCGCGCAAGTCGTTAGCTTTCTGAGGAACCGATCGTAAAGTCAAGTAGATAATGCGCTTGCCGAATAATACGCTCGCACTTATTTAGAGGTGAGTAGTTTATGATCTGTTTTCTGTGTGAAAGTATAGAAGATTGCGGGTTCATTTCCGATGACCCAGCCATCATGGCCCGCTGGAATATCAGCTACATCCCCTGGGCCTAACTCAACTTCTTGGCCATCATCCCCTCTCACACGCATCCTTCCTGAGACAAAGACTCCGAAATGGTGTACTTGACAGGAATCTGTCTTAGCGATTGGTTTCTGATGTTTGGACCACTGCCATCCAGGTTGGTAGATCTGTCTCAATACCGTCATGTCGCCCATTTTGACGGTATCTATCCTTAGATATGGAGGAGTCTGAGTTTCATCAGATACTTGAAAATTTCTTTTTTGAATAACCAAACTTATGCCCCAATAGTTATTCCGGAATTCTGGATATTAAACGTGCGCGCGCGGCATATGACGTCGATTGCGATGATGGATCCGACTCTTAGGTCAATGCGTAACCCAGCCCCAATTGCCATCCCCTCTAGAAACCCATGAACTGAAAGCTCAGTTACGACGAGCAAACCCTTCTAGGTGCCATACTCTTTTTTCTTTTCACTCAGCTCCGATGGTGGCTACGATATACCGTTCTCAACGCGCTCGCACGCAACCACCATATTTGTGAAGCGTTAGTTAGAGCGAGCGCGCTCACAGCCAAAGTCTACCGTTTACCTTTGCTTAAGTTCAAAGCTACGGCTTCACGAACCAGTTTCTTAAACGCAGCCTCATCGATCTCGTCGCCTTCATGGATGTCGATGGCCCGCCTAACGGTCCCAGGCTGGTTAAACAGATGAGAAGGATCCTCCAGCGAAGCACCCTTAAAGAATGTGAGCTTAACCACACTCTTATAGGTCTCGCCCGTGCAGATGCCGCCGTTGTGGGACCAGACTGCGGTTCCAGGTGACGTAGGCTTCACCCACTTCCACTCTTCTACTATCTCCGGGTCTGCCTCCTTGATGAACACCCGCACTCTTTCAAGCGTCTTGCCCCGCCAATCGCCCAGTTCCTTGACCTTCTTGCTGATCAACTCAGACGCAGGTTCTTTTGACTCCATCCTTTCATTTGCACTCATATTATCAAATTAAAATTATAATTACATCTTAATATATAGTTCCCAAAAGATTAGCGGCGGCAACCCCGACTACCAGACTTAGCAATCTCGAAGGCGGGCGCGCATGTTTTCAAAGAGTTGCCTCGATGTGCTTTTTTTATTTACCCCGCCTCGAGGACCAATCTCACCGCTTCATGGCCCTAGAGACATAATTCAAGTATTGGTACAGCGTAGTAGGTTTAACATTCGGGAATCCCAGCGGGTTCCGATCACCCACAGAATCGATCCAAGACCAGTGAAGCGCGTGCAGTTACATCACGAGTTGAAAGCAGATCTCTCACTCATCATATAAAGAAAATAAAAATATTTAATGAACAAAAGGGGGTATCGAGAGTTATCGTAGAAAAATATTTTGATACTAGTTTATTTTTTCCTACGAGCTAAAGCTAACAAGGATACGCACACAACGAGGCCGAAGATTACTGCCTCTACTGGATATCCGGGAACACCCCCACTGGAGGTGGAAGACTGGGTCTGAAGCGTTATCGACAAAGGCGCAACACTACCGGCGACGACTGTGAACGAACCAGTGTTCGAAGTGTAGCCAGTCATGCTCGCCTGAATGGTATAGCTTCCCGACATCACTCCAGAGAACGTAGTCGTGCCGTTCGCAGCAGTAACTCCACTAAGTGCAGCCTGACCACTCGGCGTGCTCGTCGAGGACACTGATGCCCCGGCGACGGCATTACCACTGGAGTCCTTGATAGTAACTTTGATGCCGCCTACGACCGGCACTGGCGCCTGAAGCGATATCGAGAGGGTATTATTTCCATCTGCCACCGTAATATTACCAGTGTTAGCGGGGAATCCGGCTAAAGTCACCGAAAAAGTATAGTTACCAGTTGCTATGCCGTTGAATCTCAATGATTCATCTGATCCAGCTGTCCCAGTTAGGGCTGCTTGTCCACTCGGCGTCTTCGTTGATGACACGGATGCGCCAACGACGGAGCTGCCATCTGAACTAAGAATTAAGATATGGATGTTGCCGGATGTAGCACTCGCACTTGTATATCCGATTTGTGCTGCCAGTCCAAGGATCACAATTAATGCGATCAGGTGGGATACAGTCCTTTTCCCATCATTATTTTTCAATCTTTTTCACCAAGAGGTAAATTGGGAACCGTTGCTTATACATGTGATATCTTTTATCTAGGCGCGCGCTTGCGTCGACCTTTCTGAGGCTCTATTAGCTAGGGCGAGGGTCGCCCCCGTTTTCTTGTCCTCCCAGAGTGTGTGCTGCTTTACGTTTGTGAAGTAGTATCCCCTCGGCGCGTCTTTCCACTCGATGTCTTTGAAGTTCAGGAACTTGAACATGGGTTGAGACATAACAAGTCCGGTTTGACTTCAGCTGAAACTATAGGTTCAATAGTCTTATCCTGACTTCCGCCTGATTAGCAAGCTTTTTCTTAGCATTATATATAAATTGATAATGGTGATTGCTATTAATTCTTATTATAGAGGTTCAACGTCGATTTTGCCATCTTTCAAAATGCGTATCATGATTGGTTTTATTACTCTTGTTCCCAGAATTGAATCCTGAACCAAATCGCGCAGCTCCTTGTAGACGAGAGAGAAGTCGATAGTAATTTTCACGCCAGCTTCATCAGCGGCATCCA
>Ga0182021_10000777_pt1 | contig 35558 bp, 34 predicted proteins | sample 612E3MmetaG_FD_120493 | JGI IMG/M metagenome (GOLD analysis project Ga0182021, IMG submission 120493) | Permafrost microbial communities from Stordalen Mire, Sweden - 612E3M metaG (Illumina Assembly) | ecosystem: Environmental > Terrestrial > Soil > Wetlands > Permafrost | place: Sweden...
CTTATCGATGGTAGCCAAACGGTCCATGACTGCCTTCTTCAATTTCAACAGGTGTTCAGTCCGCTGGGGCATTTCAACGCGGGCAAGTTCCGCCGCCTTGCCCATCCCGACGATGCCAATCATATTAGGAGTTCCCGCCCTGCGGTTACTCTCCTGTATCCCGCCATCGATAAGTGGCAGTATCCTTGTTTTCTCTCTTATGTAGAGGGCTCCGATACCCGCGGGTCCGTAGAACTGGTTTGCGGCGATGCTCACCAGGTCAACACCCATCTCGTTAACGTCTATGGGTACGTTGCCGCAGGACACCACTGAATCCGTGTGAAAGGGCACTTTCTTTGCCTTCGCGATCTTCCCTATTTCGGCGATAGGCTCAATCGTACCGATCTCATTATTGGCGTGCATTATTGAAATAAGGATCGTGTCTTCTCTAATCGCCTCCTCCACATCTGCGGGGTTGACCAGACCATACTTGTCTACGGAGACTGAGGTCACGTTGTAACCCATCTGGGAGAGCATCCGGAGGGGTCTTGCAACCGACTGATGTTCAATATTCGATGTGATGATGTGCTTACCTTTTTTCGCTTTTGCAAAGGCCACACCTTTTATGGCGTGGTTATTTGCTTCCGTTCCGCATGAAGTGAATACGATCTCCTGCGGATCTGCATTGATGAGTTGGGCAACCTTGGCGCGCGCGTCTTCCAGGATCTCCATAGCCGCATCTCCGATGCTGTGCTGGCTCACGGGATTCCCAAAACCGTCCTTCTTTATATAATCGATGATAGCCTCTCTAACCTGAGGATGGAGCGGATTACCGGAAATATGGTCTAAATAGATTACCTTCATTATTCCTTTGCTCCTTTCAGGATAGGGAAATCAGAATGCTGTAACGTGGGCTTTCCACAATGTGTGCAGATTGGAGTGGGGTCCGGTAATCCGGCGTCGCAGTAAGGGCAGTAACATTTCCCTTCCCTTTCACCGATGTGCTCCACTTTTTCGCCTTCTTTTGTCTCCCTGACTTTGCCCTCTTTGTGCTCATAGTAATCCATAATGGCTTTATGCAAAGCGTCCGCTCCGAGGTTTGAACAGTGGAGTTTGTTCTTCGGAAGGCCGCCAAGGCTTTTTGCGACAGACTCTTTGGTAATCGCCAGGGCTTCTTCCAAAGTCTTTCCTTTTGCCATTTCAGTCACCATGCTGGAGACGGCAATAGCCGCCCCACAGCCGAATGTGTTGAATTTTATGTCATCAATGCGGTCATCCTTGACTCTAAGAGTAATCGTCATCATATCGCCGCATATCGGGTTCCCTACTTCACCCGTGCCATCAGGATTGTCAATCTTGCCGACATTCCGGGGCTTCTTGAAATGATCCATTACTACATCCGAATATTGCATGACTACCTCCTTTGACTCAGCTTTATGTATATAAATATAACTAATTTCGTCAGTTTTACAAGTGGTTTAAATATCGGTACCGTGTAAAGTCTATACGCATCTAACCCTGCCTTTCCTGTACACCGATATAAATGATTGTCAATTTGTGAATTCACGTATAAAATTATCATACTATTCCAAAAATGGGATCGCGACAGACATGAGCAAGGAACTTCCTTCCGGAACGGGAGAGCAGAATCAAGGTACGGAAATAAACTGTTTTTCCTGTTGCCATTTCTATATCACCTATGAGACGCAATTTCCCTATGGGTGTCGAAAGGCGGGTTTCAAATCGCGGCTGATGCCTTCGAAGGTGATGTACGTGTACTCCGGAATAGAGTGCCAGCTATTTCAGGAAAAAGAGAGCCCGCAGAAGAGTAAATCCGTTTGATGGATAGAACGTGGGACCGGGATAGGCAAGTCTGATTTGATTGCGGCGCCGGCCGGCTGTACGATTTAACTATTATGAAAACTATGCTTTCAGAGAAGCTTGCAAAAATTCATATCTCTTTCCGCCTGGCAATATCGACAATCCTCTCGGTGCTGCTTCTCGGCACCGTAGCCGTCACAGGCATCCTTTCTTACGTAAACCTTACGAGGGACACCAGAGATCTTTCCGCGCAGATTCTCGATCAGGAGTCCCTGCGCATCAGTCAGTGGGTGGGGAATCTCCTTTACAAAGCCCACGATCAGAACGTAATGAACCGCTCTCTCCTGGGTACAATCAAACTGGATAAGGAAAGTCTTACAAAGCTCGCCCATTACTGGCAGAGGGTGATAGAGGCACAGCCATTATTTACTTTTATTTCCGTAGATCTTGAATCCGACGTGCTGCTCTCCATCGAGCGCATGCAAGATGGAAAGTTCACGATCCGTGAGGCTCACGTCGATAGAAAAAATCACACCGCCGAAATTTTTGATTTCTGGCCCGCGGATTATCCGAAGCGAAAATTTTACGCCCGCAAGAAGATCGAGATGACTTCAACAGCGGGACGGCCATCCTGGTATATTAAGGCCAAAGAAGCGGGCCGCCCCATATGGACGGACGCCCGCACAATCCGCCTCGGAGCGGAAGCGTTTCCGGGCATCACCTATGCCGCACCATTCTATGACAAAGACGGGAAACTGCTCGGGGTCACGACAATCGATTTCAACATCACTGCCATATCGGATTTTCTTGCCAAGAACAAGGTCGGCAAGGGAGGGTTCGCTTTCATCATTGAGAAACCGCTGGACGGGGAGCCGCACGTGATCGCCTTCGCGAAGCCGGAAATCCTGACCCATGCAGTAACGGACAGCCGGGGACGCACTCAATACGAATTCGTTTCAACAAAGAATCTCAGCGATGACAGGGTCGTCCGTTTCATGGAAACGTTCTCTCAGAATAGTCTCAAGCATCCCGGCGCCAGTCTGCGGACATTCGATTTCACCTCCGAAGGCACCGACTATTTTGGAAGTTACCATCTAATGACGGGCAAGGAACTTCCGGGATGGACCATCGCCCTCGTCATTCCCCGCGACGAGATAATGGGGCCGGTCAAACGCAACAACAGGCAGACGTTCGGCATAGCGTTGGCAAGCTTTTTCGTGATCCTGATTGTGAGTGTGTGGATTTCCATGCGCATCGCAAAGCCTCTAAGAGAAATAGCGCGTGAAACGGAGGCTATCGGCCAATTCGAACTGCAAGCCCAGCCCCTCGGGCACTCGATGTTCAAGGAAGTGGATCAGCTAATGGTGGCCACCCAGAATATGAAGACAAGCCTGCGCTCTTTTAAGAAGTACGTGCCGGCAGATCTCGTGCGTGAGGTCCTGGCTTCCGGCCAGGAAGCGGAGCTTGGCGGCCGCAGGGAGACTCTTACAATCTTCTTTTCCGATATCAAAGGCTTTACGTCCATCTCGGAAGTTCTTTCACCGGAATCACTCGTAGAGCAGATGGCCGAATATCTGGAGGCGATGAGCTACGAGATCCGGAAAAATCCGCCGGGCACAGTCGATAAGTTTATCGGAGACAGCATCATGGCCTTCTGGGGCGCTCCCACACCCAACCCGGATCACGCACCGTCGGCGTGCCGCGCGGCGCTGCTCTGCCAGGAGAGATTGGGACAATTGAGGGAAAAGTGGGCACAGGAGGGGAAACCTCTCTTCTTCCAGCGCATCGGCATATACACGGGAGAGGTGATCGTAGGCAACATAGGCAGCGAATCCCGGATGAACTATACGGTTATAGGCGACACTGTGAATATAGCGAGCCGTCTTGAAGGCCTCAACAAGTATTACGGCACGGCGATCATCATCGGGAATAATACGTGTGAGCTGGTGAAAGAAGAATTTATTGTCCGTCCCCTCGACCTCGTATCAGTCGTGGGCAGCACGAAAGGCATCAAGATATATGAATTGTTAGGGGAGAAGAATAATACGGATGGACAAAAAGTCCGGGTTGCGGAACTTTGCGCAGCCGCACTGGAACTGTATTTAGGAAAGCGTTGGAATGAAGCAATGGATAATTATAAAAAAGTCCTGGAATTAATTCTTGAAGATCAACCCGCCATTATGATGCTTGAGCGCTGCAAGCTGTATCTTGAAAATCAGCCGCCCGATGATTGGAGCGGCATCCACCGCATTGAAAGCAAATGATTGAAACATTAAAGCTGTAAGGGAGGAGCCGCAGAATGAAACAGAAGACTGATGACCAGAAGGCTGCTGCAAGGCTTAAAAAAGATTTCAAGAAGTGGCACACTGATATCTACGGCTCTCATAAAGAGCGCAAGCCGCATTTTCAGACCCTCTCCGGAATTGCCATAGAGCCCCTTTACACGCCTCTCGATACAGCAAATATTGACTATCTCAAAGATCTCGGATTCCCCGGTTGCGAGCCGTATATCCGCGGCGTTCACCCGACCATGTATAGGGGAAGGGTATGGACGCATCGACAGCTGGCGGGTTTTGGTCCGCCTGAAGAGACGAATAACCGCTATAAATTTCTTCTTCAACAGGGGGCAACGGGGATCAACGGCGTCTTTGATTACCCGACCCTGCGCGGCTACGACAGCGATGACCCGGAGGTATACGCCGACGTAGGCCGCGGCGGCGTTGCCATCGACACAATCGAAGACATGCGCGTCTTATTTGACGGGATTGCGATCGACAAGGTCAGCGTATCACTGGTCACATGTCAACCCATCTGCAATATCTCCATCCAGTCGATGTATTTTGCCAACGCACAACAGAAAGGTCTGTCCCTGAACGCATTGACGGGGACGAGCCAGAACGACTTCCTGATGGAGACAGCCATTACAACCGCCCCGAGCGTTCTGCCGCCGAAGGCTTCCTTCAAGGTGAGCTGTGACGCCATTGAATTCTGCACACAAAATGTGCCGCGGTGGAATCCCATCAGCTTTGCCGGCTACAATTACCGGGAAGCCGGATGCACGGCGCCCCAGGAAGTTGCATTTGTCATTTCCTGTGCCATTGCCTGCTGCGAGGAACTGATCCGGCGGGGCCTCGATATTGACAGCTTCGCTCCCAGGCTCAGCTATTTTCTCTCCGCGCACAATGATCTCTTTGAGGAAATCGCAAAGTACCGTGCTGCGCGAAGAGTCTATCACCGGATCATGAAGGCGCGGTTCGGCGCAACTGATCCCCGCTCCCTGATGTTCCGGTTTCACGTGCAAACAGCCGGTGTAGCGCTCACTGCCCAGCAGCCTCTGAACAACATTGCCAGGGCTGCCTACCACGCCCTTTCCGCCGTGCTGGGTGGAGCCCAGTCCGTGCACGTTGATGCTTACGATGAGGCGCTCTGCACGCCCACGGAACTTTCGTCATTGACGGCGCTGCGCACGCAGCAAATCCTGCAGATGGAAACAGGCGTCACCAATACGGTGGATCCATTAGGCGGATCATATTTTGTGGAATCTCTGACCAATAAAATGGAGGCCGAGGTCGAAAGAATTATCTCGGAGATTCACAGCATGGGCGGCATCGTCAAGGCAGTCGAAAAAGGATGGATTCATAATGAAATAGCGTCTGCCGCTTATCAGTATCAGGTTGACATTGAATCCGGCGAGATGCCCATCGTCGGGGTAAATTGTTTTAAGATCGAAGATGAAGTTCTTCCCATAGAGCTTTTCAAGGGGCCGGAAACGCTGCTTATCCAGGAAGAGAAGCTGAAGAGGAACAGGAAAGACCGAAATTCCCAGGAAGCTGCGAAGGCCCTCGATGCTATTACGCGCTGCTGCGAGCGGGATGGAAACCTTATGGGAGTCATTGTAGACGCAGTGAAGACGCGCGTTACGGAGGGAGAAATATCAAAGACACTGAAGGCATTTTATGGGATATGGCACCCGCCCCTCTTCTAAGTAGCGAGGAAACTTTTCAGGAGAACAGACGATGAGCAAAAGAAAAAGAATTCTTATAGCCCGCCTCGGCATGGATGCCCACTGGAGAGGAAGCGTCGTGGTGGCAAGGGCTTTGCGTGATGCGGGGATGGAAGTGATTTATATAGGCAATCAGATGCCTGAAGGAATCGTAAGAACCGCTATTCAGGAGAGTGTCGATATCATCGGGTTAAGTTCTCTCTCAGGCAACCACATGATCCTGGCCCCGGAGGTCGTCCAAATTCTCAAGAGGGAGGGGGCGGACGATATAAAAGTAATCTTTGGGGGAACTGTACCGCCCGAGGATATTCCCCTGCTGAAGGAAGCCGGGATCTCGGAGGTGTTCGGCCCGGGGACATCCCTTAAGAAAATCATCGACGCCATCAACTCCCTGGACTGAATTTTGGAGGAATTTAGAAAAAGGATTTAAAAAGAATTCTTCAGCGCATCGAGAAAGTAAACTTCTTCACAGTTGCTTTGTTTTATCTTTGTAAGAGTTTATTTCCCTGATCAGTTCGAGGGTATCAAAGTAGACTTCATTTCGCTTGATCTTCCCTTGATTGTCAAACTGGACAAAGCAGACGCCGATGCATTCGATGATCTTGCCGCCGACGGGGATTTTAGCCAGCCACTTGTTCAGGAATCCTCCTTCCATGGGGATCGGTTCAATTTGGGTCCAGACCCAGTCCGGATTCTGTCTCAGTAGCTTTCTGAAGTAGTTGGTCAGGGACTTTTTTCCGCGCACGCCTTGAGGGATGGTGGGATCCAGGTAAAAGGCATCATCCGAATAAAAATCAGCCAACCTTTCCGGATCGTTCCCTGTCCATGCAGGCAGCCATCGCGATGCAAATTCCCTTGCTTCATCCTTCGTCATCATTTCCCGACCCTCTTCTTTTAGAACCGTCAAGGAGCGCATTATAACAATGAGGCGCCCGTTCTCTTTTCAGTTTGTAGTGCCGGTTTCTTTGTTGAGAGTAGAGGTGTCTTTCTTGTCTTGGTCCGAGGCAATCCTGTTGTCCGCCTCTATGACCCAGCCGCCGCCTATCGCCTTGTAAAGGTTCACGAGAGCCTGAAACAGAACTCCTGCCGTCCGCGCCCGGGCAAGTTCCGCGTCGAAAAGGCTGCGCTCCGCATCAAGCACCTCGATGTAGCTCGTGTAGCCGTTTTCAAATCTCAGACGCGCGAAGCGGGCGTAGGTGCGCAGAGATTCGACCTGCCGCGTCTGGATATCAAGTTCTTCCCGTGATCTCCTCTGGTCAATAAGGGCGTCTTCGACTTCGCGAAAGGCCGTCTGGATGGATTGCTGATACTGAATGAGGGCCTGCCGCTGTATCGCCTCTGCCGCTTCGACCTGCCCACCAATGGCGCCTGCTGTGAAGATCGGCACATTCAGAGGGACGTTCCAGCTCCAGGCTCTGGATGGACCCTGGAATAGTGTGGAGAGGTCCGTGCTTGCAAATCCATACGTGCCGGTGAGAGATATAGTCGGGAAATAGAGTGACCGCGCCACGCCGATTCTCGCATTCGCCGCGATCAGGGTCTGTTCCGCCTGACGTATGTCCGGACGGTTGGCGAGGAGCTCTGACGGCAGACCCGCCGGTACGGCGGGAAGGACAAGGTCATCGATCTTCTTTCCCCGTGGAATAGGACCCGGATTTCGTCCAAGGAGTATGGAGAGCGCGTTTTCCTGCTGGGCAATGGTCTTTTCGAGGGACGGGATGATTGCGAGGGCCTGCTCATAATTTGATTTAACCTGGCTCAGTTCGAGTTCGGAGATGACACCGCCCCGGAAGCGCAACTGAAAAAGGTCATAAGTTTCCTTACGGCTCTGTACTGTGCGCCCGGCGATCTCAAGCTGTTTGTCAAGGTCGCGAAGGTTCACGTAGGAGCTCGCCACAGAGGTTACAAGAATAAGGATAACGCCCCTTCGTCCCTCTTCCTGGCTCAGGAAATCGGCGCGGGACGCTTCTTTTGCCCTCCTCAGCTTGCCCCACAGGTCAATCTCCCAACTCGCATACAGGGTAGCGGAATAGTTGTCCGCGGGGTTTATAGTGGCGGGTGTGAGGGGAGTCTGGCCGTTGTCCGTGGCCCTGCTTCTCCCCACAGCTCCTCCTGCGCCCGCCTGGGGGAAGAGGGAGGCGCGGGTTATACCATACCGGCCGACAAATTCTTCCACGCGCGCCGTGGCAATCATGACATCCTTATTCTCTTTCAAGGCCGCTTCAATCAGTGCGTTCAGTACGGAATCATTGAATTGCTCCCACCATGCGGCATTGCCGATCTCTCTTGCCTCCTTTTCTTCAAAGCGCCAGGATGCAGGCGTCTCCACAGACGGTCTCCGGTAGTCGGGACCCATCATGCAGCCGGAAAGGACAATTGCCAGAAGCGAGCAGATGATAATGTTACGCATTGTTTTTTTCCTCGCTCTTTCGCCGGTCATCTTTTTTCTTCCTGTGGGAGAGAACCATGACGACATAGAATGTCACGGGAATGAGAAAGACGGCAATCAGCGATGCAGCCAATGTGCCGCCCATGACGGCGGTTCCCATGATCTGCCGTGCAGTAGCGCCCGCGCCCGTGGATACGGCAAGTGGCAAGACGCCGAACAGGAACGCAAAGGATGTCATAAGTATCGGCCTGAGTCTGAGCCGTGCGCCCTCGAGGGCGGCGTCTGTAATGGACATCCCCTCTTCATATTTCGCTTTCGCGAATTCGACAATAAGGATGGCATTCTTGGCGGTGAGACCGATAAGCACAATGAGGGCGATCTGGGCATAGATATTGTTCACCTGGCCGCGAAGCCATATCGCTATGAGCGCGCCGAAAACGGCTATGGGCGTGCTCAGAAGAACGCTGACAGGCAGAGACCAGCTTTCATACAGCGCCGCAAGGATCAGAAAGACGCATAAGAGCGAAAACCCGAAGATGACGTATAGCGGTATTCCTTCCTGGGCCTTCTTTTCCTGGAAGCTCATGCCCATGTAATCGAGGCCCATTTCGGTAGGCATTGTCTGGGCAAAGACTTCTTCGAGGGCCTTCATCGCCTGAGCGGAGCTATAACCGGGATTGGCCGTAGCATTGATCTGTGCCGAGCGATAAAGGTTATACCTCATCGTAAACTCAGGACCGGAGCGCGATTCAATCGTCGTCACCGCCGAGAGCGGCACAGGATCACCTTTGTCGTTCTGTACGAAGAACTGCCCCACTTTGTCGGCCTTGTTGCGGTATTCTCCCTCCGCCTGGACGTACACTTGCCATTGACGGCCGAATCGGTTGAAGTAATTTACGAAGTATCCCCCCATGAAGGTCTGAAGAGTCTGGTACACCTGTTTTAAGTCGGTGCCCTGCTTGAGCACTTTGTCCCTGTCCACATTGATGAAGATCTGGGGAACGCCGGGCAGAAAGGTCGTCGTCACGCGCTCGAGCTCCGGTCTCTGGCGTGCAGCATCGAGAAATTTATTCACGTTCTCCGCGAGGTAGGGTATATCCTTGCCGGCCCTGTCTTCAAGAACAAGGGTTACACCGCCGGCTGTGCCGATCCCCGGGATGGCCGGAGGTGAAAAGGCAAAGGCAATCCCTTCCGGCAATTTGCCGAGCTCCCGATTTAGATGGGCCATGATGGCCCCGTACTGCTCCTCAGGCATTTCCCGATATTTCCATTCTTTCAGATTCACAAAGAAGAACCCGCTGTACGTATTCTGCACAATGCTCAGCAGGCTCACACCGACGACAGTCGTGTAGTATTTCACTCCGGGCGTGTTTGCCAGGATCTCCTCGATCTTTTTGCATGCCGCATCGGTGCGCTGCAGAGAGGCTGCATCGGGCAGGGCCAGATTAATGAACATGTACCCCTGATCTTCTTCCGGCAGGAAGCCTGCGGGAATCGCCTTGCCGATGCCGCCGGAAACGACCGTGATCCCGGCAAGGAATACAAGGCTGAGGACGCTCTTGCGGATCAGCGTGCCCGAGAAAGATACATAGCCGTTGGTGGCACGGCCAAAGGCGCGGTTGAAAAGGCTGTAGAATCTGCCCAGCGGTCCGCCCGACTCCGACTTCGGCTTGAGCAAAAGGGCGCACAAGGCAGGGCTTAAGGACAGCGCATTAAATGTTGAGATGAGAACCGAGATGGCGATTGTCGCAGCAAACTGCTGGTAGAGCCGGCCCGTAATCCCCGGTATAAAAATTGTGGGGATGAAAACCGCGGACAGGACCAGCGCAATGGCTATCATCGGCCCCGATACTTCTTCCATTGTCTTGAGCGCCGCGTCTTTCGGAGCCATCCCTTCATCCATGTGCCGTTCCACGGCCTCAACCACGATGATGGCGTTATCCACAACCAGTCCTATGGCGAGAACCAGGCCGAAGATGGAGAGCGTATTAATTGAGAAGCCCAATAAGGGGAAGAACGCAAACGTGCCTATGAGGGAGACAGGAACTGCAATTGTGGGAATGAGGGTCGGCCGCCAGCCCTGCAGAAATATGAAAACGACGATGATGACGAGGATTATGGCGATGAAGAGCGTCTTGACAATCTCACTTATTCCTTCGGTGATTGCCCTTGTCGTGTCGAGACCGAGTGCATAGTCCAGATCGGCGGGAAAGCGCTCCCGGGCCTCTTCCATTACCTTTCTCGCCCCTTGGGCGGCCGCTATCGCATTCGTCCCGGGCAACTGGTAAATGGCGATATTGGCGGCAGGCTTGCCGTTCAGCCTGCCCCTGATGTTATAAACCTGCGTCCCCAGATCAATGCGGGCTACGTCTTTCAAGCGGACAATTGATCCGTCAGAATTTGCCCGGATAATGATCTCGCCGAATTCCTGCTCGGAGATGAGGCGGCCCTGGGCGCGCACCGCATAAGTAAATTCCTGCCCGGGAGGTGAAGGCTCAGCGCCGATCTGCCCGGCCGGATTCACTGTATTCTGCTTCTGGATGGCATCGATGATCTGAGGGACTGTGATGCTGAGTTTTGCCAGGGTATCGGGCCTGACCCAGATGCGTATGGAGTACTGGCCTGCCCCGAAGATCGAAACCATGGCGACGCCGGGGACGCGGAGCAACTGATCGCTGAGATTGATGTAGGCATAATTTGCAAGAAAAGCGGCATCGTGTGTTTCATTCGGTGAATACAGGGAGAACATCATCAACGGTGCAAACCTGGATTTCTGGACCGTGACCCCGTAATTGCGCACGTCCAGCGGGAGCATCGGCTCGGCCTGATTCTGCCGTATCTGAGTGAGAATCTGGTCTGTATTCGGATTGGTCGCGACATCAAAAGATACGATGAGCCTCATGATGCCGATGTTGGAGTTCAGGGAAAACATGTAATTCATGTTATCCACACCGCTCAACTGCTGCTCGATGGGGGTGGCAACCGACTGCTCCACCGTCAACGCATCGGCGCCCACATACATGGTGTTGATCTGGATCTCCGGCGGGACTATTTCAGGGAATTGCGAGACGGGCAGTTGCACGAGCGCAACTGTCCCGATAATGACAAACATGATGGATATGACCATCGCCACGATGGGACGGTTGATGAAAAACTTCGCCACGCGGCTTTACCTCTTCTCCGCTGCGGGTTGAGCCGGCGGCGCTGCGTCGGCCTTTTTCGCCTGATCGGTTGCAGGCTGAGGTGCAGATCCGTAGGGGGTTGGATTTACGGTTATGCCGTCCCTGACCTTCTGGACGCCTTCTGCCACGACCCGCTCCCCGGCCTTCAGCCCTTCGTCAATTACCCACAAGTCATCAACGCGTTCAGCCACTTTGACGGGCCGTATCTCAATCTTGTTATTCGCATCCACGACTGCAATCTGATAACTGCCCTGAAGCTCCATGACCGCACGCTGGGGCACCAGCAGCGCCTTCTTGATCTTGATTCTGGCGCGAATCTTGGCAAATTGCCCGGGGCGCAGAATATTGCCGGGATTCTTGAAGATGGCCGCCACTCTGATGGTTCCCGTCTTCACGTCCACCTGCCTGTCGGCAAGGGTGAACTTCCCCTTATAAGAATAAACGCTCCCATCGGAGAGGATCATCTCGAGAGGGTTGTCTTTAAAACCGTTTTGGCCTTTGCCCGTTGCTATGAGATATTCCTGCTCGCCCACGGAAATATAGACCTTGATGGGGTCCACCGTGGAGACCGTTGTCAGCTCCTCTATCACTCCGGGACCGACTAGGTTACCGATCTGTGTCTTGGCGATGCCGGCGATGCCGTCAATAGGGGAAACGAGCTTTGTGAAGTCAATGTCCAGCCTCGCCTTCTCAACCACTGCCTCTGCAGATATCACTGCGGCGTGGACCGCCTGTTCCTGCCCTGTGGCATCGTCCAGATCTTTCTTGCTGACTGCATTCTGTTCCGCAAGCGGTATAATTCTGTTAAGATTCGCCTTAGCCGTCGACCACCGCGCCTTTTGCTCGCCCAGTTGCCCTTTGGCGTGATCAAGGGTGGCCTGAAAAGTGCGCGGATCAATCTCGAAGAGTATCTGCCCCTTCCTGACGAAATCGCCTTCGTGATAGTTCTGCCTGATGAGGTAGCCCTGAACCTGAGCGCGTATCACGGCATTCACCATGCCGTCCGTAGTGCCGATCCATTCAGAATACATGGGGACATCTTTCTGAACGACGGCTGCAACCTGCACGGTGGGCGGAGTTGGACTGCCTTTTTGTTCCCTGCTGCACCCTGAAATAAAAAAAGAGAGCAAGCTCACGGCTACGACTGCAAGAACACAGGCATGGCGTAATTTCATTTTTTTATCTTTCAAAGACATAGAAAATTCCTCAATGCCTCTCTTTCGGATTAGAAAGATGTAATTTCAGGATTGATAGTACAGATTCACACTGCATATTATCGGATTAATCGGACAGAATGATAAGAACCCCCCTTTTAAGTCTGGGGAGTATATTTGAACGTGTTCTTGTAAGTCAAGAAGATTTGCCTGGAAATGAGGTGGGTACTGATGTCAGATTTTGTAATTACGGTAGTCAATGATTGACTGATTTTGAGAATTATGAAAGATTGCAAACGATAATGGCTCTATCGGGAACTTAGGGCTGTAAACGGAAAAAACAAATTTCAACCTGAGTGCCGGCGGAAACAGGGCTACCACACTCATCATAAAAACGATATGAGCACTCAAGCACTGTTGTTAGTTATGTCGGCGGCGTTGTTGCATGCCGTATGGAATCTCATCTTTAAAAAAACGAATGGCGGACTTCCTCTTGTCTGGTTGGTTTCTTTAGCATCTGCAGTCATCTATCTTCCCTTCGTCATTTGGCAACTTGCACAAAGTCAAGCATCATTGACAGGTGTCATGTATGGCTTCGCATTGGCAAGCGCCGTACTCCATTTGTTGTATTTTATAGTCCTGCAAATCGGCTACAGAAAAGCTGACCTTTCCATTGTATATCCTATGGCACGGGGAACCGGGCCATTGCTTTCGGCAACCGGCGCCGTATTGTTTTTCGGTGAAAGACCGGGCTGGATGGCTATTTCCGGCATCGTATTGATCGTGACCGGTGTCTTTATAATGACCGGATTGAAATTGCGCTTATCCGACGACGAACGGTTGAAAACCGGAATTGTTTACGGGACTATCACGGGTTTGTTTATTGCCGCATACACGTTGTGGGATAAAATAGCCGTAACGGACTACAACGTTTCTGCATTGATACTCACATTTGCATCCATGCTGTTGCCATTATTGGTACTGCTTCCCAAGGCAGTAAAAGAAAAACAGGAAATAAGGCGTGAGATGCGACAACACTGGAAACATATTGTCGTAATAGCAGTGTTAGCCCCGCTTTCTTTTATTCTCGTTCTCATGGCGCTGAAAACAACTCCCGTAAGTTATGTGGCGCCGGCACGCGAACTCAGCATTGTCTTTGGCGTATTTTTCGGAACCGGTCTATTGAAGGAAGCAGACGCAAAGAAGAGAATTATTGCCGCAATCATAATGCTGCTTGGCATATCGTTTTTAGCGATGGGATAAGCAGCGAAAGCGTTTTTGTTTAGTCCTTCCTGCAATGTCGTTTTTTCAATTCGGCCACTCCATACTGTTTATCTGGAACCTTTAGTAAGCATATTTTCCATCCGTACTTATCTATTCCCCCCTCGACGTTGTGCGGCCATAATTACATTGACACTCAAGACCGCTTATCCTATATTTTCACCACATAAAAGGAAGTTCTTATCAAAACACTATGAGCTTACCGCTGCGCAGAACAGGACTGAACAGAAAGACGCCTTTCTTTTTCTCTTGTGCCCAGTGTCTACGTTGCTGCCACCACAAGAAAATCCAGGTCAACCCCTACGAAATCGTGCGCCTGGCCGCGAACCGGCGCCTGTCCACTGCCGAGTTCATGGGACGCTACACCCACGACAGCGGAACCATTCTGAATTGGGAAGAAGACGGCGCCTGCGTCTTCCTCGATTCTCGGGGTTGCAGCGTCCATCCCGACCGCCCGCTCGTCTGCCGCCTTTACCCCCTCGGCCGTCACGTCCTTCCCTCGGGAGGGGAAAGCTTCTCCGAGATCGAACCGGACAACGATTGCAAGGGCGTCTACGGCGATAGCGGTATAATCACGGCGTATCTCGACTCGCAGGGTGCTGCACCTTTCATGGAGGCCGCAGACAGGTATCTCGATCTCTTCTGGAGGCTCTACATGATACTGGAAAAAGAGGCGGCAGTGCCCGAGACACAAAACGCCATCGTCAGTGTGTTTCAGAAATTTGCCGGAGGCGAACGGAATGGCGACATCGGGTTTGCCGATGTGGATGCCATCGCAGCCGCCTTCTGCGATAAGTTATGTATATCGGTACCGGAGAGTGCTGACGACAAGATGACGATCCACATACAGGCCGTTGAAGCCTGGGCAAATAACTCAGGGAGGAGACAAGAACATGAAGCAAAAAAAACAAAACGCACCGCAACAAAAGGTCCCGGAAAAAAGTCACATAAGGCAAGCCATTAGCGTCGCCACTGTTGTTGCCTCGCTGGGAACTTCGCTCGGCGTCAGCGTTACTGAACTGGTTGCCGCAGATCAGAAGTCCCCCGTGCGCACGGAAGCCGCACAGCATAAGGATGCTGCTTCATGGGACTGGGGAAATATAAACGCAAACCAGCTGAAGATCTCCGATCAACTCAAAATGATCGAGGCATCTCAATTCAAATTCTGGAATCAGGTCAAAGGAGAGTCACGGCAGGGAAAGATCAACGTAAGGCAGTACAAGGAATTACAGGCGAATGAATACAAGCTTGCAGACCAGATCAAGGACTTGCGGGCAGATGACTACAAGCTGTCGAACCAGTTTAAGTTCTGGCGGTCGAACCTGCATAAGGGTGATCAGGCAGATCAGCTCAAACTCGACGGCCTGGAAGCAAACGAACTGAAGATCGCAAACCAGATCAAGTGGCTTGAAGCCAACCAGCTCAAGATCTCAGAGCAGATGAAGATACTTCAGTCGAATCAGGACAAGCGCTGAGCATTGATGAAGATAAGATAGGCAGAAAATAAAACCCCGCCCATCAGAAGCGAGCGGGGTTTCTAAAATTAATTTCTGTTGCAGCGCGAGACGCATTACTTCGGCTTTTTCCAGAACGGGCCGGTCTTGCCGATTTCTTTCATGCCCTGGACCATCTCACGGGCATATTCATGTATGTGTGACAGATAGTCCGCATCCATCCGCCGCCTGAAAAAAGGCCCGGAGAATAATTTGCGCAATTGGTCCAGTGACAGGACGCCTTCGTCGGTGCCTTGAACAAAGGACTTCCAGTTGTGGACATGCTCTTCCGACCGGAAGAGATTCATGGTGCTTCAGGCATAACCCGGATCTTCAAACCATTTCCAGAAGGGCACGGCTACATAGGCCGTGTACCCCGAAGCTTCGTCATTCAAAACGACCCCGTCCCGGATGACCACACGAAGCGGTTCTCCGCAATCCAGACAGGGGAAATCCACCGTCACTGCCTTGCCAGGGAATAGCCAGCAGACCGCCAGCGATTCGAATGCTCACTGGCCGAACCATTTCTGCTGACCGTCGATGGTGATCCGGTATTGGGTTGGAAGGTTGTTGAAGGGAGCGAAGGATACGATGTGGTCTGTGCGGGGATACAGCCACGAAGGGATTCCCGATGAGAAGAGATCGTGCATGACCTTCCGCCCTTCCTCAACCGGAAGCCCGAGTTCTTGGGCAAGCTCCGTGTAAAAGGGCGCCTGCCCGGTTTCTACCATACGATTCATGATGATGTGAAACGCCTTCTCCAGCAATGGGGGTGCGCTCATGCTAATTCCTCCTTTATAATTCTGTATTTCAAATCCCCTGTTCAGATGAAATTTTATCTACACTTCCTTCATAAAATCAATTGACGTCATGATTTTGAAAAGAGGATAAAGCGGGTTGTTGCGGTACAGGCTCAATGTCGTTTCATGAATTTCTCTGGTGAAGGCGGCGCAGCAGTCTTCGAGGATACAGGCCTGGAAGTCATTGGACAAGGCGTCAAGGGCGGTCACGAGGACGCACCAGTGGGTACTTATGCCGCAGATCGCAACTGTGTCCACTCCGTGCAGCCTGAGAATCTGATCCATATCCGTTTTATAAAAGGCGCTGAACCTGCGCTTGGGGCTGTAAATGTCCGTCGGAGACTGAATCAAGAGCTCTGTTACTTCCGCGTCCCTTGTCCCGCGGATGGAGCGCTCTTTCATCTTTCCACCGAAGATGAAGTCCCCTTTCAAGAAACTGTCCATGGAAAAAATCACCGGTATGGACCTGCCCCGCGCGAATTCCGTGAGACGGTTGATATTCGGACACACTGCACGGGCAAGGGGGGTAATCGGAAATCCCGGTTCAACTTCCAATGAGTCCTTAAGCATATCGACGATAACAATTGCAGGTTTCATTCACAACTCCGCCAACATAAAAAGAGGCAAGTCAAAACGCCTTGCCTCTTTCTTCTTTGTTTGATTTCCTTGATTATCCTTCCTTCATGCCCATGAGCTTCTTGGCCATTTTCTTCTTGGCGTCAAAGTCCGTAAGCACGGAGATCATGAACCGCTGGGTCTGCGGGGCGCCGGCGCCGTGCCAGGTGCCCGTGCCGTGCAGGCCGGCTGACCAGTGCTGCAGGAACTTTGCCACCTTGAGGCGCTTGTCTGCCGGGGCTGCAGCCGCGAAAGCCTTTTTCAGCATGGGACCGACCTCCGGGTCTTCCAGATCCTTCTGCCTCGGCATGGTTACCACCAGGCCGCCGCCGATATCTCCGGCGTTCTTGATGATTTCCCAGAATCCGTGGGCGATGTTCAGTTTGGCGGCATTGCCGAAGAGATCGTCCGGCAGGAAGACGCCGGATCCCTTCGGTTCTTCTCTTCCCCGCATGGCCGCCGCGATAGCGCAGGCGTGGGATGTCTCGCTGTAGCGGACCATATCAATGATCTTCTCCTGGATGTGAGGGACCTTGTCCACACCGGTGTATTCGGCGGCAAGCACGGTGCCCCCGATGATCAGGTCGGCGAACCCCACCTTGCAGGCGCCGCCGCAATTCATGCGGTGGGCCTTGGCGAACCTGGTAACCATTTTCCCGCAGAACTTGGTCTCACCGCAGAGGAAAACTCGCTCCCAGGGAATGAAGACATTGTCAAAGACCATCGTCGAGGTTTCCCTCTGTCCGTAGATGGGGGTCCCGAGCTCGGATTCATCTTCACAAAATTCCCGCTCTGCGGAGTAGGCATTGTACTGGCAGATGTATGTGAGCCCCGGTGCGCCGTTCTGCACGGCAAAAGCGAGGGCAAAGGCCTCTTCGCCTTCTCTCAACGCGCCGCCTGGCAGAACAAGAGTTTCATGCGAGCCTATGGCGCCGCTCTGGCTCACCTTGATCCCGCGTACTACGATCCCGTCGTCGCGTTTTTCGACGAGGTGAACGAATGTATCGGGTTCGTCCTGCTGGGAAGGCCTCTTTTTCCTGTCTCCTTTTGCATCGGTTATGGCGCCGGAGACGGCCAGGTCGTTTGCCTGTGCAAATGCAAGCCACTTGTTGAATCTCTCATTATATTTCGTTTTCAGATCCCGGTCCATCTCCCACGTCGTCGAAGCAAGGCTGTTGAGGGCATCGCAGCCGACGCAGCGGTAGTTGCAGGTCCCCACCGTCTGGCTCGTCAGGAGGGCCATCTCCTGCCGCATGTCCAGGTCGTGGATGTTGCGCGCGACGTTAAGGTTACGGTTGATTGGCTCGCCCGTAAGGTGGGATGTAGCGACCATGATCTCCTTGTATTTAGGGTCTTCAGCGAGCTCGTAAATCGCCGCGTTGGCCATGACCATGGAACGTGTAATTTTGTTGTTGAGTAGACCCTTCACCCATTTCCCCCCGCAATAGACACGGGGCGACAGCTTCTTCACGCTCTCCAGATACTCCTTTGAAGTTTTTAATGCCATAATATCCTCCGAATTAATTTATTCTTTAGACTTCACGTCTATTATATACTTCGCCCCGGCCCCTACACCGGGAAATGCCCCTATGTTCTCGAAGGCAATGTCCATGATTTCCATCAATTCGCCTTCTGTCCTCTTTCCGGACAATACGAGCAGCATGCCTCCTTCCTTCAGTTGAACTTCTGCAATGAGACCCTTTTCGTAAAAACCCGGTATAGCTTTTTTTTCATTGCAGCTATACACAAAACTCGCGAATGTGCCGGCAAGACCACTGGAGCTTCTCCGCTCCTCGCGCCCAATCTTGACAACTATTGTTTCCAATCCCTGATCGTTCTCTAATGCCAACTTCGAATCCTCTCACCACTACTGAGCGTTATACGCTCTGAAAATTTCTTTCATTGCCTGACGGATTTACATCTTTCCCCTGAGAGACTGGGCCGTGATGTGAATGGCGTCCCATGCGCCACCGAACGGCGGCGCGTATGGAAGATCAAGGTAGCCGACCTCATCCACGGAGAGTCCCGCCCACAGGGCGACAGAAAGGCTGCTGACCCTTTGAACGGCCCCTTTCTCTCCGATGCACTGTCCGCCGAGAAGTTTTCCCGTTTTCTTATCTCCAACAAGTTTCACGCCCAGCTTTTCTCCCTTCGCCATGGGACGGCCGACGGGAAGACCCCAGATCATGGCGCTCACCGGCTGGAACCCGTATTTCGCGGCTTCTTCTTCCGTAAGTCCCGTGGCGGCTACTTCCAGGTTGAAGACCTTGAAGGCCTGGGCGCCCACGACTCCCGGAAATTCCGCCGGGTAACCACCGATGTTCTGACCGGCAACACGGCCCTGCTTATTGGCGACATCGCCGAGAGGAAAATAGACCCATCTTCCGGCAACCTTGTGGAAGACCTCACAGCAATCTCCCACTGCGTAGACCCCTTCCCGGGATGTCTTCTGCCGGAAATCCACCTTGATGGCGCCGCTTTCTCCTAAGGCAATCCCCATGGATTCGGCAAGCGCGGCATTTCGCTTTGTGCCGACTCCCATCAGCACGAGGTCGGCATCCAGATCGCCGCCGCTGGTCTGCAGTTTCAACCGGTATTCCTTCCCCTTTTCGATGGCCAGAGGCTTCGTCTCCGGAAGAAACTCAACCTCGTTCTTGGCCAGTTCTTCCACGATCATCTTCGTGAATTCGGCATCCCACCGTACGGCCGGCCGGGGCAGGATGTCCATGACCTTCACTTCAATCCCGAGGCTTCTCAAGGCCTCGCACATCTCCATGCCGATATAGCCTGCACCGATCAGAACAGCTTTCCTGCAGCTCTTTTCGTTCAGGTAGGATTTCATCGTCAAGGCGTGGGTCAAATCCCTGAATACGTAAACGCCGTCCAGGTCTTTGCCCGGAATATCCAGGCGGATCGCTTCGGCCCCTGTCGCCATGACCAGGAAGTCGTAAGGAAGACTCGTTCCGTCGGACAAAGATAGAGAACTCTTCTTTGTATCGACACTGTCTACGCGCGTCTTAATCTTTACGTCGATACCCGTTTTCTTGAATTCTTCCGGCGTACGGATAACGAGCTTTTTTGACTCTTTGATTACATCACCGATGTAATAAGGCATCGGTCAGGCCGCATAGGAAACAAAGTCGCCCTTCTCAATCATCGTCACTTCCAGAGAAGGGTTTCTTCTTTTGGCCTCGGCAGCCGAAGACGGGCCTGCAGCCCCGCCTCCTACAACAACCAGTTTCTGGCTCATTGAATAACCTCCCCGGTTATCATTCTAATCGCATCGCGACTGTTTATCTTTCTATGTGTTACATCAGTCTTTGAGGTTTTCTACGTTCTCACCGAAAGGCTTTGCCGCCAGTTCATTCTTGTCGGATAGGACAAGGTCCGCTGCAATTCCGGCCGCATCGGTGATGACATCACGACAGTAGAGCGCGTGTTCCTTGCACAGCCAGGTGGTCTGCCACGGCACTGTCAATTCCCTGCACAGGGTCTTTCCATATTTCGCCTTGAAGCGGTTGGGTACCACATTGAATATCCTGTAGACGCCGGGCTTCCCGTAGAACTGGGCCTTCGACTTCATTGCCACGTCCTTTTGATCTGTTCCTTCAGGGAGTGTATCCCTGCCGTGGACGGCGCTCACAGCCATTACGGCCCCCGCCAGGGCGCCGCAGGTGTCTCCGAAAAGCCCTATGCCGCCGCCAAACCCGGTTGCAACTTTCTTGACTGCAGGAGGCAGTCCCGTATCCACCAAGCTTAGAACCGCTTCGGTGACACATTCTGCGCAATTGTACCCTAAAGAAAAATTCTTGCGGGCACGCTGACGGATTTCCTCGATCTTCTCCTCTTTTGTCATTGATTCTCCCTCCTTTTTTAAGAAATATTTCTAAGACAATTTTCTTGAGCACATTTCCGCGATAGCCGCGTCCCGGAGAAACATATAAAGCCGGAGCGCATATTCAAAGATGGATAATAGCACCATCTATTTGATGAAATAGCAATACGGAAAATTTACGTAAAGTATACGTATTTTTTATAAGTAGTCAATGAAATCGGGAAGGCCTAAGACTACAGAGACAGAAGATATGATCTCAAGTTTGCCTTTCTCTGGTTCAAATTCAACTTTCTTCTAATATGATCCCTATGCACTTCGATTGTCCTCGCTGACGCATTCAACAGTCTCGCTATTTCTTTTGTCGAGCGTCCCTCTTTTATAAAATTGATGACTTTGATCTCCGTCGGTGTGAGATTGGGATATTTCGAAGAGAGGGTGCGAAGAAACGGGGAAACGATTTCATTCAGATTTCTCTCGAGTATTCTTAATTGATTCAATTGATGACTGTCAACATGGGTGATCTTCAGGTTCTCGATATACGGCAGGACGAGTTCCCTCATATTGCAAGTTACTTTGTCCTCCAGTTCAGCCCTGTCTTCTTCCCTGCGCTTAAGGAGGACAGTCAGGGCCGTATTCGCATCTTCCAGATTCCGGGATTGCTCTTCCAGTTCCCGCTCTCTTTTTTTCAAGGCCTCTTCCATCTTCTTGCGTTCGGTAATATTACGGGCAATGCCATGAATCGAAACCTGTCTGCCATTTTCCCTCATGATACGGGCGTTAACCTCCACCCAGACTGCTTCACCGCCTTTTGTATAGGTAAGGAATTCCTGAGGGCTTTGCACTTCTGTATCGCCTGCTTTCTGGCGAATGAGCTTGCGGACAACGGGCAGATAATCCTGATCCAAGAGATTCTCTATATTGAGTCCCACAAGCCGTCCAGGCTCGTAGCCGTATGTCTTGGAAGCGGCGGCATTGCAGGATAATATCTTGCCGTCGAAATCAAGTATGAAAATTATGTCATTGGCATTTTCGAAGAGCTCCCGGTACTTCTGCTCTGACTGGCGCAGCGCTTCCTGGGCCCGCCGTCTTTCAGTTATATCTGTAACAATCTCGACTATACCGATAAGAGATTCTTCCTCATCTCGTACTGGATAGCTGCGCAAAACCCAGTTTTTCGTGTATGATGAAAAATCAATTACCTCTTGAGGCTTCCCGGTTTTCAGGGTTCTTGTAGCCGGACAAACACGGCATGCTTTACTTCTGTTATGAAGACCGTGATAGCAGTGTTTTCCGTTCAATTGGCCGGGTGCCAGCTTAAAGGCATCATGCATAGCCTTATTGGCCCAGATAACTTTCAAATCCGTGTCGAGATACAATACTAGCTCCGTCATGGCGTCGAGTATGACCGATTTTTCCTGCTCTGATTTGCTCAGCTTTTCAAACAGCCGGAGGTATTTTTTTTCGATTTGACGGCCCTTGGGATTTGGGCTGTCAGGCGCGGTTATTTTTTTCATCCATACCTCTGATTACAGCGGCTTTTCGTCCGGCAATTTTTCGCCTAAGGCGAGTCGGCAGATGTCGCTGATCATGAAATTTTTCATGCCCGCATCACGCACCTTCTTATTCAGGGTTGCGAAGCACATGGCACAGAGATAGACCATCGCCTCGGCGCCGTGATCCTTCGCATCCTTGATGTTCTTCTCCCGGAAGGGCTCGAAGTTCTTTCCCCTCGGGAAGAGCTTCAGCCCCGGGCCCGCCACCTCCACGCCGCAGCATATGGCATCGATGCCGTCGTACTGCCGTTTCACCCGCTCCACCCCGATGAGGTCGAAGATTTCGTCCACCAGGTAATCCTTCTCAGGCGTGTACCGGGAGGCGCATGGACGCTGGTAGGCAGCCTTCATATTCAGCTTCCTGACCTTGCCTCTATTTTCCTTGAGATAGTCCCTCAGATATTCAAACAGGTGAACCGTCCGAAAAGGAACCTTGATGCCGTATTCGGGTGCAACACCTTTAAGCGCTGCGTAGCAGTCGTCGTGCACGAAGATGATTTCCTTCGCCCCGGACTTTGCCAGGTTGTCCACCATGGCCTGCAGACGATTGACCATCACCGACTCGTCCCCCATGTGAGCGAAGAGGACATTGCAGAAGTAGTGCTTCCCTTTGAGGAGCGGCATCGTCTCGAATAGCTGTCCCTGAATCGCCCAGGGCATGTTGCCCTGCATAACGCAGATGGACATTACCCGGTCTTTGGGCGCCACCGGTTTCGGCTCGCCTTCCGGCTTAAATCTTTCAGCCATCTGCGCCTTCAGCGCCGGGTCAGTGAAAGTGCCGTCTTCTTCCAGCCGTTTGAGGATCAAGTCGAAGGGACGGGCGCCCTTTGGGCAATATTCGTTGCAGGCGATGCAGGTCACACAGTCCTTGAGCCACGCAACCTTTTCGCCCTGCACAAGTTTCCTAAATTCCCGGCTTCCGTTTTTCCTGTCGAAATCCAGGTAGCGGCATAGATTGAGACACTCACCGCAATAATCGCATTTATCTTCGTGAAACATAGATTCTCCTTACTAATCTTATTCTTGTGCCCCAATCTGTGACAAGTTGTTGCACCTTGAGGCCACTTAAGTTGTTGAGTTATTTTCTATCAAAAAAAGGTCTCTGGCAATAGCATTTTTATCCCTGCCTTCAACGGGTATGCCACGTGTCTCCGCCTCGGCAACGAGAAGATCCCAGGGCATTTCTTGAAGGAGCGGATAGCTATGAATGGGCGACTTGAAGTACTGCTCAAGACGTTCACGCTTCATTTCTTCTTCATCACGTGTCTTAGTTGAAGCAAGACCAAGAAATAATTTTATAATTTTTTTTGTGAACATATCACGACGACTGATTCTATCAAACATATTAATACCTCGGCCAACCGGTCTCTGCTTGGATGCCATCCGGGAAGAAACATCCGCATGGTAAGTGAATATTCCCGGCCCCGCGTCGAAGGCGGAGCCAGGGAACAAGACACTCATGGAAGAAGAAATCAATAATTACACTACAGCGCCTCCGCTTCCCGCTTTATACGCTTGCCCGGCCAGCCGTCCATGAACCAGTTATGGTAAAGCATGACGTTTATAAAGAGGATCACCGGCGCCATGGGAAACTGCTGTGGATGGGAGTAGCCTGCCTGCGTGCCGAGGAGCTGGTGGCTGTACTTATAATATGCCCAGTGCAGACCGACAGCCACCACGATTGTAATTGCTACGCGGATGAGAATGTTAACTTCCGTGCTGAACTTTCGGGGCCAGTTGTCAAAGTAGAAGTAAAGGACCAGGCCTACCGTAAGTAGGATAACGGCAAGCTCACCGGTATGAAGGTATCGCCAGTCAGGCGCCATAATGCGCTTGGCTCCCTCAACAGAGACACCCCAGACCATGTCCTGAAAGAACACGAAGGAGAAGAAGAGAATAAATGCAAGGAGCAGGATAAATAGAAAACCCGCAATGCCCCGCCAGGGCTGTGACCTCACAAGGCGGAATGGATATCTTTCCAATATCGTCTCCGTCAACCATACCGAGACGGTGGCGCACATGATCCAGCCCACGTTAAAATTACCGCTCAGCGTATGGAAAGAATTGTACCACCAGGGAAAAGCCGCCGTATACTCCTGCCAGGGGTAAAAGAGAACGCGATAGTGTGGATGCATGAAGATGAGATACGCATAGGTAGTGAGAAGAAAGGTTACTGCAAATACCGTTAATCCTTTGGCAGGCTGTTTCAGCTTGTGCCAGGGATAATTTTCAAAGGCGGAAGGCCAGATTGGACTCAGCCACGAGGCAATCGCGGCCATCATCAAGATGGCAAGAGATGAGTATTCGCGGGAGAAGAAATCAGATAGTCCCGTTTTTTTCAGCTCCGGCCAGCTAAAATACGGGATCGCCAGTTTCCCGAAAATGTTGTAGTAGAATACCCAGACGAGGAGTCCTGTAACCGCAAAATTGATCGCAATCAGAATCAGGCCTTTCTTAAGAGGGTGTGCCTTTTCCATCCACTCCAGTTTGAATGGCCAGAAGTTGAAGATATAGACCTGCCAAATGGCGATGATGAGAAGCCAGCGTATGTACATGTAGCCATACTGGGGCGTATACCAGCGGAGGACCCCACGAGGATCCATGAAAACCCACCAGAGACCCATGAAGACGGCAAAGGCCAGGAGCGTATCCAGAATGCCTCGTATGACAGGCTGTTTGATCAGATCGGTTAACTTTCGTTCTTCGAGCCACAATGTATCCAGAGCATTTGCACTCATTTTATCACCTCCCTTATCTAATTAAGTGATGACCAGTTCATCCCCGTTACCAAGGTAGATGTCCCGCTTACTCATGTGACGGGCAGTACCCTTGACGACAGGGAGGCCGGCTTTGATCATTTTCTCGGCTGTGATAAAGCCGGTACAGTGATTGCACCCTATTTTCTGTACGCCATACTTGTTGAAGGCCATAATAAGATCATCGTATTGGGGATCCCAATCCTCAAAAGGCGAGATGTGAAGGCCACCCTGCACGGCGTATATCTTTTCTCCTCCGACGATCTTCTTTCTCACTTCCTCCATGTAGCTGATTATACCCTGATGACAGCATCCGGTCACCAAGACGATACCCTTGTCCTTCACGTTAAAGACAAAGGCCTGTTCGCCGAAGACCCGGAGTATGATGGGTACGTCGAAGGTCATAAGGGCAATCCCGGGATATAGGACATTAACCTGCTTGGAATCGAGAACAGTGACTTTTCCCTTGTGTGGATGATCATTCTTTACATTGGCTTTCGGGAAGCTCTTCCCTTTTAAAAGATCAAATCCATCCTGATAGAAACCCTTGGGCACATACATAGGTATATCGGGATAATGCCGCATGGTGGATTCAATACCAAAAAAATGATCGATGTGCTCGTGGGAAATCACCTGGAAATCTATCTCCTTTTTGGCGAGCTTTTCGGCGATTCCCTCTTCCTTGAATCTCTTGTCCATCCAATGGGGATTCCATCCTGAGTCCAGAAGGATTTTCATGACCTTCCCATCCATGAGCTCCGCCTCGATATAGGTGGAGAAGCCCCCCAGATTGTCTCCCAGGTAGCCGGCCTTTACACCCTCCCTCGTCCAGGGGATCTCGTATTGATTGACTAAAAGTCCCCCCGCTTTTTTGACGTCATTCAGAAAGACATTGTTGTCATACCAGCTTGTCTCCGAGATGACCTTGATCTTCAACCCCTTAATCTGGCCGATATCTACGAGGTTGACTTTCTCCTTGGGCAGAAGCTGGCTCTTGAAAACGGTGGATGACAATCCCGCAGCGCCGAAATATCCCGCCAGGGTGCCTACGGCCATCCCCTTGACAAAAGAACGCCGTGAAAAATCTTTTTCCATTTTAACAACCTCCTTTGCTATTTAGCCATAAGCAGCAATTGGTAGGTCAGCACGAAAAGAACGATACCGACCAAGAGTCCCAACAGGATACCGCTTCCCCAGCCCTTCTCTTTTTTGACCTCCTTAACATCTTCTTCCATTGATCAAGCCTCCTTATTTAGTTTTCCAAATGCATTTCTTCCAGATCACCGTCAGGCACTAAGGCCAGAACATCTTCCTCTCGGCAGACCAATTCCGTCTGGACGATGATCCTCTCTATATTAAGGGAAGGCTCCGTCTTGATATCCTTCCCGTCGTTTAAGAATCTCACTCCTTCTCCCCGCCAAATCTGTTCGCGATTAACTTCGTATTGATGAAAAGAAGACCAACTCTTTACGAGTCCCTGATAGATGGAATTGCTGATTGCGAAGCCGGAGTAATTTCGGTCCAGCGCGCCTTTTTTAAGAGACGTCAAAGGTTGACCATCTCCGTTTCTGATGGTGTGGTTCTGCGTAACGGCCACCTGCCAGCTCGTCTGTGTCTTAAGCCGTATAACGCTGCCTATAGTGTCTTTGAAAGCGATGTAAAGATGGCCGGCGTAGAAAAAATCCGGGGGTATGATATCCCTGCCGGCGTAGGAGGGCGCACCCGTGCTTTCTGCAAGATCGGCGAATCGCTGTTCTTCGTGGTTGTGGGAAAGACTGTGGCAAGGACATCCGCCTCCGGCCGAGGGCGGGGTCTGAAATACATAACTTGCACGACAGAGTTTTTCCAGAAAAGACAATCCTTCGTACCACGGCTCGTCTTTATCCGGATAGTATTTAACTACGAATTCTGCCAACCAGTCATAGCCGTCCATAGCTTGTGCCCCGAGAAGATCGAGTTCGTATACCCCAGCGTGCGCTGCATGCCAAAGATACCAGTATGGCCTGTCATCAATCATGTGGCTGATATATCTCAGCCCGGCTGCTTGCCTGAGCGCATCCTCCGAAAAAAGGACAAGCCAGAAATGGTTCATCATCCCCGCAACCTGCATGGACATGTCTGCACGGCTACTTCGCATTTTTATTAGTCTTGCATTTGCTGCAGAACCCATAAAATTGTATGAGATGGTTAATGATTGTGAAATTATATTTCTTGGACAACCCGGCTTCCGTCTTTTTTAAGAGGGCTAACTCTTCATTGATAAAGTCTGCATAATCAATGACACGGCCGCAGCCAGTGCACACCAGATGATGGTGGTGAGCCTCTCCACGGCGGCCTTCGGCTATCTCGTATCTGGCCCTGCCGTCGCCAAAATCAAACTTATAGACCAGACCGGTACTTACAAGAACCTCCAGCGTTCTGTAAACTGATGTCAAACCAATAGCAGGATAGGAGGCATAAACTTTTATATATATATCTTCCGCGCTCAGATGCTCCTTCGCATCTGCCAGAACATTCATGATGGCCTCACGGCCCTGCGTGATCCGGTAGCCGTATCCTTTAAGTTTCCCGCGCAACAGCGGCTCCTGTCTGCTCTTCATTACTTATTCCCCCAATTGTTAATGGATGTCATTTTCATTTACTCCTTGCAAAAGCGTCTGTCAAGGCTTAATATTGGACCGCGAGAGTGAACCTTCACGTTAGCCTTCCACCCATCATCAGATATTAATCAGTTGTCTGAAGAAGGGCGCTATCCGAAATGAGTGCAATATTTTCAGTGAATTTAGTTCACGTCCTGTCAGTGGCAGATTGCTCTTGCAATATTCTTTTTTCTATGGTGAGCTGAAGACCTAAAGTAATCGGCGCCTTGTAATCATGCCAGTCTCAAACTGCAACATCCATTTACCGTTTTATCTTTATTCTTGTGTTCCTTTATTCTCATTGCAGATGACCAGCATGAAGATCGCCATGGGTTGGTGAAGGAAGCCCGCCTTTATGATGATCGCGGGTGAATATGTTTTTAAAGAGGAGTGACACGATGCAAAATTTCATATTCGACAATCCCACCAGGATCATCTTCGGGAAGGGAACGATTGCCCGCATAGGAAATGAAGTTAAAAGATTCGGCACAAATGTACTGCTCGTCTACGGACAGGGCAGTATCAAAAAACATGGAATTTATGACCAGGTCATCTCGTCTCTTACGGAAGCAAACCTTTCAATCGTGGAATTTCCCGGCGTCAAGGCAAATCCTGTATTCTCTCATGTCCTCAAGGGGATAGAGCTCGCTCGCAGTCAAAACATCAACGTTGTCCTCGCCGTGGGCGGCGGAAGTGTAATCGACACGGCAAAGACAATAGCGGCAGGCGTAAAGGCAGAGCCAGGCGACGATATATGGGATTTTTTTACATTCAAAAAGAAGATACGAAATGCCCTTCCTATCCTGACGGTGCTTACAGTGTCCGCCAGCGCCTCGGAGATGAATCCCACAGCGGTGATTACAAAGGAGGAAGGGGCGCAGAAATTCAGCATCTCTTCTCCTTTGATACAACCCAGAGCTTCAGCCTTGGATCCAACCGTGCTCTTTTCTCTCCCCACCGAGTGCAGCGCTTACAGCGCCGTAGACGTAATTACGCATCTGCTCGAAGGATATTTTAACAACACAGAACCCGAAAGCCCCCTTCAGGACAGACTTGTAGAAGGAATTATGAAAACAGTCATGGAAAGCACGGAGGCTATCCTCAAAGATCCTCAGAATTACAACGCGAGGGCCAATATGATGTGGTCGGCTACACTGGCCTTTAATGGACTGACTGCGGCAGGCATGGGATTGATAAGCCTGCCTGCCCACATGATCGAACATTCGCTCAGTGCCCTCTATGATATCGCACACGGAGCCGGGCTCAGTATAATATTTCCCGGGTGGATGAAATATGCTGTGCACAAGAGGCCCGCGAAATTTGCCCAGTTGGGCAGAAAGATTTTTGACATTCGGGAAACCGATGACCTGAAGGCGGCAGTTGAAGGAATCACTCGTTTAGAGCGCTGGTTTTCATCCGTCGGCAGCCCCACATCAATGAAAGAGGCCAGCATACCCGGATCTGATATAGATAGAATAGCAGATAACTCGGCGGCGCTGGCCAAGCTGTGGGGATTGAAAGATTACACCCGCGAAGTCATCGTAGAAGTTTTGCATCTCTGCAAGGCATGAGGAACCGCCCGGGCAGTACATTTATTTACATGAGGAGGGAATCAGTATGAAGCGGTATGGAGATTTTATCACGTCCGAGGAAGATCTCGCCTTCCTGACGGTAATCCGGAAATACGTTGACAACGAGATGATGCCCCTTCGTCTCAAGTTGGACGAAGATTATTCCATCTTCGAAAAAGTATATGAGGGCCTCGTGAAGCTTGGCATTCAGAAGCGGGGGTTTTCTCCCGAATACGGCGGTCTGGGAATCCGGTCCGCAACCACGGTCTGCGCCATCACGGAAGAATTATCCCGAGGGGACAGCGGCGTATCCCTTCATTCGCTTATCATCCCCTGGTGCCTGGCAGGAGCAATGGGCGCGCGCAACAAAGTCCTGATGGATAAGTTCATTCCCATGTTCTGCGGAGACACGCCGCGCTGCGGCTGTCTGGCGATTACCGAACCGGCCGGGGGCTGCAATATCGAAGATGCGGCAGAACATGGCCTCACCATTAGAACCAGAGCCAGACTCGACGGGAACGAGTGGGTGATCAACGGTGAGAAGATGTGGCCCAGCGGCGCCAGCATTGCGGACATCTACTGTGTCGTCTGCACGACCGATCCCAACCAGAAAGAAGATGGCATGGCTCTCATCTATGTCCCCAAGGATACCCCCGGGCTTTCCTTTGGCAAAGCCGAAGAAAAAATGGGCATGAAGATGACTGACGTGAATACGGCTATCTACTTCGATAATGTGAGGGTGCCCAAAGAATACAGAGCCGGCGGAGCCGGCGTCGACTGGCAGCTTTTCAGGGCCAACATAGGCTGGGGGCGACTGACGAGCGCTCCCATGACGCTGGGAAACGCCCAGGCTGTTCTGGAGATTGTGATAGAGTATTGCAAGAACAGATTCTATGGAGGAAAGCCAGTCCGCAACCATTCCCTGCAGGCTGCCATGATCGCCGATATGGCGGTCGGCATCGAATCAGCGCGCGCCTTTTACCTCTCCGTGGCAACCATGTTCAATAACCGAAAGAAATACGGAAATCCCGGTGAGGATTATCTGATGGCCCGCGCCAGTGCAGCAAAGGTATATGCGTGTGATGTCACAGAGACGGTCTGTAACAGGGCGATGGAACTCATGGGCTCATACGGATATGCCCGCGATTACCATGTGGAAAAATATCTCAGAGACAGTAAGATCATCCAGATCTGGCTCGGGGGCGGACAATTGGGAAGGCTGGACGTGGTCCAGAGCTACTATCCTTACGTTGAGAGTCACAAATAACACATGAATATGAGGAGCAATTGACATGACGCTAAAGACGCCCGAACAATATGAAAATAGTCTGCGTAAGATGAATTTTAAGATCTACCTGATGGGTGAGCTGGTGGAAAATCCCGTGGACCATCCGATCATCAGGCCTTCGATGAATTCGGTAAAGATGACGTACGCCCTGGCCCAGGACTCCCAGCATGAAGATTTGATGACCGCTAAATCGCACCTCTCGGGAAAGAAGATCAACCGCTTCTGCCACCTGCACCGGAACACCGAGGATCTGATAAAGAAGGTGAAGATGCAGCGGCTTTTGGGACAGAAAACAGGGGCATGTTTTCAACGCTGCGTGGGTATGGATGCGATCAACGCCGTGGACAGCGTCACTTTCGAGATGGATAAGAAACTCGGCACCAAATATCATGAGCGGTTTATCAAGTTCCTCACGATGATGCAGGAAGAAGACCTGACGGTGGATGGCGCCATGACGGACCCCAAGGGTGACCGCAGCCTGACACCCGGCAAGCAGGCCGATCCGGACCTATTCACGCACGTGGTGGAAAGAAGAAAGGACGGCATCATCGTCCGAGGCGCGAAGGCCCACCAGACGGGGGCCCTCAACTCCCACTGGATTCTTGTTATGCCGACGATGACCATGACGAAAGAGGACAGCGATTATGCCCTTTCCTTTGTGGCGCCTGCGGACGCCGAAGGCATATTTTACATTTACGGCCGCCAGTCCTGCGACACGAGGAAACTCGAAGGCGGTGAGATCGACGTGGGCAACAAGGAATTCGGCGGCCACGAGGCCCTGATGGTCTTTGACAACCTGTTTGTCCCCTGGGAGAACGTGTTCATGTGCGGTGAATACGAATACAGCGGCGCCCTGGTGGAAAGGTTTGCCGGGTATCACCGCCAGAGTTACGGCGGCTGCAAGGTAGGCGTGGGCGACGTGCTCATCGGCGCTGCGGCCCTGGCTGCCGATTACAACGGCGCGGCCAAGGCGTCCCACATCAAGGACAAGCTCATCGAGATGATGCACCTCAACGAGACCCTCTACGCGTGCGGCATCGCCTGTTCGGCGGAAGGGCACCAGACCGCATCCGGGAACTATCTGATTGATCTGCTCCTCGCCAATGTCTGCAAACAGAATGTCACGCGTCTCCCCTACGAGATCGCGAGACTTGCGGAGGATATCGCCGGGGGGTTGATGGTCACCATGGCCTCGGAGCAGGACCTCCGCCACCCGGAGATCGGCAAGATAGTGGAAAAATATTTCAAAGGTATTGCGTCGGTTCCGACTGAACATCGCTGCCGCGTACTGCGGCTGATTGAGAATGTCACCCTCGGTACGGCGGCGGTGGGCTACCGGACGGAATCCATGCACGGCGCAGGCTCACCCCAGGCGCAGCGTATAATGATCTCACGCCAGGGAAACTTGGCGCACAAGAAGAAGCTGGCCAAAGAAATTGCCGGGATCAAGGACTGAGCATGAATACAAGATGAAAAGAGAGAGGAACATGCCAAGCGAAGAGAAAGACTTACTGGAAGAGCCCCTGACGGGCTACAAGGAAAAAATAGTACCAATCACAAAGACAGCCCTGACCTGGAATAAGGATCTTATCTTTACGGGCACAACCCAGCAGGGATATGAGATAGAATTCGATGCCCATGCCCAATGGGGCTGCAAGCCGACAGAGGCGCTGCTTCTTAGTCTCGCCGGTTGCATGGGGATCGACATGCTAATGTTTTTACAGAAGATGAGGGTCCAGCTGACAAGCTTTAAGATGGAACTGGTGGGAGAGCGAAATCCGACACCGCCGCAGTATTTCAAAGCCATTGAGATCGTCATGTATATAGGCGGAAAAAACCTTAATGCTCAAAAGGTTGATCGTGCCGTATCCTTATCCCACGATAAGTATTGTTCTGTCTATAACACCCTTCGCAAGGATTTGGACATGAAGGTGCGATACGTGCTCGAAGAATCAAAATAACGAATCACACTTCGCCAAGTGCAACGAGCGTAATGGCTGTCTTCACATTTATGCCTGTCATCAAGGATCTCTGCCAAAATGGAGCCTTGTTTAATAAATTACACCCCATACAGCTTCGGACATCCCTGGCAGATTGGATGGGGCTTCGAATCTAAGGACGCTCGGAACGAGGCGTAGCCCTTATTTTGCCAGATGGCCAGAATCGACTCGTCCGTGATATTACCGAAGGTAAGACGCTGATATATTTTTTCACAATCACCTGCCATGTGGGAAATTCCTGAGGCTGGGATGTTTGCAAAAGCGCATGGAGAGATGGTACCGTCTGCAGACACAAAAAGCGCTCTCTCGATGTTTTCTGTGCAGATCGGGCTTCTCTTTCCCGGCGGGACAAGTCGATAGCAGATATTTAGTCCCACTCGTTCGCCCTCCTTCACCAGTCCTTCAAGCAGGCTTTTCAACTCGCCGTGCATGTTTTCATCTGAGGGCACAAGGATCTCTTCCCGCAGGTCTTTACTGGGCACGAAGTCAAGGGTACTCACAATCACCTGTTCTATCCCGTGGTCCTTGAATGCGTGGATAATCCTGTGGATGTCTCGAAGATATGAGCGGAGGAGCAAAAAGGCAATGTTGACCGTTGGCGTATCGACATGGCGAGCTCTTTTCTCGGCAGCAAGGTCGGTAATGGCCTGAAGAACCATTCTGTATTCTGTCTTCTTGCGCACGGTGTCGTTGTCCTCGCCTATACCCGCTAAAGAGAATGCAATATGGTCAATATCGCTCTCGACGAGCCTGCCGATGTTCTGGCGGTCGAGCAACATACCATTTGTTGTCGTACTTACCTTGCACCCGATCTTCTTCAGACGTGCGACCATCTCGAAGAAGTCCCCGTGCAGGAATGGCTCACCCCATCCCTGCAGATGAATCATCCTTGCCGTGGCGAAGAGGGGGAGCATCCTCTCGAACTTGTCAAGCGAAAGGTCTCTGTTGCTCCAGTTGGATCGGTATGCTGTTCTCGGGCAGTAGGTGCAGGCTGCATTGCACCGAGACGTGACTTCAACCTGTACCCAGTCGAGCCACGGCATCCGCTCAAATTCCCACCATCGAGCAAAATGATTGGCAATGGATTTTCGCAATACAGCCATCGTCATCTGCTACATCACTTCCTCAAAGACATTTTCTTATATATTGCTAACTGAAATGCTGCATAAATGATGGGCACTAAAAACGAGTTTCAGGAAGAAATCCGTGCATCCCTTTGGTGGTTGCAGGAATCAGCAGTGCGCGAAAGACGCGCCCCGTCATGGAAGCAGCAGATGGTTATCACTGAATCCTTGTCCCCCAGGCAGTGCATATGCCGAGATCGGCTCATTCGGGCCAGGACGGGTGAATCCGCCACGGGAGGAGCATGGGAACTTTCCGCTTATACTCCCCGTATGCTTCCCCGAAATCAGCAACCAGATCCCTTTCTTCAAGGAACGCGCCAAGACAGATCCATGTGGTCCAGAGGACATTGAACAAGAGCCTGTCCAAGGTGAGATAGGGGTTCGACCAGATCATGAGAAGAACGAAAAAATACAGGGGATGCCGCACAAAGCGGTAGGGACCGCTGATGGTCAAAGGTATTTCTTTCGGTTTCTTCCCGCGGAGACGGTATTTTATTGCTCTGATGCCGTAAGGGTCGAAAAAGCCCAGGGCCTTCGTTCCCCAGTAAAAACCCACAAGAGACGCTGCAAAGATCACTCGCAGCAATAAGCGAAGCGCGCCTTTAGCTGTTGCCACCGTATTGGATGATACCTGCCAGAAGATTATAACTGCGAATAAAACGATGCCTGACAAGATCGCGTAGAACGCGCTGACGTATGCTTCCGTAATAAGCCGAGAGAAAAACCGGCGAAATGGCTTTCGTACCATTCCACTGTGCTGAAGGAAAAAAACAATAGAAAGACAGAAATCAAAAAATAATGTCCCGCCTTCGTTTAGACCCAGCCTTGCCAAATGCAGCGATCCGACATAGCAGAATATCCCGAACATAACCAAAGAACCGCTGCCAAATATATATGCAATACAAATCACAATGTATGCTGGATACTTTTGCATCAATTTTTCCCCATCAGAAACTGCCCATAGCAAGGGATAGTAGTTGTTACAGTTGCTTTAAGCATTGAGAGCAACGGACAATTAGAATGTGTTTGCGCTATTTTTACTCCTCACCGAGGGGTCTTTTTACCGGTCAGGTGCCTCCGAAAATGGGGATGCCGCCGCGCAGCGAAATATCCCCGGCGAAACCGACCGTGACCTTGTTGCCTTCCACAATCACGGGTACCTGCATCTTGCCGCCGGAATAGGTCAGCATTTCTTCCAATTTCTTCGGGTCCTCATGCACATTGATATATACGGCACTGTCGGCGTAGGCTGCCCGAGCCTGGTTACAGAAGGGTCAGATGTCCGTTCCGTAGATGATGATCTTCGCTTCCATAAATCCTCCTGCGTATTGAATCTCAAACTTCCGCCGGAAATAATTTCCTTTTAAATATAAGGGCCACATTAACAAGCATGATCATCACCGGCACTTCCACCAAGGGGCCGATTACTGCGGCAAAGGCCACGCCGGACGTAATTCCGAAGACTGCGATCGCTACAGCAATAGCCAGCTCAAAGTTATTGCTGGCCGCCGTGAACGCTAAAGTGGTGGTCCGAGAATAATCCGCCCCCAGTTTCTTGCCCATAAGGAAGGACACAACGAACATGACAATAAAGTAGATTCCCAGGGGTATGGCGATGCGCAACACATCCAAGGGGATAGTAACGATCAAATTGCCCTTCAGGCTAAACATTACTACGATAGTAAAAAGAAGGGCAATCAGGGTAATCGGTCCAATTTTCGGCACAAAGTTTTTATGATATCTCTCCTTGCCCACCAGTTTTAAGCCTAAAAATCTGGTCAATGCTCCGGCTATACAAGGAATGCCCAGGTAGATGAAGACGCTTTCAGCGATCTGGCGGATGCTCACTTCCACGATACTTCCCGAGAGCCCGAATAATGGCGGCAGAACGGTAATGAAAAACCAGGCATAGACACTGAAAAAAAGCACTTGAAAGACACTGTTAAAGGCCACGAGGCCAGCAGCGTATTCCGTACTGCCCTTAGCCAGCTCATTCCACACGATCACCATGGCAATGCAGCGGGCCAGTCCGATCATAATTAGTCCAACCATATATTCCGGCTTGTCCGGCAGGA